>JAAGKN010000922.1_pt1 | contig 55160 bp, 49 predicted proteins | sample 6206371 | NCBI WGS metagenome assembly JAAGKN01 (sample SAMN11533720, study PRJNA540317) | gut metagenome | isolation source: fecal pellets from male and female animal of same cohort | host: Peromyscus leucopus | place: USA:CA | collected 2017
AAATCAGATTTTTATTATGATCTGCCGCAAGAGTTGATTGCGCAGGACCCCTTGGAGGACCGCTCCGCGTCGAGACTGCTCGTGTTAAACAAGGATACGGGCGCGGTGGAGCACCATCGGTTTCAGGAGATCACAAATTATTTAAGGCCGGGCGATTGTCTGGTCTTAAATAATACCAAGGTGATCCCGGCAAGGCTGTTGGGCGTGAAGGAAGATACTGGCGCAGCAATCGAGGTGCTGTTGCTAAAACGGCGTGAGAATGATGTGTGGGAAACACTGGTCAAGCCAGGAAAAAAGGCAAGACCGGGTACAAGGATCGTCTTTGGGGAGGGCGTGCTGTGTGCGGAAGTTTTAGAAGTCGTGGAGGAGGGCAATCGCCTGATTCGGTTTTTCTATGAGGGGATTTTCGAGGAGGTTTTGGACCGTCTGGGGGAGATGCCGCTGCCGCCTTATATAACCCATAAATTGCAGGACAAGAACCGTTATCAGACCGTTTACGCAAAATACGAGGGCTCTGCGGCGGCGCCGACGGCAGGCCTGCATTTTACGGAAAAACTGTTGACACAGATTCGAGAGATGGGTGTGAAAACGGCCTTTGTGACCCTTCACGTGGGGCTTGGTACCTTTCGTCCGGTGAAAGCCGAAAATCTCTCGGATCATCATATGCACAGCGAGCACTATGAGATCACGGAGGAGACGGCAGATATTATAAATCGCACAAAAGAAAATGGCGGGAGAGTGATCTGCGTAGGAACTACAAGCTGCCGCACCATAGAGAGCGCAGCCGACAAAAGCGGGAGAGTGCAGGCAGGAAGCGGAGACACAGAGATTTTTATTTATCCCGGTTACCGGTTCAAGGTATTGGATTGCCTGATCACTAATTTTCATCTGCCCGAGTCCACGTTGGTGATGCTGGTGTCTGCGCTGGCGGGCAGGGAGAACGTGCTGGCGGCGTATCGCGAGGCGGTGGAGGAGAGGTATCGGTTTTTCTCTTTTGGGGATGCGATGCTGATCATTTGACATGCGGATGAGTATTTCTATGCGTCTGACGGTGCGGGAAAGTTCTTTTCCTGATGAGGACTGCATGTTGTATTATGATGTGGCTTTATACAGACCGATCACTATGGAGGCTTATCAGGCAATATTGGAGCAGACGGCACCTTACCTTGCAGCAGAAGCGGAATACCGGATGTTATACGCATAATTGCGACCATGCCGCAAGAATAATTGCCGGAACGGTCGATCAGGAGCTGCAAAAGTATACGGAAAGCGCATGGCGCATGACGCCGAATGGAAATCTGAAAGCATTTGCAGATCGAGCTGATGATTGGGATGTTATGACATTGGGGAAACAGCGTTTGCCGGAGAAGATTTTGCTGTTCTTTATGGTTTTTTGACAGCAGAAAAGGAAAATAGTAGGAAAAGATATTTTGGTTAAAATTAACCGAAATATCTTTTAGAATATTGCCTTTTTTTAGGTTTAGACGTATACTAAAAGAAATTCCGGCTAAAACTAACCGAAATATCTTATAGGAGTACGCGCATGGAACTTGAAATCAAAAGAGACTATTATCTGGAACAGCTGATCAATCGGAAACATAACGGTTTGATCAAAATTGTTACCGGTATCAGAAGATGCGGAAAATCAGTTTTACTTCGTACGCTGTTCAAAAAGCATCTGCTGGAAAACGGCGTGGATGAAAGTCATATCATTGAAATGGCTTTTGATTTGTTTGATTATATAGACTACAGGGATCCGAAGGTATTCTATTCGTGGGCGAAGGAGCAATTGAAAGAGGAAGGGATCTATTATTTCCTCTTGGATGAGGTGCAGTTGTTAAATGAATTTGTGAGTGTTCTGAACGGTCTTTCCGACCAAAAGAATTGTGATGTTTATGTGACGGGAAGTAATGCAAAATTTTTGTCAAAGGATATTGCAACGGAATTTGGAGGCAGAGGCGATGAGGTACACATGTATCCTTTGAGCTTTTCCGAATTTATGACCGTATTTGACGGAAACCGATACGACGGATGGAATGAATATATTACTTATGGCGGGATTCCGATGGTGGTTCTGGCAGGGAACGATGAACAGAAGATGGCAATGCTGGATCACTTAATGCAGGAGACCTATATTCGCGACATTGTGGGTAGAAATAAAATTAGAAATGTTGGTGAGATGGAGACGCTGTTAGATGTGCTGTCATCGGCAATGGGGTCCCTGACCAATCCTAATAAACTGAAAAATACCTTTAAGAGTGTGAATCAGTCAAAGATCACGGCGACGACCATTACAAAGTATATTGCGTATCTGGAAGATTCGTTTCTGATCGAGGAGGCAAATCGCTACGATATTAAGGGAAAATCCTATATTGGGACGCCAATGAAATATTATTTTATGGATATGGGGCTTCGAAATTCGCGGATCAATTTCAGGCAGATGGAAGTGACGCATGCCATGGAAAACGTTATTTATAATGAGCTGAGAATGAGAGGGTATCGTGTGGATGTAGGGAATCTTTCCATTGTAGAACCGGGAAAAGGCGGTAAGCCTGTAAAAAAGCAGTTGGAGGTCGATTTTATTTGTAATAAAGGGTCTAAAAAATATTATATTCAGTCAGCGTATGCACATGGCAGTAAAGAAAAGCTGGTGCAGGAAATCAGACCGTTCTTAAAAATACATGATTCCTTTAAGAAACTTGTGATCACGTCAGATACGCCAAAGCCCTTTTACAGTGAAGAAGGCGTATTGCTTATGAATGTATATGACTTTTTGCTGTCGCCTGATTCGCTGGAACAATAAATCAGTTATTCCTTCGACGTATCCAGCACCGCAAACCCATGATCGAGCAGCATCCCGTTGGCGTCCATAATGCTCCTGTTTCTCTGCAGAGCGAACAGGAGTAGTGCGTCCCGTTCATCTCTGGCATAAAGTTCCCGATTGCCGGACAGCTTTAGCATTTTCTGCGTTTCTTCTTCGGAAAGTTTCAGCCCAAAAGATAAGGCGATCAGTTTATCGCGGGAAGGAATTTTGTCTCCTGCAAAGATCCGATAGACATAGGCGCGGCCTAAAAGGGAACCGCGTATTACGTCCGCACGCCTGAGCCTTTTTTGCGCCAGCAGCATATGCAGATGTTCAGCCAGACTGCCTTTTAACAGGTTGTCTTTGTTTTGTATTAAATAATCTTCCACATCCGTAGCGGTCGTAATTTCGTGTCTCAATTCGTCCGTAGATTTTTCGCTCATTCTGCGCAAATTTCCTTCCTGCGTTTTTCTATCGTCTGCGAAACAGGTAATTGTTGGCAGGCATCCGTGTGAATGCAAATGATTTAACTGACAATTATTATACCCGTTTCCTAAAATGGCGGCAAGTGTCGGAAATCCCATTCGTTTCCCTGAATCGTATCAGAAAGCTAAATGTCTACCATGGGTAGACCAAAACGAACAGGGCTCTGTTTATAATCGAAAACGGAGTCCTGTTTTTTGTTGTGGGCTGAACAAAAACAATAGAAATGGGAGATTACTTATGAAAATGACAAAAGAAGAAAGTGACAGGATCAGGATCGTCAAATGGATCGCCATTGTTATGGTGGTATTTCTACATTCGTATACGACACAAGTCAGTTTTGCGGACGGCACCAATGCGGCCGCTCTGCCGAACTGGCTGCTGTTGTTTGAAACCGGAGTGTCTCAGATCATTTCCAGGTGCGGCGTACCGATTTTTTTTCTGCTTTCTGCCGTTTTATTGTTCCGCGCCGGCCATTCCTACGGAGAAGTCATTAGAAAAAAGGCAAAAACGCTGCTTGTGCCATATCTGCTCTGGAATACTTTCTGGATCATTGTATTTGTCGTACTGCAAAGTCTGTCATTTACGGCACCTTATTTTTCGGGAAGCAATACGCCGATTTTACAATGCTCTCTTAAGGAATGGTTCGGACTCTACGGCGTTGGTCAGGAGTATCCGCAGTGCTATCCGCTGTGGTTTATGAGGGATCTGATGGCAGTGATCCTGATTTTTCCATTGATAAAAACGGCTGCTGACAGGTATCCGAAAGCCATGTTTTGTATCGGAGTGGCGTTTAACATCTTACCGGTTTCCTTTTGGGGGAAAACGGCGTTTGCATGGTTCCTGATTGGGGCAGCTGTCGTTCAAATGAAGTGTTCCCTGATGATTTTTGACAAATATTCCATGCTTAAGATCACAGGGCTGTACTTTGGGTGTGCGGCGGCGTCTCTGCTTTGGAATCCTCCCGTAATCAGAACCATTTCCATATTTGCGGGAATTGTGTTTTGGCTGCGGCTGTCTAAGGAAATCTATGCGAGAGAGAAATTGCGTCAGATTTTTCTGCGACTGTCAGAGTGCGTTTTTATGATATATGTCCTGCATGAAATGACGCTGTCTTCTGTGCGTAAACTATGTTTTCGTCTGCTTCCGGCAAAGCCGCTGTTTTGGTTTCTGGAATATCTGTTGATTCCGATCGTGGTGATCGTGGGTTGTATTTTGGCAGGAAGCGTCTTTAGGAAACTGCTGCCGGGAGTGTACAGGATTGCAACGGGAGAGCGCTGATGGGCTATGATGGGGAGCATAAGCCGACGATAAATATCATTGTTCAGAAGAAGGTTATGATTTCGTAAAACTGCTTAAAAGATTTTCATAAATGTGATATAATCCTGTCTTTGACAGTTTGTAAGAAACAAAATCGCTGTGAACCCAGTAAAAACGTGGGGTCACAGCGATTCCTTCGTTGTTTCGGAGTATAGTATTTTATTCTTTGCCTTTACTTTTTTTCTGGATTGTTTTCATCTGACTTTTCGTTATAAACTGGAAGTCTGTGCGGAAACCACAGGTTTCATGTAAAGCATCTGTGATCTTTTGCCGTTTATATAAAGGGATAAATCCCTGTTCCTGTATTTCGGCAAAGTTCATTGCTTTTAAGGTATCCAGAATTTCTTCACAGGTATATTTATAATCCAGTTTCTTTTCCAGAACACGATACGATAACAATGCCAAAAAGCAGATCAGAAAATGTGCCCTGATCCTGTTTTCGTCCTGCAGATAGACAGGCCTTGCTGAAAAATCTGTTTTCATGATCCGGAAACATTCCTCGATCTGCCATCTTCCCTCACTGACTTTGAGGATATCCTTTACATCATCATCCAAAAGGTCTGTACATACGGCATACAGGCCATCATACTGTGCTTCATCCGCCACTTTGCTTTCATCAAGAAAATGATGTGTCTTTGCTGCCTCGCCATCATCCGTAACGGCAATAGAACCTATAAACCTTCCCGGGTCATTGGGATTTTTACGCTGCTTTTTTGTTTTCCCTGAAGCAAGCATTTTTTCTGCGCGTTCTACCTGCTTTTCGCGTATGGATCTCTGATAGCGGGCGTATTTGGGGGAATACGTTATGAGCAGCCTCTGATGAAGTTTTTTGGGTGTATAAGGCTCATCTTTATAATACAGGTTTGTATCATCGTCAGGCAGTGTGGTGATATCCACGGGCATGTCATCGGATACCCTTTTAAATCCGCTTCTGCCTAAAGCCCATGCCTTATCTTCGGCAGGAAGCTTTTTAATGGATTGTGTTACGATAAAAGCCCTTTCGCCCATGTGGTTGTAGGTACGGATATCTTCCGAACCAAGACCGGCATCGCTGCAGTAAATGAACTTCTGGCAGCCGAAATCCCCGATTACTTTCTGCTCTAATGGTTTTAAGGATTTCTGTTCATTTGTATTTCCCGGAAACAAAGAAAAGGCAAGGGGGATCCCGTCCCCATCCATAAACAGTCCCATCTGGATGATCGGGTTTGGCCGGTGTTCTTTGCTCTTTCCGTATTTTTTACTGCCGTCTTCCTGTTCGATTTCAAAGTAATAATTACTACAGTCATAGTAGAGGACCTTATCATTTCTTCTGCCGATAAAATGACTGTTTTTATAGACCTCTGACTGAATGAGGTCGCATTCTTTTCCAAGGACATCCAGGGCACGGTAAACATCATGAAGCCCATAAGCAGGTTTTTCCATGAATTCAGAAGCGGTTTTAAAGGAGGAGCGTTTGCTCGCAGGTTCTAAAACCCTTGCATAAATAAGGTCAGAGAGGATGGCATTGATATCGTATTTGAATTTATACTTGCCTCTCAGCTTTCTGCAGGTTTTATTCAACTGCAGGCCGTAGTAGATCGACTGCAGAAAAAGATATCCCCCCTTATAAAAGTTCTGTCTGTCATAATCTAACTGCCTGTCCGCATGGAAAGTGACCCGGACAGACCTGGCTTCCCGTTCCTTTTTATACTTTTCGGTTTCGATCCGGGCTTCTTCCCGTGCCCATCGCATAACATCGTCCCTTGTCGGGCCATGTTCCTTGATCAGTTCATTTAAAGTACCAAGTTTACGGACAATAACAGAAGTACTGGTTCCTTTGTCATTAATATATCCTTTTGAAATATAAAATGATTCTGCATTTTTAGATTTTGATGTAGTAACCCTCATAAAAAAGTCCTTTTTATTTGTATTTTATCATATGTTGCAATAAAATACAATATAATGAAACAGAAAAGTTGACACAAAAAAAGCAGGTAAATCAATACCTGCAAGCCATTTTTAAAATATTCAACTGTTAAACTCCCGAAGGTTATGATTTCGTAAAACTGCTTAAAAGATTTTCATAAATGTGATATAATACCAGAGAATCTTATGAGGTGCATAAATATGGCTTACGACGAGATAAAAGTGCTGAAACAGAGCGAAAAGAGTACGGTGCATCTGGTAAAACAACAGGGCAGCGGGCAGCTTTTGGTTCGCAAAACATTATCGGGGCAGCATTCCGTTTATCATATATTACAGGATATGAAGCATCCTTATCTGCCGACAGTGTATGAGGTTTCGTATGACAATGCTGAAACTGTCATCATAGAGGAATATATTGAGGGACAGACGGCAGGCAGCGTAGCGCTTACGGAAAAGCAGTGCAGGGTGATCATAAAGGAACTTTGCGAAGTCCTTATGTATTTGCATGAAAAGGGAATCATTCACAGGGATATCAAACCCTCCAATATTTTGATGGCAAAGGACGGACACATCCGTCTGATTGATTTTGACGCGGCACGAATGCCGAAAGAAGACAGGGAACAAGACACGATCCGGCTGGGTACCAGAGGCTATGCGCCGCCGGAACAGTATGGATTTTCACAGACAGACGAGCGTGCGGATATCTATGCCCTGGGCGTTACCATCAAACAGCTTCTGGGCGGCAGAGCGGAAAAACTGCGTTACAGAAGAATCCTTTTCAAGTGCACCAATCTGGACCCTGAGAAACGATATCGTTCTGTTTGCCGGGTAAAAAAAGCATTCTTTGATGAAGCTCTTTTTGTGACAGCCCTTTTATGCGTAGCAGCAGGGATTGCAGCGGTTATGTTAGGCAACGCAGTTCTAAACGCAACTAAGCTGCAAAAAGTTTCTCTGCCTGTCGAAAACGAGACGAATCCGGTCGTACTGCCGGCACCCGCCGATCCTTTTTGGGACGGAGAGACAGGCTCCGGATTTTGGGGCTGTGTGTTTGAATCGGGGGTTGGTGATGAGCAAAGGTATGATTGGAGATTGTACAGGAGAGATACGGCGACGCCTCCGGATCTTGAGAAAGACACATGGGAACGCGAAGGCATGATGCGGGGAAACGTGGCATGGACCCGCGACTACAAGATGAGCGAAAAAGGAGAAGAAAAACTGTTTTGTATGAGCTTTTCTGATGAATTTTGGGATAACGGCTTCTATTACTTTGCCGTGCGCGCTTCAGGAGACGGCATAACCTATGCGGACAGCCCCTTTGTATTGTCGGATGCTTTTGAATTTACGGGAAAGGATGCGCCAAGACTGCCGGTACCGGAAGGACTTAACTGGATCGCAAAGGAGACGGATGAAGCCAGATGGTACTTTGGAGGATTTGCTAACTGGGACGATTATGCAGACAAAGATACGATCGATGTTTATGTATATAATGGTGACGGCGAGTATGTTATGAATACCATGGCACACAAGTGTTTTTTGATTGATAATGAATGGCCGGGCGTGCGGATCAGGCAGGAGTTTGTGGGGGAACCGGGAGAGAGCTATCGTTTTGCCCTACAGGTGCACACCTCGAGGCCTAATGAATACAGGTCCAGTCCGGTCGTCAATCCGTGCCCGGAGGAGGCGTATTTAAGTCCGCCGCTTCGGGTGCCAAAGGCTTTTGATTAAAGGAAAGCGATGTTATGAGTAGAGGGAAAAAAGGAAACCTTTTTTTGGAGCTTTGTGTAATCGCGGTTTCGTTGGCAGCGCTGCTTTTGCTGTTATATTTTGTGATGGCAGTGAGCTTTCAAAACGGGACGACATCTTCTGATATCACGATGAAGATAGCGGGACAGATTGCAAGGCGGATCTTTGAGAATCCTACGCAGGATCAGATCGCGACGACGGCGCTGATGATACGCTACGGGGCGCATCTGGGACTCTTTTTTGTGGTGGGTTTTGTGACTACCTTTGCGGGGATGGCGGTTTTCAGAGGATACTACAGAATACTTGGCGTAATCGGCGCGGGTGTGGTCTGCTATGCGCTTGCCTATTATACGGAATATTATAAGCAGTTTGTAGAGGGGAGACATTTCCAGCAGTCCGACGCCGCGCTCAACTGGTACGGGAGCGTAGCGGGGATACTCTGCATGGTCGGGTCTTATTTCTTAAACAGGCTTCTGGTGAAACTCTCTGAAAAAGGCTAATCTGCGTGAAATATCCGCCGCGGTTTATGGAAGATCTTATGTTTCCGATCAGGATCACGGTTGTCTCAGTTTTTTGTATGGATTCGATAGCTGTGATCCTTTAAAATCTCAACTGCCCGCTCATGGGCGGTCTTATCGTTAAATTCAATGCGCAGCGCGCCTTCCGCAAATTCCCTGTTATGGTTGATACCGATGTTTTTGATGCTCACGCCGTGCATGGCAAGGAGAGAAGCGATGGCAGCGATCGCCCCGGGTTTGTCAGCGATGTCCACGGTAAAGACGTACTCCGCCTTGATGGGGCCGCTGGATGCGCTGATAAAGGACTCGCGGTAATTTCTGGCAGTATCAAAAAAATTGTGGAGCGTACTTTCCCGGCGCTCGTCGAGATAGCGGGCGATCTGCGTCAGGTAATCGATATAGAGCTTTAACAGTTTGGAAATATTTTCCGTGTTTGTCATGCAGATCTGCTGCCACATGTCCGGGGAGGAAGAAGCGATTCGCGTGATGTCTTTAAAACCACCCGCGGCGATCATTTTCATAATGCCCTCCGCAGAATCGCAGCTTTTGACCAGATTGACAAGGGAGGCGGCAATCACATGGGGCAGATGAGAAACGGCTGCCGTAACGTAGTCGTGCTCCTCAAAAGGAAGGGTCAGCGGAATCGCGCCGATGGCTTCCACCAGTATACGATAGGCTTCCAGTTTGCTTTCCGGCACAGTCTCCGTAGGGGTCAGTATGTAGTAGGCGTTTTCCAAAAGCGCGGCGTCAGAGTTTGGATAGCCGATGCGCTCTGATCCGGCCATGGGATGTCCGCCGATAAACTGATCCTGCAACCCCAGAGCTTCAATCTGTTTGTGGATCGCAGTCTTAACGCTGCCAACGTCAGTGAGGATCGTTTCAGGAGAGAGAATATTTTTGATAGCAGCAAGATTCTCGTCGTTGCAGGAGACAGGCGCACATAAAAAGAGATAGTCACAGCCTGTAAAAGTATCGTCGATAGCGTGACAGGATACGTCTATCGTCTGCTCCGCAAGGGCCAGTTGCAGAGAGGTTTCGTTGATGTCATAGGCGATCAGACGGGCGCCCGGCAGACGGAGACGAATCGCCTTGGCGATGGAGCCGCCGATCAGACCAAGCCCGATAAAACCGCAGGTAAGTGTACTCATAGTATTATGACCTTTCACATTTTTTGATCAATATTTCCGCTTTTTAAGATATCACAAAACGGAGGGGAACGCAATTGTGTCTTGAAATTGTCCTCAAAATTTAGTAAAATGTATTTACAACTTGGCTTCCGGTTCAGAACATGACAATACAGCGGGGCAGTGCGCCGCAATATGTCTGTATTGCCATGGTTTTTATAGGCCCGGTTGCAAATAGAACAACAGAATTGGAGGGTTACAGGACATGAATGTTTACACGACGGATAAGATTCGTAATGTGGTTTTGCTGGGGCATGGGGGCTGCGGTAAGACCAGTCTGGTGGAGGCGATGGCTTACCTTTCCGGCATCACATCCAGAATGGGAAAGATTGATGACGGGAACACGGTGAGTGATTTTGGTAAGGAGGAACAGAAGCGCCATATTTCCATCGCCACGTCTGTTGTTCCGATCGAGTGGGAGGGCACGAAGATTAATGTGCTGGATTCCCCCGGATTTTTTGACTTTGTGGGTGAGGTGGAGGAGGCGGTGAGCGCAGCGGATGCGGCGATCATCGTGGTTTCCGGTAAGGCCGGCGTGGAAGTGGGAACGGAGAAGGCGTGGGAGATCTGCGAGAAATATAAGCTGCCCCGTTTTGTATTCGTAACGGATATGGATATCGACAATGCTTCCTTTAAGCAGGTTGTGACGGATATGACAGAAAAGTACGGCAAAAAAATGGCACCGTTCCATCTGCCTATCCGTGAGAATGAGAAATTTGTAGGTTACATTAACGTGATCACCGAGCAGGCTTACCGCTGGGAAGGCAAGGAAGTCGTGGAGTGTGAGATGCCGGATTACAGCAAGGAGAACTTACAGCTTTGCCGTGATACGCTGATGGAAGCAGTAGCGGAGACCAGCGAAGACTTTATGGATCGCTACTTTAACGGAGACACCTTCTCTGAGGCGGAGATCCGTTCGGCAATGCGCACCAACGTCATGGATGGCACGGTAGTTCCTATGTCCATGGGTTCCAATGTGCTCTGTCAGGGTATCTTCACGCTGCTTGACGATATCGTGAAATATATGCCCAGCCCTGAGAATCGGGAGATTGCGGGCGTCGACTTAAAGACAAACGAAATTTTCCAGGCGAATTACGACTTCTCCAAGCCGAAGTCCGCGTACATCTTTAAGACCATCGTGGATCCCTTCATTGGAAAGTATTCGCTGATCAAGGTCTGCTCCGGCGTTTTTAAGAGCGACGATTTGATTTACAATGATGAAAAGGAAGTGGAGGAGAAGATCAGCAAGCTCTACGTCATGCAGGGCAGCAAGCCTATCGAGGTCAAGGAACTTCATGCGGGCGACATCGGTGCCATTGCGAAGCTGACGGCGGCAAGAACGGGCAACACTCTCTCCACCAAAGCACGCATTATCCGTTACGGAAAGGCGGAAATCTCCACGCCCTATACATATAAACGGTATAAGGCAAAGAATAAGGGCGATGTGGATAAGGTATCGCAGGCATTGCAGAAGATGCGTCATGAGGATCAGACGCTCCAGGTGGTAAACGATGCGGAGAATAAGCAGTCCCTGCTCTATGGAATGGGCGATCTGCATCTGGAGGTGGTTGTCAGCCGCCTCTTCAATGAGTATAAGGTGGAGATTGAGCTTGCAGAGCCGAAGATCGCTTACAAGGAGACGATTCGCAAGAAATCCGATGTGGAGCACAAGTATAAAAAGCAGTCCGGCGGACACGGTCAGTACGGCCATGTAAAGATGCGTTTTGAAGCTTCCGGCGATCTGGAGACACCTTTCGTGTTTGAGCAGGAAGTGGTCGGCGGCGCAGTGCCGAAGAATTACTTCCCGGCAGTGGAAAAGGGATTGCAGGATTCCGTACAGGCAGGACCTCTGGCGGCTTACCCTGTGGTGGGCGTGAAAGCGGTTCTTTACGACGGTTCCTATCATCCGGTGGATTCTTCCGAGATGGCGTTCAAGATGGCGACGATCCAGGCGTTTAAGAAGGGCTTTATGGAGGCAGGACCGGTGTTGTTAGAGCCGATTGCCAACTTGCAGGTGACCGTGCCCGATTCCTATACGGGCGACGTGATGGGTGACCTGAATAAGAGAAGGGGCAGGGTGCTTGGCATGAATCCCGCAGGGGACGGCAAGACCGTGGTTGAGGCGGATATCCCGGTGGCATGCTTGAGCGGCTACTGCACCGACCTTCGTTCCATGACCGGCGGACGCGGCACTTATAAATATGAGTTTGCAAGATATGAGCAGGCGCCGAGCGATGTGCAGGAGAAGGAAGTGGCGGCGAGAGCGAAGGCCGTTGCGGAGGCGAATGCGGAGGCATAAGATATATCAGAAAACAGATGCGCGTGTAACGGCGTTATAAGGTAATATTTAAGCGGATATCCCCGAAATGACACAAAGGGGATATCCGTTATTTGTCCCGCCTGTCTTTGCGCTGCGCCTTGATCTTTGTGAACGCGATGATCTCGCGCTTATCGCTCTCGGATATTTTCTCAAAATAATAGAGCAGCTCTTTTTCCAGATTGCCAAAGAAACGGTATTTCTTTTTGTTTTCGGGATCATTAAAATAGGTGAGAAAGCTTGTAAGGTCTTCGCTGGACTGTGTCGGCGCCGGTGCGTCGTAATCAATATTGCGGTCTATGTCGGTGGCTAGCTGCATCAGGTCATCCATGGATATGCGGTAAAGTCCCGCCAGCTTAAAAAGCATTTCAGGGCTTGGCGTTCTTTTCCCCGTTTCATAGTGGCTGTAAGTCTGGCGAACGACGCCAAGTACGGCGGCCACATCATCCTGTGTGTAGCCATGCATCTTGCGGAGCTCTTTTAATTTCTGGGATAGCAGTATGGTTTTCATTTGTGTTTTCACTCCTGTTTCTTCAAAATTTTACCCATAATGCCATTAAAAAATGCAATTAAATGTAGCAAAATTATGGCCAATATGTTAATATATGTGTAGCGTTTTTGAAAATATAGATACAAAATGTAGCAGGAAAGAGAGGAAGCGGCGGTGAAAAGATTGGGGAAGGGCAGATTATTTTCTCTGTTTTTGGCAGTGGTACTTGTGCTTACGGCGTACCCGGAGACAGTGTATGCGGGTGAAAATGGGGTTGTCGTTAAGCTAAATCAATTAAGAAATGCGTATCCGAGCGGGAAATACTGGTGGAGGGTAGACGGTGTAAATAACAGCGTAAGCCATAATCCCTGTACAACGCCGGAAAAGGATCAGTGGGGCAACTGTGCGGGAGATGCAAGAAATTGCGCTTCTAACTATCTTGGGTATCAGTGTGTAGCATTTGCCGGTCAGATTTTTTTAGAAATTTTTGGTGAAAAAGTACCGGATTATAGAGGAACACGAACAGATATACAAAATATTATGGTAGGAGATTATGTCAGAATGTCGCGGGGACATTCCTTTATTGTGATTGCCCGCAGCGGAAATACACTTACGGCCGCAGAATTAAACTGGGATGGACCCTGCCGGATTCGATGGGGTGGAACACATCAGATATCTGAGATTTCCGGTTTTTATCATGCAAGTAATTATGACCAGATCGTCAATGCGCAGCCTTCCCCGCCGGAACCCGAGCACGGACAGGAGATGGCCGGTCCTTTTGCGCATACGATTTCGGACGGGGATTACCATATCATATCATCCCTCGAGGGCAATAAGTATGAACCGGGAACGAAATGTCTTGGGGCATATGGGATGCCTGCCAATAAGAATATTAACGGAGCTAATGCAGAACTTCAGACAATCAATGGGTTGTTGGATCAGGTCTATACGGTCACATGGATCGATGCCAACCAGGGGTACACGATTAAGCTGAAAGATTCTGTCGATCAGCGTCTGGATGTAGCCTACGCCAATACAGAGCTGGGAGCGAACGTACAGCATCACGAAGGAGCTGGTATCGCAAAGCAGTGGGTGATTGATGAAAATGCGGATGCTGACGGAGATGGATACTGTATTCGGGCAAGATGCAGCGGCTATTATCTGGATGTGGCGGAGGGGAGCACTGCGAATGGGACTAATGTCCGCTTATATAATAATAATGACAAGGGCAAGGCAAAACGGTGGTATTTTATCCCCTGGGCAGGCGGAAACTCAGCGAAGCAGAGCATTCCGGATGGAGCGTACGAAATCGTATCCAAGATGGACGAAACAAAGGTTCTTGGCACAGAAGGAACCAATATTGCCCTGCGTGACCGTACAGATGATGGCAGATATGTCTTTCAGACGACCTATCTGGGACAGGGATATTACAAGATTACGAATAAGAATACCGGCAAGGCGCTGGATGTTTATGCCGCTTATAGCCAAAGAGGGACAAAACTCATTTTGAGTGACTATTGGGATTCTTATAATGAGCAGTTCCTCATCAAGGACTGCGGCGGCGGGGATTATCAGATCATTTCCCGATGCAATGGGCTGTGTGTGGATGTAGCGGATGCGGTGATGAAGGACGGACAGGAAATCCATGTATGGAGTTATGAAGGGTTTGAGAACCAAAAATGGAAATTTGTACCCTATAAACAATCGGCTCCGAATACTCCTGACCCTGTTGGCCCGGATCCCGATCAGCCGACACCGGATTATCCCGAGCCGGATCAGCCGACGCCGGACAAACCGGGGGAGGAGGATACCGATCAGGGAGAGGTGCTAGACGAGGATATTCCTGACGGCGGCATAGCAAAGATACCACACGGTCTCTGGATGTCAGAGATCGTGGAGCAGTCTTATACAGGAAAGGCTGTTAAACCGGAAGTGCGGGTGTATGATCATAAGAAACTGTTAACGGAAAAGAAGGATTATACCATTTCCTATAAAAATAATACAAAGGCCGCCACGGCGGCGGACGCGAAAGCGCCGACGATCACGGTGGCAGGGCGTGGCAATTACACCGGGAAAGACACGCAGACTTTCACGATCACACCAAAATCCCTTGCGGATGAGGATGTGTTTGCCTATGATATGGCAGCAAGATATACCGGCAGGGTGAACAAGGCGTCACCGTCCGTTGTCTGGCAGGGCAGACGGCTTGTGAAGAACAAAGACTATGTTCTTTCCTACCCGGACGGCGCATACAGCAGCGAGGGCACATATCGTATCGTCTTAACCGGGAAAGGCAGTTTCTGTGGTGAGCGCACGGTCTCTTTCACGATTACGCGCGGCAAGCTGGCTTCGGCATTTCGTGTGGTAAAGCCTGCGAACTGTCTTTATACGGGAGAGCCTGTTACGCCGGAGCTGACCGTGAAGGACGGCAAAAATACGCTGAAAGAGGGAACGGATTACAAAGTCATCTACCGAAATAATATCCGGATTGGTATGGCGGAGGTTCTCATTATCGGCATGGGAGATTATGCCGGTTTGAAGACAGTTTCCTTTAAGATCCTTCCTGCCGCATCCTTAAACAGAGCAGAGGCAGAACTGGTGTTTGACAATGGGACAGTCTATACCGGGAACGAGGTGAGACCCACTGCATACAGAGTGACCATCAGGGGAAAAGACGCCGCAGGCAATGCGACCACGGCTGTGCTGACAGAGGGTGAAGATTATGAGGTCTCTTTCCTGAATCATAATAAAGTGGGAACGGCGACAATCATTTTCCGCGGGATCAATGCTTACAGCGGAACATTGAAAAAGAAATATCAGATTACGGCATACGATGTTGCCGGTTCGCAGATTGGGGTCTCTCTGGAAGATTCCTATGCCTATGTAAAAGGCGGATGCAAGCCGGAACCGGTGGTAACGTTTCAGGGTAAGAAGCTGACAAAGGGAACGGATTATACGCTTGCATATAGAAATCATACGGCGCTTTCGGATGGCAGCGATCCGCAAAAGCTGCCGACTGTTATTATCAGGGGGAGGGGCTGTTTTACGGGGAGTATTGAGAAAAAATACAACATTGTGCCGAAGGACATGGGCGGTTTGAGCATGAAAGCGGCGGATAAGACATGGCAGAACCGTAAAAACATCTATCAGACGAAGGTAACAGTCCAAGATACGGATGGGACAAATTTAAGTGCAGGAAGAGATTATGATAAGGCTTTGCGGTATGAATACAACGCTGATACCGTGCTTGCAAATGGTACGATCAGAAGTGCGGGGACAGAAATCGGCAAGCAGGACATCATACCGGCGGGAACCGTGATCCGGGTAACGGCGTTCGCAAAAGGAACGCAGTACACGGGGCAGATATCCTGCTGTTATCGTATCACAAAGACGAATATCGCAAGAGCGAGGGTGACGATTCCGGCGCAGATTTATACCGGCAGGGAGATCAGGCCTGACAGTGAGATAAAGATCACGTTAAACGGACAGATTTTATCGGCGGAAAATTATGAAGTTACAGGGTATCGTAATAATGTCAATAAGGGTGAGGCAGCGCTCACGATCCAGGGCAGGAATGACTGCGGCGGTACAAAGACAGTTCGGTTTAGGATAAAGGGGAAAGGATTTTTGTGGTGGTGGAGGTAGAGTCAAAAAAGAGGAGCAGACCGTTTGGCCTGCTCCTTCTTTGATGCGTTATACGGCTTAATTTCCCTTCCAATTCCAGTTGTTGTTAATCTCTTTCACACCGCTCACACTGCCGCCGAATCCCTGCCATTGCAGGGGGGTTTTATCGCCTTTGCAGTTTTCTATCGTGACGCCTTTCACATGGGCGTTCATCTGTCCGAGAATCTGAATGGTTTCGCCCTTGTTTTTCTGAAATCTGGAATTGGATATCTTTATATTACTGCAGGTGCAGCCGTGGTTTGGTTCAATGTTAATGCCACAGTGTGGAGCGAGGCCGCCCGCATTGTTAAAATCGCAGTTTTCGACTGTTACATTGTTGGTCTCCGTAATAGACAGATTGCTCCGTTTATTATGATGAAGGTTGCAGCCTGTGATAGTTACACCGTCATTGTATTTGCCATTAGAGCGGCTAAGATAGATACCGTCGCCATGGCAATTGGAAACTTCCACACCACGAATCAGGACGTTTGTGCAGCCAACGATCTCAATGCCATTACCGTGTTCACCGCCGCCATTGTTGCCAATCAGCTGTCCGCCGGAGATGTAAACATTTTCGCGGTTGGAAACATAAATAATCCGGTAATATTGGCTTTTGGTCGGTTTTGCGTAGAGCTTGGCATCAGGCGACATCATCAATGACTGGTTATTTCTCAGCATGATGCCCGCAGTGAAGCCGGGGTTGGCTGCAGGATCAATATGATACTCGCCTGCCGGGATGTAGAGATAGTCATATTTGTTGATATGTTGATAGGTAACCTCATCTTCCCATTTTTGCAGCAATTTGTTGATTGCGTCCGTATCATCAGTGCAGCCCGGTTCCTGCTCATATGTCAACACGCGACTGTCCGTCGGATCTATTTCACCCGAAACGACGACAGCACATTTCTGGTCGGCGATATTTTTCATAGAGACCGTGATGCCGGCAAACCCTGCCTTCTTCATGGTAATCAGACCGTTCCCGTCTACGGATGCAATGTTTTCATTGCTGCTCGTGAATGTGATATCGTCTGTGTCCATCGGGTCATTTTCATCGAAGCCGTCAAAGGACAACTGATAAGTGTCGCCGGCGTTTCCTTCAATGGTCTGTCCCTTTTGCTTGAGGGTAGGCAGTGTGACGGTAACTTTGCATTGCGCTTTTTTGTTGCCATCCTGCGTTGTGGCAGTTATGGTTACGGTTCCTTGCTTTAGCGCGGTGATTACAGCGCTGACAGTCACGGTATTTGTCGCGGCATCCTTTGCGATAGCAGCAGATTTTACAGTTGCAATACGGCTGTCGGAAGTAGACCAGAACATTGTCGGGTTTGTTATTTCCAGCGTACTGTCTTTCGGCGTGAGTGTAGCCGTAAGCGTCCTGTTTTCTTCTTTTGCCAGAAGCGAAAAACGAAGCTCTTTAGGGGACACGGTAATTCCGTTTACGCTGTTTTTCACATAGGCTTTCTTTTGAATTTTGAACGAGTAGGTTTTTGTTCCGCCGTATTCGCCCGTGCCGTGCAGGGTAACCTTCCCGTTGCCGGACTTGATATTGTTTTGGTATCCTATGATTTCATAGCAGGCTTCCTGATTCGGCAGTTCTATTTTATTTTGCTTATCCTTCGCATTTGCGTAAATATGGATGTCCGCCGGCTTTAATGTGATTTCCTTTCCGGTATATTCCTGCGGATCAATAACGACCTGTAATTTGTCGATGTTCTTTTGGCTGTCAAAAATACGATAGGTGCCGCTGACGGTATTCTGATAGCTGCCGCAGCCTGTTGCAGTCACGGTGACGACGGTGCCTTTCTCAGGGTATTCTGTTTTGTCCATATCCGGATAGCTGTAGACCAGATCTCTTTCATAATCTGTTTTGGCGGCCAGCTTTTTCCCATTCACATCCGTGATCGTAACAGCAGATTTCCAAGCGTTTTTCTTGGTACTGAAAGGCTTATCGACAACGGTGAGGGTAGCTTTGCCAATATCGGCCTTTGTTACCGTAATGGGGATTTCCTGCTTGTATCCCTTATAATTTCCGACACCTGTAACCGTCAGGGTCATCTCAACGCTGTCTGCATCTTTCGGAATCTTATTATTTTTATAGGCGACTTTATAATCCGTTTTGAGTTTGAGGATATTTTGATCCTGATCCAGCAAAACAAAGTCCGGTATGGCACCGTTCTTTTGATAGGAGATGCTAAGCTTTCCGTTTGCGCCTTTGGTTACATTTTTCCAATGAAAAGTAAAATGGTTGTTTTCAATATTTGGTGTGATCTGATAGGTCTTTTTAAGCGAGCCTTTGTATCTGCCTTTTCCGGTAAAGGTGACGGTCACGCTCCCGACTTTTTTGACATTGCTGTATTTTATGGTGTAGTCGGTATCTTTTACAAGTATGTCCGTTGTTCCGGTATCAGCATCCGTAAAGGTCAATAATGTTTCGTTTTCCTGATACATGCCTCCTTTTTCATTCAGGGTTTTTTGGGAAAAAGGTATGGCAGTTAGCCAATTAGCCTCAATCAAGTCTGCCTTGTTGAGGGCCCGGTCGGCTTCCAGTTTCAGATTGACCTGCTTAAAGCCGTGATAACCCTGCGCTTCGCCGTCGGCAGTAGGATAAACGTTGATATAGGCGCCCTGTAAACCGTTTGTATTAACGACATCATAGTCATACAGGGATGACTCAAGTATTGTCCTGCCGATTTCCAGTTGATTGATTTTTACAACATCCTTAGTAAGAGGTGTCCCGTGATAAGCATACTTTTTGGCATTCAATGTAACGGAAGCGGTATTGAAATTCCGGTCTTTATTCAGGACAATGAGCCGCATGAAAAGAGAACCGGTGTAGTTGCCTTTTCCGGTAACGGTATAAGTATATGCGGTGCCTTTTGTATACGAATCTCCTTTTTTATAGTTTGCCGGCAGGGTAGAATAGTCACAGATAAAGTCCTTGTTAGCGCTCAGTTTTTTCTTGTTATAGGTCAAAGCGGGAGCAGGGATGCTCAGATTTTTGGCGTAATTCACCACCTGCGTATAACCGGGGGAATCTTTTTGTGCAGGATCGTTGGCATTGGCGGGATTGGCATCGATCCTGCTGATATCTTTGGGCTTGATTGTAAAGTACAGGATTCTGCTGCCGCTGTACTGGCCTTTCATATTAATGGTAACGCTGGGCGCTTTTGGCGAATCCCAGGTGGCAGCGTTTATGTTGTTCTTATAACTTAGGGTATAATCGGTCTTTTCTTTTAAAAGCGTCTCATTGTGGTAAACTTTAAAATCCTGCGTGATTTTTTGCCCGGTGTACACCAGATCGTCGCTTTCCTGCTCAAAGCCGCTCACCCACAAATCGCCGGAGAGATCGTAAACTTCTTTGTTTTCGGTGTCTTCGGGGAGAACCGTAACAAGGACGGAGGCTTTGCTGTTGCCGCATACAGCCGTGACGGTTGCCGTCCCCGCTTTCATTGCGGCAATCTCTACAGTTTTGCCGTTCACGGCTGCTCCTTCCTGCGGTGTCGGTTCCGTACCGTTATCCTGTGCTGTGGCCGCTGCCACGGCCACGGCAGTCACCTTGGCAATTTCAGGATCGCTGCTGCTCCAGGTAATAACAGGGGCTTCCATATCTTTTGCCTCCAGTGTTGCTGTGACGGAAAAGTTAGCGTCTTTTGCAGGGGCAGGATGCAGCGTTATGTTTTCCGCATCTAAGGTAAGCACACCGACACTGTCCTGTATCTGTGGCGGATTTTGTCCGTCGGGATTGGACGGGTCTTGCGAATCCGCAGCCTGAGGAGTCGTGGAATTATCGGAGACGGAATTTGTCCCTGTCAGAGTGTCTTCCTCCGTAAGCGGTTCCTCCACAACGGTTTCTTGCGGCATATCACCTACAGTTTCATCTTCGAGCGGCGTTTCATCTGTGATTTCCGTGCCGTTGCTGTCTGTGGTATTTTCAGAAACGCTCTCGTCCGGCACAGCATTTTCTGAGACAGATTCGGAATCGGATTCCGGCAATTGCTCTGTTTCCGCCGCATCCGTATTTTCTTCACCGAGCGTTTCATCAGCCGCCTTTTGTGCGATAAAGGGGAGCGTGACCGCCGCATAAAAGGTTTCGGACTTTCCGTTTTCGGTTTTCGGATAATATGCCGCCCGGATATAGTAGTCGTATGTTTCATCATCGACAGCCGCTCCGGGAGTAAGCATCAGCAGCTGATGATATTCGCTTTCTTCGTCCGTGATTTCTTCCAGTGTAAAGAGCGGCGAAACGGTCACGGTCTCAAAATCAAGCCAATCATCATCTTCCTGAAGCAGGTTTGTGCTTCCGGGTGCGAGGGTTTTTTCACCGCGGAGAATGCTCCATTTGGGCGAATTGCTTTGGCCGCTTTCAGGGTCTGCGTCTATGGCATAATTGGTAAAAAGAATCAGCTTTTCCGATGTCTCGAAAGAAAGGGGGAGGTCATAAAGAAAGTCGTCGTCCGCAGAGGGGAGTTTTTCGCCGTCGGGAATCTGACCGATATGTATGGCGGGAAGATTTCTTCCTGCATTGGCATCGTCGGTCTTTGCCGTGTCATTGGTATCAGGGGTAGAAATCGTTTCCGAAGATACGGTGTCATCTGTGACGGTTTCAGGTTCGATTTCAGGTGTCTCATCACAAATCGGGTTGTTTTCCGAGACAGACATTTCCAAAGCCGCGGCATTCTCCGCGGCAAATACGGTCATACCTTTGCAATCACCGACTGTGACACAAACAGTCAGCAGCACGGCGAGCATTCTCTTTACGTAGTTCATTTTTAAGTCCTCCAATCGTTTTCTGAAAAATATTATAGCACGGTAATCAATTGATTTCCATAGGGAGCGGCCGGTGAATTAGGATGAGGCAACAGACGGTTACCGGTGATTAGTCGGGCGGATTTGTTGACAGCAGGTCAGATGCTGTGCTATAGTAAATACATTCTTATATATCATAAAATATAGTCAGAAAGGCGGCTTTAGAGTGGGAATTATTATTCGTTGTGCACGCACCCGGTATCAGGGGCAGTAAAAAGCAGAAGATAGTGTCTCATGTAGATGGGATTTTTTTTGCGTGCGAATAATAGTTGTCGGATTGCCGATTTAAGGCAGATGTGATAAGGTCATGTCTGCTTGGCCTGCCTGATTGCAGCGTGTAGCGGGAAGATTCTGTTTACGGGGTCTGTCCTGCTTTTTTATTGTTTTTTATCAGTACATGGTAATGAAGTGTAGAGGATAAAAAGGAGGCGCGCTATGCGAAAGGACAGGAAACGGACAGGGTATCACTATGACTATGTAAAACGGGTGTCGGATTCCCAAAACTTTCTGACGGACACAAAACTGCTGCAAAGGATCGTTGGTCTGGCAGACATCGGGAAAAAGGATGAGATTCTGGAAATCGGAACAGGGAAGGGGCATCTGACGGAAGCCCTATGCAAAAAGGCGGGAAAAGTATGCACGGTAGAAATCGACGGCAAGCTGATGGAGAGTGCAAAAAGGCGGTTGTCAAAGGTTAACAATGTAGAGTTGATTCAGGGAGATTTTATGAAGTACCGTCTGCCCGCAAAGGGGACGTATCAGGTATTTGCCAATATCCCTTTTTTCCTGACGACACAGATCGTGGAAAAGCTGATACAGGGTGAAAATCCGCCGTCCCATATCTGGCTGGTGATGGAGAAAGGTGCGGCAAAGCGATTTATGGGGCGGCCGAAGGAGAATGGAAAGTCTCTGGCGCTTAAGGTGCATTGGGAAATGGAGGTCGTATATCATTTCCGCAGGGAAGATTTTCATCCGAAGCCTTCCGTGGACACGGTTCTCGTTCATTTTTCAAAGAAGGCGGTACCGGATTTAAGCAGAAAGGAATTTCGGGAATTTCAGAAGTTTGTCGAGCGGGGGATGCGCTGCGGCATCACAGGGAAGGGCGGCCTGCTCACCAAAAGACAGGTGTCTGCGGCCTTAAGACAGGCGGGGCTGTATCAGGACCATGAAGACGGCGTCACGCTTTATATTCAATGGCTCTGTCTGTTTCGATGCTATCAGGTTCAGAAAGGGAGAAAATGACGGTTGCAAGTAAAACCTTTTATAGGGAAAACAAGCCATGATACGCAAGAAAACAGTTGACAAATCCCATAAGTATAATAAAATGAGAAGGGTATGAGAAGAATCGTGGGAACTGCGGCGGATTACGCATAATCTGCGGAAAATCGCGGTAAGATATAGCCGAAAATACGGCAGGAAAGGTTGGATATTACATGGCGGATCTTTACAATCACAGAGAAGTGGAAACAAAATGGCAGAAGATCTGGGATGATGAAAAGGCGTTCCAGACCTCGGAGGACTATTCCAAACCGAAATATTACGCGCTGGTGGAGTTCCCTTACCCTTCGGGACAGGGACTGCATGTGGGACATCCGCGTCCCTACACGGCGCTTGATATTGTGGCGAGAAAGAGAAGGATGCAGGGCTACAACGTGCTCTATCCCATGGGCTGGGACGCGTTCGGCCTGCCTACGGAGAATTACGCGATCAAGAACCACATCCATCCGAAGATCGTGACGAAAAACAATGTGGACCGTTTTAAGAGCCAGCTTCATTCCTTGGGTATTCCTTTGACTGGGAGCGGGAGGTCAATACCACAGATGTGGGCTACTATAAGTGGACGCAGTGGATTTTCTTGAAACTGTTTAAGGCGGGACTTGCCTACAAGTCTGAGATGCCGATCAACTGGTGTACCTCCTGTAAGGTGGGCCTTGCCAACGAGGAAGTGGTGAACGGCGTCTGTGAGCGCTGCGGTGCGGAGGTAGTCCGCAAGGTAAAGAGCCAGTGGATGTTAAAGATTACAGAGTATGCCGACAAGCTGATCGAGGGCTTGACACGGTGGACTATGTGGAGCGCGTCAAAGTGTCTCAGAAGAACTGGATCGGCAAGTCCACGGGTGCTGAGGTGGATTTTTCCATCAAGGATAAGGAGGATAAGCTGCGGATTTATACGACCCGCTGCGATACCCTGTTCGGCGCGACTTACATGGTGGTGTCGCCGGAGCATCCGATCATTGATAAATATAAGGATGAATTGAAAAACTGGGATGAGATCTGCGCTTACAGCGAGCAGGCGGCCAGAAAGTCCGATTTCGAGCGGGCGGAGCTGGCGAAGGAAAAGACAGGCGTGCGCATCGACGGCATGTCTGCGGTGAACCCGGTGAACGGCAAGGAAATCCCCATCTATATTTCCGATTATGTGCTGATGAGTTACGGCACAGGCGCGATCATGGCGGTGCCTGCCCATGATGAGAGAGACTGGGAGTTTGCGAAGAAATTCGGTCTGCCGATCATTGAAGTGGTGGCTGGCGGCAAGGACGTGCAGGAGGAAGTTTACACGGATGTAGCGGAGGGCACGCTTGTGAACTCCGATTTCCTGAACGGCTTAAGCGTGGCGGATGCCAAGGAGAAAATGATTGCTTTTCTGGAAGAGAAGGGCGTGGGCTGCGCCAAGACCAACTTCAAGCTGCGCGACTGGGTGTTCTCCAGACAGCGGTACTGGGGCGAGCCGATTCCCATTGTAGACTGTGAAAAATGCGGTTATGTGCCGCTTGACGAGAGCGAGCTTACCTCTGGAGCTTCCCGAGGTGGAGAGTTATATGCCGACCGACACGGGCGAATCGCCTCTGGCGGCAATGACTGATTGGGTCAATACAACCTGTCCCTGCTGTGGCGGCCCGGCAAAGCGGGAGACGGACACCATGCCCCAGTGGGCGGGATCTTCCTGGTATTTCCTGCGCTATACGGACCCGAAGAATGAGAAGGCGCTGGCAAGTAAGGAAGCCTTGGATTACTGGATGCCTGTGGACTGGTACAACGGCGGTATGGAGCATACCACCCTGCATCTGTTGTATTCCCGGTTCTGGCATAAGTTCCTCTATGACGAGAAGGTGGTGCCCTGTCCGGAGCCTTATGCAAAGAGAACGTCTCACGGCATGATCTAGGATTGAATCCCCACTGTTTCTCCAATCTGCCTGCGGCGGAGCAGGAGGCGCTCCTGAAGGAGCACGGCAGCGAGAAGGCGGCAAGAGAGGCATTGAAAGAAAAGTACGGCGAGATGGCGGATCACCCTGTCGTCAAGATGTCCAAGTCCCTCGGCAATGTGGTGAATCCTGACGATATCGTGACGGAGTACGGCGCGGACACGCTGCGCACTTATGAGATGTTTATCGGCGCCTTTGAACTGAGCGCAGGCTGGAGCGAGGACGGCGTGAAGGGCTGCCGCAGATTCCTGGAGAGAGTGTGGAAGCTGCAGGATATCCTGACGGATGGTATGGATTACTCCAAAGATATGGAAATCAAGATGCACCAGACCATCAAGAAGGTCAGCAGTGATTTTGAGAATCTGAAATACAATACGGCGATTGCGGCGATGATGACCCTGGTCAATGAGTTTTATAAGAAAAACGCGGTGACGAAGGGCGAGTTTAAAACGTTGCTGACCCTGCTCAATCCCGTTGCGCCCCATATCACCGAGGAACTGTGGCAGGCGGTAGGTTTCGAGGGCAGGGTTTATCAGACCGCATGGCCCACATATGAGGAAGCCAAGACCGTAGAGTCTACCGTGGAGATCATGGTGCAGGTAAACGGCAAGAATCGGGCGACCCTTAATATCGGCAAGGACGATCCGAAGGACGAGGTGATCGCGAAAGCAAAGGAGATGATCGCCGATAAGCTGACGGGGACGGTCGTGAAGGAAATTTACGTGCCCGGACGTTTGGTGAATATCGTGCAGAAATAGGGAGTAGGGATAGGAGAGGGTTACAACTGTTGATCGATATAAGGGCAGTTTTTGAATTGGCAGTGAGTTAAGGGCGGTGCGCATGGCGCATCACCCTTATTTTTTTCGCATCCGCATCATCTTATCGATGGCGGCGGCTTCTTCCGCTGAGGAATAATTTTTGATCGTAGCGGCAATCACCTCGATCTCCTCATTGGAAAAAGAGATATGTTCCGTCTGTCCCCGTTTGGCAACAGCCATCAGAAAGGGCAGCATCTGTTCTTTATTCAGCGAGCGGCTCTCAAAGACGAGAGCCTGTAAAAAGTCGAGCTTTGTTCTGTCGATGTCGGCAAGTGCCGGGTCGTTCATCCATTCATTTGTCATGTGGCACTCCTTTTAGGTATTATAGAGTTGGTGGTCCGTTTTGAAACATTTCATACATTTCCCGCTGCTCGGGGGTGAGCATATTCATCAGCATATCCATCATCGAAAATCCCGGGGAAGTCTGTCTTTCCGAGTCGTCTTCGGAATCTCTGTTTTGTCCTGCGTCTGACAGCGGAACGCCAAACGGGGAATCCGGATTCATGTCGGGAAAGATTTCCTTCATGGCGTTCATCGTCTGCGTCATTTCCTGTACGGTTTCCATGGTCTGCAGGATATTTTCAATCTGTTCCAGCTGCCTGATCTCCTCTGGCGTGGAGTAGCGGCGAAGCTGCCTGACAAGCTCTTTTAAGTCGGGCTTTTCCTGTTGAGAGAGTCCGCAGCCGCAGAGGGTGACGGTATGCCTTTTCACATAATTCATGGTATACTGTAGTTCCATATATTTGATGTAGACTGCCAGATGCTTTTGCATAGAGGGTTCGAGATAGGGGAGAAAGACTTTGAGCTTTTGCATCTGGTTTGTGGTGTATAAGGCATCGAATGTCATAACATTGGACGCATCTTCCTGTTTATCAGTCATAAGCCATGCCTTTCCGATGCCCTGCCATCATTGCGCTTATCCCTAAAGTATATGCCGCACATGAGAGAAATAGGCTCCTTTCAGAGCCGAAGCCGTGGAGCCTATTTCCGATGTGCTTTTCAGATGTGATAAAGATAAGTTCGGGGTAGATTAGTTGTTGCAGCAGCAGGATAACAGGATCAGGATCCAGATCCAAGAGCAGCAGTTATTGTCGCCGCCAAAAAGGCTGTTGCCACCAAAGAAGCCGCCGCCACAGCCGCAGCCGTCGCCATTGCCGCCGCAGCAGGATAACAGGATCAGAATCCAGATCCAGGAAGCGCATCCGTTGTTGCTGGCAGGGCTGGTATTGTTGCATCCGCAGTGAGTTGCTGTAAGATCGCTCATTTCTTTGTGTCCTCCAAATGTTGTTTATGCTATATCTTATGTGGAGGCTGTGGATTGGTGTCAGTTTTTAGTGCAACAAATATACTTGAAACATATGTTCGGTTGTGGTAAACTATCAATATGTTTGAAAACAGGAAGAATAGTAATGTAAAAAGCGATAGACGGATCAGCAGAGCGGACCTGTATCCGGTGGCCTTTTTTCTGCTTCTGGCACTGGGGATTTTTGGCTGGTCTGCCTTTGGCCGGGAGGATGGACAAACTTTGCGGATATCCTGCGACGGGCAGATCGTTGAGGAAGTGTCTCTGGCACAGATCAGACAGCATGACCCGGCGGGAGCAGGGCGCGGGAGCGCTGCGGAAACGGTCCGCTATTGTCTGCTTCTTAATGTGAACGGGCATGTATCCTGCGAGTGGCGTGAGAAAAGCCCGGATCCTTCGGCGGCGGTTCCTGAGGGGAGCAGTTACAATCTTATAGCGATAGATGGGGAACGGGTTTGGATGCAGGCTGCCGACTGTCCTGATCAGATTTGTGTGCACCATATTCCCATCAAAGGCGGCGGGGAGAGCATCATCTGTCTGCCGCATAAGCTGGTGGTGGAAATGGTAGGTGGGACGGATGTAGAAACGCTGGACGGGATGGCAAAAATAGGGGGAATGACAGGGGGAGCGGGATGGAACAATGATACGCTTCGGAATGGAGGCAGCTATGAGACGGACGGCTGAACTTGGGCTTATGCTGGCCTTGGCGCTGATTCTCTCTTATGTGGAGGCCCTGATCCCCTTTTCTTTCGGGATACCGGGGATCAAGCTTGGGCTGCCAAATCTGATCGTGTTGCTATTATTGTATGATGACATGATAAGTGATGATATAGACGCAAGAGAGCAGGCGGGAGGACGCTGTCTTAAGGTTTTCACGAGGGCAGAACGGGAGGCGCTTTTGGTAAACGGCCTGCGCGTTATCCTGTCAGGCTTTCTGTTCAGTAATCTCTATGCGATCCTGTATGCGCTGGCAGGAGCGGTTTTCAGCTTTGCCGCCATGTATGTCGGCAGACGGATGAAATGCTTTTCCATGGTGGGGGTGAGCGTGCTGGGCGGCGTCTTTCATAATATCGGGCAGCTTTTGGTGGCAATGGCGGTGGTGGAGACGACTGCGGTGGCCTATTATGTGCCGTTTCTGCTGGTGGCGGGCACGGTGACGGGGGCTTTGCTCGGAGTTGTAGGGCGGGAACTGTTACCTTATTTGCATAGAATAGAGAGAAAATGAGGGCGGAGCGGTATCGGTCAGACGAGAATGGTCTGCCGAAACGGGATGCCGGTTTTAACAGACACTAATATGAAAGGAAGGGTGTCATGTACGCATACATAAAAGGAACCTTGGAAGAAGTCGGTGAGGATGCGGTGACCGTGGAAGCCGGCGGAATCGGCTACAACATCAGAGTATCCACCACAACAGCGGATCTGTTGCCGGGGCTTGGCAGCGAAGTCAAGATATATACTTACACGTTGGTGCGGGAGGACGCATTTCAATTATTCGGCTTTCTGACAAGAGACGATTTGGAGATTTTTAAGCGGCTGATCACGGTGAGCGGCATCGGACCCAAAGGCGGGCTTGCCATCCTCTCGGTGATGAGTGCGGATGCGCTGCGTTTTGCGGTAATGGCAGGGGATGCGAAGGCAATCGCCAAGGCACCCGGCATCGGGGCGAAGACGGCGGAGCGCGTGATCTTAGATCTGCGGGATAAGATTTCCGTGGAGGATACACTGCGGGGGCTTGCGCCTGCGGAGGTGTCCGCAGGGACGGCGGATGGCGGCATTGGAGAAAATCTGATACGGCGAGAGGCCATCGAAGCGTTGGTGGCTCTTGGATATTCGGCGTCCGATGCCACAGCGGCAGTGAAAAAGGTGGCGGTGGCGGAGGATGCCACCTCGGAGAGCATCTTAAAGAATGCGCTGAAATATATGTTTTGACAGCTCAGTCAGTATCTGTCCGGCAAACTGTATCGCACAAGGTTGACAGGCGGATGATGCTCTGCGGGAGCGCATGCTGAGCGTTACATGGAGGAATACAAGGTGATTTTCGGAAAACACATTAACCAATATTATAGGAAACACGCCCTGATGCTTCTTACGGGTGTCGTGGCGCTTATTTTTGTAGACTACTTTCAACTGATCCTGCCGGAACTGTATCGCATTGTGGTAAACGGCATGAACAGCGGGCTGGTGGAAATCGATGGCGCTTTGGTGCCCTTTACGATGGATGTACTTTTGAATGAAGTCTGTTTCCAACTGATCGTGATCATTTTGGTGTTAGTCACGGGGCGGTTTTTATGGCGCGTTTGTATCTACGGAGCGGCCATTAGGGTGGAGACGGATCTTCGCAACAAAATGTTTGACCATTGCAAAAATCTGTCCAGAGAGTATTTTCAAGTCAACAAGGTAGGCAATCTGATGAGCCTGTTTACCAACGATTTGGATACCGTTCAGGAATGTTTTGGCGACGGGGTTTTGATGTTCTGCGATGCCCTGTGTCTGGGACTGATGGCTTTTTATAAGATGTGGCGCATGGATCTTGTATTGACGGGACTGTCCATGATTCCCCTTGCGATCCTGCTTGTTCTGGCCACGGTGGTGGGAAAGGCGATGACGGCAAAATGGGAGATCAGGCAGGAAGCCTTTTCCAAACTCTCCGATTTTTCTCAGGAAAATTATTCGGGGATCGCCGTCGTCAAGGCTTTTGTCAAAGAGGTTTTGGAATTGCGGGAATTTCAGAAGCTAAATCGGGAAAATGAAGAAGTCAATGTAGAATATACCAGAATTTCTACGCTGTTAAATATTCTGATCACCCTGCTTGTGGAATCGGTGCTTTGCGTGATCTTGGGCTATGGCGGGTATCTTGTTTACAACGGGCGTTTCGACGCGGGGCAGCTGGTGGAGTACATCGTCTACTTTAATTCTATTGTCTGGCCTGTGATGGCGGTGTCCATGCTGATCGAGAAAACCTCCCGCGGAAAGGCTTCCTTAAACCGTGTGGGAGAGCTGTTAGAGGCAGAAATCACGGTAAAGGACCGCCCGGGGGTAGAGGAACTTCAGAATATGCGCGGGGAGATCGAATTTCGGCATCTTACATTTCGCTATCCGGACGGGGAGAGAGATGCGCTGTGCGATGTTTCCTTTACCATAAAGGCAGGAGAGAGCGTGGGCATTGTGGGCAGGACAGGATCCGGGAAGACCATTCTGGCGGACTTGATTCTGCGCGCCTATAATGTGTCTGACGGGATGCTGTTTATCGACGGGCAGGATGTGAACGACATTTCGATCCATTCTCTGCGGGAAGGCTGTTCCTATGTGCCGCAGGACAATTTCCTCTTTTCCGATACCATTGAGAACAATATTGCCTTTGCGGTGGATGCAGCGGACGATACGCTGGTGGAGCGGGCGGCGAAACTTTCCGATGTGCACGACGACATCATGGATTTCACGGCGGGCTATCGGACGGTGCTGGGAGAGCGGGGCGTGACCGTCTCCGGAGGACAGAAGCAGCGCATCTCTATTGCCAGAGCCTTGCTTAAAGATGCGGCGATTTTGATCTTGGACGATTCCGTATCGGCTGTGGATATGAAGACGGAGAAAGTGATCCTCGAAAATCTACTGACGGAAAGAAAAGGGAAGACGACCATCCTCATTGCGCATCGGATTTCTACGGTGGAGCGCATGGATAAGATTGTTTTTGTAGAGGATGGCAGAGTGGAAGCTGTTGGCAGCCATGAAGACTTGTGCGTATCTTGTGAAGCTTATCGCAAGATGGTGGAATTGCAGCGTCTGGAAGAAGAAGCGGGAGGTGAAGCCGATGTTTGAGTATTATCCGTTGCTTGCAGTGGGTGCGGTTGTTGGTGTTTTTTCAATTGTCCTGTTGACAGCTTACCTGCTGGTGAAGGATAAAAAACAGTCCATGGGTTTTGAAAGGCAGATGAAGGATCGGGAGATCATGCGGCGGCTGCTTGCCTATGCGAAGCCTTACAGACGGGCGTTTTTGCTGGTTGGTTTCCTGATGTTATTATCGATCGCCTATGATGTGGTGGCGCCTCTTATCATCGGGCGGATCGAACAACTCATGGTGGGTGAGTTTGCCATGGCGCAGATTTATCGGGCGGTGGCAGTGTATTTGAGCATTTTAGCGGTATCCATGGTCTGTACCTACATACAGGCGATCGTGCTGCAAAGGACGGGGCAGCGCATTATCTCCATAATGAGGGAGGATCTTTTCGTCAAGATAGAGAGCCTTTCGCAGGAACAGCTAAACGCTATTCCCGTGGGGAAGCTGGTGACGCGCACCACGAACGACACCAACGCGATCTCCATGATGTTCACCAATCTGCTGGTGAACCTTGTCAAAAATATATTTGTCATTGTCGGGGTATTGGCGGCAATGCTTATGTTAAACTATGAGCTGACGCTGATGGTTCTGTGCTTTGTGCCTTTTATTATTTTGTTTACCGTGATTTTCCGCAAGTTTTCCAGGCGGGCATACCGCAGAGTGAAAGACTGTACCACGGACATCAATACCTACCTCTCAGAAAACCTTTCCGGCATCAAGATCACTCAGATCTTCAACCGGGAGGAGGCGAAGATGGAGGATTTCCGAAACAGGAGCAATGCTTTGGGGCGGGCAAAACAGGAGCAGATTTTGGTGTTTGGTATTTTCAGGCCGTTAGTTTATATGCTCTATGTCAGCTCCGTACTCTGTCTGCTTTATCTGGGCGGCAAAGGGTATCTGGAAAACAGGGTCTTTCTGGGGCAGGTGATAGAAAGCGGCACGCTGGTATCTTTCTATATGTATATCTCAAAATTTTATAATCCGATCCAGAGTCTGGCGGAGCAGTTTAACTGGCTGCAGTCAGCGCTTCGCCTCAGCGGAAAAGGTCTTTACGATCATGGATATGGAGCCTGTCATCAAAGATGCGCCTGATGCCATCGAAATTTCTAAATTGCGCGGGGAGATCGAGTTTCGGGACGTGTGGTTTGCCTATGTGGAGGGCGAATGGGTGTTAAAGGGCGTCTCCTTCCATGTGGATCCGGGACAGACCGTAGCCTTCGTGGGCTCCACAGGTTCCGGGAAAACGACAATACTGTCACTTCTGTGTCGGAATTACGAGTATCAAAAAGGGGAAATTTTGGTGGATGGAATCGACATCCGCAAAATCAAGATCAGTTCCCTGCGCAGGCAGCTCGGACAGATGCTTCAGGATGTATTCCTTTTTTCGGGAACCATCCGCAGCAATATCGCCCTGCGCGATGAGTCAATTGCGGAAAGGGAGATTCTTGAGGCCTGTCACTATGTCAATGCCGATCATTTTATCAAGAAGCTGGAGAAGGGGCTTGACGAGGAAGTCAGGGAGCGGGGCAATAATTTTTCCGCAGGCCAAAGACAGCTTTTGTCGTTTGCCCGCACAATCGTGCATCAGCCTGTGGTGATGATTCTGGATGAGGCGACGGCAAATATTGATACGGAGACGGAGCTTTTGATTCAGGATTCTTTGGAAAAGATGCAGAATATCGGCACCATGCTGATGGTGGCGCACAGGCTCTCAACGATTCGCAACGCGGACAACATTATCGTGCTTTCTCATGGGAAGATCATAGAGCAGGGCAGTCATCAAAAGCTCCTTGCCATGCAGGGAAAGTATTACAGACTTTACCACCTGCAGTCCAGAAGGGAGGAGATGGAGAAAGAGCGGCAGATGGCGCAATAAATTACGGGGTTGCGGAATTTGTTAGGAGGGCGTTTCCTCTGCTTGCGCGTCGTCTTCGTATGCCTGAAGGAGGCGCATGCCCGCAGTTTCGGTGACCGGCAGGGAAAAGATAACGGATTTTGCCTTAGTGGTCAGCCCCGCGTCTTCCATGATCGCACTCATGATGGCGTTTTTCTGCTCTTTTTTAACGACAATAAAGATGATTTCCTTTTCGGAGGCAAGGGTGACGCCCAAAAATTTATCGGCGCTTTCCATACCTGTCCCTTTGGCGTGGATGACGGTGCCGCCGCCTGCTTTCATTTTTCTGGCGGCATCCATGATCATTTCCGTATAGCCCTGATTGGCGATGATGACTAAAAGTTCATATTTGGTATCCTTCAAAACTGTTTCCTCCCCATTTTCAAAGGTTTCTTCCCCCGTCAGGAAACGGAGCTGACGAAGACCGCCGATACTTGCAAGCGGAATGATGAACGCAACGCCGGTGCCGGGAATATCGATTCGCATTTCCTGCTCCAGACCTGCCTTGATTTTTTTCCAGGTTCTGCGGGTGACGACGGAGAAGATAACGGCTTTCTCCGTACCGTCCAAACCGAAATAGTCCAAGATCTCATGGTTGGCTGTTCCGTTGCCAAGGGTGATGAAATTGACTGAGACGCCATATCTGTCGTAAAATGCCGCAAAATCTTTTGTGCGGTCCCTGGTGATGATGGCGGTCATCAGATATAGTTCGCTCATTGCATATCCTCCGTTTTATTAGAGTTCGATGATCAAATCCTCTGTCGCGGATGTAGCGGCGGCAGGACCGACTTTGCTGACAGCCGGACGGCGTTTTTCTGTTCCGACAGCGGCGCGGCGCTGAGAGAGAAGGCCGAGGAGCTGTATCGTGATGAGCGGCGTCATGGCGACCATGGCCACGATACCGAAGGCGTCTGTTACAATATTGCCGCCTACAGCGCTGCAGGCTCCCTGCGCTAACGGGAGCAGAAAGGCCGCAGTCATGGGACCGGAAGCAACGCCGCCGGAATCGAAAGCGATGGCGGTATAGATCTTGGGCACAAAGAAGGAAATGCCAAGCGCAAAGGCATAGCCGGGAATCAGAAACCACATCACGGAGATGCCTGTCAGCACGCGCAGCATGGCGATGCCGAGGGAGATGGCAACACCCACGGAGAGGCAGGTTCCCATGGATTTTGCAGAAATGGCGCCGTCGGTGATTTCTTCTACCTGTTTGTTCAGTACATAGACGGCAGGCTCCGCCTTTACGATGAAAAAGCCCATCACCATGGCAATCGGGATCAGGAACCAGGGGTTGGACGAGGAGCCCAGCATTTGTCCCAGATAGTTACCGGCAGGCATGAAGCCGACATTGACGCCAGTCATAAACAGAACCAGCCCAATATAGGTATAAGCGAGCCCGACACACATCCTCGAGAGCGTCCTTTTGGAGAGACGCAGAACAAAGACCTGAAACAGCCCAAAAAACAGAATGATCGGGAACAGGGAAACCGCAATTTCGGCGATGTAGGTCGGAAATCCATGATGGAACAGGGACCACAGTTCTACGGAAGTCTCTACGGATGGAATGACAGGCGGAACGTAGCTGCTTTCCCCGGGGCGATAGATCATTCCCAGAATCAGTACCGATACAATGGGACCGATCGAGCACAGGGCTACCAGTCCGAAGCTGTCATCAGCGGCATGGCGGTCGTTTCGGATCGCAGCCACACCAAGTCCCATCGCCATGATAAAGGGAACCGTCATGGGACCGGTAGTCACACCGCCGGAATCAAAGGCCACACTCAGGAAATCCTCCGGGACAAAGGGCGTCAATAAAAAGACGGCTATGTAGAGAAATACCAACAGGGGCGGCAGCGGTATCCGAAACAGCATACGAAGCAGGGCGATCACCAGAAAAAGACCGACGCCTGCGGCTACGGCTCCTATCAGAATACCGTTGGGAATAGAGGGTACCTGCCCTGCGAGCACTTGAAGATCAGGCTCAGAGACAGTGATAATAAAGCCAAGCAGAAAGGATAACGCCACGATAATGGTAAGCTTTTTGCTTTTGGTCATGCAGGTGCCGACCTTTTCACCCATGGGAGTCATGGCAAGCTCCGCGCCCAGCGTAAAAAACATCATGCCCAGAATCAGGAGGACTGCGCCTATCAGAAAGCACAGCAGGATGCTGGGAGAGATCGGGGCCACAGAAAAGCACAAAATCAGGACGATGACGATGATCGGCAGTACAGCCACCAGCGCCTCGCGCAGTTTTTCTTTCAGTTTTTCAAGAAATATGGTTTTTGTGCGCAAACAGTTTCCTCACTTCCAAGTCAGAATAAAGCCGGATTGATTGCTTTTAATAATATAATATCTTGTATCGCATGTTCCGGCAAGGGAGAAAAAGTACGATTTTTGTAACAGAGAAGCCGAAGATGGAATGGCTGTCGATTTGCGTCAGCTTGCGAAGTGGACGGGAAGATGCTAAAATTAGGTGAAAAAGTTGCGGCCGCTCACGGCAGAGGCTGTGATATGGAGAAAACAATGCCAAACAGAATGATCGAGACGAACTTAATTGAGGAAGATATCAGGATCGAGGGGTCTTTACGGCCTCAAAAGCTGGTTGACTATATTGGTCAAGAAAAGATAAAGGATAACCTGAAGATTTACATCGCGGCGGCAAAACAGAGAGGGGATGCGCTGGATCATGTGCTTTTCTATGGACCGCCGGGACTGGGGAAGACCACCCTTGCAGGCATCATCGCCAATGAGATGGGGGTTCATATGAAGGTGACCAGCGGTCCTGCGATCGAGAAGCCGGGAGAGATGGCTGCGATCTTAAATAATTTACAGGAGGGTGATCTGCTCTTTGTGGACGAGATCCACAGACTGAACCGTCAGGTGGAGGAGGTATTATATCCGGCGATGGAGGATTATGCCATTGACATTATGATCGGCAAGGGACCGACGGCCCGTTCTATCCGTCTGGATCTGCCCCATTTTACGCTGGTGGGGGCAACCACCAGGGCGGGACTGCTTACGGCGCCACTCAGAGACCGTTTCGGTGTGATCCATAGACTGGAATTTTACAGCGTGGAGGAGCTTACCGTGATCATCAGGCAGTCTGCGAAAAAGCTGGGAGTGGAGATTGACGATAAGGGTGCGGTGGAGTTGGCGAGAAGGAGCCGGGGTACGCCCCGTCTGGCGAACCGTATTTTGAAGCGTGTCCGCGATTTTGCTCAGGTAAAGTATGATGGCGCGATCACGGAAGATGTGGCTAAGGTAGCGCTTGATCTGATGGATGTGGATAAGATGGGCTTAGATCATGTGGACAGAAACATTCTTATGACCATGATGGAGAAATTCAAGGGCGGCCCTGTAGGACTTGACACGCTGGCGGCAGCCATCGGCGAGGATGCAGGGACGATAGAGGATGTGTACGAGCCTTATCTGATCCAGAACGGCTTCTTAAATCGCACGCCGAGGGGAAGGACGGTCACGGATCTGGCTTATCGGCATTTTGGGTTGGAGATTCCGTCATGAATGAGAAAATTCCGTGGAAACGGGTCTGTTCACAGGCGCACAGTAATACCTGTTTATGCGGTATTTTCCCATAAAATGTTACGGAAATGTTACACTTGTGTGAAAGTGGGGCTTGAAATTCCCGCTTAGGGCGGCTATAATGGTGTTGATAGTGTAACCAAAGGGATGGAGGAGCGCTCCTTATGTCAATCAAAACAGATACGGAAGTGATTATCGCCGGCAAGGTTTTTACGCTGAGCGGTTACGAGAGTGAGGAATATCTGCAGAAGGTGGCCTCCTACATAAACAATAAGATTGCCGAGTACAACAAGATCGACAGCTTCAAAAGACAGCCGATGGATACCCAGAATGTACTCCTTCAGCTCAATATCGCTGATGATTATTTTAAAGCAAAGAAGCAGATCGGTATCCTGGAAGAAGACTTGAAGAACAAAAACGATGAGGTTTACGCTTTAAAGCATGATTTGATCGCGGCACAGATGAAGCTTGAGAACACGGAAAAGAACGTGAAGACTCTCCAGAATGAGGCGAACGAGAATGCCAAGCAGATCGTCCGCATGGAGACGGAGCTTAAGGAACGTAAAGGGAAACAATAGAAGTAAATAGAAGAAGGATATCATATAGAAATGGGAAGGAGCAGATCAGTGGTCTGCTCTTTTTACTCGACAGGAAAGGTTGCTGTCTGACGATCGGTTTATCTTGGGAGCGGAGTGAAGATATGGAGAAAAAAGTGGAGCTTCTTGCTCCGGCGGGCAATTATGAGTCCTTTCTGGGGGCCGTCAATGCCGGCGCGGACGCGGTATATCTGGGCGGAGAGCAGTTTGGCGCAAGAGCCTATGCGGATAATTTTACGGCGGCGGAGATCCTCCGCGCGCTTCACGTCGCCCACTTTTACGGAAAAAAGGTTTATCTGACCGTGAACACCCTCCTAAAGGAGCGGGAACTGGCAGTACTATATGATTATCTGGCACCCTTTTATGAGGCAGGACTTGACGGTGTGATCGTGCAGGATCTGGGGGCGCTGCATTATATGAGAGAACATTTTCCGCAACTTTCCCTGCATGCCAGCACCCAGATGACTGTGACGGGAGCAGGAGGAGCCGCCCTGCTGAAAGAGGCAGGGATCAGCCGCATTGTGCCCGCCAGGGAACTGTCTTTGCGAGAGGTTCTAAAGATTCGGGAGGAGGCAGGCGTGGAGGTAGAGTGCTTCATCCACGGCGCCATGTGCTACTGTTATTCGGGACAATGCCTTTTCAGCAGCATCTTAGGAGGCAGGAGCGGCAACAGAGGGCGCTGCGCTCAGCCGTGCAGACTTCCCTACGAGATTCTGGAGGGAAAGAAGCGGCTGACAGGGGAATGCTATCCGCTAAGTCTTAAGGATATGTGCACGCTGGAATATCTGCCGGCCCTGATTGGGGCGGGGATTGACTCTTTCAAGATTGAGGGGCGGATGAAACGGCCCGAGTATGCGGCGGGCGTTACTGCCGTCTATCGAAAGTATATTGACCGCTGCTACGAGGACAGCGCGCGTTATCAGGTGGAAAAGGCCGATCTTGACAGGCTGAAACGCCTTTATATCCGAAGTGAGATTCAGACCGGTTATTATGAGAGGCATAACGGTAAGGAGATGATCACCCTGGATAAGCCGGGGTATGAAAGCTGTGATGAGGCGCTGCTTGACGAAATACGGGAAGCGTATATCAGGGAACCGGAGAGGATGCCTGTACGGATTAAGGCGCGTGTGGCGGTGGACGAGCCCTTGGGGATTCGGATCTCATCAGCACGGGAAAATGAGGAAACGAAGGCTGCCGCATATGCTGCGGAAGTGACCGGCGGAACCGTGCAGCCCGCAAAGCAGGCACCTCTGACAGAGGAGACCGTCAGAAAACAACTCACAAAGATGGGGGACAGCCTGCTTCGTGTGACGGAATGCGTAATCGAGATAGAGGGGGAAGGCTTTGTGCCGGTGAGCGCGTTAAATGAGCTGCGGCGAGAGGCGGTGGCGGCATTTGAAGCGATAGTCTGTGAAAAGGAGGCATCGCAAAAGTTCTGTGGCGGAAGTGCCAAAAATGGGTTCAGACAGAATATAAACCAAGACCGACTTAGTCAGTCAACCAAAAAGGACGCGCAATCATCAGGTTTAGCGGTAAATCGACGGCATTCGAGGGAAACATTATATCGCGCTGAGGATGGGAAACGGTTGCCGGTCCGTCCCATTCATGCGCTGACGGCGACTTTGGATCAGTTTCGTGCCGCTGTCTCCTGCGGCTGTAGCCGTATTTACATCGAGAGCGATCTTTTCCTGCGGGAGAGGGATGTGATTTTGGCAGCATTGAGAAAAGCGGAAGGAATAAAAAATGTTGGTTCCGTGGAGAAGGATGCGGGCGAAACGGTGCCCTGCGCTTACTATTTGGCCCTGCCTTATATCCTGCGGGAGCGGGATGAAGATTGGCAGCGGCGGCTTACGGCGGCTCTGCGGGCAGTTGAGACCTGTGGCAGGATAGAGGGATTCCTGATCCGCTCTCTGGAAGGCCTTGCCTTTGCGAGAAATGTGTCAGAGAGAATGGCGGAAGAAGGCGATGCGTATTCACTGGTGGCGGATGCGGGGCTATACTGCTTTAACGGGGAGGCAGCGGCTTTTATGGCAGACTATGTGGACGAGATTACTCTGCCTTATGAGTTGAATGCAGGAGAGGCGGCACATCTGGCGCAGTCGGCGAAGAAGCATGGTGTTTTCGTGAATTTAATCGTCTACAGCCGCATTCCCATGATGGTTGCGGCAAACTGTCCGGCAAAGACCGCCGGTGTCTGCCGGAACGAAGTGGCGAAAGATGAAAAGACGGTAAGCAGGGGCGGTGAGGAAAGGCAAATTTTCTTAAAAGATCGTAAAGAAATCGCATTTCCGGTAGTGCTAAACTGCGATCACTGTTATAATGTCCTATATAATGCCGTGCCTTATTCGCTGCATACCGCCGTAAAGGAACGGGAGCGGATCGCTGCATCCGCTGACCGCTATGATTTTACGACGGAGACGGGGGAAGTCTGTGAGCGGATTCTGCGTGGGACCTATGTGTTTTCGGACTATACTGCGGGGCATTGCAGGCGCGGTGTGGAATGATGATGGCAGGATAGGGGCCGAAGCGCACGGCAAGGCCGGCTTTTTATAGGAACTGGAGATTTTATGGAACTGTATATCACTGAGCTTTCTAAATATTTTATCACCCTGTTTATCGCCTGCTACACGCTGGAATGTTTTCTGGTGTTCCGGTTTCAGGAGGAGGAGCGGCGAAAAGCCGGGTATTTCCGCCAGAATATTTGGATGTTTCTGGTGCATTTTTCATGCTTTTTGGTGATTTGTTTTGAGACGGGAAAGATTGAGTATCTGCTTTTTTATGTATTGCAGCAGATTCTGCTGTTTTCAACGATCATGCTCTTTCGCATGATCTACCCGAAGGGGAATCTGCTCATTATTAACAATACCTGTATGCTCTTGAGCATCGGTTTTGTGATTTTGACAAGACTGTCCTATGAGAAAGCAATTAAGCAGTTTTTTATCGTTACGGTCTCCATTGTGATCGGCATGGCGGTTCCTTTCTTTATGCGGAATTTAAAGTTCTTAAAGAGCCTGACCTGGGTTTATGCGGGTGTCGGTATTTTGGCGTTGGGGGTGGTGCTCCTCCTTGGGTCCGTTACCTATGGCTCCAAGATTTCTTACTCCATTGCGGGCGTTACGTTCCAGCCTTCTGAGTTTGTGAAGATCCTCTTTGTCTTCTTTGTGGCCAGCGCTTTTCATGAATCCCGGGATTTTCTCAGGGTGGCGATGACGGCGGTGTTGGCAGGTCTTCATGTACTGATCCTGGTGGCGTCAAAAGATTTGGGAAGCGCACTGATCTTCTTTGTGGTCTATGTGTTCATGGTCTTTATTGCCACAGGGAAGTGGCGTTATCTGTTTTTGGGCGCGGCGGGCGGTTCTGCGGCGGCTGTGATCGCCTTTAAGATGTTTACCCATGTGCAGCAGCGGGTACAGGCCTGGCAGGATCCTTTTGCCTGCATTGACGATGCGGGTTTCCAGATTACCCAGTCCCTGTTCGGAATCAGCAGCGGCGGGTGGTTCGGATTGGGACTTTTCAGGGGCAATCCCACGGCGATCCCTCTGGTGGAGGCCGACTTTGTATTCTCCGCAGTTGCGGAGGAGCTGGGGATCGTATTTTCCATGTGCATGATCCTGATCTGCATCAGCAGTTTCATCATGTGCATGAACATCTCCATGAAGCTGCAGGACCGTTTTTACAGGCTGATCGCCTTTGGCCTTGGCATTACCTATATTTTCCAGGTGTTTTTGACGGTGGGAGGAGGAACCAAGTTCATTCCCATGACGGGCGTGACCCTGCCTTTTATCAGCTATGGCGGCAGTTCGGTATTGACGACACTGCTTATGTTTTTTATCATAGAAGGACTATACATTATCAGACGGGACGAAGGAGACAGACGTGCCAGAAACAAAAAACGAAAAAAGAGAGCAAGAAGCGTCGAATGGGAGCAGGAAGAATCTGAAAATCGGGAAGGCAAAGAAGAAGCGTAACCGGCAGATTCTTGCGGTCACATGGTTTTTTGTGGGTTTGTTTTTACTGATGATGGGCTACACCGGTCATTATGCCGCAACGCACAGACAGTCGCTCATCAATAACAGTTATAACAGCAGGCAGAACCTGTTGATCGCGCAGAATAAGAGAGGCACGATTTATGCGGCAGGCGGTCAGAAGCTGGCAGAGACGCAGACGGATACGGAAGGGGAGGAAGTGCGGGTTTACCCGTATGCGAACCTTTTTTCCCATGCAGTCGGCTATGCCGTAAACGGCAGATTTGGCGTGGAAGCACAGGCGAATTATTACCTGATCAATTCCAATACAAAGCTTTCCGAGAAGGTGGCAAGCGATATGGCGGGTGAAAAATACCCGGGAGACAATGTGTTTACCACATTGGATGTGGATTTGCAGCAGATCGCTTATGATTCACTTGGTGTCTACAAAGGCGCCGTACTGGTGACGGAGCCGAAAACCGGACGCATCCTGGCCATGGTTTCGAAGCCGGACTTTGATCCCAATGAGATCGAGGAGATCTGGGACGGACTGCTTGCGGACAAGGAGAGCGGCGTGCTCGTGAACCGCGTCACGCAGGGACTTTATCCGCCGGGATCTACTTTTAAGATCGTGACAGCTCTGGAGTATATTAAGGAAAATGCTGACTCATATAGTCAATTTAGATTTCAGTGCAACGGCCACTTTTCCCATGGAGAGGAGCGGATCAACTGCTATCATGGCTCCGCACATGGCAGCGAAGACTTCACAAAAGCCTTTGCCAAGTCCTGCAATTCCGCGTTTGCAAATATCGGTCTCTCCCTTGACCGCGCCAAATTTGGCAGGACGCTAGACGGGCTGTTGTTCAATCAGCCGTTGGAAGTGGATTTTGCCTACAACCGCAGCAGTCTGCATATGGATGCAGAAACTACGGACGCGGAGGTGATGCAGGCGTCGATCGGGCAGGGAACTACGCAGATGACGCCCTTGCAACTGAATATGATCACCTGTGCGATTGCAAATGATGGCATGTTAATGAAGCCGTATTTGATCGATCGTGTGGAAAACCATGAAAAAGCAGTAGTGAAGCAGTTTTCTCCGGATACTTACAAGCGGTTACTGAGCGAGGAGGAAGCGCAGATCATGACGGAACTGATGGCGGAGGTGGTAGAAAGCGGTACGGGAACAAAACTTTCGGGTCTGTCTTATACGGCTGCGGGTAAGACGGGTTCTGCGGAGTATAATAAGGTTAAGACAGATTCCCATGCCTGGTTCACGGGATTTGCGCCCGTAGAAGATCCCGAGGTGTGCGTGACCATCATCATAGAGGGGGCAGGCAGCGGCGGCGACTATGCCGTGCCGATTGCGAAGCGCATTCTGGATGCCTGTTTTGCAGAATAGGAAAGAAAAAGCCGGGTGCCGAAACACCCGGTCTTAGGGAAAGACTTAGAATATGGCCATAATGCTCAGCTCCGGATTTGAGGAAAGGTCGATGTAAGAGCCGTCCGCTCTTGTCAGAAGCGGTCTTGCCAGATTATCCTTATTGATGGTAGTTACTTTTGCTTCTTCATCATTGCTTAAGCGCACCGTAAAGCCCAGCTGAGTGGCGGAGATGTGATAGAGGATGGGCTGCAGGATGCCCCTTTCAAATTTTTCATAACCATCCCGCTCAAAGTTTTCGATCACCTGAAAAGGATGAAGGGGCTGTCTGTAAGTGCGGGCGGAGGTCATAGCCTCGTATGCGTCAATAACAGCGATGTACTTGGCAAAGACGTCGATCTTGCTGCCCTTCAGCTTGGAAGGATAGCCGGAACCGTCGCAGCGCTCGTGGTGCATGAGGGTGGCCTTGATTACGTGCTCGTCAACGGGCTGATCCTTTAACAGCTCGAAACCAAGCATGGTGTGGGTTTTCAGCTTGGTAAATTCCAAGTCAGTGAGTTTATCCGATTTCCAAAGAAGATCCTGAGGGAGTTTCAGCTTTCCGATATCATAGAAGAAGGCGCATTGTACCAGCAGCAGAAGATCTTCCTGAGAAAGTTCCCACCAGGTGCCGAACACGCCGGCGATCAGCGCGGAGTTTAAGCAGTGCGCGTGGGTCATGGCGTCCTCTCTGGGCAGCATATTGTAGAGAAAGTCAAGAAGCGATTCTCCGGTACCGGCACAGGCGGTAAGTTTTGTATAGATATCCCTGAGCTGATTGGTGCTTTTCCAGACCCCGGTTTCAACGAATGTGTTCATCAATTTTGCGTAGATGGGCATCAGGTTGTTGTAGGTAAGCTGGAAGGTTTGGAATGCCTTGCTTAGACGCACTTTCTCAAAATGCGTGGTGGCAAAGTCGATATCTTCCTTGATGGGAACACAGATAATGGAGTGGAGCGCGAGCTTCTTGATCACTTTTTCGGTTACTTCCGTATCTTTGGGGATGATCAGTTCATTCTGGTAGTTGCAGATATCCTCGCCGATCACCATGCCGTTTTCCAAAGCCATGCGGGCTACGTCCTTCATAAAGTATGACCTCCTGTCTGCGGGAGGCACGAAAAAGACTGGGCAGCTCCCTAGATGTAGTGGTTATATCATATACTTTTTAAAATAGGATACATATTTAGTATAAAACTTCTGTCTGAGAAGTCAATCATTTCTTCCCGAATCAACATATAAAACGGGAAAGGTCATGTAAGATACCGGTTGCCTGACAGAAACGAAAAGCAGTACAGAGACAGTTGGAAAAGGCGTATGCGGAAAGCAGCGCAGAAATGAGGCGGCATATGAGTATGTGCGATACTTGCAGTAATTATCAGTATGACGAGGACTACGAGTATTATGTGTGCATGGTGGATCTGGATGAGGACGATATGCGGCATTTCCTCGACGGCGGGAGTTTCGACTGCGCATTCTATCAGCGTGATGATGAATATGCAGTGGTAAAAAAGCAGATGTGATGCCGCGCGGGAACGGTTCCGCTTAGGATTTTGCACTTGCTGCAAAGTTTTCTGTTTTCTTTGCGCACGGTGTGCTATAATAAACGCATGAAATTTTATAAAAACCTCTATATTGGGGATACTGTGAAAAAGCCGGAAAGGCTCATAAAGAAATTGAAGCGCCATCAGTGTAAGCCGCCGGGATTTTTTGTGATCGCTTACATGGAAGATACCGCACGACTGGAAATCTGCTCAAGTGTTTTACTTGCCCAGTGGTACTACAAGGAAAATCCGCCTGCCTGTATTGTCGGTCTGGCAAACGGTAAGGAGGAGGCTTTGGCGTTGGTTGAAAAGATGGCAGGAGACGCGCTGGCCTTCACGGGAGAAGTTTCTCTTGTGAAATATTTGGCGCAGACTGACCCGGAGGGATTTTCGGTCGTGACGGGTGAGACAGGAACAGACTAAAATCGTTTTTTGGAGAAAATATGCTACATATTCTGCTGCTTATCTTAAAGATCATAGGGATCGTGCTCTTGAGCATATTGGGGATACTGCTTTTGGGAATCATCTGCGCGCTCTTTGTGCCAGTCCGCTATCGGATTGAGGCGGTACGGCAAGAGGGCGAGGGACAGCCGCCTGCGGCAGTCCGTGTGAAAGTCACCTGGCTGCTTCATCTGATCAACTTTCTTTTTTGTTTTGACGGAGCGTTTTTTGTGCGGGCAAGGATTTTCCTTTTTACGGTATTTCGAATGCCGAAGAAAGAAAAACGTCATAAAAAAGCGGAAATAGAAGAAAACAGTGGTCAGCAGGCGACAACATCAACCGAATCGTTACCTGAAAGCGAAGAAAAAGCGGTGGATTCCCGGGCGAGACAGGGACAGGAAGTCGTGGCGGACGAAAAAGCGGCGGCGGACAAAACAGAACAGACAAACAGTGTATCGCAAGAGCGACGTAAGGAGGCTTTTGAGGACACAGAGCGGCAGACGGAAGACCGGCAGGAGGATAAGGAAAACGCGGAAACATTTGAGGAAACGCAGGATCTCCCTGGATTTTGGGATAAGTTACGTGTCATTCCCGGAATGTTACAAAGGCTGTTCAAGAAGATTCGCGGTCTCTTTGAAAATATTGAGTACACAATCAATAAATTCTGTGATAAAATAAGGTCTGTATCGGACACAATAGAATATTATCGGGAGGTTGTGGAGGGAGAAGCCTTTAAGCGTTCCTTCGCCCTGTGTAAGGACGAGCTTACCGCCGTCATCAGGCGATTAAAACCCCGAAAATTCGAGGCATCACTTATCGTCGGCATGGACGATCCGGCTTCCACGGGAGAAATTCTGGCGGTCTGCGGTATGTTGTATCCGATTTTTGGCGGCCATGTGGACGTTAGAGGAGACTTTGAAAGACAACGTTTGGAAGGAGAAGTCCTTATCGTCGGAAAACTTCGTATGTTTACGTTCCTGCGGACGGCGGTCAGGATCTATTTTAACAAGGATATCAGAAAACTTTACAGGCTATTGAAAAGGAGGCAGTAAATGGCTGAGAATAATTTTGGCGGTGTGATAGATTCCCTGATGAAGGGGATGAATGCGGTGATCGGCACTAAGACGGTGGTGGGAGATGCCACACAGGTGGGTGATACCATTATCCTGCCCCTGGTGGACGTGAGCTTTGGCGTTGGCGCGGGCGCAAGCGCTTCTGATAAGAAAAACGGCGGTGGCGGCGGATTTTCCGCGAAGATGAGCCCCAGTGCGGTGCTGGTGATCAAAAACGGCTCCACCAAGCTGGTGAATGTCAAGAATCAGGACATGGTGACCAAGGTGCTTGATATGATTCCGGATGTCGTGGAGAAGTTTACGACCCCCAAAGAGGAAATGATGGAGGACGATAAGGCAGTGGATATCGCCTTCCCTGAGGAGAATAAATAGGAAAGTGGAAAAGCACCTTTTGGAAGGTGCGGCATATCGTATCATAAGAGCATAAGCAGAGGTGTTCTATGAAAAAATTGATCGGGTTTGTCGCGCTGTGCGTAGCCGCAGGCATGATCATCATGTTGTTTCTGATGAATCGTTTTCTGGGGATCGTGCTGATCGCGCTGCTTGTGCTGGTAGGATATGGCTTTTTTTGCTGTGATTGAATAAGAAGTGCTTCTAAAGATGTTCCGCCATTGGACGGAACATCAAGAAGCACTAATCTTATTCTGGAGAATGCCAAAAGCGGCATTCTCCGTGTAGACATACTTAGGATTTGGAGAGGAATATTACGGTGCGTGAAAAGATAGAGAGGAACTGCGCAGAAAACGGCAGTATGAAAGACGAAAATCGGAATGTCGAGGAAATGCTTGCGGATGAGGAAACCACGCAGGATGAGCTGCAGGAGCTGAAGGCCTGGCTGTTTCGGGAAAATATCCGTCTGGCGACGGCGGCGGCGGAGCTTGAGGAAAAGCAGTCGAAGTTTGCTGAGGAAAAAGAGCGGTTTCAGGAGGAAATGAAGGTGCTGAATCGCAAAATGACCAACGAGCAGAGACGGATCAAGAAGGATCATCAGCTTGTGGCAGAGAAGCTGGAGATCATCAAGGACGGCTTCCAGAAGCTCGACATGGATCGCAGGCGGCTTGACAAGGAGTGGGCAAGGCTGACTGCCGAGAAGGAGTTTATGGAGGAGCACGGTCTCTATGACGGGCTTCCTGAGGTGAGCGTATTTTACCGCGGCGTAAAAAATCCTTTGACCCTGAAAAAACGGTATAAGGATCTGACGAAGATTTTCCATCCGGACAACCTTGCCGGGGACACGGAGATCATTCAGAAGATCAACAGGGAATACGAGAACTTAAAACGGGAGTTTGAAAAGTCTAAGCAGGCTTAGGAGAGGAGCCTGCTTTTTTTTGCGGGGGTGTAAGGAAGAAAAAGTCCGGCGGCTTTTGATTGCGCGCTCAGGGAATTGCGGGAAAGAAAAAGAGCCGGAAACCACCGACTCTTTCTTTGCTCAACGTTTTGTAAATACAAGATTATGCGCGCTCAACAGCGCCGGATCGTAAGCAGCGTGTGCAGACATGAAGTCTCTTGTTGCCGCCATTTACCTTACATTTCACATTCTGAATGTTGGAATTCCAGATTCTGTTTGATCTTCTATGAGAATGGCTGACATTGTTTCCGAAATGAGCGCCCTTACCACAAATATCACATTTAGCCATTTTTACACCTCCTGACGATTCTTTCATTTTCTGTTTTGCTACACAACATTAGTATGATAGCAGAAAGTCAAATGAATTGCAAGCGCAAATTATACTTTTTTTTCGGTTTCTTTTCGGATTCTTTTTTGCTATAATGTATATAATTATTTATTATACAGGAGGTAGTCTATGAAAGTCTCTTCAATGGATACCCATATGGGAAATATCTCGATCGACCAGGAAGTGATCGCACAGTTTGCGGGAAATGCGGCGATGGAGTGTTTTGGGGTAGTCGGTATGGCGAGCATGAGCGTCAGGGACGGGCTGGTAAAGCTCTTAAAAAAGGACAGCATGACGCAGAGGCATACGAGTGTTCCTCAACAACAATAAGCTCACCATCAACTTTCACATCATTGTGTCTTACGGCGTAAGTATCCTTGCGGTGTCTGATAATCTGATCGACAGCGTGAAATACAAAGTGGAGGAGTTTTCCGGAATCGCGGTAGAAAAGATCAACATCTTCGTAGAAGGTGTGCGGGTGATAGATTGAGACAATGACAATAGGAGGATGAAACGGTGGGTTCAAATACGATTGATGCCAAATTGATGGCTAAGATGTTTTTAGCCGGCGCAAAAAATCTGGAAAGTAAAAAGGAATGGATCAACGAGTTAAATGTGTTCCCGGTGCCGGACGGCGATACGGGCACGAATATGACGATGACGATTATGGCGGCGGCCAGAGAGGTGTCCGCTCTTTACGATATGGGAGATATCGATATGATTTCCCTGTGTAAGGCGATTTCTTCCGGATCGTTAAGAGGGGCGAGGGGAAATTCGGGCGTGATCCTTTCCCAGTTGTTCAGTGGCTTTACCAAAGGGGTAAAGGAATGTCAGGAAATCACGGTTCCCGTCCTTGCAGCGGCTTTTGAGAAGGCGGTGGAGACGGCTTATAAGGCGGTTATGAAGCCCAAGGAAGGTACGATCCTCACAGTGGCTAAGGGCGGCGCGGTGAAGGCAAGAGAGCTTGCGGATGCGGGCGTTACGGATCTGTCAGCGTTTTTGGAGCAGGTGATCGCCCATGCGGACGAAGTACTGCAGCAGACGCCGGAGATGCTTCCCGTCTTAAAGCAGGCAGGTGTTGTTGACTCGGGTGGTCAAGGACTGATGCAGGTCTTAAAGGGCGCTTATGATGCCTATCTTGGCAAGGAGATCGACCTGACGGTTGAAAAGAGCGCAGGACCGGCTTCAGGAAGCGCGACAAGTGCTAAGAGCTTTGAGGCGCAGGCAGGCGCGGAGATCAAATTCGGGTACTGCACCGAGTTCATCATTATGTTGAACAAAGTGTTCAATATCAAAATGGAGATGGATTTCAAGGCGTATCTGGAGTCGATCGGAGATTCCATCGTGGTGGTTGCGGACGAGGACGTGGTAAAGGTGCACGTACATACCAACGATCCCGGTCTGGCGATTCAGAAGGCGTTAAAGTACGGTGCACTCTCCAATATGAAGATTGACAATATGCGGCTGGAGCATCAGGAGAAACTCTTTAAGATGTCAAACAGGAGGAAAAGCCTGAGGAGGACGATCTGCCCGGTCCAAAGAAGGATGTGGGTTTTATTGCAGTTTCCGTGGGGGACGGCATTGCGGAAATCTTTAAGGGGCTGGGCGTGGATTACATCATCGAGGGCGGACAGACCATGAATCCCAGCACGGAGGATATGTTGAATGCCATTGACAAGGTTAACGCCGACAGCATTTTCATCCTCCCGAATAACAAAAACATCATTCTGGCAGCCAATCAGGCACAGTCGCTGGTGAAGGATAAAAAGATCGTGGTGATTCCCACAAAGACGGTTCCGCAGGGCATTACGGCGGTGATCAACTATGTGCCGGATCTGTCCGTAGAGGAGAACACGGAGACGATGCTTTCAGAGATCGAAGCCGTGGCGACGGGGCAGGTCACTTATGCGGTACGGGATACGCATATTGATGGACGGGAGATCAGACAGGGCGATTTTATGGGGCTTGGCGACCACGGAATTTTGTCTGTCGGCACGTCTATTTCCGGGGTGACGCTCGAGCTGGTGGATGCCATGATGACAGCGGAAAAGGAGCTGATCAGCGTTTATTATGGTGAGGAGATCGACAAGGACGATGCCGAGAAATTAAGCGAGCGGCTTGCCGAGAAGTATCCTGACTGTGATATCGAATTGCAGTACGGCGGCCAGCCGATCTACTACTATATCATTTCGGCGGAGTAGAAGAATGTTCAATCCGCAGCGCGGGAATGTTAAAAGGATACTCCGTCACGGAGAGGTAAAATGGATATCAGATCTTTGAAGGGCGTCGGTGATAAAACCGCCGCCCTCTTTGAAAAACTGCATATTTTTACGGCGGAGGAACTGGTCCGCTATTATCCGCGCGACTATGAACAGTTTTCGGAGCCTGTGCCGCTCCTTACGGCGCAGCCGGAGGAAATCGTAACGGTGGAGGGTGTCCTTGCGGGAAATGTGGCGACCAGGCACGTTCGTGGGCTGTCTATCACGAGCTTTCAAGCTTCCTGCGAGGGTGGCGTGCTGCACCTGACGTACTTTAACATGCCTTACCTGAAAAACAGCTTAAAGCGCGGCGTGCCCTATCTGTTCAGAGGGCGGCTTCATCGTGGAAAAGAGCGCTTTTCCATGGAGCAGGCCAAGATCTATAAACCGGAGGAGTATGGAAAGCTGGTGGATGCCATGCAGCCGCGCTACACCGTGACAAAGGGTCTGACCAATAACGCCGTTACCAAGGCGGTCAGACAGGCCATTGGACTGGTGACGTTCGCAGAAGACGCGCTGCCGGAGGAGATTCGCAGCAAAGAGGGATTTGTCAGCCTTTCGGAGGCGGTCTTGCAGATGCACTTTCCCACGAACAGACAGACGTTGGTGGAGGCCAGAAAAAGGCTGGTGTTTGACGAGTTTTTCCGGTTCATTTTGGCGGTGCGTAAGCTGAAAGAGGCGGGAGAGCAGGAGAAAAATGCTTATCCCATGATCGAGGTTGCGCAGACAAAGCGGCTGATCGAAGCCCTGCCTTATCGCCTGACAGGGGCGCAGGAGCGTGTGTGGAGAGAGATTGAGGCAGACTTATGCGGGGAAAGCGTGATGAATCGTCTGATCCAGGGGGATGTCGGCTCGGGAAAGACCATTTTGGCTTTTCTTTCGCTCATCATGTGTGTGGCAAACGGGTATCAGGGGGCAATGATGGCACCGACGGAAGTTCTTGCCAGACAGCATTATGAGAGCCTGCTTTCCCTGAAAAAAAAGTACGGGCTGGAAATCAACCCCGTTTTGTTGACCGGCTCGGTCACAGCAAAGGACAGGCGGGAAATTTATGCAAAGATCGCAAGCGGCGAGGCGGATATCATTCTGGGGACGCATGCCCTCATTCAGGAGAAGGTTGTTTACAAAAACCCGGCTCTTGTCATTACTGACGAGCAGCACCGCTTCGGTGTCAGACAGCGGGAGAAGCTGGCGGAAAAGGGCGGCCCCGTTCACGTGTTGGTGATGAGCGCGACGCCGATACCGAGGACGCTGGCCATCATCCTTTACGGCGACCTGCATATTTCCGTATTGGATGAACTTCCGGCAGACAGGCTTCCCATCAAAAACTGCGTGGTGAATACAAATTATCGCAACACCGCCTATAAATTTATAGAAAAAGAAGTAGCGGCAGGCAGACAGGTCTATGTGATCTGCCCGATGGTGGAGGAGGGAGAGTCTCAGGAACTGGAGGATGTAGGGACTTACACTAAGAAGTTACAGGGCGCGCTTCCCGCTTCTGTCAGGGTGGCAGCCCTTCACGGCAGGATGCGGCCCGCTGAGAAAACTCGCATTATGGAGGCGTTCGAGGCGCATAACATCGACGTGCTGGTCTCCACCACCGTGATTGAGGTGGGTATCAATGTACCCAATGCCACGGTGATGCTGATTGAAAACGCGGAACGCTTCGGGCTGGCACAGCTTCATCAGTTAAGGGGCCGGGTGGGACGCGGCGATAAGCAGTCCTATTGCATCTTTATCAGCGCTTCCGAGCGGCCGGAGACCATGGAGCGCCTGAAAATCTTAAATGAATCGAACGACGGCTTCGTGATCGCGGGTAAAGACCTTGCTCTGCGCGGTCCGGGGGATCTGTTTGGCATCAGGCAGAGCGGCGAGATGCAGTTTGCACTGGGGGATATCTATCAGGATGCCGCTATTTTACAGAGTGCAAGCGATTGGGCGGATAAGATTCTTGAGGAGGATCCGGAGCTTATAAAACAGGAGCACGCGGGGCTTAAGCGGTGCCTGACGGAGAAAGCGGCTGTGGGCGGAAATGAGGTTGACTTTAGGAGTATCTGACGGTAAACTCGTAAGGGGAGAGAAACTACAAGGATAGGAGAATCAGAATATATGGCGAAGAAAATCGCAATCATTACCGACAGTAACAGCGGTATAACACAAGCGCAGGCGAAAGAGTACGGCCTTTATGTACTGCCGATGCCTTTTATGATCGATGACGAGAACTACTATGAGGATATCACGCTGACACAGGAGGAATTTTATAGAAAGCTCTCCGAAAATGCGAACGTGATCACCAGCCAGCCCAGCCCTGAGTCCATATTGAAGCTTTGGGACGAGGTGCTTTTGACGCACGACGAGATCGTGCACATCCCCATGTCGAGCGGTCTGAGCGGTTCCTGCCAGAGTGCGCTTATGCTGGCCGAGGATTATGAAGGAAAGGTGCAGGTGGTCAATAATCAGCGCATTTCCGTGACGCAGAGGCAGTCGGCGCTTGACGCCCTGATGCTGGCGGAGCAAGGCATGGACGCGGCACAGATCAAAGAGACATTGGAGGAAGATAAATTTAATTCCAGCATCTATATTATGCTGGATACGCTCTATTATCTGAAAAAAGGCGGCAGGATCACGCCTGCGGCAGCTGCGCTCGGGACGATTCTGCGCTTAAAACCCGTTTTGCAGATTCAGGGGGAAAAGCTGGATGCTTTTGCCAAGGCAAGGACGGTCTCTCAGGGAAAGAGCATTATGATAAACGCGATTCGAAACGATATGGAGAAGCGGTTCGGCGGCGTGGCGCCTGACAATATCCATCTGCAGATCGCTTATACCTATGATAAAGGGGCTGCGGAGCAGCTTAAGAGGGAAGTGGAGGAAGCATTTCCGGGGTTTGAGACACATATGGATCCATTGTCGCTTAGCGTGGCGTGCCATATTGGACCCGGAGCGCTGGCGGTGGCCTGTAGTAAATTCCTCAGGAAATAGTGATTTCCTGAGGAATTTACTACGCGAGTTCCACTTGCGTGAAACTCGGGTTTTTGTATGGGGCTTCCATGAAAGAATGGACGGATTTGCAGGCAATTTTGGTAACTCTGATTCCGGTATTTGGTCAAATTGCCTTTGAAAAGTGGTTTCATAAACAAAATATTTCTTACGGCGGTATCATCGTTGCCATCACATGGGGCATCGGACATTGTTTGTTTTCCAAATTCCGATTTATGGAGAAAGCATGGCTGAATATTGGGATATCTATGACAGGGACAGAAAACGCACGGGAAAGACAATAAAAAGAGGCGACCCGTTTGCGGAAGATGAATTTTATGTGTGTTGTGAAATTTGGATCGTGAACACAAAAAATCAAATGTTAGTTACGCAAAGGCATCCGGATAAAAAGGCCGGAGGGCAGTGGGAGTTCACGGGCGGCGGCGTTTTGTCGGGGGAAACAACGCTATTAGCGGCAATTCGGGAAGTGAGAGAAGAATTAGGTGTTTTGTTAGATGAATCAGAGCCGGAATTGCTTGCAGTATATCAACATAAAAATTATTTTATGGACATTTATGTGGTAAGAAAGGATCTTAGAGAGGAAGAAATCGCGTTGGACAAAATGGAAGTAATCGACTGGACATGGTTGTCGAAACGTGAAATAGAGCAAATGATTGATGAGGGTAAGATGGTTCGTTCTGTTGGACGCAGATTTCAGATGTTTGGAAAGAACTTGGAGAGATTTGTATGAAAGCAATACGAAACCGGTTCTCTTGGCGGTTCAACAAAAGTGATATTAGTTTTGGAAAATAAGGAAAGAATAGAAATATGAAAAATCATCTGCAAAAATTATTTCATTTTATAGACGAGAGCCCCACCTGTTTCCATGCGGTGGCGAATCTGGAGAAGATGCTGGATGAGCAGGGGTTTGTCGGGCTTAGCGAGAGAGAACGCTGGAAGCTGAAAACGGGTGGGAGATATTATGTAAACCGTAACGGTTCTTCCCTGATTGCCTTTACGATACCGAAGGAGAAACCGTCGGGCTTCCATATGGCGGCGGCGCACAGCGATTCTCCCTGTTTCAAGATCAAAGAGTCGCCGGAAATCGCGGTGAATGATTGCTATCTTAAGCTAAACGTGGAAAAGTACGGCGGGATGATCCTTTCCACATGGCTGGACAGACCGCTTTCCGTGGCGGGCAGGATCGTCGTCAAAGACGGTGATAATCTGCGAAGCTGTCTCGTTGATCTGAAGCGGGATGCGGCGGTCATTCCCAATCTGGCCATCCATATGAACCGGGACATGAATAAAGGGGTCGAGTACAATGCGCAGACTGATATGCAGCCGATCATCGGTGAGGCGTCCTGCAAAGGGAGCCTTATGAAGCAGCTTGCAAAACAAGCCGGGGTGAAGGAAAAGGATATCCTGGGAAGCGATCTGTATTTATATAACAGGGACAGGTGCCGCCTGATTGGTATGGACGATAACTTTATCGCGGGACCGAGGCTTGACGACCTCGAATGCGCATATGCGGGGATCGCGGCGTTGAGAGACTGCATGTCAGAACATTATGTAAACCTATGTGCGGTGTTTGACAATGAAGAAGTGGGGAGCGGCACGAAACAGGGTGCGGCTTCCACCTTGTTGCGGGATGTGCTTGAGAGGATATGCGACGGACTGGGGATCGGCGGGGAAGAATACAAATGTCTGCTTGCGGACAGCTTTCTGATCTCCGCGGATAACGCCCATGCGCTTCATCCGAACCATCCGGAAAAGGCCGACGAGACGAACAGACCCATGTTGAACGGGGGAATCGTGATCAAGTACCACGGAAGCCAGAAGTATGCCACGGACGCCTATTCGGCGGCTGTGATGAAGGATATCTGCAACAGGTCCAAGGTGCCTTACCAGTCCTATGCAAACCGCGCGGATATCGCAGGCGGGTCGACGCTCGGCAATATCGCGATGTCGCAGGTGTCGGTCAATACGGTGGATATCGGCTTGCCGCAGCTTGCCATGCACTCGGCATTGGAGACGGCGGGTGCGAAGGATATCGATTATCTGATAGAAGCGCTGAGGACCTTCTACGAATAAAAGGTCCTCTGTGAATTTATGATTATCAATTGGTAAATCTTTGGTGAAAAGCCGTCTTATACCTTGTTTTCGCTGATCGCGCTATGCAGACCCGTAAAGACTTCCTCAATATGTCGGCAGTTTTGCAGACTTACGGTATTCACATGAAGTGACAGAGGTATTTCCCGGTCCTCATAGGAAAAGGTCTGCCTGTTCATGCCGCGGATTTTTTCGGCGATTTCTTCCGCATAAGTCGCTTCGCTGCTGGCGGTCAATATGCAGAACTCGTCGCCGCCGATGCGGAACACAATATCGTCTTCTCCGGCGGATGCCGTCATGCGCCGCATCTGCTCCAAAATCGCCAGATCACCCGCTCTGTGGGAAATTTCATTGATCGGGATCAGATGCTTGATATCGCTGGTAACAAAATAGCAGTCCCTTCTTTCCTGAAATAAATCATATAATTCGCTGATATCTACAGATGTTTTCGGTATCATATTTTCTCCTTCCTCCGGTGGAGCGATTCGCCGGGGAAACAATTCCGTGAATTTCGTTTGACGAAACGCGGATGGTTTGCAGTTCCAGACTTGTTCAAATGCGCGCGCGAAGGATTCGTGAGTGCTGTAGCCGTATTCGACCGCAATGTCCAGAATAGGCGTTTGGGGATTCTGGGATATTTTCTTTGCCGCCAGCATCATTCTTCTGCGGACCATGTAATCATGGACGGAAATATGCTGCGCCTTGCGAAACAGTTTTTCGAGGGTGGATTTGGAACAAAAACAGCTGCCGGCAATGTCCTCTGTTTTGATCTCATCACTTAAATGCTGCTCGATATAGGTAAGAGCGGCCATCAAAAGCTCGATATTGTGCATGATCCACCTTCTTTCCACAGTTTTGCGGTTAACATATTTGCACTGTCTATCCTGCCTAAGTCTGCGTCTATTGTAACACAGCCCTGCATGAGAGGCTTGATATTTTGGGTAAAAGTACTGTGAGGCGGATAGTATATGTGCGAAATGTTTATATGGTTATGTTATTTGCACAATTATGCCGGTACGGTGACGCGTTTGTAACCGTTCAGCTTTACACTATTCCGTGCGTTTCGTGATCGACCGGATTGCGTGATTGAAAAAAGCGGGCGGTCATGGTAAAATATAACGGAATCGGGAAAGTATTTTGAAAATCAAAGAGGGTAAAAAGAAAACGAGATAATAGCAGGAGATTGAGGTTAGATTGAAAGTATGAAAGACGATATTTTTGCTCAGGTAGAAAAAAATATCGATAACCTTGTTGAGAACAGTGTGGATTGGACGGCGTCTGCGG
>JAAGKN010000513.1_pt1 | contig 55112 bp, 46 predicted proteins | sample 6206371 | NCBI WGS metagenome assembly JAAGKN01 (sample SAMN11533720, study PRJNA540317) | gut metagenome | isolation source: fecal pellets from male and female animal of same cohort | host: Peromyscus leucopus | place: USA:CA | collected 2017
CACAGGTTTTTTACTATGCGCCTAGTTAAACTCTATGCCTAAACTTTAACACTTGGCTTTATCCCATTTTAACATATGCACCAGAAATACGGCTTGTGCCGATAATAATAAAATATTTGAATACTATCAAGGGGCTTATAGGAAGATGCAATAAATACTTTGGGAGATGATTATATTTTAATCCCTCAGGATTTCGGTATGATCCACAATCTGTGGACAATTCTTATAAAATCTCCAATCATTTGAAATTCAAATGATTGGAGATTTTTAAAGGTGGTCCCACTTGGGCTTGAACCAAGGACTCCCTGATTATGAGTCAGGTGCTCTAACCAACTGAGCTATAGGACCTGCTCAGAGCTAGGCTCTGAAATCGGGTGCAATATTACGATTTATTATCGAGATATGCAAATGTTCACAGAAAAACTTCTCTTTTTAAGCCATCATCCATTATAATGGATTTATCCTTTTTATTCCATTATAATCAGCATCCGGATCTTCGTCTAAAGTAAGGATATATTTCGGGTATTGGTCATTGATTAGCTGCAAGGGAGTGAATTCACGTATTTTTTTAGCTAATTCGGATTGTACCCCTCTACTTTCAATCACTCTTTGAAAGAAAGAGGAAGCATGGGGAAAACTCTTCAAACAGGAGAAGAAAGCGGGACGCAACCAGTGTCTTCTGCACCATCTGCGTCCCATGAATACTTACTTTTCTGCAGTTTCTTCTGCCCCGAATTCCATCAGGTAAGCCTTGATGAAATCATCTATCTTGCCATCCATTACACCATTGACGTCGGAGGTCTGGTAGTTGGTACGATGGTCTTTCACACGACGATCGTCGAACACGTAGCTACGGATCTGGGAACCCCATTCGATCTTTTTCTTTCCCGCTTCCACCTTTGCCTGTTCTTCCATACGATGTTGCAATTCCTTGTCGTACAAGATTGAACGCAATTGGCGCATCGCATTCTCCCGGTTCTTGGGCTGGTCGCGGGTTTCCGTATTCTCAATCAGGATTTCTTCTTCTTCGCCCGTGTAAGGATCTTTAAATTGATAGCGCAGACGCACTCCGGACTCCACCTTGTTCACGTTCTGCCCACCGGCACCTCCCGAACGGAAAGTATCCCAAGAGATAGCCGCCTGATCGATCTTCACCTCGATCGTATCATCGACCAGCGGTGTGACAAAGACAGAAGCAAATGAAGTCATTCGCTTGCCTTGCGCGTTATAAGGAGACACGCGTACCAGACGATGCACGCCGTTTTCGCCCTTCAAATATCCGTAAGCATAGTCGCCTTCGATGTTGAGAGTCGCTGTTTTAATACCAGCCTCATCCCCTTCCTGGTAGTTGGCTACGGAAATCTTATATCCGTTCGCCTCCGCCCAGCGCGTATACATACGGAGCAGTATGGATGCCCAGTCCTGGCTTTCCGTACCGCCGGCACCGGAGTTGATCTTCAGCACACAACTCATCTGGTCGGCTTCCTGGCGCAACATATTGCGAAACTCCAGACTTTCCACCAACTGGATGGCATTGTCATAAGTCTCGTCAACTTCTTCTTCGCTGACAATCCCTTCTTTTACATAATCATAAGCCAACTGCAATTCTTCCGCTGCAGCATGAACCTCGTTGTACAGTTCGATCCACTTTTTCAGTTCTTTTACTTTCTTCATCTGGACTTCCGCCCGTTTGGCATCTTCCCAGAAACCGGGATCATGAGTGCGTAACTCTTCTTCTTCTAACTGGATGGTTTTACCATCTATGTCAAAGATACCCCCTCAGCGCTTGCTCGCGCTCCAACACATTGTGTAGTTGGTCTGATGTGATCATAAAAATTCTTGTTTTTAAATTTGTCCGGCAAAGATACTCAATTTTCCTGACTATCAAAATGTCACTACTACCCCATATAAATCGGATTACTACCTCATATATTCGGAATTAGTAGCAAGGGTAATATTTTTTAACATTTCTATTTGTTCATAAGATACCTCTTTTTTCTACCGAAATGACAAAAGCCCGACGGGGAGTGTATTTCCGTCGGGCTTTTGTCATCGGTGCGTTTATCAAGGACGATCAGGAAGGGTTTGAAGCTTCTTCGTACATCTTCTCGATCGAATCCGCGTATTTCTTCAAAATGACTGAACGGCGGAGCTTGAGCGTATCCGTCAGTTCAGACCCTATCGTAAAGGGTTCGGACAACAAAGTGAAACGCTTGATCTTCTCATAAGAAGCCAGGTTCTTCTGATTTTCCTCGATATGTGCCTCGATCAGGCGAAGGACTTCCTTATTCCGAACAAGCTCTTCCCGGCTACCGACAGCCATCCCCTTTTCTTCGGCATACTTTTCCAATAACGAATAAGCGGGAACGATCAACGCACTGACAAACTTACGTTGGTCGCCGATAACAGCAATCTGTTCGATATACTGATCATCGCTCATAACCATTTCAATTGCCTGTGGGGCGATATATTTACCATTCGATGTTTTATACAAATCCTTGATACGTTCGGTAAAGAACAACGTGTTTCCTTCCATCCTTCCGGCATCTCCCGTACGGAAATAACCGTCTTCCGTAAATGCCTTTTCATTTTCAGCCGGTTTATTATAGTAGCCGGACATCACAGTCTTGCCTTTTACCAGGATTTCGCTATTCTCCGGATCGATTCGCACCTGTACTTCCGGCATGACATCGCCGATCGAGCCAAACTGGAATCCGATTTCAGGATAGAAGCAGACGGTTGCCGTTGTCTCGCTCAAACCGTAGCCATACACAATTGGAATATTGACAGACTGCAAAAATTCATTGACCGTATCCGAAAGCGGCGCACCGGCCACCGGGAAAAGGCGGCCGCGTTCGATCCCTAACACCCGTTTCAACAAATTGAAAACGGTCTTATTATACATTTCGAACTTCAGCTTTAACCCACAAGGAGCCGAGATACCCTTATTTTTATATTCCAGGTTATACTTGCGCCCAGTCTCGATAGCATCCAAAAAGATTCTCTTCATGGTGGGAGATGACGAGTTGATCTTTTCATGCACGCCGGCATATACCTTCTCCCAAAAACGGGGAACGTTGCACATCAACGTAGGATGCACCTCCGGCAATGTCTTCTGAATCATTTTAGGATCTTGGTTGATCGCAATCGTTACTCCCTTATGCAGACAATAGTAAGACCACGCTTTTTCAAAAATGTGAGTCAGCGGCAGGAAACACATGGAAAGATCCTTATCCGTTACCATCGGAAGGCGGATATCATGGATACGCATAGCTTCCAGATAATTGGAATGATGGAGCATGACCCCTTTAGACTCGCCGGTCGTCCCGGAAGTATATATTATGGTGGCCAAATCTTCCGGCACCGCTTCGTTCATACGGATCTTCACCGTTGTCTCGGCATGGGCATTATCGCCCAGCCGCAGGAAATCGTCAAAATAAATCGAGGTCTTGTCTTCCGGGTTCAACTTGACAGCCTGATCAAACACAACCAGACGCTTCAGATATTGGGATTCTTTCTGCACCTTGAATGCATTATTATACTGCAACTGCTCGCCAACAAACAATGTATGTATATGAGCATCATTGATTATATACTCGATCTGCCCCGGAGAATTCGTCGCGTACATCGGAATAGAGACCACGCGATTCGCATATGCCCCGAAATCCGTATAAAAACATTGCGGCATATTCTGTGAATAAACCCCGATATTCTCCTGTACTCCTATCCCGAATTCGGCCATTGCCTTAGCCGTAAGCATAACTTTTTCAGAGAATTCCTTCCAAGATATTTTTAACCATTTCCCAGTTGCATTATCACGATATTTCAATGCAGTGCGGGAACCATATTTTTCTGCCTGTCGATGAATCAACTCGGCATAATGGTAGTAAATCATAATTCTTTGTTTTGAATTGCTCCTGCAAAAGTACTGTTTTTATTCTATTTGTCATGAGATTAACCTCTTTTTTACACAAAAACGCCGGATTTGTGCAATGTTAATGTTAAATTAGGATAAATATAGTAGTATGTATTGCATAGTACATAGGCAATACATATATTTGTGGCGTAAAACAAAATAAAAATGAATGCAGAGAACGTAAAATCACAAATGAGAAAGGGAACATTGGAATATTGCATTCTATTGCTTCTCAAAAAAGAGCCGGCGTATACCTCTGATATTATCCAGAAGTTGCAGGAAGCTAAATTGATTGTTGTGGAAGGTACCCTATACCCTCTGTTGACAAGATTAAAGAACAGCGAGCTATTAAGTTATCAGTGGATAGAATCTACGCAAGGACCGCCACGCAAGTATTACCAACTGACCGAGAAAGGAGAACTATTCCTCGGCGAGCTGGAGACTTCATGGCAGGAACTAAATGATACAATAAACCACATCAGAAACAATTAAAACGAAAGAGTGATGAAGAAGACACTTACTGTTAATCTGGGAGGCACAGTTTTCCACATTGACGAAGACGCATACCAACTGCTCGATAAATATCTGGCAAACCTCCGCATCCACTTCCGCAAGGAAGAAGGTTCGGAAGAGATTATGAACGATTTTGAAATGCGTATCTCCGAACTGTTCAATGAGCGGGTTCGATTGGGTCATGAAGTGATCACGATCGAACATGTCGAAGAGGTAATCAAACGCATGGGCAAGCCGGAAGAATTGTTCGAAGGTGAAGAAGAAAAAGAATACAAGGAAGAAGCCAAGGCACAAGTTTTCCAGGAAGAGGAGATCCCCAGAGGCCCGAAAAAGCTGATGCGCGATCCGGATAACCGGGTATTGGGAGGTGTTGCTGGTGGTATCGCCGCTTATACGGGATGGGACGTGACGGCTGTGCGCCTTGCCATGATCATCCTGCTTTTCATTCCTTATGCACCGATCATTATCCTATACCTTATATTATGGCTGGTAATGCCGTTGGCACGGACCGCAGCCGACAAGCTGATGATGCGCGGGCAAAGTGTCACCCTCGAAAACATAGGTAAAACGGTTACAGATGGTTTCGAAAAGGTCAGCAATAATGTAAATGATTATATGAGTTCCGACAAGCCGAGAAGCTTTCTGCAAAAACTGGCGGATTTGTTTGTCGGCGTGGTAGGTTTCATCCTCAAATTCCTGGCTATACTGATCGGGATCATCCTGCTACCACCATTACTGCTTGCCGCTTTCATTTTGGTTGTCGTCACCTTTGCTCTTATTGTCGGAGGTACAGGTTTCCTATATCAATTGTCACCGTTCGGGGCCGACCTGATATCAGGAGCGCCTATTTCGCTGACCATCATGGGATGCATCGATTTCATTTTGCTAATCGGTATTCCGATCTTTGCCCTCGCATATGCAATCTGCATGCAACTGTTCAAAGCAAAGCCATTGCCTGACACTGCAAAATGGACGTTGCTGATCTTATGGTTTGTATCCGTAATATTATGTTTCTTTTATGTCTATCAGACCGGGATAAACGGATGGAGCACATTTCCCTGGAGCAATTTCTTCAACATATAATCTATAATAAACAACAGAATCATGAAAAGATCATATTCATTCATACTGGTATTCACACCCATGGCAGGGCTTTTATGCTCCTGCCATACAAACAAGGTTTTCAGGGACGGCAATGTCGGAAGCGGTTCCATAACCAAAGTCGGTTAAGAAAATCCCCAAATTAAATTACATATTACAATGATTGTGTGTTTAAAAAAAGAAGGCCGCTCTGTCACAGAGGGGCCTTTCTTCTAAGGTTAACAAATTTATGAGTAAAAACCACTAATGAATCTTTATAAAAAAACGTTTCCTTCCTCTCAATATTATCATACAGAGGAAGAAGCAGTCACAAATATACATAAAGTTTTTATACCAAAAAGACTTTACCTCATTTATTTAAAGGCATTTCTTATCTGTGTAGCAGTGTCTGCGAGCACGTCCTGAGTAACCTCCATTTTCTTTCCGCCAAAATACATATCTGACTCCTTCTGGATCGGAATTAAATGAATATGCGCATGAGGAACTTCCAGTCCCATCACGGCCAAACCGACCCGCTTACAAGGAATAACAACTTCCTGTGCACGGGCCACCCGTTTGGCAAATGCCATCATACGTCCGAGCATAGGATCTTCTATGTCGAAAATATAATCGATCTCTTTTTTCGGAATCACCAACGTATGGCCGGCCGCAACCGGATTGATGTCCAGAAAAGCGAAGAACTCTTCGTCTTCCGCTACTTTATGGCAAGGGATCTCACCCGCCACAATTCGACTGAATATAGATGCCATAATGTTATATTATTAAATCGATATATCCATAATTTCAAAACTCATCATACCGGATGGGACTTTAATTTCCACAATGTCACCTACCTTTTTCCCCATCAGCCCTTGCGCAATCGGAGTGCTGACTGCAATCTTACCTTCTTTCAGGTTTGCTTCCGAGTCAGAGACCAAAGTATACGTCATGACTGCATTGTTCTTTGTGTTCTTGATCTTCACTTTGTTCAGGATCTGAACTTCGTCTGTTTGGACACGGGATTCGTCTATCAGGCGGGCGTTAGAGATCAAGCCCTTTAACTGGGCAAGTTTTGCTTCCATTATACCCTGTGCTTCCTTTGCTGCGTCATATTCAGCATTCTCAGACAAATCGCCTTTGTCACGGGCCTCTGCAATCTGGGCAGATATTTCCGGACGTTTCACGGTTTCCAGATAATTGATTTCAGCTAAAATCTTATCATAACCATCTTTCGTCATATAGCTCACTGCCATACTAAATCCTCCTATTTATTTAAAATGTTATTATTGATTACTGCACAATAAAAAAAGAATCCCGACCAACTGCTTGGCCGGAACTCCTCTTTCTCTGTATTTTAGACTTTGCAAAGATAAACGATCTTTTTTAAGAACGCAAATCCTTTCGAAGTGTTTTACAACATGTTATGATTTATGCGTCAAGGAATCATAATTCATAAATCAAAGCACCGCTTTTACATCCGTGTCCAATTTCTTCACGTCTTCGACACGCTTGACCAGGTTTCCTTTACGGTCGAGGATGAAAAGGGTGGGCAATTGTTTTACATTGTACAAACCTGCCACCTGCGAATAAACAGACTGCGGGTCGCGGACAGTCACCCACGGCAAATTGGACGCTCCGTTTCTCCAAAAATGAAAATCGCTATCCAATGACACCTGATAAATCTCAAGTCCCTGATCATGATGTTTTGTATACAATTCACCTAATGCCATATTCAAAGCCGGTGACCATTCCGTCTGATAAGCCGTAAAGTTGATCAAAACGACCTTTCCGGGAGCAACCGTAGAGAGTTTTACCACTTCGCCCCGAACATCCGGCAATTCGATATCAAGGAATGAAATTTCCTTTGTCTCCACATTACTATAGTCGACAGGACGTTGAGCACGCAAGACCTTCATGGATTGCAGTGTCAGATTGTAGAGATGCTTCGAACGCGGGCTTTCCGGATAAGCGTGATCGTAGCTGGTTGCAACAGCTCCGTATGCCTTGACATCCTTCCGATCATACAAATCAAAGAATAACAAGCCATCGATCTGCTGGAACAAAGCAAAATAGGCTGCCGTGGACATCGGTGCCGAATAAATATATTTCCGGGCGACTTCTTTATAAGCGTCGGCAGCAGCCAAAACCTTCGTACGATAGGTCGTATCTGAGATCATCTTATCTTCATACTCCTTCCGCAAGCGGCTGATAGCCTGGTTTGCATCCAGTTGTGCCAAAGTGATCGCCTTTATCGCCTTTGAATTTTCAGAACCTTCCACAGAATAGGAAGTCGCGAAAGTACCGGCATCAGCGACGAAAGAAATGGTTTCGGTCGAATCGACTGCAAAATTGATCAACTGGTTATTCAGACGCAGACGATAAAAGTCCGGATACTCAGGACGCTTTTTCGTAAACTTGAACTTGCCGCCAGAAGCCAACTTGATGGAATCGAGTGTCACCACATTCGAGATTCCGACATTTTCTAAATACATAAGCTGACCGTCAGCTCCCGCCACAACTCCCTTCACCGTGAAATCCGAGGAGTTGTTACAAGCTGAAAATAAGAACATGCACAGTCCTAAAACAGTCAACAGTCGTGTGGATATTTGTTTCATCATATCTTTATTTCTTGTTTTAATCCGCTGCAAATATACATTAATTTACAATTGTGGCACTATTATTCGCTAAATCTTCCCGCTATTTTTATAAAAAAGAGCTTTTCTCGTGTTATTTCTTTTCATTTTCATGCAATTACAGGTAAACTTTCATTACATTTGCACCAATTTTTGACAGATAGAAAAATAAGAAAAAAGATTATGCTTAATCCAATTAACAAGACGATCGAGTTAGGTGATGGAAGAACCATTACCATCGAAACCGGGAAATTGGCCAAACAGGCGGACGGAGCGGTTACCGTTCGTATGGGCAACACCGTGTTGCTCGCTACTGTTTGTGCCGCTAAAGATGCAAATCCGGGTGTTGACTTCATGCCGTTACAAGTAGAGTACAAAGAAAAATTCTCGGCATTTGGCCGTTTTCCGGGAGGTTTTACAAAAAGAGAAGGTAAAGCTTCCGACTACGAAATTCTGACTTCCCGTTTGGTTGATCGCGCTCTCCGCCCTCTTTTTCCGGATAATTACCATGCTGAAGTATATGTAAATGTCATATTATTCTCCGCAGACGGTGAAGATATGCCGGACGCACTGGCCGGACTGGCGGCTTCCGCCGCATTGGCCGTATCGGATATTCCTTTCAACGGGCCGATCTCCGAATGCCGTGTCGCACGCATCGATGGTAAGTATGTAGTCAACCCCACGTTCTCTGAATTGGAAAAAGCAGATATTGATATTATGGTGGGTGCTACGCTTGACAACATCATGATGGTGGAAGGCGAAATGGACGAAGTTCAGGAATCGGAAATGCTGGAAGCGATCAAAGTCGCACATGAAGCGATCAAAATACAGTGCCAGGCACAGCTTGAACTGTCCAAAGCTTGTGGCAAACTGGTTAAACGTGAATACTGCCATGAAGTTAATGACGACGAACTGCGCAAAGATGTACACGAGAAATGCTACGCAAAGGCTTATGCCGTTGCAACATCCGGCACAGACAAGCATCAGCGTGCCGAAGCCTTCGAAGCAGTTGTCGAAGAATATAAAGCCCAGTTCTCAGAAGAAGAATTGACAGACGAGAAAGTCGAAATGATCGGTCGTTACTATCACGATGTAGAAAAAGAAGCAATGCGCCGTGCCATCCTTGATGAGGGTAAGCGTTTGGATGGTCGTAAGACTACCGAGATCCGTCCGATCTGGATCGAGACAGATTGCCTGCCGGGTCCTCACGGCTCTGCCATCTTCACTCGCGGTGAGACACAGTCGCTTTCTACCGTCACATTAGGGACAAAAGCCGATGAAAAGATCGTTGACGATGTACTGGTACACGGAAAAGAACGTTTCCTGTTACATTATAATTTCCCTCCTTTCTCTACAGGCGAAGCAAAAGCTTCCCGCGGTGTAGGACGTCGTGAAATCGGTCACGGGAACTTGGCTCACCGCGCATTGAAACGGATGATCCCGACAGACTATCCTTACGTGGTACGCGTGATCTCCGACATCTTAGAATCTAACGGTTCTTCTTCAATGGCAACCGTATGTGCCGGTACGCTGGCGTTGAGAGACGCGGGTGTTCCGATGAAGAAGCCGGTATCCGGTATCGCAATGGGTCTGATCTCCGAAAATAAAGGTCAGAACTACGCTATCCTGTCCGATATCTTAGGAGATGAAGACCATTTAGGCGACATGGACTTCAAGGTGACAGGAACAAAAGACGGTATCACTGCCACCCAGATGGATATCAAGGTAGACGGCCTGTCATACGAAATTCTTGAAAATGCATTGGCACAGGCAAAAGAAGGCCGTATGCACATCTTGGGCAAGATCACGGAAGCACAGCCGGAAGTTCGTTCGGATCTGAAGCCTCACGCTCCGAGAATCGAAACGATGACGATCGGTAAAGAATTTATCGGTGCGGTAATCGGCCCGGGCGGTAAGATCATCCAGGGTATTCAGGAAAAGACAGGTGCCATTATTACCATTGAAGAAGAAGACGGAGTGGGTAAAATCGAAATCTCCGGAACAAACAAAGCGACAATCGATGCGGCCATCCGCTCCATCAAAGCGATCGTTGCAGTTCCTGAAATCGGCGAGATCTACGAAGGAAAGATTTCTTCCGTCATGCCTTACGGTGCATTCGTTGAATTCATGCCGGGCAAAGACGGCTTGCTCCACATTTCCGAAATCGACTGGAAACGCCTGGAAACAGTTGAACAGGCTGGTTTGAAAGAAGGTGATTCCATCAAAGTCAAATTGGTAGACATCGATGCCAAGACGGGCAAATTCAAATTGTCTCATAAAGTGTTGCTGCCGAAACCGGAAGGTTATGAGGAACGTCCACCGAGACCCGAACGCGGTCCGAGACCGGAACGTGGAGACCGTGGTCCCCGTCAGGATCGTGGAGACCGTGGTCCTCGCCGCTAATACAAGGATTTATTAGCAATATTGTACAATTTCTCAACAGCTCCCGTCCCGCATTTCGGGGAACGGGAGCTGTTTTTTTACACCGTCCCCTCTTTTTATCTTTCACTTTTCAGCTGTATGCCATATATATCAAGCACTCCCCGGATGAAAACGGACGGTTAGATTGTGCAAGCCCATGCATTGTCATGGTTTTCGATGAGAAAGTCACGAGTGTCTTTGTCATCTACCAGACGGAACATGAACTTATAGTTTTTGGGAGGGAAATCAGACAATCACCGAAAAACAAACGAAGAGGCATCGGATTAAAAACGGATAAGCATCCCTCTGAAACGCAGTAAGCATCAGAAGTTTCTTTGAAAGGCACCGGTTTTTGAACGGAAAAGACCGGGAGGTGTTTTTTAATAGTTCTTTTTAAAGTAAATACCTGTATATCAAAAGAGTGAAAACAAAAAACGGCTACAGAAAACGATCCTATGGACTATATAAACATAAGAGAACGTCAGTGTGCCTGTTAATTCTGTAATCAGTGGCAGCAATTATAAAAATAACGGGCACTTAACAAAGATTTTTCTTACATTTGCTACATGACATCCTAAAACCGAAAAGCCTTATGAAATATCTTGACCCCAAAGCGGATTTGACTTTCAAGAAAGTCTTCGGGGAACATCCCGACCTCGTGATCAGCCTGCTCAACGCATTTCCCCGGCAGAGATTGCCCAACTGACAGGTCTGGAGGAACCCGAAATTACCGGCTTATAACCCAAGCGACTTTTCACTCTTATCAAAACAAAACCCCGGAGAAAAGAATGTCATAATCCATCTTTCTCCGGGGTTTGTTTTTCGTATGCCTCCCACCCTTCACAGGGGAAGAGGCCACTTGAACTTTTAATTTCAATATACTTTAGTATTATTAATATTAAATCCGGCCGCCTGTTCGCCTGTCGCAGGGTAATTGCCGGTACAAACCGGCACGCGGCCAAATATTTTAGAATTATTTGATTATAAATTCCATGTTTATTTTACGATCGCCTTGACAGCTTCTTCGCCTTCAACAGCGACTACAACTACACCCTGAGGTGCTGCGATAACAGCATTGTCGGAAGCAATGACTGTGTTGGCAACTACCTGGCCAAGGATGTTCGTGATCACTACCTTCTTGCCGGCAGCACCTGCGATTGTCACATTCCCTGCGCCTGCAAGAACTTTCACTTCGGAAGTTGCGATGCCTTCGTTAGCGGTTGCTTCTTCTGAAGACGGTTCGATGTTGAAGACAAGAGCATCCAATGCGGCCTCGTTATAATTTTCGTAATGAGCGATTACAGGAACACCGTTCTGATTCTTGATCCAACCACCTTTAAGAGCCTTCGGTTCTTCCACTGTCGATTCGATCAGGAAGTTAGCTTCCGGTTCGTCATCAACCAGACGGAATGCGAATACGGCATTCTTGATACCATATTTATGAGCAGCATGGATGGAATCCACCTTCGTGTTCTTGCTCGGATCAGCATTCAATGCCCAAGTCTTCTTGTTCGGTTTGTTGTCACCCAAGAAGATAGAATCAGCGGTAGCTGTTCCCGGAACACCGTTGCGGTAGATAACCAAAGTATCACCGATATGCTTAGCTTCTACGAAGCCCAGACGAGTGTAGGCTGCATCATACTGGTAATCTTTTGAGTTCTTAGCCAACGCTACAGAGTCGGAGAAGCTGATCAGGTAACGACCTACCTTGTAGTCCTGTGTAGCAACTGCATGAGGACAACCATCAGGATGAGCAGCCAGATATTCATCCGTATTGTGTTCCGGATCGATCGGACATTCCATCTTCCCTTTGTGTTCTACCACGCCTACTGCAAGCATATACTGCGGCATCATTGTTTCACCACGAACATATGCTGTATCGACATACAATGTCGGGTTCTTAACATTTACTTTCTTGTTTTCGATTCCTAAGAAATGGATTCCCTTTCCTTTAGAATAGTCGCTGTTGTTGTCTTCATACAGATATTCGCCTGTGATTGCATCAAAGATCTTAGCGTTAGCCGTCTTCATATCTTCGAAACCATCTTCCTTGTTTGTATCACCGAGACGGCGGTAGTACGGGGTGTTGTCACGTTCTACAGAGAATGTTGCAACACGTGTTTCAGAACAAGTACCCTCTACAGAGAATTCCAAAGAACCGTCATGTACACCTGCACGATAATAATCAGTCCATGCTTCATAATCTACTCTTTGAACCAATGCATAATAGCATACAGTTTTACCGTCTACTGTCAACTGGTTGTTTTCTTTCAGATAGAATAGAGCTGCTTCGCCTTCATGATCTGTCAAAACATAAGAATCCCAAGAAGCACCACCGCGTTTGATGTATTTGTTGTTGTTAGACAACTTTGAACCATCGTATGTACGGATCTTGTAAAGTTGTCTCTTCAACCGGCCGACAACATCACCTTTATAACCGTATTCTTCATCTTTTACTTTAATCAGTTGCAATTCTGTTCCCTTTTCATCAGCGATTGCGTTTACGAATACGATAGAATCCGCTTCAACAGCACTTACATTTACTTTATGACCGATACCCATACCGCTGTAGTAGTCCATTGTGTAGCGATAGTACAGCAAATCTTCATCTTTATAAGTCTTATAACCGATGTTTTCTTTCAGTACTTCAGGAGCTACAGCTGTAGGACGAACTGTATCGTTTTGCGCAAACGGTACATGATAATTACCAAACAATGCAAATACAGTACCGTTTTCACCTTCATAAAGTTGTACGTTTTCAGCTTTCTTATCCGGGAATTCACGGTTGTAAATATTGATCGTACGTTCGCTTGCAACAGGACCGGCATTCTGTTCAACAACCCACTGTGTACGTGGCATGTGGTCGAAGTTCTGAGCAACGCCATAAATCTGGTCTTTTTCTGGACTTACATATTCTTTGCTATTACCACAGAAATTAGCAACAATATACTTACCATTTACCAAACTTCTCCACGGCAAGTTGGAAGCCAAGTTGAAGAAGTAAACACCTTCTTTAAGAGTTGTCTTCTTGTACAGACCTTGGTTGCCGATAGTGATCTTTGTGTTGATAGTTGTAGCCGGAGTAAAGCCATATTTGTTTTCCGAGCTACCAACTGTTACTTCACGGTGATTATTTGCCAAAACAGCAATCTTAATCAAGTTCAGCTCAGCTGGTTTTGTACCAGGAACAACATCTTCATCTGCCGGAGTAACTTGAACCTTATTCATACCTAAATCGTCCGGATTGGTTTCTGTTGTCATATCTTCCCAATTTGCTACATGATCCGGTTTAACAGCAAAACCTGCTGTACGGATTACGATGGAATCTTCTGCCGGGAACCAAGTGAACTGGAAGTTGTAACGGCCGTTCAAATCTTGACGAGTGACATTGATCGGAGTCGCATCAGGCATAGCATCTTTCCAAGTTGCATGAACCATTTTCAGATGTTTAGCGTTATTCCCTGACGCACCGGTCAAAAATTCTGTACCAACTTTCAAATAAGTTTTCTTAGCATTATCAGTTTCGTCATTAGCTTGCAAAGAAACCCAACCTCTATCTGCTGCCTTTTTGTTCCAAACGCCATGAGAAGCATCTTTTTCTGCTGCTTCTTTAGTAGTTTTAACCTTACCTTCCGCTGTTGATATTTTTGTTTTCAACGTAGCTTCTGCTATAAATGGAGCATCTGCCGTATTGAAAAACAAAGTTGAAACAGCTGCGCTTGCAAGTTTATTTGTTCCTGTAGATTCTACTGAGTTCTCACTTACAAAATAATCCCAACGTTTTAAAACAAAATTCTTAATAGCACCTTTCAATGCTTGATACATTTTGTTATTAACATCCTGAAGATTTCCTTCGTTAGGAATAAATTCATCAATGGCTTTCACAAAGTCACTCTTTGTATACAAAGACTTTGTACTTCCTACCACAAATTCATTCAAAGCATAAACTGCATGATTGAAATCATCTTCATTGTCTGTATAAGTCTTACCTGTTCCTAATGCAGAATAAGCGGCTTTCAGAAGAGCTTCAATAGCAACAGCTTCTTGATACTGATCATCTGCAATATATTGAGAGACCAAAGAGATGTCATAACCATTTCCGTTCCATGAAGGATCAACTCCAACTTGCCAAGAGCCATCATTCTTAATATAACCGAAATTAGCCAGATAGCCTACAGCCGGAACAGCCCTGTAAGCCTGCTTTGTAAACAAATTGACAGCAGCCGGATTACCACCTTCTACATCCTTGTCGAATGTCAATGTCAATTTGCCTTCAGTTGTTGTTGACCACAACATGGAGTTCAAATCTTCTACACCCAACACTACTGCTTCTGGTTTTGCAGGAACAACTTTCAACTGACCTGTCAAATCAATCTTATTGTTCAACGCATACTTAACAGCATACACACCCTTATCACCGGCAACTAAAGTCACAGTAGAGTCGTTCTTTTGACCGAATACAGATGTTAAGGCTTCCTGACCATTAGTCAAGTCAAATCCTTTCACTGGATCAGGAGCATCCTGCCATTTCCAAACTGAAACGTTACCTTTTACAGCAGTTGCAGCAGCATTAGTGTTCAATGCCTTCAAAGCTGTTGCCGGATCAATAGACAAAATCATATTCGTTCCCTTATTCAGGAAAGAATAGCGGTAGCCGTCTGTCGGATTTCCTTGTACATCAATTGTCCACAAGGTGTAACGGACATCAGTCTTGTTCTTGTCTGCAGAAGATACTACTTTTAAAGAATAAGTTCCGTCATATTTGCCATCAACCTCATTTGGAATCATGGCTACCACCGAACCTTTATCATCAGCAGCAAGCTGATAATAAGTCTGTCCCTTCACCAACATTGCCTTACCCGGCTCTGTTGAGTATTTGGCAAAGTTCCCACTGATAACATCAGCGTTCACCGTTCCAATACTTGAAGCCAGCAATAAACCGGCCACCAGAGTAGAAAACTTTTTGTTCATAATCGCTTAAAAATTAATTGTTAATAAAATAGTGTATAAAAATCCAACAACTAATTTTACGAAGCAGAGAACAACTCCCCGCGAATGATTATGAAAGGGCATAAAAAAAACGCGGGCTTGTTGTCTATTATCACCTGTAGGTATCGGCAAACACCCGTGTAACAATAATAGAACAAAAGCCCGCGCTTTATACGATATAATACAATCCACCCATGAGAATGGGAGACATACTTATACGTAACCAGCGCAAGCATTTACTGTCCATTATTCCGTTACACTTAAAATTTTGCCGATTTTACATGGTAGAATAATCTTCGTAAAATGCTTACAATATGTAATCAATCCCGCATTTCGTGAGCCGCTGCCCACTACGGAATCGTTGCAAAGGTAAGTAGGTTTTCTGAATCGACAAGGGAAAACAGATATAATTTTCCAAAATATATGGGTTACAGGACAAAACAAGGCCGTTTATGCAACAATCTTCCCGGTTTGGAGGATAAAAGTGCCGCTGATAGGGCAGATAAACCTCTCTGCATTACGGCAGGAATCCACGAAGATCCGGGGGTTCACTTCTCCCACACCCGGATGTCCGCTCCTCCTACACCCGGATGTCTGCACCACTTACACCCGGATCTCGAGGGGTTTTCCAAGTTGTTTGGGGCAAAAGAAATGCTTGTCTTGACGAAAAAAGAAGCTGTTTTAACCGATTCTGCATCTGTTTCTGATCGGTCTTTATTCTCCATCATAGATTGATATACAGTGTGTTATTGTTTTTTACCAAGATAGTTATGATAGATGAATGATAGTAGAAAACGGCAATTATCATATATCTAACATATTGTGTTAAAAGAATATAGAAGCAATTATGATAGTATGATGGTTGTTTTTGCAAACAAACTTATATGTGTGTTTGCTGATTTCTTTATATAAAAAGAGGGAATGAATCTCTCCACTCCCTCCTTCTTATTAGGAACGTAAATAACGTTTTACTTACTGCAAGTGCAACGCGGTTTGATCTGTTTGAAGAAATCGTTGCCTTTGTTGTCTACCAGGATGAATGCCGGGAAGTCTTCCACTTCGATCTTCCAGATTGCTTCCATGCCCAATTCGGGATATTCCACACATTCGATGCTCTTGATGTTGTTCTGGGCCAGAATAGCCGCCGGGCCACCGATACTACCCAAGTAAAAACCACCGTGTTCCTTACAAGCATCCGTCACCTGCTGGCTGCGGTTACCTTTTGCCAACATAATCATGCTGCCGCCGTGGCTCTGGAACAGATTGACATACGGGTCCATACGACCTGCCGTTGTCGGCCCCATAGAACCACAAGCCATACCAGTCGGAGTCTTGGCCGGACCTGCATAATAGATAGGATGATCCTTGATATACTGAGGCAAATCTTCACCACGGTCCAGGCGTTCTTTCAGCTTGGCGTGAGCGATGTCGCGACCCACGATGATCGTACCGTTCAAAGACAGGCGAGTGGCTACCGGATATTTGTCCAACACCTTCAGGATCTCAGCCATCGGCTGGTTCAGGTCAATCTTGACAGCATCGCCTTCTCCTGCCTCGCGCAGTTCAGCCGGAATCAGTTCGCCCGGATGGCTGTCCAGTTTCTCGATCCAGATACCGTCTTTGTTGATCTTACATTTCACGTTACGGTCAGCCGAGCAACTGACACCCAGACCGACCGGACAAGAAGCCCCGTGGCGCGGCAGGCGGATGATACGGATATCATGTGCCAGATACTTGCCACCGAACTGTGCGCCCAAACCGATATTGTGTACTTCGGCCAGCACCTCTTTTTCCAGTTCGACATCCCGGAAAGCGCGGCCATACTCGTTACCGGTCGTTGGCAACTCGTCATAATAATGTGTAGAAGCCAACTTCACCGTCAACAGGTTCTTTTCGGCAGAAGTACCGCCGATCACCACTGCGATATGATAAGGAGGACAAGCGGCCGTACCTAATGTCTTGATCTTTTCGAGGATGAACGGAACCAGAGTGCCGGGGTTCAGAATCGCCTTTGTTTCCTGGTACAGGTATGTCTTGTTAGCGGAACCGCCCCCCTTTGTCACGCACAGGAACTTATATTCCATGCCTTCCGTAGCCTCAATATCGATCTGAGCCGGCAGGTTGCACTTGGTGTTCACTTCGTCATACATATTCAGGGGAGCGTTCTGCGAATAGCGCAGGTTTTCTTCCGTATAGGTTTTATAAACGCCCAACGAAAGTGCTTCTTCGTCGCAATAGCCGGTCCACACCTGCTGTCCCTTTTCACCGTGGATGATAGCCGTACCGGTATCCTGACAGAAAGGAAGTACCCCCTTAGCCGCAACTTCTGCGTTACGCAGGAAAGTCAACGCTACATATTTATCGTTATCACTTGCTTCCGGATCGTTCAGGATCTTAGCCACCTGCTCGTTGTGCGAGCGGCGAAGCATAAAGGACACATCACGAAAAGCGGCATTAGCCATTGCCGTAAGACCTTCTTTCGCTACTTTCAGAACTGGGGTTCCTTCGAACTCGGAAACCGAAACATAATCTTTTGTAAGCAGATAATACTCTGTTTTATCCGGGCCCAATGGGAACGGAGCCTGATACTTGAAAGGAGTTGTTGCCATAGCGTTTGTATTTTAAATTTATAATATTGGTTTCAGAATCGTATCCTTGAACGGACTGGCAAACTTAATTAAAAATCATGAGATTCGGACATAACTGGAATTATATTTTTACCTTTGTCGCTATTATGTATCACTGGTTTCATCAATCGTTTTATATGGTAAAAGCCCTCCCGTTTATCGGTGGATGGCTGGCAGACCGTCTGTTGGGGGATCCTGATGGATGGCCACATCCGGTTGTGGGCTTCGGCAAAGTGATTTCCTTAGGAGAAAAGAAGCTGAACAAAGGGAATGACCGAGCTGTCAAAGGAGGTGTCATGGCACTAGTACTGGTTGCCGGAACGTATTTGCTTTGCGAACGGATACTGGTGCTTGCCTGGTACTTTCACCCGCTGTTCGCTTCGATTTTAATCGGGACAGGTGTCTTTTACTGCCTGGCAGGGAAAACGCTGGTCAAAGAGGTGAAAGCCGTTTTCGAAGCAGTAGACCGCAGCACGGAAGAAGGGCGCAGACAAGTAGGGCGGATCGTAGGCCGCGACACATCCCGTCTATCCCCACAAGAGATACGGGCCGCTGCCCTCGAAACGCTCGCGGAAAACCTGAGCGACGGGGTGATAGCTCCCATGTTTTGGCTTGCCCTGCTCGGACTTCCCGGCATGATGGCTTATAAGATGGTGAACACGCTCGATTCGATGATCGGTTACAAAAATGAACGTTATTTAGAATTCGGACAGATCGCAGCAAGGCTTGATGACCTTGCCAATTATATCCCTGCCCGGTTGACTGCATGGCTGATGCTGGCGGTCTCCGGAAATTTGGACAAAACAGACTTCGTCAAGCGTTTCGGTCCGGCTCATACCAGCCCGAATTCGGGTTATCCGGAATCCGCCCTTGCCGCCATATTGAATTGTCGTTTCGGAGGGACCCACGACTATTTCGGGATGCCGGTAGAGAAACCCTATATCGGGACTAACGAACGGACTTTCACAACAGAAGACATGATGATTGCCATCAAAACAAACAGCAATACCGAACTTGCCATGGGGCTTATTGTTTGTTTACTATCAATAATTATCCACTAAATAAATACGTACAGAATGGAAGTAAGGTTAAATAAACTCATCAGTGATTCCGGCCTTTGTTCACGCAGGGAAGCGGACAAATTCATCGAAGAAGGACGTGTCACCGTAAACGGAAGCCAACCTAAAATCGGGCAGAAAGTAACAGTAGCCGATATCGTCATGCTGGATGATATACAAATAAAAATCGGAAAGCATACGGGCAACCAATCTTTTTCTGCACAGGTCAATATTCAAAAGCCGGAATTTTCCGGACAGGAGAAAAAAGCGAAGACGACAAAGCCCTCGTCTGCGGCGGCTTCCGAAAAGAAAGCGGCTTCTCCAGCAACCGGTTCAAAAGGCCTGCGCCCCGGGAAATATGTAAAATACAATAAATATGCAGCAGCCCGTCATGCAGCCAGAAATGGAGAAAGCACAAAAAAAGAGACAAAATCGACCGGCATCGACAAAGAGATGCTGAAAGAAGCTCTGCGCCCCAAATTCGGCAAATCCTTAGGACGATCGGCCGTTGCACAACGCTTGGCTTCTTCCCCGAAATCGGCGGCGTTGCGCAAAACAAGCAAAAACAACCCGCTCAACAAGGCAAAACGTGCTGCGGCCCGCAAACCGAAAGGAGAATAAGCCAATGGGGAAAAAGCATATCGTTTTAGTGACAGGTGGCCAACGTTCCGGGAAAAGCGGATACGCGCAAAAGCTCGCTTTGTCACTGACGGCTCATCCTGTTTACCTGGCGACATCACGCGTCTGGGACGAAGAGTTCCGCGAGCGTGTACTTCGCCATCAGGCCGACCGGGGGCCGGAATGGACGAATATCGAAGAAGAGAAATACCTGAGCCGCCACGATCTGGACGGCCGTGTCGTCGTTATCGATTGTGTCACCCTCTGGGGCACGAACTTTTTCTTCGACAATGAAGGCGACACAAATCGTTCTCTGGCCGAGTTAAAAGAAGAATTTAATACATTTACGGAGCAGGACGCCTATCTGATCTTCGTCACAAACGAAATCGGGTTAGGCGGTGTTTCTCCCGATGCAGTGCAACGCCGGTTCACGGATCTGCAAGGTTGGCTAAACCAATACATCGCGTCCCGCGCCGACGAAGTCATTCTCATGGTGAGCGGTATTCCCTTGAAAGTAAAATAATAAAAACACTATATACAATGATCTCTTTCAACATTCAAAAACCAGACATCGCTATTGCTACAGCCCTGCAGGGCAAAATCGACAATTTGACGAAACCCAAAGGTTCACTGGGTATGCTTGAAGAAATTGCACTTCAAATCGGTCTGATCCAGCAAACATTATCCCCGGAGCTTCATCATCCGGTCAACGTGATATACGCATCCGACCACGGGATCGCCGACGAAGGAGTCAGCAAATCGCCCAAAGAAGTGACACGCCAGGTGATACACAACTTCCTGAACGGGGGAGCAGGCGTCTGTTTCCTTTCACGCCAACACGGTTTCGAAATCAAGATTGTAGACGGAGGTGTCGATTTCGATTTTCCAGCCCTCCCGGAGTTGATCGACCGGAAAATCCGGAAAGGAACCCGCAACTTCCTGTATGAGGCAGCCATGACACCGGATGAAATGGAATTGGCCATCCGATATGGCGCCGACATTGTCACGGATTGCCACGACAAAGGGTGCAACGTGATCAGTTTCGGTGAGATGGGAATCGGGAACACCGCTGCATCAAGTATGTGGATGACTTGCCTGACGGGAATCCCGCTGATCGATTGCGTAGGAGCCGGAAGCGGCTTGGATGACAAAGGGGTCAAACATAAATATAATGTTTTAAAAAGAGCGCTCGACAACTACAAGGGAGATAACAGCCCGCTGGATGTAATCCGTTATTTCGGCGGTTACGAGATGGTGATGGCTGTGGGAGGTATGCTCCGTGCGGCCGAGTTGAAGATGGTTATCCTGGTTGATGGCTTTATCATGACAAACTGCGTACTGGCTGCTTCACGCCTGTATTCGGAAATACTTCCTTATTGTATATTCGGACATTGCGGGGACGAGGCCGGGCACAAACGTGTATTGGATATCTTACAAGCCAAGCCGCTGCTAAATCTCGGCTTACGCCTGGGGGAAGGATCCGGTTCCGTATGTGCCTATCCGATTGTGGACTCTGCAGTCCGCATGATCAACGAGATGCACAGTTTCCAACAGGCTTCCATCACCAAATACTTTTAATTCTTTCACTCTTTCATTATCAACCATGCTTCATATCCTCGCCGCTTTCATCTTTTTTACCCGCCTACCTTTCTGGCGGCTAGCTGAAGTGCCTTCGGAATATTTCAAGAATGTAGTCAGCCGCTGGGCGTTGGTCGGCTGGCTCACTGCCGGTCTTTCCGTGATCGTGCTTTATGCCGCTTCACTGATCCTGCCGGCAAGTGTTGCCGTGTTATTGGCAATCGTCACCCGCCTGCTGATAACCGGTTGCCTTCATGAAGACGGGCTTGCCGACTTTTTCGACGGCTTCGGGGGAGGGACCTCTCGCGAACGGATCCTCTCCATCATGAAGGATTCACATATAGGAAGCTACGGGGTGATCGGGTTGATTCTTTATTTTGCGCTTCTATATACGTTATTGAGCAGTCTGCCACTGGCTCTTGCCGGAAGTGCAATACTGGCAGGCGATCCTTTCTCCAAAGGAATTACCGGAATGATCATCAACAGGCTTCCCTATGCACGCAAGGAAGAAGAGGCTAAAAACAAAACGGTTTACAGCCGGATGACAACAAGCGAATATACATTTTGCCTGTTCTCCGCTTTTATTCCGATGTTCTGGCTGCCGGACCCCGTCTATTACCTGGCAGGCCTACTGCCTATTCTCGTCTTCTGTTCCCTCATCTATTTGATGAAAAAGAAAATACAAGGTTATACAGGTGACTGCTGCGGAGCGACCTTCTTGCTTTGTGAATTGAGCTTCTACCTGGGGATAGCCCTTATTTATACAACACTCATATAAAACACATATCACATGGAAATTTATCTGGTCAGACATACTTCCGTCAACGTTCCCGCCGGCTATGCATACGGACAGACCGACGTTCCCCTCCGCTCTACGTTCGAGAAGGAAGCAGAAGCCGTAAAAAAGACCTTATCCGGCCATACATTCGACAAGGTGTGGAGTAGTCCGCTTACACGCTGCACCCGCCTCGCCGCCTATTGTGGCTACCCGGACGCAGAAAAGGAAGATCGCATCAAAGAAATCAGTTTCGGAGAATGGGAGATGAAATCGTGGGACGAACTATCCTCCGATCCTCGATCGAAAGCCTGGTTCAATGACTGGATCAACATTCCGGCTCCCTCGGGCGAATCTTTGCAAGATCAATACAAACGGGTCAGTCATTTCCTGGACGAAATAAGGAGAAGTGGCTTGCAGAAAGTATGCCTTTTTGCTCATGGCGGTGTCTTAACCTGCGCCCGCGTTTATGCCGGAGAGCATGACCTGAAAGAAGCATTCAAAAATGTCCCTTCATACGGAACGGTCATCAAGTTGGAATTGGATTAAGCAACAACGTCCGTTGCTCCGAAACATTAATCCCTTGGACGATACAACACATCTCCTGCACGGCTGCAAATGCTAAGTTTCAGAGTGCCTATTCATTCTGTAATTAGTGGTTGTGATTATATAATCAGTGCCGTCGATTATATAATCACAACCACTGATTATATAATCGCTGCCACCGATCACAGAAATAACAGGCACTTAAGAAAGAATTATTCGGGACGAAAAAATTTCTCTCCATAGAAATAAGAATTTGTTACTGCTGAATTTGGCGCGGTTGCCCTGTATTATAAAGAGCGTGTTGCCTCTATTTTTGCCATAATGTGACTCAAATACAAGCATATTAGGTCCTTGATATGAAAAAATACTGTACTTTTGCAGGTATAGTCAAATAACAACGGGATAATGATGCTAAATGGCAAGTCAATAATCGGCGAACTATTGGTAATTTTATTTGTTTTTACTCTTTCTCTTTTCCCTGCGGAGGCAAGGACGACAAGCGTCGATGGTCAGAAGGTTTTGGTCATTAGCTCTTATTCTCCGATCAAAGAGGAGGGAAACCATCTGATAGCGTCTTTTATAGATCAGATGCGGGTAGATTCGGAAGCGAAAATATTTGTCGAGTATATGGACTGTGAGGTTTCTCCCGTCTTTGATGCCTGGGTAGGATGGATGCGGCAGCTTTTGGCCGCCTATAAGGTAAAGCCGGATGTGGTCGTGTTGCTTGGCAATGAGGCTTGGTCTTCCTATCGGGCTACTTGCGTGGATAGCTGGTATGAGATTCCTGTTGTGTTGGGCTATGTGAAAGGGGCCTTCATCGATTATGAGAATAAAGATAAGAAACTGTTTGCAGTTGCCGATATGATGCCGATGAAAGAGTCGTTCGGCGATTTTAGAATAACGGGATATTCCCATAAGGATTTTGTCATTGAGAATTTGTTGCTGATAAAACGGCTTCAGCCGCATATCCGCAAAGTGGCGTTTTGTTATGACAATCGTTATAATATGGCGCTTTTTGAGTCCTATATTTACGATCTTTTCAAGCAGATCGATTCGCTCGACCTTCGCTATATGGATGGTTGTAAGTTGTCTACTCCCCAACTGCTCGATTCGGTAGTCTGCATGGATGATTCCTATGCTATCGGATTGAAGTCGGAAAAGACAGGCGAAGTCGAACAGATTATTGGGACGGAAAGAAATATAACGAGTGAGATGAAGAGGCGTCAGGAACTCGAAGAAAATAAACTGCAATTGGATTTCACCCTTGAGGCGGCCCGGATTATCTCGTGGGAATGTAATCCGGATACCCGGATTTTCTACTTTCCCCGATCTACCGTGTTTGAAGGAATGACAATTTCGTTGGATGAGTATCTCTCGTTTGTATATCCCGAAGATCGTGATTTGTTCAGGAAAGATTTGGAAGATCTTGCCTGTGGAAAGATCCATGTGATGGAGGTCCAGATCAGGACGATGGTGCCGGCACTGGGGGGGGATCGCTGGTTCGAGATGCATGCCGTTCCTTATGGACGAAATGAAGACGGGAAGATTCGTAAACTGATCGGGTTACAATCCGGTAAATGAATAAACGAGTATAAAACAAATAACAATAAAATGGAAAAAGTAAAAAAATCTTTGGTAAAGAAAGAGTATCTGGTCCCTTTTGTATTAGTCACATCTCTGTTTTTCTTATGGGGGTTTGCACATGCTATTTTAGATGTGTTGAACAAGCATTTTCAGGAGGCACTTGTCATGACGAAGGCTCATTCCGCTCTGATTCAGGCAACGATGTACACGGGTTATTTTACGATGGCTATCCCGGCCGGACTTTTTATCAATAAATACGGATACCGCCAGGGAGTGGTGTTCGGTCTTATCCTCTATGGGATCGGATCGTTGCTTTTCATTCCGAGCGAACAATTGATGTCGTTCAACTTCTTCCTCTTTTCCTTGTTTGTGATCGGTTGTGGACTGACCTTTTTGGAAACGGCAGCCAATCCCTACGTGACGGAGCTTGGGGATCGCGAGACGGCAGCCAGCCGTTTGAACCTGGCACAATCTTTCAACGGGTTAGGCTGTATCTGTGCGCCGGTGATCGGGGGAATGCTGTTGTTTTCTGGTAACGGAGAGGCTAACATTGCTTTACCCTACACCGTGATGGGAGTTGTCGTCCTGTCTGTCGCCCTTGTTTTCTTTCGCATTCGCCTGCCGGAGATCGACCATGACGATTGTGAAGAGACGACAGCTGAGGCAAAAGCAGGATTGAAAGGATTGTGGAAACACCGTTGTTTCACCTGGGGTGTGATGGCCTTGTTCTGCTACGAAATAGCGGAAATATCGATCAATAGTTTCTTTATCAATTATGTGACTGACGATGGGTGGATGGATGCACATGATGCCGCTATCGTTCTTTCTTTCGGAGGATTGGGGCTGTTTATGGTCGGGCGTATTATCGGTAGCTGGATTATGAGTTATATCCGGGCGGAGAAAGTCTTGTTTATCTGTGCGATCTTTACCGTCTTGGGTGCTTTGTTTGTCACTCTGAATTTAGGTGTTTTGTCGAAAGGTGCTTTATTTGCCTGTTATATCTTCGAGGCTATTATGTTTCCGACCATTTTCGCTATCTCGTTGAGAGGGTTGGGTGACTATACCAAGCGTGCTTCGTCCTTCTTGATGATGTCTCCGATAGGTGGAGCGGTCGGACCGTTATTGATGGGTTATGTGGCCGATATCTCGACAATGTCGTTTTCATTCGTTGTGCCGCTGTTCGGGTATGCTGTGGTACTTATTTATTCCTATATGGTGATGGCTAAGAAATTGCATTGATTTCAGATTTCAGATTTATGATTTATAAGCTACGTATCACTGATAAATCATAAATCTGAAATCATAAATCGTTTCACTTATTCCTTTCGATAATATCCCAAACATCTTTCTCTGTTCCTCCGAAAGGACCGGATGCCTCCAGTTTGATCGTACACATGGCGGCGGCAAAACATCCGGCTTCTTTGTATGAAGCTCCTTTATTTCGCATATACAGATAGCCGGCCATATAGGTATCGCCACATCCCGTAGCGTCTACAATCTCTGTTGGAGGGTAGGCGGGTATCTCATGAAATTTGCCGTCGGCATAAATGACGGACCCCATGCTTCCTAATGTCAGCAATACTTCCTTGACGCCCCAGTTTGCTAATTTCAGTGCAGCTTCGCGCGGATCTTTACATCCGGTGAGAACTTCCGTCTCGTGTTCGTTAGCTTTCAGGATATGGATGTATTTTAGTGCCTCCTTCTTTTCCGGCCAGTCTACGGCGAAAACTTTTTCACCGCGAACTTCGCGCAAGTAACCTTGGGCATCGACCGACAGCATCCCTTTGGTTGATAAATATTTGATTACGTCTAAGGAAAAATCGTCCGCCAGCAAACTTCCCAAATGGTAGATTCGGGCATCGACATCCTGTAACCCTTCCACTGTGAACGGATCGGCTTTTGCCAATACCCGCTGCGTCCGATTATTTTGGTTCTCGCCATATGTATTCTCAAAGTAGACGGAATGGGCACTGGGCAAAACTTTGACATCGATCCCTTTCCTGCGTATTTCTTCTACCGCATCCATTTCACTGGCAGCAAGAGCTGTTACCAACAGGAAGTCGGAAGTGTCTAAATTACTCATCCCATGCGCGAAATAGAAAGATGTTCCTCCCGGCATATGCAGTGTTCTTTTCGGCGTTACAATCTTATCCAAAGTAATGTGGCCGATACAACAAAGATTATGTGTATTCATATTACTATTTAATCAGGCTGCAAAAATATATAAAAACGAGGAATAAACTGCTGCTATGGATATTTTTAGCTCTTTCTCCACCATTTTGAATTATAAAAGTGTATATTGTTACACTTTTTCCTTATTTTTGCCGGAGTGATAAGTTATTGATTTAATGTAATACCTGAAAAGCAGTTATCTTATGAGAAAACATCTTTCCTTTTTTATCCTGATCCTGTTTCTGTTGCCGGGAGTATTTTCGCAGGCAAAGACCTCGTCTTCTTCCGATATACGCTATCTGTTTGCCTATTTTACAGATAAGAATGAGAATCGCAACGGTATGCATTTGGCTTGGAGTGCGGATGGATATACCTGGACGCCGATAGGACCGGAACATAGTTTCCTGAAATGCGATTACGGGACTTGGTATGCCGATAAACGTATGCGTGATCCTTTTGTCATGAAGGGACCGGATGGGCTTTGGCATTGTATCTGGACACTGAACTGGGACGGGAATGCAATCGGATATGCCCACTCTGAAGATCTCGTGCACTGGTCGCGCCAGTCCTATCCGAAAGTGATGGAAGGATATGAAGTCCGGAACTGCTGGGCTCCCGAAATGATTTACGACGATGAAAACCGGCAATATGTGATCTTCTGGGCCAGTACGATCAAAGAGGACGGCGTTTGGAAGACCGAGCCGGGAGAGAAATACGATCATCGTATGTATTATACTACGACAAAAGATTTCAAAACCTTTTCCCCTGCAAAAATATTTTTCGATCCGGGACATAGCGTGATCGATGTGACCATACAGAAAAAGGATGGTAAATATTATATGCTTTATAAAGATGAACGTATCTGGCCGAAAGCCAAAAAGGAACTGTCGGTTGCTGTAAGCGAGCATGCAACAGGTCCGTATTTGCCGACCGGAGACAAACCTTTTGCGACCGACTGGGTGGAAGGTCCGGCTGTTTGCCCGTTGTCTGATGGGGACTATGTCGTTTATATGGACGCCTATACCCGTCATCGCTATGAAGCGAAACGGACACGTGATTTCCGTACCTGGGAAGATGTGACAGGTCGTATTTCGATACCGAAAGATGCCAAACATGGCTCTATCATCACTGTAACCAAAGCATTTGTCGATAATATCCTCTCGGAAGTGGCTGCGGCCCGGAAGCGTGAGGACCTGCGTAATGAACGACTCGCGTTGCCCGCTTCCTTAAAAGAAGCGGTTCCTGTTGAGGCGGAAATTACTGTTGAAGGTGCCCGGGCGGAAAAAATCAGTGATCATCTGTTCGGTGTCTTCTTTGAAGATCTGAATTATGCAGCTGACGGTGGCTTGTATGCCGAATTGGTTCAGAACCGTGATTTCGAATATGACCCGGAGGATAAGACCGGCAATGATCCGGACTGGAACAGCCGCTATGCCTGGGAATTGAAGTCATATAAGGCAGATGCCCCGGCGGAGGCCGTTGTGTTGGAGATTGACACAGCAGCCCCTCTTCATCCCAACAATCCGCATTATGCGGTACTCCGTGCCCAAAGTACGGAGTTGGACTTGATCAACAGGGGGTTCGATGGTATCCACGTTCAGAAAGGGGAGAAATATAACCTTTCTTTTTTCTCCCGTATTCAGGGGAAAGGACAGGGAACTTTACAAGTCCAGTTGAGGAACCGTTCAGGAAAGCCGCTCGCACAAGCTTCGGTTAAGGTTACACCCGGAGAATGGACGAGACAACACCTCACATTGCAGGCGGTGGAAGATGCGGACAGTGCCTGCCTGTCTATACAGACGGTGACCCCCGGCATTTATGCTTTAGACATGATCTCTCTTTTCCCGCAGAAAACATTTAAGAACCGTCCGAACGGTTTGCGTGCCGATTTGGCGCAAACGATAGCCGACCTGCATCCGCGCTTTATGCGTTTTCCGGGAGGTTGTCTGGCGCATGGCGATGGTGTACATAATATTTATAACTGGAAAGAAACGATTGGCCCGCTGGAAAGCCGGAAACCTCAACGCAATTTGTGGGGATATCACCAGACGAAAGGGCTTGGATATTACGAGTTTTTCCAGTTCTGCGAAGATATTCAGGCGGAACCTGTTCCCGTTATTGCCGCGGGTGTATGTTGTCAGAACTCCCGTGGAGGCGGGCAGCAGGGAGTCGCAATGTGCGATATGGATGCTTTTGTCCAAGACATCCTGGATTTGGTGGAGTATGCGAATGGAGAGGCCTCCTCGAAGTGGGGGCGGATGCGTGTTGAAGCCGGTCATCCGGAACCTTTCCGCCTGAAATATATCGGGATCGGAAACGAAGATCAGATAACGGATGCCTTTGAAGAACGTTTCACGATGATCTATAAGGTGTTGAAGGCCAAACATCCTGAAATAACCGTGATCGGTACGGCCGGGCCGTTCAACGAAGGGACCGACTATGAGGAAGGATGGAAGATCGTAGACCGATTGCAGGTTCCGATGGTGGATGAGCACTATTATCAGACACCAGGTTGGTTCCTGAACAACCAGCATTTCTATGATTCTTACGACCGCCGGGGCGCGAAAGTCTATTTGGGAGAATATGCCGCCCATCTTCCCGGCCGTCCGAATAATTTGGAAGTTGCTTTGGCGGAAGCGGCTTATATGACTTCACTGGAACGTAACGGGGATGTGGTCAGCATGGCATCCTACGCACCGCTCCTGGCAAAAGAAGGGCATACGCAGTGGAATCCCGATCTGATTTACTTCAACAACGGAGAGGTGAAGCCGACCGTCAACTATTACGTTCAGCAGCTATTCGGCCAAAATGCAGGTGATGAATATCTGCCAGCCACAGTCAAACTGTCTTCCTTATCGGAAGATATCGGCAAACGCGTTCCCATCTCTGCGGTGAGGGATCGTGAAACGGGTGATTTGATTCTGAAATTAGTGAATATCTTGCCTGCAAATACCCGGGCGCAGGTCCGGCTGAATGGTCTCGAGGTCGACGATACCCGTGCCGTGAAGACTGTACTGTCCGGAACGTTGGAGGATACGGACGTGAAGCCCCGTACCTCTGATTGCACAGTCGGACGTGAATTCACCTGCGAATTGCCGGCATATTCACTTACTGTAATCAGAATCAAGATAAAATCCGTATATTAGTCGCTGTTGCTAAAATATGAATAGTCATGGAAAACGATTTTGATTATAAATTAGTCCCTTCCGGTTTCGTCCATTGCTTCAACAGCCAGTGCCCGAAGGCAGATGGTTGTTTGAGGCAAGTGGCAGCCCGTTATAGTGCACATGCCGACCGGCATATCCGGATTGTGAACCCGGTTTATTTCCCTGTAGGGGATGCGGCATGTCCGGACTTCAAGCCTGCAAAGAAAGTGCGCATTGCATGGGGTATTACGAACCTGCTGGAAAAAGTCCCTTATCGGACGGCACGGCATTTGCGGAAAATAATGATATTCCATTTTACGAAAACGCTTTACTATCGTTACTATCGCAAAGAATATGGCATTCCGCCGGAAGCCCAGCTTTATATCCGGAAACTCTTCCGGCAGCATGGTGTCGAGGAGGAACCGGTGTTCGATTCTTATACGGAAGAATACGAATGGTGAAAAAAGCACTCTCCGCTTTCCAAGCGGTTCTTGGAGTTTCAAGTAGTTTCATATCATGGAACTTGAAGTTTCTGCATATGAAACAAATGGTTTCTATACATGAAACTTTCGGTTTCACTGCATGAAACTAAAAGTTCCATGATATGAAACTTGCCGTTGACAACCTGTCATAAGCTCAAGAAACGGACATTTCCGATAGCTCGCGCCCTGTCATGTGAATTGTTTCAACCATATCCGGGAAACGCGCTCTGGAGGGCTTTCCTGTCCCGTCCGCGTATTGCGCGGACAAAATGGATGTACGGTGATATATCCTCCATATTGTTCGTCTAACTAAGAACAATTTGTATATTTGCAATGTGCAAGTTATAGTTACACAGAAAAAAGATGTTGGTTGAAAAGAAAATACTATCCGACCATTTTGAAGAAATATATGTCTCTTGGTTTTCCCGGATGAAATATTTCGCTCTGGAATATGTCGTGTCAGAAGAAGACGCAGAAAATATCGTCCAGGACGTATTTACCGAGCTGTGGGAAAAGAAAGAGATTCTGGCTTATGATGTGAATCCGGTCGCCCTGCTCTTTACTTCGGTCAAAAACCGTTGTATTGATCTCTTACGTCATCGCATTGTGGTGAAGGAAGCCGTCAACCTGATGCAGGAAGAATATCAGGCGACTTTGCGGATGAAACTTGCTTCTTTGGAATTATTCGACCAGTCGCTGCTTTCCGAGCAGGATATCGAACGGATCATAACCGAAGCGATAGACTCTCTGCCTGAAAAATGCCGGGAAATTTTTATCAAAAGCAAGATAGAGGGTAAAAGGCAGAAAGACATAGCAATCGAATTGAATATATCCCTGAAAACAGTTGAAAACCAAATGGCTATCGCTTATAAGAAAATTAAAGGCGAATTGAAAGACTACTTTCCCTTATTACTATTTTTGTTCGTTAATTAAAAAAATCCGTTTCTCCTTTTAGGGGTTTTGGTTTCCTGAACCGTCTATTAAGAACAAAAGCGGAAAATATGAATGAACGGATACATAAATACTTTTATGAGGCGCTTTCCACGGAAGAGCGACTATCCCTATTGCGTGATATCGAGGCGCGTGAAGAACTCAAGAAAGAATTTACTGAATATCAAAATCTATATGCCTTGTTGAACTTAGGACATCAGGTGCAGGATAAAACAATCGGTAAACAGAAATACGACCGCTTTATTTTGCAGAGGCAACATGCCGTGATGTGGAAGCGCTGGACACGCCGGATCGGGTATGCGGCCGCTATTCTGATAGTAATCGTTTCAACAAGTATATTGACCTATTGGTATGCACGGCCTGAGCAAACGGAGCTCCTATCGGAGAATGTGATGAATACCTTGTCTACCCCTGCCGGACAGCGGGCGCAACTGATCTTGCAGGACGGGACGGAAGTCTGGTTGAATGCGAAGTCGAAATTGATCTATCCGGCTCGTTTTACCGGTGATAGAAGAAATGTTACGATTGAAGGAGAAGCCTTCTTCAAAGTGGCGAAAGACCCTTCCCGCCCTTTCATCGTTTCCACGCATGATGTCGATATGAAAGTTTTGGGCACCCAGTTCAACGTGTGCAGTTATCCGGCGACCGGCTATGTGCAAACCAGTTTGTTGGAAGGTTCCCTGCGCGTCTTTTTCCCCGATAGGGAAAATGAAGGAATCGTTTTGTGCCCCGATCAACAAGTGACGGTTTCGAGTGGAAAGATGAAGGTGGAACCGATTCGTCTGAAAGACCGTTTCTTATGGAGGGACGGCATTTATGCTTTTGAAAATGAGCCTCTGATTGATATCTTGAAAAAACTGGAACTTTATTATGATGTGAAGATAATAGTAGAAGATACTTCTTTATTTAAAGGTACATATACCGGGAAATTCAGGCAGCGAGACAGTTTGGACGATATATTCCGTATATTGCAGCAAATCAGGAAATTCAAAGTGGAGAAAGATACCAAACGAAATATAGTGACCTTGAGATAATATCATGTTAAACATAAAAATGGATAAGCCTATGGGGACGGAACAGTAAAAAAAGAAAATGAAAGCGGCAGGAGCTACCAACAACTGCCGCCGGAATTAAAGTAAACACAAGTCGTAAATTTTTAGTATTCACTTTAAAATATGAAACAAAGATATGAAAAGAAAAACTTTGTTGTGGCCTTTTATTACACATAATAATAGCTTTAAATATTTTTTTAGGATTATGAAAATATCATTTTTCCTTTTGTTTGTATGTGTGTTTCAATTGATGGCTGTCGGTGTTGAAGCGCAAGATGCAAAGGTTAAAATAACGGAAAGCCGTATGACTATTCGTCAATTGATAAGCGAGATTGAGGCGCAGACTGATTATTTGGTCGTGTTTCGCAATCAGGATATTGACATAGATAAAATAGTTTCATTGCAGAAAGGATCGTTAAAGGTCGCCGATTGCTTGGATAGTGTGTTCAGCGATACGAGTGTTGGCTGGCGGTTTGAAAATAATTATATAACATTGGTTCATAAAACTTCCGAAAAACAACAGACCGGTAAATTGCTGAAAGGGAAAGTGAGTGATAGCAACGGAGACCCGGTAGTGGGGGCGAATGTCGTTGAAAAAGGGACGACCAACGGAACCATAACGGATATGGATGGAAATTTTACATTGAAGGTGCAACCTCATGCTTCTGTTGTCATTTCATATATTGGTTTTGAATCACAAACAATTGCAGTAACAGGAAATGTTCTGAACGTGGTGATGTCTGAAGATAGCCAAGCGTTGAACGAAGTGGTGGTGGTCGGTTATGGAACTCGTAAAGCCGGCGAAATAACGGGTGCCGTTTCTACAGTGAAGGCTGGTGAAATCCAGAAACTGGCGATTACGAATGCCGGTGAGGCTCTTAAAAATGTAGCAGGTGTGACCACGTTGCAGTCGAATACGCCGGGTGCAGAACCAACTGTCCTGATTCGTGGTATTGGTACGATCAATGACAGCCGTCCTCTTTGGATTGTGGATGGTGTACCTGACGGAAAGGTGAACCCGAACAATATTGAAACAATTACAGTATTGAAAGATGCCGCTTCGCAGGCTATTTACGGAACAAGAGCGGCTAATGGTGTCATTCTTGTTACGACGAAAAGCGGAAAGAAAAATCAGAAGGCACATGTCTCTGTCAATTTGCGTTCTGGTTTTGTACAGAATACTAACCACTATAAAATGTTGAATACCAAAGAATATGGAGAAATGCTTTGGCTACAGGCCAAGAATGAAGGTATTGCCAATTATTCCCATCCTTTGTACGGTTCGGGGGCGACACCGGATATTCCGGATTATATTTTCCCGAACAGAGGTGTGAATGTGGATGAAAGTTTGTATGATGACAAAATGATCAATCAGGATGGAACAGATACTTACTTGATCACGAAGGCGAACAAACAGGGAACGAATTGGGCGAAGGAAGTCGAACGTACGGCACAGTATCATGACGTATCGGTTGATATAAGCGGAGGTAGCGAAAATACGATGTATGCTTTTCAGACTGGTTATTTGAAACAGGAAGGAGTCTTGAAATGGACAGGAATGGATCGCTATAATTTGCAGTCCAATATTGTTTCAGACGTGACGAAATGGTTGCAGGTCGGTGAAAATCTGGGTGTGACTTACTCGGAAACGTATGGTAACATGGTTGATAATTCACAGAGTTCCATCATTTCGCAGGCTTATCGTATGCAGCCGATTATCCCGGTATATGACATTGGTGGTAATTTTGCCGGAACAAGAGTCGGAGGTGATACCGGCAATGCGAGGAACCCTGTAGGATTGTTGTATAATGACCGTTTTGACAAGCGGAAGACAATGGCTGCCAATGGAAATGCATTTGTCAAGATTACGCCTGTTTCAGGACTGAATCTCAAATCTCTTTTTGGTTTTGTTTATTCATTTACTGATTATAAAAATATTGATTATGTGGATCTTGGATGGGCGGAAAGAGGTTCTGTGGATCAACTGACTCGTGAAGAATCTTACACGAAACAGTGGAACTGGACGAATACGGCAGATTATTCAAAACAGATCGGCGCTCATGATTTCACTGTTTTGCTCGGTACCGAGGCTATTGCCAACGTTTATACATTCGTGACAGCCGGTCGCTCCGACTATATGTTCAAGGATCCGCTTTATATTGAACTGAATACAGGTTCTTCCGGTAGAACGAACTATGGCAATATTTCTGAATGGAGTTTGTTCTCTGTATTTGGTCGGGTGGATTATTCGTATGATGACAAATATCTTTTTGAAGGTGTGATCAGACGTGACGGTTCTTCTCGTTTCGGTGGAAATAATAAATATGGTACTTTCCCGGCATTTTCTTTAGGGTGGTGTGTCTCGAATGAAGAGTTTATGAAATCGACACGCAATTGGTTGACTTCCCTGAAACTCCGTGGCGGATATGGCGTGACGGGTAATGACCGGATCGGTAATTACAATAGTTTCTCTCAGTTTGGTATGAATAACTGGGGTTCTTATTATGACATAACCGGAGCTAACAGTACGGAAGGACAGTTTGGCTTCTATCAGTCGACATTTGGGAATATGAATGTGAAATGGGAAACGACGCATACGTCCAACTTCGGTTTTGATGCGACTTTGTTCGAACATCTTTCTGTCGGGTTGGATGTCTGGAAACGTAATACGAAAGATATGCTTTTCCCCAAAGCGATACCTATGGTGATGGGTGACATTTCAGCTCCTTATGTGAATGTTGGAAAAATGAAGAACAAAGGTATTGACTTTGAAATCGGTTACAATGGGACGGCTTTAGGTAATGAGTTGCGGTATAGTCTGAATGCCACCATATCTCATTATAAAAACGAGATAGTGGATCTCTCGGGAGAAGACGATGAAACATTGAATGGAGGCAGTTTTGAAAATCAATTTTATACACGTGCCGAAAAAGGCACTTCGTTCCCTGAATTCTACGGTTATGTGGTGGATGGTATTTTCCAAACGGCAGAAGAAGCCGCAAATTGGCCTACGGCTTTTGGAAGTAATGGCTCTTATAATAAACCAGGACATTACAAATATCGGGATATTAGTGGGCCGGAAGGAACTCCTGACGGAGTGATCAATGAATATGATAGAACCTATATCGGCTCTCCTCATCCTAAATTTGTTGGTGGATTGAATTTTACGATTGAGTATAAGGGATTTGATTTGAGCGGGCAGTTCTACGGAAGTTATGGGAACAAGGCGGTGAATTTTTTGAAACGTTTTACTGATTATTCTTTGTTCAGTGGGGGACGTGGTTATGATCGTCTGTATAATTCATGGGGGAGTCCTTATCTGTCGGATAACTTAAAGGCGAAACTTCCGATAGCAGAGTCGAATGATACGGAGAGCCAAGTTCCATCTACTGCCTTTATCGAAGACGCTTCTTTTTTGCGTTTGCGCAATTTAATGTTAGGGTATGATTTCGCTCGTTTGTTGAAACAGCCGGGAATTACTAATTTGCGTGTATTTGCTCAAGTTTCTAACGTATTTACGCTGACGAAGTATTCGGGATTGGATCCGGAGATCAATATGAAAGGTACTGGAATAGACGCTGCGAAGAATTTAGGTATTGATTCCGGTTCATGGCCGACTCCAAGACAGGTTTTGTTTGGTGTAAGTTTAGGGTTTTAGTCGATTAACTTGTTAAAAGAATTGGATATAGATTATGAAAAATATAGTTGCATCAATAAAAATAGGGTTATTAACGGGATGCATGGCTTTGTCATCTTCTTGTAGTGATTTTTTGGATAAACAACCTCCGGCTTCGACTGCCGGGGTTGCTTTGGAAAGCGAACAAGGAGTAGAGGCTATCTTGATCGGTGCTTATGCAGACTTGGATGGCATTGATCGTTTTGGTGGTGCGTTAGGGGCAGACTGGGTTTTTGGTAGTTGCGCTTCGGATGAGGCTTATAAAGGTTCGGAACCTGGTGACAATATGGCGATGAATGCAGTTGAACAATACTCTGTGTTGCCCGATAATGAATGTATAACTGAAAGATGGCGTTCTTGCTATGATGGCGTTTCTCGGGCTAATCAGGTATTGCAGTTCTTGCATGGTGCACAAAGTGGAAGTTTCCCGTTGAAACAGGAGCGTGCCAGACAGGTGGAAGGTGAAGCGAAATTCTTGAGGGCTTGGTATCATTTCCAGGCAAATAAAGTATTCAAGAACATTCCGTATATTAAAGCACAGTATGAAGTTGATTTTGATCCTGTAAACACTCCTAACAAAGATGCCGGTTGGGATGAGATTGAAACAGACTTGCAGTTTGCTATTGATAATCTGCCGGAATCGTTCCCGAACGAACCGGGACGTGCGACCAAATATGCTGCGATGGTAACCAAGGCGCATGCTCATTTGTTCCAAGGCGAATATGGGGAGGCAAAAATTTTGCTGGATCAAATTATCAACAGTGGTCGGTTTAGATTGGTTGATAATTTCTTTGATAACTTTGATGAGCGGACGGAAAATAATGAAGAATCTATCTTTGAGTTCCAAGCTTCTTCAAGTGGTTCGAGTGCCATTACACTGGGAATGCAGGGACCTTGTATGCATCAAAAAGGTCCGGCTTCCGGAGGATGGGGATTTTTTCAACCTTCGCAGTCGTTGGTCGATGCTTTTCAAGTCACTTCTGAAGGTTTGCCTTTTTTGGATATAGCGGATAGACCGACTTTAAAAAGCGATATGGGGATAGCTAGTACGGAGGATTATATTCCGAGTGACCAAACAGTCGATTTACGTTTGGACTGGACGGTTTCTCGCCGAGGTGTTGATTTTCTCGGATGGGGTATCCATCCGGGAGCGGATTGGATCCGCTCCCAGTCGTTCGCTGGTCCTTATATGACAAAAAAGTATATGCATTTCGAAGCAACGAAAGATCAGCAATTGTGGAATGGCTTTAACAATAACCGAAATTACAGAATATATCGTTATTCTCATGTGATTTTGTGGCGGGCAGAATGTGCTGTGGTCGATGGAGATTTGGAAAAGGCCCGCGAGTTGGTGAATATGATACGCAATCGTGTAAAGACGAGTACACCGGTAATGGGACGTTGCTTGTCTACTAATTTTGCGGAAGATTCTGAGTTGGTTGTAGATTGGGAACAGCCGGCGGCTAATTATAAGACGGAACCTTACCCGGCAGGTCATGCTGCTTTTTCTTCTCAGGAACAGGCATGGAAAGCGGTTAGAACTGAGATTCAACTGGAATTTGCCACTGAAGGACACCGTTTCTTTGATTTGAGACGTTGGAATATTGATAGTGAGGTATTGAATGACTTTATTGCACGTGATTCGAAATTCCGCGATTTCATGCAAGGTGTGTCTTATTCGGTAAATAGAAGGTATTGGCCTTTGCCACAGACACAGATTGATATTCAACAAGGTATTTTGTCGCAGGATCCGGATTATATGTAATATTATGGATATTTGACCTTTAGGGTGGCAATTTTTTCATTGCTACCCTAAGTACTAATTTATAAAAATACTAATTTATGGATACGAATTATAAACGTTTGGAATCTCTTGATGTTTTACGTGGCTTCGACTTGTTTTGCCTTGTGGGATTGTGCGGGTTCTTGCATTCGTTGAGACCGGTTATTGCAACTTCATGGTATGATTCTTTTTTGTGGAATTTCTCGCATGTGGCATGGGAAGGTTTTTCTCCGTGGGATTTGGTTATGCCGCTTTTCATGTTCATGGCAGGTGTTTCGATGCCTTTTTCTCTGTCTCGTTATAAGAATGATCCGGATAAATGGGCTGTTTATAAACGGATAGTCAAACGGGTGATTTTGCTGTGGATTTTTGGTATGATGTGTCAAGGGAACTTGTTAGGGTTGGATCCGGATAGAGTCTATCTTTTTTCGAACACTTTGCAGTCAATAGCGGTGGGATATTTGATATCGGCTTTATTGTTCCTTCATGTGCGCCCATCCGTACAGGTGGTTACTGCATTTTGCCTGTTGATCGCTTATTGGGCGGCGATGCAGTTTATATCTGTTGACGGATATGGTGGTGGCGATTATACGAAAGATGGGAACTTGGCGGAGTGGATAGATCGGATGGTGTTGGGGCGTTTTCGTGATGGAGCTGTTATGGATGGTGGTCAAGTTGTCTTTTCTGAGATTTATCGGTATACTTGGATTTTGAGTAGTTTGAATTTTGCCGTGACAGTATTGACCGGGGTGTTTGCTGGACAAATACTGAAGAGCAAGATTGATCAAAAGCGTAAGTGGCAATGGTTGCTGGGGATCGGTATCGCTATGGTTGCTTTGGGCTGGTTATGGGGTATACAAATACCGGTGATCAAGAAAATATGGACAAGTTCGATGGTTTTGGTCAGCAGTGGCTATTGTTTCCTCTTGATGGGGTTGTTCTATTATTGGATTGATTATAAGGGGCACAGGAAATATTTGACGTGGTTGAAAGTTTATGGTATGAATTCTATTGTGGCCTATATGTTGGCCAACGTGATTAACTTCAGTTGCATAGGTGCTTCTCTCTTTTATGGTTTGGAGCAATATATAGGAGATTTGTATGCTTGCCTGATGAAGCTCTCGACAGTATTGATCATATATGGAATCTTATGGTTATTTTATAAGCATAAGATATTTTTGAAAGTGTAGAAATTGTCTTTGATTTTATTGTAATATATGTTTGGGTATTTCAAATGGAATTTGATTATTGGGGCGCTTTTGTCTTTTTCCGCACTGGTGCAGGCGCAGGATGAAGTGACGAATGCGTTTGATGATCTAAAGAGGCAGGGGATAGTGATGAGTGAGGAATATTGTGAAATGCGTCAGCAAGCATCTCTGGATGCGGTGAATGCATTGATACGAGAAAATCCTGTTGCCGGTTATTTTTGTTTTACGGAAGATCGGATGCACGACATTCGTATGACGGATGCTATTCCTCAACGTTGGGTTGAACGTCCGGTTGCCCTGCGAACAAAACTGAGCGGAGATTGCCGTCCCGGTGAGTTTTATACATGGCAAGTCGGTTTGTTTGCCCCTTATAAGGCATTATCGGATGTTTCGGTCTCTTTCTCCGACTGGAAAAATGAAAAGGGAAGGAGAATTCCGGCTTCTGCGTTTCGTTGTTTTAATTTGGGAGGAATAGATACGAAAGGAGCTTCCTTTAAAAAACAGGTGGATGTAGATAAAGGAACTGTACAGGCTTTGTGGATAGGAAGTGACATTCCGACAGATGCAATCGGAGTATATAAAGGAACAGTCGTGATACGGCCTGCTCATGCTCAGCCGGTCAAGATACACTGTGAGTTACGGGTGGAAGGTCCGGTAATGACCGATAAGGGTGACGGAGAAGGCTGGAGGAAGTCCCGTTTGCGTTGGTTGGATTCCTCTATAGGAAATCAACCGGAACCTACTTATCCTTATATCCCGGTTAAAATGGATAAACGTTCGATTTCTTGGTTGGGAGGAACAATGGTTTTGTCGAATACCGGATTACCTCGATCAATTTCTACGCATTATGATTACAGTAATCAATTGTGTGCTCAAATCGAGAATGCTTTGCTTGCAAAAGAAATGGCTTTTATAGTTGAGACGCAACAAGGAAAAGAAATTTGGAAAAACGGAACTTTACGGATTACTGGGAAAAGTCGTGCATCGGTTAGTTGGAAAGTTAACAGTAAAAGCTCCCATTTTGAACTTGTTTGTACAGGAAATTTGGGGTTTGATGGTTTGGCCAATTATAAGATGGAGGTAAAGGCTTTGGATGATGTGAAAGTGAAGGACATTCGTTTGGAAGTTCCCTATACATCTTATGCTGCCAAGTATATGATGGGATTAGGACATAAAGGTGGCTTTAGACCTGATTCCCTGATTAATTGGCGATGGGATACGGCGAAGCATCAGGATAAAATATGGATGGGAAATGTGAATGCTGGTTTGAATTTTTGCTTTAAGGATGAAAACTATGTACGGCCGTTGGTCAATATCTATTATGATTTAGGTAAATTGAATTTGCCTGATTCATGGGGTAATTCAAATAAAGGAGGGATTGATATCATCCCGGAAGAAAGCGGGGATGCCTTGTTGAAAGCCTACAGTGGAGAACGTCTGATGCGGAAAGGTGAAACGTTGCATTATGATTTCAATATGTTGGTCACTCCTGTAAAACCGCTTAATTTGAAAGAATTGGCAGAAAAGCACTTTTATCATTCCAATAGCGATATCAGTGCCGGTTATATCCCTGCTGCTTTACAGGCCGGAGCCAATATGATAAATGTCCATCATAAAAAAGACATATATCCATTTATCAATTATCCTTATTATGATGATGCCATACCTGATTTGAAACAGTTTATTGCGAATGCCCATCAGAAAGAACTGGATGTCCGGTTGTATTATACAACTCGTGAACTGACAGTGAAGATTCCTGAATTGTGGGCTTTGCGTAGCTTGGGAACGGAGGTGATTCATGACGGTCCGGGTTCGGAAACTCGGACTTTGATTCATCGAAACGGACCGCATGAATGGCTGAACAAGAATCTTAAAACTCATTTTATTCCGGCTTGGTATAATGCGTTCAAAGAGGGCAAATATGCAGGAGATATGGATATCTCGGTTATAACGACTCCGGATTCCCGTTGGAATAATTATTATCTGGAAGGGTTGGATTGGATGATTAAGAATTTGGGGCTGGATGGTGTGTATATCGATGATAGTGCATTGGATCATCAGACGATACAGCGTGCACGTCGTATCATGGATGCGGACGGGAAACGTAGATTGATTGATATGCATTCGTGGAATCACATGAACCAGTGGGCCGGTTATGCCAATTCTTTGCATCTTTATTTGGAGTTGTTGCCATATGTGGATCGTACATGGATAGGCGAAGGATTCGGGTTTTATAATACTCCTGATTTTTGGTTGGTGGAGATGTCCGGCATTCCTTTCGGATTGATGAGTGAGACGTTGGATGCCCGTAATATGTTCCGTGGTATGGTATATGGGATGCTTCCTCGTTTGCCGTGGAGCGGAAATCCGGTTTCTTTGTGGAAGTTGTGGGATGATTTCGGGATGAAGGATGCACGGATAAGAGGCTATTGGGATAATCGGTGTCCGGTAAAAACAGGTAATGAGAATGTTTTGGCTACTGCGTATCTGAAAGACGATAGGGCTTTGGTCGTTTTGGCAAACTGGACGGATTTCCCTCAAACTGCCCATATATCAATGGATGAAAAGTTGTTGGGGTTTAAACCTTCTTTTTGTTTGTTACCTGAGGTTAGGGATGTACAGTGGAAAGGCAATATCTCATTTCAAAAACCTTATGAGATTATGGGAAGGGGAGGATTGATTATTTTGTTGGAAAAGTAGTTGTGTTTCTTAGTTAATATAGAATATAGAAATGAATTGGTATTCGAGGAGAAAATTTCTGAATAATATATGGAAAGGTTGTCTCGGAATGGGTATGACCAGCGTTCTGCCTTCTTGTGCGAGGGATAACATAGATGTAAAGTCTGATTTGCCGATATTCGACGATGTGGATATATGTGTGCTTGGAGGGAGTTGTACAGGTGTGTTTGCAGCTGTGAGAGCGGCACGTTTAGGGGCAACGGTTGCTGTTGTCGAAAAGCAAAATGCTTTTGGAGGGGTGGCGACTAATTCGTTGGTAAACGTTTGGCATTCGTTGTATGATGTCGGAAAGACACAGCGGATCATCGCCGGATTGACTCAGGAGGTGATAGATCGTTTGAGCGAACGCGAAGCGGTAGAGCGGAATCCGAATCCGAGTTCGGCATATAGGCTCAATTCGCAGGAACTCAAAATCGAATTGGATGAATTGGTTTTGGAATCGGGTATTCATCCGCATCTTCATACATTGTTTTCCACGCCTTTTTTGGATAGCGAAGGTCATCTAACGGGAGTGATTGTTGATGGAAAATCGGGAAGGGGGATAATAAAGGCGAAATATTTTATAGATGCGACTGGTGATGGTGATTTGTGTTATCGCTTGGGGTTGAAAACCTATACATTTGCTCTTTTGCAGCCTCCGACGGTTTGTGCACATTTGGAGGGGTTGGATTTAGGGGCATATGAAAGCGTTTTGAAGGAACATGGTTCGGAATTCAATATACCTTCTGGAACAGCTTGGGGAGTATATTTGCCCAATACTCACGTTTTTATGTTTGCTGGAACTCGTGTATATGGAGCGGATTGTTCGGAAGCAGAAAATTTGACAAGGGCGGAAATGGAAGGCCGGAGGCAAATTCGTGCTATTATGGATATGATGAGGAAATATGGAAATAACGGGAATATACCTCGTTTGGTGACTTTGCCCTCTTATATCGGCATACGAGAGACAAGGCATGTCGAATGTCTTTATCAAACAAGTGATGAAGATGCTTTGTATGGGCGGCGTTTTGAAGATGCCATAGCCAATGGCAGTTATGTCTTTGATCTTCATCATCAAGATAAGCCGGGATTGACTTTTAGACATTTGGATGGTACGGAAATTTATAGTAGACCGGGATTCCCTGACCAAGTAGGGAGGTGGAGAGAAAAGACGGAAGTAAATCCTACCTTTTATCAAGTGCCTCTTCGTTCATTGATTCCTAAAAAACATGATAATCTGATACTCGCTGGCAGAATGATAGATGCTGCTATTGTGGCCTATTCAGGTATAAGAGTAATGGTTAATATGAATCAGGTAGGTGAAGCGGCAGGAGTCGCTTCGTATTTGGCATGGAAACAAGGTAAAAAGGTAAAAGATGTTTCTGCTGGAAATGTTAGGGATATGCTAAAAGAAGGAGGTTCAATTATTATTTGAAAATTAGATAGTTGTTTGGAAATCTAAGTTTGTGTGTTATGACAGGAGGTTTTTTACCTTCCTGTCATAACACCTCTACCACCCTTTCCAGCGCCATCCCATGTGACCCTTTTATCAACACATGATACCCTCTCAGGGGATTCTTGCGTAGGGCTTCGATCAGTTGTTCTGTTGTGGCATACGTGGTGAAGTCTTTTCCTGCAGTTTTTTGGAAATGTTCGCCACACAGGAATACTTTGTCGTAATTACTTTCCTTGATCCGGGTTACGACTTCGGTATGGAGTTCATCGCTTGTTGACCCTAATTCGCGCATATCGCCTAAGATAAGAGCCTTGGGAGAGACAGGCATTGTGGCGAAATTGTCTAAAGCGACTTTCATGCTGCTCGGATTTGCGTTGTAAGCATCGATGATCAGTTCGTTGTTTTCTGTCTTTTTCAGTTGTGAACGGTTGTTGGTCGGCTCATAAGAGGCAATGGCACGGCTTATACGTTCTGCCGGAATCCTGAAAAAACGCCCTACTACAACGGCTGCCAGGGCATTGTCCAGATTGTAACTGCCGATCAGATGGGTTTCCACCGTGTGGATTTTACCCTGCTGCTTCCATTCGAAAGTCAGATAAGGATTGCTACTGACTACGCATCCCCAAGCAAAAGCGGTCTCATCGGAACCGTATGTGATCTGCTCGATTCCCTTGGCGATATTTGTCAGGTATTTATTGTCCTGGTTAATGAATATTTTCCCCTTCGTACGGCGCATATAGTCGTATAATTCCCCTTTCGTTTTGATCACACCTTCGAATGAGCCGAAACCTTCCAGATGGGCACACCCGACATTGGTGATAATCCCGTAGTTCGGCTGTGCGATGTCAACCAGTTCTTTGATATCGCCCGGGTGGCTGGCTCCCATTTCGATCACAGCCATTTCGTGGTCGTGCGTCAGGCGGAGCAAGGTGAGAGGTACGCCGATATGGTTGTTCAGGTTGCCTTCGGTGTAGAGAAGGTTGTATTTGGTAGACAGGACGGAAGCCAGCAGTTCCTTGGTCGTTGTCTTTCCGTTTGTTCCGGTGATACTGATAATCGGACAGCCGATCACTTTACGGTGGCGGTGCGCTAATTGCTGCAAGGTCGTCAGTACGTTGTCCACAAGGATCGTACGTTCTCCTATAAAATAATCCGGATTGTCGATTACGGCATACACGCAACCAGATGCCAGCGCCTTTTCTGCATATTGGTTACCATCGAATTTATTCCCTTTCAAGGCAAAGAAAATGGAACCGCGGGGGCAGTTTCGGCTGTCGGTTGTCACTTTCGGATTGTGTATGAACAATTCATATAGTTCAGGAATAGTCATAGTCTTTTTCCCTTTATAATTTCTATGAGAGTTATTTTGCGCAAATGTAGTGATTTAATGTATTTACCTTTATCTTTGTCGGAAAGAAAAAATAAGAATGTTACATAAAACGCTCAATATTAGAGGAACACTTACCTCGCTCGATACTCCGCTGGTGATGGGAATTCTGAATGTCACTCCCGACTCCTTTTATGCCGATAGTAGGAAACAGACGGAAGCTGCAATTGAAGAACGCATACAGGTAATTTTATCCGAGGGGGGACAGATCATTGACCTCGGAGGTTATTCTTCCCGCCCTGATGCCGCAGAGGTCTCACCGGAAGAGGAGATGAAGCGTCTGGCTTTTGCCTTGAAAATACTGAATACGCATTATCCGGATGTGACCTTGTCTGTCGATACATTCCGGGCGGATGTGGCACGTCATTGCGTCGAAGAATACGGCGTCGCGATAATCAATGATATTTCGGGAGGAGAGTTGGACGCAGGGATGTTTGAGACGGTCGCCCGTTTGCATGTACCTTATATAATGATGCATATGCGCGGAACTCCCCAGACGATGCAGCAACATACCGATTATGCAGATATAATGGAGGAGATTATGCTCTATTTTGCCAGGAAAGTCCGACAGCTCCGTTTGTTGGGAGTGAACGATATTATATTGGACCCCGGTTTCGGTTTCAGTAAGACGGTGGAGCAGAATTATTTCTTAATGGCCCATCTGAGCGAGTTTAAAGAATTCGGTTTGCCTTTGCTCGTCGGTGTTTCCCGCAAGAGCATGATTTATAAATATCTGGGTGGAACACCAGCCGACAGCCTGAACGGAACGACAGTCCTGAACACGATCGCTTTGTTGAATGGGACGGATATCCTTCGTGTCCACGATGTAAAAGCCGCAGTAGAAGCCGTTAAAATCGTCTCAAAAACTTTCAACTTTCAACTTTCAACTTTCAACTGTTAATATTATGTGGATGAACTTCGGTATAAAAGACCTGATTGATGTCTTACTGGTAGCCTTTTTCTTGTACCAGACATATAAGTTGATGAAGAATTCCGGCACTTTGGCTATCTTTAGTGGAGTAGTGTCGTTTATTATTGTTTGGATTCTGGTTTCCCAGGTGTTGGAGATGCGCTTGATGGGAGCGATACTCGACAAGTTTATCAGTGTCGGTTTCCTTGTCTTGGTGATCTTGTTTCAGGATGAGATACGCCGTTTTCTGGTCGCGCTCGGTTCGCACAGGGGATGGAAGTTCCTGGGAAAAATATTTTCGAAAAAGAGCCATGACAAGGAGAACGAAGGAAAGTTTATTGCTCCGGTTGTCCTGGCTTGTATGAATATGGCGAAGAAAAAGACCGGGGCATTGATCTGTATCCAGCAAGATGTCGATCTGACTGTTTATGAGCATACCGGTGAAATGTTCAACGCTGATGTCAATGCCCGTCTGGTCGAGAACATCTTCTTCAAAAACAGTCCTTTGCATGATGGAGCCATGATCATTGCGGACAATCGTATCAAGGCTGCCGGCTGTATTCTTCCGGTAGCCCAGAATGCCACTCTGCCGAAAGATATGGGGTTGCGTCATCGTTCCGGTCTGGGGATGTCACTCGAAACGGATGCGCTGGTAATCATCGTTTCGGAAGAACGCGGGAAGATATCGGTCGCCCATAATGGCAAAATAGAAGTGAATGTTACGGCAGAAGATTTGCAACAAATCCTGTCAGGGGAGAAGGTCGTGACAAATTATTGTTAAATGTTCTGAAACTGATAGGTCCACATGTAAATCTTTTACTGATTTTGCAAACTCTATATTGCATTTTGCCTACTTTTGTACCCGATTATCGTGATATCTAACTAACAATATAATAAAAACAGATCTTCCGCTATGGACTTAATGCAAGAGATTATTGCACGCGCTAAAGCAAATAAACAGCGTATCGTTCTTCCTGAAGGAACAGAAGAAAGAACATTGAGAGCTGCCGACCGTTTAGTGGCCGACGAAGTTGCAGACATTATCCTGATTGGCAACCCCGCTGAAATCAACAGTTTGGCTGTTCAGTACGGGTTGAACCATATTGGACAAGCTACTATTATTGATCCGAAGAATCACGAAAAGAAAGCCGCTTACGCAGACCTGCTTTTCCAGTTGCGCCAGAAAAAGGGTATGACTCCCGAAAAGGCTGCTGTTTTAGTAGAAGATCCTTTGTTTCTTGCCTGCCTGATGATTAAATCCGGTGATGCCGATGGTGAAATCGCAGGTGCACAGAACACGACTGGTAACGTGTTGCGTCCTGCTTTGCAGATTATCAAGACTGCTCCGGGTATGAGTTGCGTTTCGGGTGCATTCCTGATGTTCACAAAAACTCCTCAGTATGGTAAAGAAGGTATTCTGGTATTTGCCGACTGTGCCGTGATGCCGAATCCGACAGCACCCGAACTGGCAAGTATCGCGATCGCTACGGCTGCTACAGCCCGTGATATCGTAGGAATGGAACCGCGTGTCGCCATGTTGAGTTTCTCTACGAAAGGTAGTGCTTCTCACGAGATGGTCGATAAGGTTGTCGAAGCTACCCGTCTGGCAAAAGAAATGGCTCCCGACCTAAAGGTTGACGGAGAATTGCAGGCCGATGCCGCTTTGGTTGAAAAGGTCGCTTCATTGAAGGCTCCGGGAAGCGATGTCGCCGGACAGGCTAACGTTTTGGTATTCCCGACTTTGGAAGTGGGCAATATCGCTTATAAGTTGGTGCAGCGTTTGGGTGGTGCAGAAGCTGTAGGTCCTATCCTGCAGGGTATGGCTGCTCCGGTTAACGATCTGTCTCGCGGTTGCTCCGTTGACGATATCTATAAGATGGTTGCGATTGCATGTAACCAGTCAATCGGTTTGAAGGCGAATAAATCCTAAAATCCCAACTTATAAATCATTGAAATCATGAAAGTATTGGTATTAAACTGCGGTAGCAGTTCGATTAAATATAAATTGTTCGATATGACATCCGGTGAAGTGATGGCACAGGGTGGTATCGAAAAGATCGGTCTTCCGGGTGCATTCCTGAAACTGACCGGCAAGGACGGTAAAAAGGTTGTTCTGGAAAAAGAAATTCCCGGCCACAAGGAAGGTATCGAATTTATCTTGAGCATCCTGACAGACAAGACATACGGTTGTATCAAGGAATATAACGAAATCGATGCTGTCGGCCATCGCGTGGTACATGGTGGTGAAAAGTTCGCTTCCAGCGTGAAAATCGATCAAGATGTGATCAACAAGGTAATCGAATGTTCAGACCTGGCTCCGCTGCATAACCCGGCCAACCTGAAGGGTATCGATGCGATGGAAGCGCTGATTCCGGGTATTCCCCAGGTGGCTGTGTTCGATACGGCTTTCCACCAGACAATGCCGGCTAAGGCTTATATGTATGGTTTGCCCTACGAGATGTACACGAAATACGGTGTACGCCGTTACGGTTTCCATGGAACAAGCCATCGCTATGTTTCCCGTCGCGCTTGCGAAATCCTGGGCGTTCCTTATGAAGAACAGCGAATTATTACGGCCCATGTAGGCAACGGCGGATCCATTGCTGCCGTAGACCACGGCAAATGCGTGGATACTTCTATGGGGTTGACTCCGGTTGAAGGTCTGCTGATGGGTACCCGTTGTGGTGACGTAGACGCCGGTGCTCTTTCTTTTATTATGGATAAGGAAGGGTTGGATGGTCACGGTTTGTCGGATTTGATCAACAAGAAGAGTGGTGTTGCCGGTTTGGTAGGTGGTTCTTCCGACATGCGTGATTTGGAAAATGCGGTAGCTTCGGGAGACGAACGGGCTATTATGACATTGGACGTTTATAACTATCGTATCAAGAAATATATCGGTGCTTATGCTGCTGTCATGGGCGGTTGCGATATTTTGGTATGGACCGGTGGTGTCGGTGAAAACCAGTGGGCTACACGTCGTGTCGTTTGTGAAAACATGGAATACATGGGCATGAAGATCGATGTTGAAAAGAACGAAGGTATGCGTGGTGAAGAAATGGTTATCAGCATGCCGGACAGCAAGGTCACGATCATCGTGGTTCCGACAGACGAGGAATACATGATCGCTTCCGATACGATGGATATATTAGGTAAATAATAATTATTCTAATCCTCACAGCTTACAAAACATTAGGATTAGTGTTTAGACTGCCCCGACACCGGTTGGGGCAGTCTTTTTTTTACTCCGTCTCGAACTGCTCCATATACAGCGTTTCCCCGTCCCAGACGATATAGGAGAAGTATTGCATCCAGTCTCCCGTAATCAACAGCCGCGCTGAACGCGAAAGCATCAGGTCAAGCATGATATGGCGGTGACCGAAGATAAAGAAGTTAATGTCCGGGTGTGTCTTGAGATATTCTTTTGCAAATAAGACCATATATTCATGGTCTTCGCCCTGATATTCGGCAGTTTCTCTTGTTTTATGCTTTTTAAGTCCGCTTTTGCGGCTGCTGAGCGACCAGCCGAGAGCGAAACCGAACGTCCAGCGGGGATGGATGCCCGCATACAGCCATTGACAGAACCGGTTGCGGAAAAAGGCGCGGAGGAAACGGAATGCCCAGCTTCGATAGTCCACCTCGTCGCCATGCCCGAGGAAGAACCGTTTGCCTAAAAGGTCTATGGTAAGCACATCCCGATGGATGATCGCACCGATCTCTTTTGTCAGGTAGTCGAACATCCAGATGTCGTGATTGCCGATAAAGACATGGATCTCCACCCCCTTGTCGGATAGTTCCGCCAGCTTGCCGAGGAAACGGACAAAACCTTTCGGTACGACATATTTATACTCATACCAATAGTCGAACATATCCCCTAAGAAATAAATCGCCATTGCCTCGTCCTTGATACTGTCCAGCCAGCGCACCAATCTCTTTTCGACGGCAAGCGGGTCTTTATGGAAACGGGCACCCAGATGGGCATCTGATGCAAAATATATTTTCTTCCGAAGGGAATCCATACCTCTATAAAAAGCCTAATTCAAGTTTCGCTTCTTCTGACATCATGTCCTTATCCCATTCAGGCTCGAACACGAGGTTTACTTCCACGTCGTTCACACCGTCGACAGACTCAATCTTCATTCGGACATCTTCCAGGATGAAATCGGCGGCAGGACAGTTGGGTGCGGTGAGGGTCATGTCGATGCGGACATTCTTCTCATCGTCTACCTCAATATTATAGATCAGGCCAAGATCGTAGACGTTAACCGGGATTTCCGGGTCGAACACGGTTTTAAGCATGGCGACAATCGCTTCTTCTGTTTGGAGAAATTCGTTGTTCATCTTTCTTTAATTTGGTTGCAAACATACGAATTAATTGACAATTGGCAATTGGTAATAGACAATTAATCAAGAGGGGCTGTACCCGATTCCGCAGCAACAATTTCTTATTCCTGTGGGGAGAAAAAACTTTTTTGTCCCGAATAATTCTTTCTTGAATGCCTGCTAATTATGTAATCAGTGCCACTGATTTTATAATCAGTGGTTGTGATTATATAATCGGTGTCACTGATTTTATAATCACTGTCACTGATTATAGAATTAGTAGGCATACAGCTGTTTTTTTATACCTATGCAGATAAGTTCTCCTATAGTGTGAAAACACAGTTTCTTGTAGGATGTAGCTTCCCTTGTTGATTCGGGAAATCTATTTGCCTTTGCAACGATTCTGTAGTGGGGGCAGCGGTTCGCGGAGATGTATGATGAATGTACGGAAAAAACGTTTACGCCATGGGTGGAGCAAACGGAAGGTTTTGACCGGATGTGTATGGACGGTTGTTTAAAGTGTCCCTTCGTCCGCATAGCTGTAGTAGCAGCCATCTGTCAGGACAATATGATCCAGCAATTGTATTTCGAGCAGGCGGGCGGCATCGCGGAGGCGTTGTGTCAGTTGGTTGTCTTGCTGGCTGGGGCGGATGTTTCCCGAAGGATGGTTATGACAGAGAATGATGCCTGCAGCAAGGGCGTTGATCGCGGCCTTCAGGATGATACGCAGGTCTGCAGAAGTCTCGCTTGTCCCGCCTTGACTGATTTTGACTTTTTCGATGACAAAGGAAGAACGATTAGTCAGTGCGATCCATAGTTCTTCGTGAGGAAGATCGCATAGCAAGGGATGGAAGAGGCGGTAGGCATCATTGCTTGTGCGGAGGGCTGGTCGCTGGATGGGGCCGCTGTTGCCACGTCGTTTCCCAAGTTCGAGAGCAGCGTTGATCGTGATAGCTTTTGCTTCTCCTATACCTCTGAATTTGGCAATCAAGTCTTTGATGGAAAGTTTGGCTAAGGCATTCAGGTTGTTTTCGACGGAGTTTAATATGCGTTGCGATAGTTGGACGGCGGTTTCCTTGCTGTTACCGGAGCCGATCAGGATGGCTAATAATTCGGCATCGCTAAGGGAAGCAATACCTTTCAATAACATTTTTTCGCGTGGGCGGTCTTCTTCTGCCCATTCTTTTATTTTCATAGAAAGATTTTGTTAGTGGAAAGTGGAAAGGTGTTGATTTACTTTTACCTTTCCACTTCAACTGTTTTATCGGATACGTCCTACATAGGAGCCGTCCTGTGTATTGATTTCGATGAGCTCACCTTCTTCAATGAACAACGGAACGCGTACTTCGGCACCGGATTCTACTGTTGCAGGTTTCAACGTGTTGGTAGCGGTGTCGCCTTTGATACCCGGCTCTGTGTAAGTTACTTTCAACTGTACTTTTACAGGCATATCTGCGAACAGGACTGTTTCTGTCGAAGCGTCTGAAACAACTTCTACAATCTGGCCTTCGATCATGAAGTCCACACCGTTGATTAGGTTTTTGTCGATGATGATATCGTCGAAAGTTTCTTGATTCATGAAGTGATAGTGTTCACCCTCCTGATATGTATACTGGTACGGGCGACGTTCTACGCGCACGTCTTCCAGTTTTTCACCGATGTTGAAACGACGTTCGATCTGACCGCCTTTTACAACGTCTTTCAGGGTTGTACGCATAATCGTGTTACCTTTTCCCGGTTTTACATGAAGAAAATCGACGCAGAAATAGAGTTTGCCGTCCAGACGGATACATGTTCCTTTCTTGATGTCCTGTGAGTTAATCATACTAATGTGTTTTATATTATTAATTGTTAATTTATCTTGTGATAGATTTCCGGTGCAAAAGTAGTGATTTTTTTGTAATTCAAGCTAAAAGAGCGAGATAATAAAGCCGATGACCGGGATGAGGATAGCCGTCATGATTCCCATCAAGCCGATGGCAAGTCCGCTCAAAGCCCCTTCCACCGCGCCGATCTGGATCGCAACGGAAGTGCCTACCCCGTGTGAAGAGGCTCCCAACGCCAACCCTTTGGCTATGCGGCTTTCAATGCCTAAGGTTTTCATCACGAACGGTCCGACAATGCTGCCGAATATTCCGACCGCCACCACGATGACGGCTGTCAGGGAAGGAATGCCGCCTGACTTCTCGGCAATGCCCATCGCGATCGGTGTCGTGACCGACTTGGGTTCGAGCGTGGCGACCAACGCGGCATCTGCTCCCATCAGTTCGCCGATCGCTATAACACTGACAATCCCGACAATCGCTCCGACAAAGACGGACGTCAGGATCGAAATCACATTCCCTTTCAGGTATCGGATTTGCTCATACAATACATATCCTAACGCCACGACCGACGGTCCCAGCAGGAAGTGGATCAGATGGCTGCCTTTTTGAAACGATTCGTATTCGATATCCATCGTTTTCAAGACAACGATAATAACAAATATGGAAGTGATAAGCGGGTGCAGCAGACTGATACGCGTCTTTTTGTACAAAGCCAAAGAAGCCAGATAAGTACCGATTACCAGAGTCAGTGAAAATACTTCCGATTGTGCCAGGTTATTCATTTCCGTCCGTTTCCTTTCCTAATTTTTGCTGTATGAGTGCCACGCTGGCAATTACGAGTATGGTGCTGACAACGGAGGCTGTTACGATCACAGCCCAATACTGGGAAATGATACCGAGCGAATTCATTAATCCCACACCCGCCGGCAGGAAGAACAGCCCCATGTTTTCGGTTAGAAGCGTGGAGATCTTCTTCACTTTGTTCGGCTTGACGACTTTGGATGCCAGTGCCAGGAATAACAATACCATTCCAATTACGCTACCGGGGATAAACCCGTTGATAAAATAACTGATAAACTCTCCTGTAAAATAGAAGAAGAGGATGTAAAATGCTTCTGTTAGCATATTCTTACCGTCTTTTAGATAACCGCTGCAAAGATAGCATCTTTGCAAGAAATGTGTTCTACAGCATATAATTAAAATTCTGATTTTAACAAAAGCATTATGGATTGCTATGGTTTACACTCCTGTTTCTTGTTTTTCGCTATATTTGTATTTCCAAGTTATCTTATAAGATTGAAAAATTGAATGGGAAAATGGTCAATGAACTACTTTTTGAGCAATTATTTCGGATGTATTATGCGGAGCTGTGCCGCTATGCATCCCGTTATTTGTCGGATAAACAAATTGTAGAAGATATTGTTCAAAACTTTTTTATTGCCGTTTGGGAAAAAGACGGTTTGACGATCAACAGGGATAACTTTTTGCCTTATGCTTACCGCTCTGTCTATAACCGCTGCTTGAATTACTATAAAGCTGAATTATCGAAAGAAAGTTTTCTGGCTTCGCTTGTAGAAGAGTGGAATGGACAAGCTGAAGAGGAGAATGATTTCCGGTATAAACAAGAAGTGCGGGAGGCTCTTCGTAAGCTGCCCCCTAAATGTAAACAAATATTTCTGCTTAAATGTATAAAAGGTTTGAAATATAAAGAAATAGCAGAAGTGTCCGGAATATCGGTCAATACTGTCAAGTATCATTTGGGGGAGGCTTTCCGGATTATGCGGGAAGAATTGATTGATTTACAAGGAACAGTCTTGCTTTTTATGTTAATGAAAACTGTTTTTGACGTTGTCGTGTAGCTGTTCGACGTTGTCGAGGATATACGAATATATGCTCGGCATTGCCGGAACCAAATTATATGCAGGCTGAATTTGTCATAGATACGTGGAAAAAGTTTATTTTTTCCCACCCATTTTCCTGTCCTCTGTTGTCATATAATAAAAAGCATTGCAAATGAAGTCTGAAACGATATATGAGATCATGTTGTCTGTCCTCTCCGGAGATGCGACCGAAGACGAGCATCGTCTTTTGAATGAATGGCTTGCTTGTTCGGAAGCCAATAGAAGGCTGTTCGGGCAAATGAGTGAACTCTATCGCGGTTTCGGGACTGTCGGGAAGCAGGATGATTCTGAATATGATGTCGAACAGGCTTGGATAAGGGTACGCAACCAGACTGTGGAGAAGAAGAAAAAGTTCAACTTAAAAGCTTGGTTGCCTTATGCGGCCTTGGTCGCTATAGCGTTTTCCATAGGGCTCTATTTTATGAACAGGCCCGCGGAGCCGGATTGGACTGCTGAGGCAGATGTCTTGAAAAATATAAATCAACCGACTTTATTGTTGGATACCGGCGAGCGGATTCCGTTGAAACAAGATAGTTTTTCGATTCAGCAGGGTAATATGGTGATCCGGAATCATTTGGCCGGTCGGCTTTCGTATGAGTCGGACAGGGAGCAGCCTTCGGATGAAGAAAAGCTGTCTTGGAATCATCTGGTGATACCGAAAGGGAATGTCTACGAACTGGAGTTGGCAGATGGGACACACGTTTGGCTGAATGCAGAATCGGAGTTATCTTATCCGACTCGCTTTTCAGGAGAAATGCGCGAGGTTCGGTTGAAAGGGGAGGCGTTCTTCGATGTGACTAAGAATCAGGATATCCCTTTTGTGGTAAGAACAGATGAGGTCGCAGTCCGGGTTTTGGGAACCTCTTTCAATGTCTCGGCTTATCAATCCGATCAAATGGCTCGTGTCACACTGGTGGGAGGTTCTGTGGCTGTAAAAGTGGATGGTGGTGAAGAATTCAGGATTGTCCCTTCCGAACAGTTCTGTTATAACAAGGAAAAACATGAATCAGGGATACGAGTTGTGGATACGGATTTATATACATCTTGGGTAAAGGGAGAATATATATTCAGAAGTGCCACATTGGATGAAATATTCAATAAACTATTACATTGGTATGATTTCACGGTTTGTTATGAAAACGACAAATTACGTTATAAACGTTTTTCTCTATCTGTCGACCGGAGAATCAACTTGACACAATTGTTGGATTTGATCAGTTTTACATCTGATGTGAAATTGGAACAGGGTGAGGGAAATATAATTTATGTCAAACAACAAAAGAGGGAGGAGGTATAATGGCTTAAAAATATCATGGAACACAAAAGAAGGCGATATGGACCAGATACCGCCTTCTGAACAGATTGCTAAATAATATTCAGTTTAAACCTGTAAATCACAAATTTATGAAGAAAAGGGAATATAAGGCTTTAATGTATGTACAAAAAGTCTTAAAACACTCGTTATTTTTATTTTTACTTATCAATTTATTAAGTTTTTCACAGAATACTTGGGCTTCGACTGCTCTTTTGGAACAGAAGTATTCTTTGGATTTATCATTTAAAAATGCTCGTATAGAATCTGTCCTGGATGCGATCATGAAACAGTCAGGTGTTAAAATCGCTTACAGTAGCGATGAGTTTCAGGATGAGCAATTGGTTTCGGTGGATGTGAAGACAAGTGATATATTGGTGGCTCTACGTTCTGTGTTGGGCGATGGCTATTCTTTTAAACAAATAGAAGATTATATCGCGATTGCAAAAATGATGACATCCGGTTCACCGGATG
>JAAGKN010000709.1_pt1 | contig 55081 bp, 55 predicted proteins | sample 6206371 | NCBI WGS metagenome assembly JAAGKN01 (sample SAMN11533720, study PRJNA540317) | gut metagenome | isolation source: fecal pellets from male and female animal of same cohort | host: Peromyscus leucopus | place: USA:CA | collected 2017
TCAGTAAATGTCAGTAAATGTCAGTCAAATCTGTGATATAATGTAGACTGAAAAAGCTGTCGAGAGAACCGGCGGCTTTTTTCATTGCTCATTTGGGATCCTCCCCCAAATATTGGCGGTGATTTAGGGTCACCGCCATCCTTTTGCAGAAAATCGCTAACGGCGTTAGATATAACTTGATTAAAAGGTGGTGATAACTGATGGTTGGTAAAAGAAGCAGGGTAGAAAATCTGATATCCCTAAAGGATCGAACGGAGAAAGAAAAACGAGAAATAGGCATAAAGGGTGGGAAGGCCTCAGGCGCCGCCCGCAGGCGTAAAAAAGCCTTAAAAACGATATTGAAGGAGGCGCTTCCCCTGAAGCTGTCTGAACTGAAGGACACCGCTATCAGGGATTTGTTTTATAAAGCGGTTGGAAGTAAAAACGGTGACAGTACGATCGCCGAGGCGGTCATGATAAACTTCATCCTGGCCTGCATGAGCGGAAACGCGCCCATGATGAAAATGCTGCTGGAGCTTGTAGAGGAAGAGCCTAATTTGGTTATTAAGCAGAAAGAATTGGCCTTGAAGAAAGAGTTGGCGAAGGCCGCGGAAAAACAGGGCTTTGAGACATCATCGGCTATGCAGCAGCTTGTCGAGTCGCTCCGCGGGGATGAATAATCATGGAATTTGGCAAATGGGGAGACAAGGCCCTCGGCTTCATCCGGCGCCCGATTACTGAGGACAGCTTTATCAACATCCTCGAAGGCTCCGTTCGATCCGGTAAAACCGTGGCGATGATACCAAAGTGGTTGAACTACATACTGACCGGACCGCCGGGGCTTTTGCTGATGACCGGCGTGTCAAAGGATACGGTGTATGATAACGTGCTCAATGATCTCTTCGACACCCTGGGTGAATCCAGCTATCGGTACAACCGGCAGAGCGGGGATCTCCAGATTCTGTGGCGGGATGACCTGGGGAATCACATCAGGCGGATTAAGGTACTTGGCGCAAAGGATGAAGGGTCTGAGCGGTACCTCCGCGGTAAGACGCTGGCCGGAGCATACTGCGACGAGCTGACGCTGATGCCGGAGAGGTTTTTCAAGCAGCTCCTCAACCGTCTTTCGGTGCCGGGGGCTAAGCTTTACGGAACCACAAACCCGGATGCGCCTTTTCACTATTTGTATCAGGAGTACATTACCGACGAGGAAAAGATAAAGACCGGCCTGGTCAGCACAATGCACTTTGAACTGGACGATAATCCCAATCTGTCGGAAGATTATAAACGCAATATCCGGGCTTCCTACGCTGGTATGTGGTTTGCCCGAATGATATTAGGTCATTGGGTGCTGGCCGAGGGCCTGATTTACGACATATTCGATGACACGATGCTGTATCGGGATGAAGATTTCAACGCAACAATGCGCAGCCGGTGCCGGCGGTATATCTCTATCGACTACGGCACGACAAACCCCATGGTCTTCCTTGACGTGATGGACGATGGCGACATCGTCCGCATAGATCGGGAGTATTACTACGACAGCCGGAAGATGCAGCGGCAGAAGACCGACGCTGAATACCTGGCCGACCTGAAAGCTTTCATCGGGGCGGAGTATCCGGATTTTATCATCATCGACCCATCGGCGGCCTCGTTCAAGGTGGTGGTTCAGCGGGCGGGCTTCCGCGTTCGTGACGCCGACAATGAGGTAAACGACGGCATCCGCGTCACGGCCACGATGATGAACAAAGGCAAGCTGAAAATCAATCGGCGCTGCCAGAATCTGATAGACGAGCTGCACGGTTACGTATGGGATGAAACAGCGGCCCGCCGGGGCGAGGAAAAGCCGGTAAAGGTCAGGGACCACGGATGCGACGCATTGAGGTATCTGATAAAAACGATGATTCCTAAATGGAGATTGACGGAATGAGCAAAAGAAAAAATAAAACAGCGGTGCAGACCCGTGACGCGTTTCAGAATCCGATTGCCCGCACCGGCGCGTTTATGCCAAACCAGCTGGAAGCAACGAACTATCCCATGACCAGATTCACCCGGGATTGGCAGACCATCAACAGCCTGTATCGGAGCCATTGGGTGGTTCGCCGGATCATCGACACGATCCCGGAGGACATGACGAAGAACGGCTATAAGATTATCAGCCAGATCGATCCCGACAAGATGCGGGCTATCGAGACGGTGTTCCGCCGGACGAGCACCTATAAAAACCTGTTGCTGGGCTTGAAATGGGGAAGGCTCTACGGTGGCGCGGGAGGCCTTATCATCATTGACGGGCAGGAAGACGCGCTGGACCAGCCCCTGGAGCTTGACCAGGTAATGCCGGGCAGCTACAGAGGGCTTTTAATCCTTGACCGTTGGAGCGGTATTTCCCCCACGGAGGAGCTGGTAGAAGATCCGTCCGATCCTGAATACGGCCTGCCGAAAAGCTATTTAGTCACCAGTGATGTGCTTCCGAACGGTATCCGCGTCCATCACAGCCGAATAATTCGCTTTACCGGGCGCCAGCTCCCGTATTTGGAGGAGCTGGCGGAAAATTACTGGGGCGCGTCCGAGCTGGAGCACGTTATTGATGAGCTGAAGAAGCGGGACAATGTAAGCTGGAATATTGCCAGCCTGACTTTTATGGCCAGCCTCCGCGTCATGAAGCTTGAGGGCATGGGTCAGATTTTTGCCCTTGGCGATACGAAAGCCCAAGAGGATTTGTACGCAACGATCCAGGCAATGAACGCACTGATGAACAACAACAGCATTCAGGTGCTTGGCGATAAAGACAGCTACGAGACGCATCAATACACCTTCGGCGGCGTTGGCGAGGTATATGACCGTTTTATGATGGATGTCGCAGGAGCAGCGGAAACGCCGGTCACAAAATTGTTTGGCCGGTCCCCCGCCGGCATGAATGCCACCGGCGAATCCGATATGCAGAACTACTATGATGCCATCGAGACGAAGCAGGAAAATGAGCTTCGCCCAATCTATGATAAACTGTTCCCGGTTATCTTCATGTCGGCGCTGGGCGGAGTGCCGGATGACTTCGACTATGAATTCAATCCGGTGCGAAGGGTACGGGCTGACGAGCTGGCGGATCTAGCGTCTAAAAATACGGACAGCGTGGTCAAGGCCTTTCAGGCGGGACTGATTTCACAGCGGGTAGCATTGAAAGAGCTTCGGCAGCAGTCCGAGCAGACCGGAATGTGGACAAACATCACGGACGATGACATCGAAAAAGCCGACGATGATGGCATGAATCCGGATGAGGGCATGATGCCGCCTCTTGGCGATGAGGGTGGCCAAACCATACCGACCGAAGGGAAACAGTCGCAGGAAGATGAAAAAGCCGCAGGAGAGGACCCTATGGAGGCGAGAGACGCTTTCCCTTTTGCGATAGCCCCTACAAATTGACAGAAGAGCAGAAGGCTCTTATACTTGATAGCTGGAATGAACGCAAGCATAAAAGGGATAAAAAGGGGCGTTTTGCGGAAATGGGAGCAGGGGAAAAGGGAACTATCGGAGCGGGTAAAGGAGCCGTTACTGTTACCATTGGTTTTGGTAAAAATAAGCCTGTTTTTTCGCCAGGCACCGCCTCCAAAGGGCACGACAGACATCATCAAGGACACGCCGCTGAGATGGGTATATCTTTCAAGGAGTGGAAGCAAAGGGCAGCAAAGCTACTGAACTCACCAGAAAGTGAGGACTTTATCGATTGGTATAACGAAGAAGACGAAACATACAACAGATTCAGCAAAAGGGATGGAACATTGGCAGTAGGAAATCAGAATGGTGATGTGCGTACCTATTTCTATTTGCAGAAATCTAAGAGAAAATTCTTCCTTCCGCAAGAATGTCTTGAACGAGTTGATAAGAAGTAGTAAAATAACATCAGAGGGGGGATAACTTATGAAACTGAAAAAGTGCCCGTGTTGCGGAGAAATAGAGGTTCAGGCATTTGAAACCTGCCCAAAATGTGGTTGGTGCAATGATTATGCCAGCAACATGAACCCGGATGAGGGGGATATGCCGAACAACGACCTTTCTCTAAATGAGGCGAAGGAGTATTATCGTAAGACGGGAAAGCCCATCTCTTATACGGGAACCTATTATAGGAAAAAGGATAAAGTAGTAGCCTAAATAAAATAATACAAGCTAACAAAGCGTCTTAGCGCAAGCGAGGCGCTTTTAATATGCTTATTTTTAATTTCTACTGTAGTAGATAGAGGGGGCGACGCATGAACCAGGACAACTTGTGGGAACCGGCACGGCGCATAGAGCTGGCCTTCACCCGTGTCCTTCGCCGCGTAGCCCGTGAGCTGGTGAAAATCGCCAAGCGGTACGTGAACCCCGATGACATGGTAGCGGCACTGGGACGGTACGCCGAAACAAAAGCTTTCTTGAAATTCGCAGAGGCCGCAGCCAGGCAGATGGTCACCGGCTTGTTCCGTGACGTAGGGCAGAGCTGGAGGCAGGCCGCGGCGGCGAACGGAAAAGGCCGTGAACTGTACCAGGCCCTCATGCGTGAACTAAGAAGCGGAAAGGGCACGCGTCTTGATGAGCTGATTACCAGCAATACATACCGGATTGTCACGCTGCCGGAGGACGTCGGAAAAGAAGTTGCGGCTTACGTCGAGCGGGAAGCGCTGAAAGGCCGCCGGGCCTCAGACATCGGGAAGGAAATTCAACGGATGTTTCCGGAGCGGACGAAGGCGAGAGCGGAGCTGATTGCCCGGACGCAGGTCAGCTTTACCCAGACGAACCTGATCAGGGCCCGGGCAGAAAGTCTGGGGCTGAATTGGTATGTTTGGCGGGCGGCCGGCGGCGGGAAGGGCGACGGAAGGACACGCAGCAGTCATCGCGCCATGAGCGGCGTATTGGTCAATTGGAATGATCCGCCGGCCCCGGAGGATCTTTTCCCGATGTTTGGAAAGACCGGCCGGCCTTACCGCAATTCTTTGGGGCATTATCACGCAGGGCAGGCGCCGAATTGTCGTTGCTATCCGGAAACGATAGTGGACCTTGACCTTGTGACCTGGCCTGCAAGGGTGTACAGGAACGGTCGCATAGCGGCCATGAACCGGGGACAGTTTGAAAAGATTATGAGGTGAGCGCCGATGAAATTATCCGATGATAAAATAAAGGAATTTCAGTCAGTTTGTATTCCTGTCGTTGCCTGGATAAAAAAGAACTGCTGCCCGCATGACAGCGTAATCATAACGGATGAGCAGTTCAAACTTGTTTCTGATGAGATCAGCTTCCCGATTAACGGATCCGCCGGAAAGGATATTTGTCTTTGAGCCGTTGGTGTACAAAGCGACCTTTTGACGGAGCGGCACGGAAAGCATTAAACAGTTGCTGTGTAGTATTTAAGTATTGATAAACAGAACCGTGTGGATGAAGGTCATCAGAACGATGTATGCGAGGTTTGTGATTGGGAAGATGATCCAGTACAGTTTTACGATCCTGATTATCGTGGCGGGGCGAATGCGATGAGCCTGAATGAAGCCCGCGAGGCATGGAGGGCGAAGAAAGAAAACGTTGCATAATAAACACAAATCGAAAGCGCTTTGCAGATTGCGAGGAGCTTTTCTTATGGCTAAAATTTTCGTTAATATGGGAACCCGCTCAGGGATGGGCGGGTTTTCTTATGCCTACTTTTAAGGAGTGATACGGAATGAAAACGACAGATGCCTTTTTAATCGGGATTGAACTCGGGAAATTCAGAAAAACTATTGACGAATGGGAAGAGAGTAAGCATAAAAGAGCCCCGAATGGACAGTTTAGCTCAACGGGGGGGGCTCCGCCGGAAACAAGCTCGAAGAAGAGGGGCCTTCCAGGAAAATGAGCCCGTTAGAAGCTTTCAAAGAAAATGCGCGCCAATTTAACGAAGCTTTACAAGAAGGCAAGAAGCGGGGCGCGCATATAGTGGAATTTAAGGGTATTACAGGACAGACCGTAAAGCGGTACTGGACAGGTGCACGCTATGAAGACCGCCCATCATCCTTGTATGAAAAAAGCAATACGAAATACAAAATGGGTGGTGGAACATATAAAGCAGAGTTCCGTATGCCAGAATAGAGGAGTGATGCAAATTGAAAGCATTCTACGGGGCGAAGCTCTCGCCCCACCTGACGGAAACCCCGGAGGGCTTCCTGGTATGCCACGGGGTCCCGATCTGCCGGACCGGCACGCAAAAATATCTGCCGGCCGAGATTGGGGCAAGTGGCAGCGGCCTGGTGGATGTCTACCGGAGCGAGGCCGAGGTATTCAAACCGGCGGCCATGGCCTCCTTTGAAGGGAAGCCCGTTACCGACGACCATCCGCCCGGTGAAGTCAATTCTGGCAATTACGGGGCGTACACCAGGGGGACGGTTCAGAACGTCCGTAAAGGAACCGGCGAGGAGGCAGATTATGTGGTCTGCGACCTCGTCATTTTTGATGCCGTATTGATTGACAAAATCAAGCATGGCAAAAGGGAAGTTTCCTGCGGCTATGACTGCAAGTACATCGACAATGGCAACGGTACTTACACTCAGGCCGATATTATAGGCAACCACGTCGCCATCGTGGATCAGGGCCGGGCAGGAAAAGAAGTGTCCATCAGGGACAGCAAACCAATCATGAAAGGAAGGGATAAAATGGCGAGAAATATTTGGGAGCGGATGTTTGGAGCGTTCGTGAAAGACGCTGAACCAGCGGAGGTTCTCGAAGCCGCCAAGGCTGTGGATAAAGCCTGCGGCAAAGACGAGGCGTCCGAGCTGAAGGAAACGGCGGAGGTGAGCACCAGAGATGAAGACATGGAAATGGTAGTGCAGGCTATCCATGAACTCAACGAAAAGCTGGAAGCCATCAAGACCGACCTCAAGGGCCACTACAAAGAGGACAAGGCGGAAGGCGAGGAGCTCAACGAGAAGCTTTCCGGCCTCGACGCCGTCGAAGCGGCCATCAAAGAGAGCGTGACGGACTCCGAGGAGGAGAATGTCGAAGTCAATCCGGAGGTTCTCAACGACGAGGAGCCGGAGGAGGTAAAAGAAGAGGTTAAGGTAGTTGAGCCTGAGGGCGCTGGTTCGGAAAAGGTCGAAACCGAGGCCGAAAACAAGACCAAAGACCGGGCAATTTCCCTGGCTATGCTTCGGGCCATCAAGCCGATTGTGGCATCGATGCCGAAAGAGCAGAGAAAGTTTGCCTGTGACGCTTTAAGCCGGGCAGTTAAACAGGCGTCTACCCAGCCGCTTACCGGCGGCTACGGTTCGCTTTTGAAGCGCAAGAACACCATGGATACAGCCGCCTTGCAGGCCAGTCAGCGGGCGTTCGGCGAAAATTGCCGCAAGCGCAATCCGCACGTTAAGTAAAAGGAGGAATTACAATGCCTGGTAGTGTTATTGGAAATCAGATGGACTTCGGCTATCCGGGGCAGGCGTCCCGGCATGGCGATGAGGTCAGCCGTACCCGCCCGGTCAAGGCCGGTACGGATAAGGTGTATTTCGGCAGCCCGGTGGTAATCAATGCCGACGGTTCCTGCCAGCTGTTCGGGGCGGCGAACACGGCCGCCGAGTTCGGTGGAATCGCCATGCGCAAGGTTAAGAGCGCCGTGGTTTATCCCTATCAGAACTTTGGGTACTACAGCGAAAAGGAACCCTGCGACATTCTGGAGCGGGGCGGTATTTCCGCAATTTGCGCCTGGGGTACGCCAACGGTGGGCGGCAAGGTCTATATCCGCATTGGCGTTACCGATGGGACGAGTCCGGCGGGGGCAAAGATCGGCGACTTGGGGGCGGCGGCTGAGGATAAAAACACCGTAGAGCTGGTTGACGTTGTCTGGTCCTCCGGCGCGGATGCCCGCAGTGTCGCAGAGCTCACCATGAAGACCCGCCAGGGCGTATAACGGAAAAGGAGGCTAAATAATGGCTATTCGGAAAACTTATAACCTGCCGGTGGCTCCCCAGCGTGGGGCTTCCGGCATTCTTACGATGGACGCCTCCGCTGTTTCCAGCGGCCTGGCGTTTTTGGAGAGCGAGCTGGAGAAGCTTGATCCGATGTTGAGGGAGCCGCTCACGGCTACTACTTATCCCCGGGACATTGAGATTGAAAGCGGCGGCGGCTGGATCGAGGCTACCTCCGCATTCAATGTGAGCTACGGCGTGACCGGCGGCGAGGCTGACGGCGTTGGCGGCGTGCAGAACAATATCCGCCGCATCCAGGCAGACCTCTCGAAGGATCTCTATAAGGTGCTTCCTTATGAAGTGTCCATGAGCATCAAAATTCAGGACCAGTTGCGGGGCGCAGTCACCGGCCGCTCCATTGAGCAGATTTATGACGACGGTATCCGCCTGGATTATGACAAGTACATGGATATTAACACGTACATTGGTCAGAAAGCCTACGGCACGGAGGGCCTGCTGAACAGCAGCCTTATCACGGCGGCTTCCGTTGCAAACGACGGCACGGGCAGCAGCACCCTTTGGAAGAACAAGACTCCGGAGCAAATCCTTCGGGACATCGACGATGCGATTCTCTCGGCGTGGGCGGCTTCCGGCTATGACAATTCAGCTATCCCCAACCATATCCTCGTAGACCCGGAAAACTTCGCCTGGCTGAACAGGACTGTATTTGCAGCGAATGGCGCAACGGCTCCGGTCAGCCTGTTGAACTACCTGCTGGACAACAATATCGCAAAGGCAAAGGGCGTCGATCTCTTCATCGGCGAGTGCAAATTCTGTGTTGGCGCCGGTGTAGGATCTACCAACCGTATGGTCGCATACGTCAATCAGCGGCGGTTCGTGGGGATGGACGTTCCGGTTCCCCTGGGACGCGTTATGACCCAGCCCAACATTCAGACGGCTTCTTACGATTCGCTGTATATGGCTAATGTAGGTCAAGTGAAAGTGCACTACACTGAATGCTTTGTGTACCGTGATGGTATTTAAGGAGGAGGGGCAGCGAATGATTAAGCTAATATCCAAACGCCGCCTGGCATTTCGCAATCCTGCGGACGGTACTTTTGTTACCGTCCTTCCGCAGGTATTCGAAAGCGTTCCCGACTGGGCGGCAAAGGATCCGATTTTTAGATGGGGCGTGGAAGACGGGACGATCCAGACGGTGGATCAGACGCTTGTCAGCGGCTATACAAACCCGGTAAAGGATCCTTCTCCGGCAGAGGCGGCCGGGGAAAAAACCGAAGAGCTTCCCAGAAACGCTAAAAAGGTAAAAAAATGATGTACGGTGGCGCGGATGTGTTCGGGATTATTGCGGGGGCGTCCAATATCCGCCGAGGCGATAACCCGCCGTATACATCGGAGGACTTCCTCGCAGTTTACCCGCAGTTTGGTAAGAAGGATGAAAACGGGGTTCAGATAATCCCGCAAACAGTCATGGACGCCTATGTGAATTTGGCTCATGCTTCCCTTTCTATTGCGCGCTACCACGCTGTTTGGGAAACGGTGATGGGCTTTTTCATTGCCCATTGGCTGACCTTGTATTTGCAGTCCCTGTCAAGCGCTGACGATCCGATTGGAAAAATCGTGTCGACCGGACTTGCCAAAGGCTTGCAGTCAAGCAAGAGCGCGGGGGACCTTTCCGTGTCCTATGATTTCAGCTTTTTGAACGGCACGGATTTTGACGGCTGGGGAACTTATAAACTCACAGCCTTTGGCCAGCAGTTCGCGACGATTGCCAGGCTGTACGGGATGGGCGGCATGGTCGTATGGTGAAGGGGATTACGCGCGTATATAAAAAGCTGGATAAAACCGGTGAAGTTGCAAAGCGCTTGAAAATCCTTACCGAATTGGAGGCTTACGTCGGGATACCCGCGGAAACATCTTCCCGGGGAAGTAAAGGGATTAACAGCGCTGAGCTGCTTTACATTCAGTCTCACGGTGCAAGGGAAAAAGCCATGCGGGAGGAAATGCAGGAGAGCATGGACTCCGGCAAGACGTATAGCGCGGCGCACTCCCTCTATATACAAACCCATGGGTCCCCGATGTGGCATATCCCGCCCCGGCCCGTTTTGGAGCCTGCAATAGAAGACAAGCTGGAGCCAATAGCCGGAAATCTGAAGGAGGCGGCACAGGATGCCTTAAAGGGAAATCTGCCCGGCGTTGAACAGAATTTCCATAAAGCAGGCATGATCGGGGAAGAAGCGGCTAAAGGATGGTTTGAGAACCCGAAAAATAATTGGCCGCCCAATTCGCCGAAAACAGTCCGGCAAAAAGGTTCCGACTCCCCGCTCATCGACACCGGGGAAATGCGGAAAGTAATCACCTACTTTATCGAAAAGAAGGGGGCGGGCTGATGTACAGTCTGGAAGAGCTGACTTACGATGATGATTTTTCTACTGAGTTTATTGTCGTCAAACGATCAGAGCCCGTATGGAACAAGGGTGTGCAGACGGCGGAGGAAAGGCGGATAAGCGTCACTGGGGTCGTTTTTCCAGCGTCGGCAAAGGACCTGGAGCTGGTGGAAGAGGGGGACCGTCGGCACGGGCTGAAAACGTTTTTAACGCACGATTGCCCGCTGAACGTCTCCAACACAGAAAACACAAGCGATCAGGTAATATGGAACGGCAATCGCTATAAGCTGATTCACGCCTTCGATTATGCGCCCTGGGGCTATTATAAAGCGATTGGCGAGCTTATGGGCGCGAGCCGGGAGGAAGAAGCGGAGGGAGAGCATGAATAGCATCGCCGACCTTAGAGAGCTGTTCTGGCAGATGTCCGCGAATATCCTGTCTGAACTTGTAAGAGATCCCGATAAGTTCATCCGGCGCAGCTTCCCGACTGAAGGCGCCCCGGATTGGAAAATCACGGATGACGTTGTATTTCTCAATATCTCCCTGCGGGATGATCAATACGGCCGGCAGTGGGACAGCGTTTATAAGACCGAAAGCGGGACGGTTTTCCGGAATATGAAACGGACCCGTATATGGGATTTGGACGCAAAATGCTACGGGCCAAAGGCCTTTAATCTTGCCACGGCGCTTCATGACGGCGTTTTTTCACAGGCGGCAAAGGATCTTATCAACCCTCAAGGTGTATTCCTCGTTCCGTATATGGACAGGTGCATCCAGGCAAATGAAATCTTTGCCGGCCGGTGGTGGGAGCGCTGGGACGTGCGCCTGACCTTTAACGAGGAATACGAAGTCACGGAGAACATAGGGCATATTGATGAAGTGCCAATATCTATATCAACCACGAAAGGAAGGGAAAACAAATGGCCTTAAAAAATGTGCTGCCGATAAATCCGGTAGTCAACATCATCGTCAATTTGTCGACGATTGCCGCGCCGCGGAAAGCGTTTAATCTGGCCTGCCTGATGGGCGACATTCCCAAAGCGGTAACCGATTTCGCCAATGGGCGCGTCGTCGTATACGACAGCTTAAATTCCATGCTGGAAGCTGGTTTCACCACTACGGACAGGCTTTACAAGGCCGCGTCGCTCATTTTTGGGCAGCAGAAAGTTCCGCCGACTGTGGCCATCGGTAAGGCGGTCACGGTGGAAGTAGCCGGGCAGAATACCTATACGGTCACAACCAACGCGGCATCGTCCGATACGGTCGCCTTCGATGGAGTTACGTTGACGGCGGGGACTGATTTTGAGGTTGGCGTAAGCGTTCAGGCGACGGCGGCTAATCTGGCCGCGGCGCTGGCGGAAAACGCCGCAATCAACAGTAAATACAATATCACGGTGGACGGCGCGGTTATTACGGTAACTGAAATTACTCCGGCAGGCGGGAACACCCCGGGGGCGATGACGACCACGGGAACTATTGTGATTACCGCGGGAACGGCTACGACTTCGGAGAGCCGCGCGGAAACGCCGCTGGAAACCTTCACGGCCTGCCGGCAGGCGGACGGGGAATGGTATGTGGGGATTTATTGCAAGAGCATTACGGACGCCCAGATCCTTGAGGTGGCCCAGTATGCGGAAAGCTGCACGCCGGACACAATATTTGCCTTTACCACTTCCGACAGCGCAGTTTACAACAAGGCGGACGGAGGCGTCTTCTCCCAGCTTCAGGCCCTTTCCTACCGGCGCACAATCGCGCAGTTTTCTACTGATAACCAGGACGCTATTGCGGCCATTGTCGGCTGGGCCATGGGCGCGATGACGGGAACGGCAAACAGCGCGTACACCCTTGCATATAAGGCAGAAACCGGCGTTCAGGCGGAAAACTACGTTCAGGCCTTCACGACGAATATGGTAAACGCTGTCAAATCGTTCAATGGGAATGTCTATATCAACCGGGGAACGTACTACAACGTGTTTGAGGAGGGAAAGATGTTCGACGGCTCCTGGTTCGATGAAATCATCTTCCTGGACAAAATGAAGAACGAGATGCAGCTGGGTATCATGGACCTGCTCGTTCAGAACAACAAGATTCCCCAGACCGAAGCCGGAATGACCCGCATTAAGAACGCACTCAAAGAGGTTTGCGAGGATTACAATCGCATTGGGTTTATTTCGCCGGGCGTGTGGAAAGCGGGGGATATTCTGAATCTCAAATACGGCGATGTTTTGCCGGGAGGATACCTGATTCAGAGCGAATCGATCGACAGTCAGACACAGGCGGCCCGCGAGCAGCGCATTGCCCCGAATATTTACGTCAGCCTGAAGCTGGCCGGCGCTATTCATCATGTTACCGTCCAGGTCGACGTGAACCGCTAAAAGGAGGGAAATTAAATGCCAAATGTATCTACTTACAGCTTTACGGATGTCAATGCGACGATTTCCCATCCCTCCTACGGCTCTTATTCCGTCCAGGGCGAAGGTATCGGGGATATGACCATCAGCAAGACCACGGACAGGAGCGCGCATGATGTGGCGGCGGACGGGGCTATCATGGTTTCCAAGATTGCCGGGAACAACGGCAACGTTACCATTAACGCGCAGCAGACCAGCTCCCTCCATGAATTCCTGCAGGGTCTGTTTAACTACTGCTGGCAGGCCAGCACCGAGGAATGGGCGCGGATCTCCATGACGATTGAAGCGCCGAAAATGGGGAAGACTTATTACTGTACCGGCGGCGCGTTCGTCAAAGAGCCGGACGAGCCTTTCCAGGCGCAGGGGCAGCGCGTTCAGTGGAGTATTTTGTTTGCCGATATTCAGCGGATTCAGGTATGAGGTGACGTATCATGAGGGAAACATCGAAGAGAGTAAAGGTGCAGGGGCGCGAGTTTGAGATTCGCGCCTTTGACGCTCTGACCGGCAGCTATATTGCTTATACGATTTTACAAAAAGTCCTTCCGGCTGGAATGGAAAGCCAAGTACAGGAAATGGCGGATATGCCGGATATGCCGAAAGGCCGGACGGTAATGACTAAAAAAGAATTCCTGGGGCTTCAGAAAGACGTGTTGTCGGTGGTATATGAGGTGCTGCCCGCGCGGACAGCTCCGATCCTGAACAAAAACGGCAGCTGGGGCGTGGCGGATATCGAGAACAACACGCTGCTCGTCTTGATCCTTACGATTCAAGCGCTGGCGTTCAATATCGGAGGTTTTTTCGGCGAAGGCGGCTTGTCGGAATTGCAAACCGCCCTGCACGATTTACTCCCTGCCAGTACCCCAATGTAAACGCCTGGATTTATGCCCCGGTTATCGCGGGGAAATGGCGGCAGCATGAGCTGTGGGACGGGACGTATACATTTGACGACTTGCTGGACATCCACGAGATCATGGCCGTTGAAAAGGAAAACCGCGCAAGGGCGCAGGAAGCGGAGGAAGGAAAGGAGGCATTCTGATGTTCCGCGAAATGATACAGGAATACCTTGTGGGCCTCGGCGTCCAGATTGACAAGCCCGGCTTCAGCCAAATGAACCAGACCTTGCAGACCACGGAGCAGATGGTTTCCCGCGTCACCGGATCCTGGGCGGCGAATTTTGTCAGGGCCGGCGAAATCATCGGCGGCGTGATTGCCGGAGTAACCACGGCCGGCGCGGGACTGATGCAGTCGGCGGCAAAGCAGGAAATCGAGCTGGAAAAACTGTCTCGGTCCATGCTGATGACGAAGGACGATGTTCTCACGCTGAAAAGCGCGACGGACGCTCTCGGAGAATCGCTGAACGATATTCTGCTTTCGCCGGAGCTGACTCAGCGATTCCGCCAGCTTACCGCCGAAGGCCGGGAAATGCAGGTCGGCGGCGATTTCAAGGAAACGATGCAATCCGTCCGGGATGGCCTCTTTGAGTTTACGCGTCTGAAGCAGGAAGCGCAGTATGCCCTGACCTGGATCGGGTATTACCTGGCGAAATACCTTGAAAAGCCGCTGGCTAAGATGAGGGGGAGCCTTAAAGAATTTAACGGCGCTTTCATCAAGAATATATCCGTGTGGACAGAGAAGGTTGCCCGCGGGATGTATTACATTATAAACGTCGGCCTGAGCTTTCTGAAATTTATCCGGGATGCGGGCGGGGCGGTAAAAAAAATGTGGGATGCTTTTCCCCGAGGCGTAAAGATTGCGATTGGGGCGCTCACCGCGTTTTCAGCCGTTCTGTCCATTGGGCCGCTCGGTCGGATGATCATGCTGGTTTCCACGCTGCTCCTGCTGATTGACGATTACTACGGCTATATGGAGGGCAAAGACGCCGCGTTCGGCGATGTTTGGGACAGGCTGAACGCAGGTCTGGAAATCGCCTCAGAATGGGCGGAAATCTTCAACGGGAAGCTGTACGAGCTCGCCGATTGGCTGGGAAAAGTAAAAGACTCAGCCGTCGAATGGTTGGCGGAGCTTTCCCGGGATGAAAGCCTGCTTGCGTTCCTTGACAGCGTGACAGAACTATGGGGCGCCGCCAAAGAATTGACTAAAGCCATTTGGGACTTCGCGAAAACCGCGCTTGTCCAATTTTACGATGGGCTGACAAACGACCAGTCGGTTATAGATTGGTCCGGCGCCATTAAGGAGGTAGTGGGGCTTCTGACGACGATGACTCACTGGATTTCGGCCTGTACGAAGCGAGTCTCGGCATTTTTGAAAACGCTCTCGAATAACCGTATCGTGAAAATGTTCTTCGAGGGGGCGGGGAGCGCTGTCAGGATCTTTACCAGTGCTGTCGTGGAGGCTGTTAAGAATGTGAGAACCCTTGGGCGGGCGCTGTTCGCGCTTATGAGCGGTAACCCTCTGAAGGCGCTAGGCCTTGCTAATCAGGCGCTTTCCGAAATGGTCAGCGGTGTCGGTCAAGGGCGAAACGGACGTAATTCAGTTGAATACAGCACGAATAGCATATACAACAATCCAGACCTTGATGTAATGGGGGACGTGAGCACGGAAGGCGCGCAGGAGCAAACAATCGGCATGATAAATTATGCCGGGAGGCTCTACAAGGAATTGTTCCCCGACATGGGAGAATTGTGGGTATCAGCCGTTACAAACGGCGGCCACGCTGAAGGCTCTGGACATTACCGGGGAATGAAAGCTGATGTTGGCGGCGATGCTTTTGAGGTTGGCGGCGATCTCGGCCTCACCGATGAACAGGCCATGCGTAACCGGGATCTGTTTACAAGGGCTTTAATCAATGCCGGGGTCGGAGCCAACGATGAATATACGTATCCTTCGGCCGGTTCTACCGGCGGTCATTTTGACCTGGATGCCGAAGGGACCGTATGGAATGATTCTGAATACCAGGGGGAGTACGGCGGATTTGGCTCAGGGGGGAAGACACCCTCTTACAGTCCAGACCCCTATATAACCAACGGTATGGCCAGCGGCTTCATGAATACCTCCGATGGTTACCAGGTGGCCGGACTTACGCCGCCGGCAAGCAATGTGTTCAATTTAGAGCTTGGCGGAATCGTCGTAAATGGCGATGTGGACAATCCTCAAGCCCTGTCCAAATCCGTTGCCAACGAAGTAATGTCCAGGCTGGGCCAGCAGGCTCAATATTTACTTAGGAACAATACTCTTGCCGGGGTTCCGGCCGGTTAAGGAGGTGAGCGATGTGGGCGTAATAATGAAAGGGCTTTCCCTCGACGGTATTAAGTATATGTCGGATTTTGTATCCGGTAATCAAAAGCCGGACTGGATGGAATTTTCGGCGCAGATTGGAAAGCTGACCGGAAATTACGCTATCTTGAATTACATGAGCGGCTATAAAAACCTGCAGCAGTTCCTTTTCCGTACTCCTAAATGGCCGATCGGCGAGATGTACTTCGACGGCATTATGCGCACGGAACATAGCGCGCGCGTGAGGCTGACACAATATCCTGTGCAAACCGGCGCAGTCATGACGGACCACGCCATCGTTGAGCCGGCGGAGCTCTCCATTGAGATCATGATGACCAACGCGGCGACCAGCACCTACGTTAGCACGGATCCGATACTTAATGCCTTTTATCTGGCAGCGCGGGGGATGGAGAGCTATAGTAACGCGCGGTGGCTGATGGGCAAGGGCCAGCCCGTTACCAATACGGGGAAAAACCGAGGGATTGAAGCCTGGGAGAAATTGCGGCTGATGCAGATTTCCCGGGTGCCCATGACCGTCGAGACGCGCTTGCAGACCTACGAGAATATGATTATCGAAGAACTCACCGCGCCGGATGACGCAAAAACCATGAACGCGCTGAAATGTACAGTTCGGCTCCGGGAGGTGATCTTTGCGGATGTCTCGGAGGTGACAACCTCGGCTCGGGCGGCGGCGACAGCCCCGGAATCGTCATCCGGGAATGAGCCGGTGGACACAGGTGAAAATGCGAATAAAACGGCAATGCGCGCAATCCTTGAAAGCGGCGGAATAACGCGAAGCAGCTGGTGAGCGCTGGCATAAGAGGAGGTAGAGGTATGTATTCAATCGTGCCGTTCCAGGCGATACCAAACCACAGCTTTTCAGCCGTCGTTCCGATTGACAACGGGAACACGAAGCTGGGCTTTCATCTGCGGTATAACGAGGTGGCAACCTATTGGACGGTGGATATTTCCAGGGACGACGAGACGGTTATATCTTCCCTGCCTGTCAAACCGGCGCAAAACGTATTGGAACAATTCGGATACCTGGGCATCGGCAGCGCCTGGATTGTGCCGCGTTCCGAGGCGGCGGCCCAGTGGCCAGGCGCAACTGACCTGTCATCTGACTGGTATGTGCTTTGGGGTGATACATCATGAACGAACAGCCAAAGTCCAAAACGGGCCGGCAGTACCTGCGGAAGTGGAAGATCACTATCTACAAACCGGCCTATAAAAAAGCGGAGAATCAGGAAAGCAGCGCGCAGGATCAGCTGGAGCGGGACCCGGAGCATGACATCGAGATGGATGTCTCTCATCTCCGCTGCATTTTTAAGACAGAGCATAAGGAAGGCACGGCTATCACGCTGGGGACTCTCGTCGTGTATAACATGAGCGCCAAGACTGAGAAAGAAGTCATCGAATCCGGGTTTCAGATCTCAATCTTCGGCGGATACGAGGAAGCCCAATACGGCGAAATCTTTACGGGGGATATTTTACAAATCTATCGCAACCGGGAAGACGGAGTGGATTACCGGCTGGAAATTATCGCCATGCGCGGCAGCCGGGAGCTGTACCAGAACTTTGTAAAATCCAGCGTTGCGGCGGGGAGTACGCCGCGCGCCCTGCCAAAACTTCTGTCGCAGAACGCAAAAATAAAATTCGAGGTCGGCAAGGTCAGCGAGAACCTCACTGATCAGCCGTTACCGCGGGGCAAAGTGTTGTACAGTACGCCGGCAAAATATCTGCGTAACCAGAGCATCGCCGAAAACGCAACGTTCATGAAAGAAGCGGACGGGAAAGTTTCGGTGCAAAAAATCTCAGACCCGATACCGAAAGATATGGTATTAAAGCTAACGCCGGAAACCGGGCTCGTCGGCACGCCAGTCTACGGAGACGATGGTATAAAAATTAAGATGCTGCTGGATGCGCGGGTGACGGTTAAGACGATGATTAAAATTGACAACGACCTGATCCGGCGCCAGGCCGCGAATTTCTCCGGATCGGCGGCGAGTATGCCTCAGAGCCTGGTTTTTGACCAGGACGGAGAATACGAAGTTTTTTCAGTTACGCACAGCGGCGATACCTGGGGCGATGATTGGACGACGGAAGTCGTTGGCGTGAGTCGCACCGGGCGCGCTGGCCTTTTGGCATCGATGAAGAGCTCAAGTCAGAGTATGAAGGGGTGATGGCATGCTGACCCTAAGTGAACGCACGCACGACAACATAGAACAGATTTTTAAGATGCAGGACGCTCTCGGTTTTGACCTCCGGGTTGCCGCGCCGGGCATTATTCAGTCCGTGGATTTTACGCGGCAGACCTGCACGGTGCAGCTGGCTATCAGAGAAAGGCTGAACGACAATGGCAATCTAAGCTGGGATGAGATACCTCTCCTGCTGGATGTGCCCTTTTTTATATACTCCGGCGGCGGATATTGCGTAACCCTCCCAATATCGCCCGGCGATGATTGCCTTGTCGTTTTTGGTGATAACTGCATTGACGCCTGGTGGCAGAACGGCGGTGTTCAGAACCAGGTGGAGCGGCGCAGGCATGACCTTTCGGACGGCTTTGCCATTGTAGGCTTTCGCAGTCAGCCTCAGGTTGTTTCCGGATATTCTCCTTCAACAGTGCAAATGCGGAACAAAGAGGGGGACGCGTATGTGGAAATAAGTGGCGACACCATCAACATCAAGGCAGCGGGAGGAGTGAACATCGACAGCGGATCTTCCGTGTCGGTTAGCAGCGCAGATAACATGAAAATAGACTCCGGGGCGGCGCTCAATATGTCCAGCCAGGCCGGGTCAACATTCAGTGGAGCAAATATTTCCATTGGAAGTGGAGGAAACACCGTGATAGACGGGAAGAACTTCCTGGGACACGTCCATTCCGGCGTGCAGTCCGGCGGCGGCAATACGGGAGGGGTAGCATGATTTACCGGCAATTGTCAGAGACAGGCGACTATACCATCGGAAATAAAAATGCCTACATTGAAGGCTCGGAGGCCGTTCAACAGGCCGTCCTCACCCGGCTCCGCCAGCTCATTTATGAATGGTGGGAGGATCTGACGGACGGCGTGCCTTACTGGCAGAAAATCATTGCGCAGCGGAGCATTGACGAGGCCCAGAGATCATCCGGAACCGAATCGCCCAGACCAGACACGTCGTGGCAATCCTGACATTTGATGCGGATTGGAACAACGAAGCGAGACGGCTGACCATTTCCGCCGGCATTCAATCGGAATATGGCATATTTAATATAGAGGAGGAATTCTGATGGCTTATTTCTCTCCGTATGTCGATGACGCGGGCTTACATATCCCGACATACAACGACATACGGGACGATCTTGTGGCATCGTTCAAACAGATTTACGGAGAAGGTATTTACCTAGACAATGACAGTCAGGACTACCAGATGATCTCGGCTTTTGCGGCTAAAACTTATGACACTATGCAGCTCCTTCAGATCGTCTACAACAATCACAGCCCCAAAACAGCGGTAGGGACGGCGCTGTCATCGCTCGTCAAGCTCAATGGAATCGTAAGAAAACCGGCATCCTTTTCGACCTGCGTGCTTACGCTGGCCGGAACAGCCGATACGGTCATCGCGGCTGGCGTGGCCGAGGATGAAGCCGGTCACAAGTGGGATCTGCCCCAAAATGTTACGTTTACCGGAGCGGAAATCAAAGTCACGGCCAAATGCGAAGACCTTGGCGCGATTGAAGCTCCGGTCAATACCATTACAAAAATAAACACTCCCCAAAAAGGCTGGACAGCGGTCACAAACGATGTTCCAGCCGTAGTCGGACAGCCGATTGAAACAGACGCACAGCTGAATGCCCGGCAGAGCATAAGCGTTGCCATTCCCAGTCGAAATATGCTTGAAAGCACGATCGCCGGGATAGCGTCTATATCCGGCGTCACCCGATATAAGGTTTACGACAATGACAGCAATGTCACAGACCCGAACGGAATCCCGGGACACAGTATAGGAGCCGTTGTTGAGGGCGGGCTTGATGCGGACGTTGCGGAGCAAATCTATCTTCGGAAAGGTCCGGGAGGTGGGACCTACGGAAGCATCTCCGCAACGTTCGTCAACTCGGACGGATTACCAAATATCATCCATTTCAGTCGGCCGATATATACTTCCGTAGACGTTACCGTCACGGTCAAAGCCGGAACCGGGTATTCGTCTGCAATTCTTACGGCCATAAAAACTAATATAGAAAACTACATCAACGCGCTGGATATTGGCGTGGACGTATCCTATACAGGCATACTGACGGCCATCACGGCAGCAGTCGAAAATCCGGCCAACCCGGCATTTTCACTCATGTCAGTATTGCTCGGGGGCGCCGGAAGCCCAATGGGTATTGTTGACGTGCCAATCGACTGGAACGCGGTAGCGAGCGTAGGGAATGTCAGCGTCACGGAGGCGGGGTAAATGCTCATTGACTCATACAAAGATCTCATTACAAGCCAGCACCGAGGCAAGCCCAATTATATGGCGGTCATTTCCGCCGTGCTGAAGCATTCCGAAGATGTTTTTAAGCTGGGCATTTTCCTTGATGATTACTTTGATCTGGACCTTGCCACAGGCGCACAGGAAAATGTTCTTGGCGTTATAGTGGGCGCCGACAGAACGTTACCATTCCAGCCGGGTGAAGGGCTTTCACCTATGCTTGATAACGCGGCTTACAGAAATCTTATAAAAGCCAGAATTGCCAGGAATACATGGAAGGGGGGCATTGAGGATCTCAAGAACGTATGGCGAAGGCTTTATGGCAAGGGGATTATAATCCAGGATAACCAGGACATGACGATCGATGTTGTAATCATCGGGATAACTGATAGGATTACAACGGATATGGTGCAAAATGGCATAATTGTACCGAAGCCCCAAAGTGTCGGCGTAAATTATTACTTCGCCCAAAATGCCGTCTTTGGTTATGATATGGAAACCGATACCATCAAGGGCTATGACCACGCAGACTGGATGAACCCGTTGGCTCTGCCTTCGTTCAGCTACGATCTGAACGAAAAGCCTATGTTTGGATACGACGATGGCTACTGGACATAAAAAAGGGGGTTATAAAATGCCATCTACAAATTTTTTACGGTTCAATGAAGCAAACGATGCCGCGACAACTTACAATGACAGCGAATACACGGCCGCCACACAACGCCAGACGGGAGTTGTTCCGGGCATGGCGCTCAGTCGAATGCACAACAAGATGTTTTACCAATGGAGCGGCATGGTAAAGGCCATTGCCGATTACATTGTTGCTATGGGGTACGATGCCCGGGATGATGACATCTCGGGGATCACTGCTGCACTTAAAAGCATTGCTGCGGAGGGCTCTGCCAACCTCGGATATTTGTTAAGAAAAAACTCCACAGCCTACGCAGTCGGCGATATAGCCTTTAGCCCGCAGTTGCCAAGCTGGGCCTACTTAGAATGCACGCAAGCCGGGACAACAGCAGGAACCGAATTTGTATTCGGGGGGGTAAATCGGTAACCGATGGTACTGTTGTGTGGCGGATAAAAGACAGCAGGTGTCCGTACAGCCTAGGTCAATTTGTCTGTAAATTGGGAGAACCAAAGCCATATGAGTATCTGCTGCTGTGTGACGGCAGCAATATAATTGCGGATGATTATCCGGAGTTGTGCGAGGTGCTGGGTGGTACGCAGCTGCCGAATCTAATCGGTAGAGTATTGCAGGGAGATAGTGTAGGTGGAATTTATAAAGCCGCCGGATTGCCTAATATAACGGGCAATACAGAAACTATGTACAGGAGTGGCGACGGATCCAGGTCCACTATGGGCACTGGTGCCATAAGAAGTACCTTTTATAGCTGGTACCCCTGGGATAACTCCGGTGGTAATAGTTTGTCTTATAGACGAAATTCAATTGACGCTTCCCTTTCTAATGCAATATACGGCGCATCAACTACCGTCCAGCCGCCAGCATACACCACGAGAGTATATATTTGTTACGCAGGATAATCATTATCCTGCACAGACAGGAGGATGATTATATATGGCAGTAAATCCAGGTGATGTAATTATAGACGGCACAGTTAAATGGACTGTGCAAGACCTGCGGGGTGGTACTGATGGCAACCCCGTTGGTACTATATTAGCCTTTGCGGGAAATAGTTCCATCCCTGATGGCTATCTGTTGTGCGATGGAGCGGCTGTCAGCCGTACAGATTATGCGGACTTGTTTGCCGTTATAGGTGCAACATACGGCAGGGGTGACAACTCAACTACGTTTAACCTGCCGAATTTAACTGATAAATTTTTGCAGGGCGACGTATCCGCTGGAAAAGTCATGTCAGCTGGATTGCCGAATATCACGGGGATGTTTCAGGGTTCCTGGCAGGTGAATTTTGATGCTTCAAATGGCGCTTTCACCCGCAGCCGTACGGCTACTGTACACGCTGCGGGAAGCACGTCGTATAGCTACCCTCAGACAGTCCACCTTAACGCGTCTTTATCAAGTCCTATTTACGGTGCGTCCACTACCGTTCAGCCGCCAGCCGTAACAGTAAAATTTATTATCAAATACTAAAAGGAGTTGAGATTATATGATTGCATACAGATACGATACAGAGCGGGGCAATAAATACGTTGGAGAGCAAACTTGCCAGCGTGACCCGATAGCTTCAATGAGAGCCGGTGAAGACATTTTTTTGTTGCCCGGTGACTGTACATATACTCCGCCACCTGAACCTAAAGATGGATACGATATCATTTGGAACGGAGAAGTATGGGAGTACCAAGAAGCGAAAAAAGAAGAACCAACTGAACCTGAACCATACGTGCCGACTATGGAAGACAAAATACGTCAGCTGGATGGCCAGTATCAGAGCGACAAAGAGGAGCTGATGAAGTATTATCTGGAGTTTGCAATTGCCGGAGATAAAGAAGGTATGTATGAAATCAAAGCGGAATTGAATAGTCTTGCGGATCAGTATGATTCTGCTCTTGCCGAATTGAAAGGAGAGATTGAATAATGGAATTGAAAATTAAGAGACGTTGTATACGCTGTATGGAGCCTTTACGAGAAGACGGTACTTGCCAGAACGAGAAATGCCCGCGGTATGTGAAACCTGCTGAAAAAGCGGCAGACAAGCCAAAGGAGGGGTAAACGGTGGATACCACCATTACGCGTGTAGAGCATGAGGAATTTGCCCGCCGCATGGAAGATGAACACCAGCGCATAAGCAAAAGGTTATCAGCTCTTGAGGGAAAAGTAGATAAGACCTATGAACTCACCGTGTCAGTTGAACGCCTGGCTCTGAATATGTCGAATATGCTGAAAGAGCAGGAGCGGCAGGGGCAGCGGCTGGAAGCTCTGGAGAATAGGGACGGCGAAGCGTGGCGGCACGTCAAATACTATGTGCTGACCGTCTTGCTAAGCCTGGCGCTGGGGATCATCGCAAAAAGTTTATAAAACATGAGCAAAAGAAAAGCCGAACGGGAATATCTCGTTCGGCGTTCCTTTTGCCGTCTCTGAAAGGAGGACATTATGAACCGCGTAGCAAAGTGGTTAAATCGCCTTAATGAGAATGTGGCAAATCTCAGCATACGGGGCGCGCCGCGTTTTTTATTGCTGACATTTGCCGGGATATTTATCATAGTCGGCTTGCTATACATAACCGGACTGCTGATAGAGCTATACTTTACGGGCCGTGTCAATTACAAGGCGATAAATGATTTTGTTTCGGTTTACTTCGGGGTAGCGTCAGTTGCTGCTTTCGGGGTCATCGGCAAGGCGCTGATTGACAGTGACGAAGACGGCAAGCCCGACGTGTGGGAAAACGAAGAAAAGGAGGGAAAATAATTTGTGGGAAAAAATAAAGTTTTACGCTACGGGATTTTTGCTGTCTGCCTTGTGCTGGGGCTGGCTGTTTGCTGGCAGTTGCTCAGCGGCGCAATTACCGGCGATGGAGAGAGAAACTGTAACGGTGTCAATCAGACAGTGGGAAGAATTGAAAGCGATAATCTCGGAGCAAGAAGAGCTATTAGAGACACTGGAGACACTATCGACCGAGGACGACAAGAGCTTGACGCAGCTATTGACCGACTTGAAGGCGGCGAAGCAATCGTTGAGGAAAGTCGAAAGCGAGTTGATCGCCGCGCGTCAATCATTGGCGATTGCCGACGAAACGCTGAAAGAGCAAAACAAATCATTGAAGATATTGAGCGAACAAATAAAGCGAGAGCGCAAAATCCATGCACAGCAAAAAGGGCAAAATACAATTCTGGGGGTCGTCGCCGGCGCCATTATCGGCACTTTGGTTGCGCATTAAGAAGGAGGTAGAAAAATGAAGGTATTTTTGAATCCGGGCCATCATCCCGGCGTTGACAGTGGTGCGGTGAATGCGACTTATGGCGTAGAAGAGGCGTCTATTGCGCGAAACATTGGCGCTCTGGTAGAGAAATACTTGCATAAAGCCGGAATCGACACCGAGTCTTTGCAATCCGATAATCTGGCGGGAGATAATCCAGCATATCAGGAAGTTTGCGCGTCAGCAAACGAAAGCGGAGCGGACCTTTTCGTAAGTATCCACTGTAACTCATTTTCAGATCCGGCGGCAAAAGGGACGGAAACATTAGTGTACTCTTTGGGTGGTGAAGCAGAAAAAGCAGCGCAAGCAATCCAACGCCAGCTTGTCAGCGCCCTTAACACGGTTGACCGTGGCATTAAAGAGCGGCCAAACCTTATTGTACTGAATAGTACAAGTATGCCCGCTGTTTTAATTGAGGTAGCTTTTATTTCAAATCAGTCCGATGTAGAAATTTTGATGTACCGACAAGATGATATTGCCCGGGCTATTGCACGGGGGATAACCGATTATCTCTCTATTGGCGAGGGCACAGACTAAGGAGGTAGCATGAAAATTTCACAAGGCATTGGAAACATTTTGGAAACTAAAACTTTGATAAACTGCTTTTTGGGGGTAAAATTGCAGTAATACATACAATAGAAAGCCATGTATAACGCCGTACAATGCGAAAAAATAAGATAAAACGGTTTGCCTGAAGACGAACAAAAAATGATATCGAGGCGGCTGCCGTGGGCAGCCGCCTCTTTTTTTCCCTCCGGATAAAAGTCTACTAATAGACGAATGTTTGCCTTGCTTTTTGGCTAATGATTTAGTAAACTAAAGAGGATTTTGAATACCCCGAAGGAGGTCGTATCGGTGGAGCAGATATTACATACCTCTGCTTTGATGCTTGAGGGGTCGAAGGTAACTCTGCAAATCTTTTTTCTGACCCTGGTGATGGCTTTGCCCCTCGGGCTGATCGTAGCCATGGCCAGGCTGTCCGGGCTGGGGGTTCTGCGCTGGGCCATGGAGTTTTACATTTGGATCATGCGGGGAACGCCGCTGATGCTCCAGCTGCTGTTCGTTTATTTTGCCTTGCCCATGGTGGGGATTCGGTTGAATGATTTAGCGTCGGCATTGCTGGCTTTTACCCTGAATTACGCGGCGTATTTCGCGGAGATTTTCCGGGCGGGGATTCAGTCGATTCCCCGGGGCCAGTACGAGGCTTCAAAGACCCTGGGCTTCACCTATGGGCAGACGATGCGGCACATCATCGTGCCTCAGATGATCGCCCGGGTACTGCCGCCGGTTTCCAATGAGACGATAAACCTTGTAAAGGACACTTCCCTCATTTATATTCTGGCCATGAATGATTTGCTGCGGGTGGCCCGCACCATCGTCCAGAGGGAGTTTGATATGACGCCCTTTTTTATTGCGGCGGTTTTTTATCTGGTCATGACCTTTGTTTTGACCTGGGGGTTCAAGAAGCTGGAGGCGCATTATGCCAAATACATCGATTGAGGACAATGGCGCCATGGTCCAGGTCACCGGGCTGACGAAGCGGTTCGGCGGGCTGACCGTATTGGACGGCATAGATATTACCATTCGCCGGGGCGAGGTGGTGGCTGTCCTGGGGCCCTCCGGCTCCGGCAAGTCCACGCTGCTCAGGTGTATGAACCGGCTGGAGGAAATTGATTCCGGCTCCATCGTGGTAGGGGGAGAGGCCCTGGTCGAAAATGACGATAAGGGGAAGGCCCGCTATGCCGCCTCGGAGCGGGCCGGGAAAATTCTCGCCCGCATGGGCATGGTCTTTCAGCAGTTCAATCTGTTTCCTCATATGTCGGTTATCGAGAATCTCATGGCGGCCCCGAAAATCGTCAAGGGACAGACGGATGAGGAAATTCGCCCGGTGGCGGAGGAGCTGCTGCGAAAGGTTGGTCTCTTTGACAAGCGGGATGTGTATCCTTACCGGCTTTCAGGCGGGCAGCAGCAGCGGGTGGCCATTGCCCGGGCCCTGGCGATGCGCCCGGAGATTCTCCTTTTCGACGAGCCCACCAGCGCTCTGGATCCGGAGCTGACGGTGGAGGTTCTGCGGACGATACGGCAGCTGGCGGAGGAAAAAATGACGATGGTCGTGGTCACCCATGAGATGTCCTTTGCCCGGGATGTGGCCAGCCGGATCGTTTTCATGGATGATGGCCACATAATAGAAGAAAATACCCCGCAGGAGTTTTTCCTCAATCCGCAGGAGGAAAGGACCCGCTGCTTTTTAAGGAATATGCTGGATTAGAATGGTCCGGTTCAGCAATCAGTACACAGGTTCAATAATCAGTACACAGGAAGTATGGAGGAATAGAATATGATAGTCGTAATGAAGCCTTCGGCCACCGAGGAAAATATCGTAAATGTCCAGAAGCATATAGAGTCCATGGGGCTGTCCACTCACCTTTCCAAGGGTTCGGACGTTACCATCATCGGGGTTATCGGCGACAAGCATAAAATCGCCGTATTACAGATGAATTCCTACGAGGGCGTGGAAAAGACCGTCCGCATTACCGAGAAATACAAGCTGGTGAGCCGGGAATTTCAAAGCGAGCGCTCGGTAATCGACGTCCGGGGGGTAAAAATCGGTGGCCGGGAGCTGGCGATAATGGCCGGCCCCTGCTCCGTGGAGTGCGAGCCTCAGCTCATGGAGGCGGCCAAGGCGGTAAAGGCCGCCGGGGCCCAGTTCCTGCGGGGCGGCGCTTTCAAGCCCCGCACCAGTCCCTATGATTTCCAGGGGTTGGGAGAGGAGGGCCTGAAGCTCCTGGCCATGGCCGCAAAGGAATACGACCTGAGGGTGGTCACGGAAATCGTGGATATTGCCGACCTGGAGGTGATTTGCAAGTACGCCGATGTCTTGCAGATCGGCGCCCGGAATATGCAGAATTTCCGCCTGCTTCAGGCGGTGGGCCGCACCGACAAGCCGGTGCTGTTGAAAAGAGGGCTGGCGGCCACCATTGCGGAGTGGCTTAACGCGGCGGAGTACATCGTAAGCGCCGGCAATGATGACGTTATCCTCTGCGAACGGGGTATAAGGACATACGAGACGTTTACCCGCAATACCCTTGATCTCTCAGCGGTAGTGGCCGTGCAGGAGATGACCCATCTGCCGATTATTGTAGATCCCAGCCATGGCACGGGCCGCCGCTCCATGATTGCCCCCATGTCTCGGGCGGCGATTGCCGCCGGGGCGGACGGGCTTATCATTGAGGTTCATCCTCATCCGGAGGAGGCTCTTTCCGACGGGGATCAATCCCTGAGGCCGGAGCAGTTTGCCGCGCTTATGGCGGAGGCCCGCCGCGTTGCTGAGGTAATGGGCCGCAGTATTTAACGGCTGGCAGAGGGGAGAACCCAAGATGAACAGGGAAGATCAGGATTTGCTCCGCTTCACGTCCCACAGTGAAGATGTGCTAAGGGCTATCAGGAAAAACGCCCGGTTCCGGCTGGCCATTATCGGCGTGGGGCTTATCGGCGGCTCGCTCGGCCTGGCTTTGAAGGACCGGCTGGGGGAACAGGTGTATATAACGGCGAACGCCCGCACGGCGGAGACCATGGAGCTGGCGGCAAAGCGCGGGGCCTGCGACCTGGCCACCAATGATCTGGCCCAGGTGGCGGGCGATGCGGACATCGTATTTCTCAGCACGCCGGTGCTTCAAATGGTGCCCATGGTGAAGAAGCTGATCCCCTATTTGAAGCCGGGGGCGGTTGTAACGGACGGGGGAAGCACCAAGGCCTATATTGCCGGGGAACTGAAGGGGATTCTGCCTGCCGGGGTTTCCTACGTGGCGGGCCATCCCATGACCGGCAAGGAAAAGAGCGGCGTGGAGGCGGCGGATAAGGATCTCTTCGTTCACCATTGCTATGTGGTCGTCCGGGATACGGGAGCCCCGGAGGAAGCGGTTAATAAAATTATCGGCCTGGCTGAGACGGTGGGCTCTTCGGTAACTACCATCGACATCAGAAAGCACGATCGCTGCGCCTCTTTGATCAGCCATATTCCCCATGTGGCTGCCGCCGCCCTGGTGACGCTGCTGGACAGGAGCGGGGATGATCTGGCCGACGCCATGAAGCTGGCGGCGGGAGGCTTTAAGGATACCACCCGGATCGCCAGCTCCAACGCGGATATGTGGTCGGATATTCTGCTGACGAACCGGGAAGCGGTTACCGGCCACCTGGAAAGCCTGAAGGGAATTTTGGATGAGGTCATAAGGGCGGTCAGCGAGGGAAACCGGGAGGCCCTCCACGAATATTTCGCCGCGGCCAAACGCCGCCGGGATATTGTCATCGCCGAGACGGAGAAAAAATTCGACCTGTAATTTCAAATTTTGTTGGACAACGGGGCAGCAGTATGATACAATACTCTCCGTTGCACAGTGAAATAAGCGCTCGTAGTCCAGTGGATAGGACGGTGGCCTCCGAAGCCGCAAGCGTGGGTTCGACTCCCGCCGAGCGCACCAGCTGTATTGCCCTTTCAACTTGGTTGTCACAGTTGAAGTTCCGGCTCATAAAGAGTCAATAAGTTTTTCGAGGAGAGTACGGTATTGTACCGTGCTCTCCTCGTTGTTTTATAGACTAAAGGCCACAATAAAAAAAGCGGGCCACATCATTGTAGCCCGCTTTCCCGCAAACGAGAATCAGGTGGGGTGATACTCCCGCATCTTCTATTGTAGCCCTGTAACTATATGGCGACGGCGGCTCGTTCCGTCCTCAAAGTCTCTTTCTGGCTATAGTATATTCATGTGTCAGGGATTGTCAATGTGTTTGAGCGTTCCCGATAAACAAGCACTGCACATATTGATGTTCGTTTGTTTCCTCCTTATGCCATAGATGGCGCCGCGCATGGATGACCGTATTCATAGATGGCGTCACTGGGGAGATCGATTTCGTCAGTCCAAAATACGCACGTCCGGCTACTGTCCAGCTGAACCTGTTGAAACAGGCCATAGGTTGTCATCAGTACGCGATAACTTGGAATTGCCTGAATATCTTCCTTTACGTCGTATAAGACGGCTTTCCCGTCATCGAACAAAACGCGCAGGCAATAATTGTCCATCGGCTCAAGGGTCTTGATTCTGGGAATCATGGATGGCCTCCTCAATTTCTATTTCAATGGCGGGAGCTTTTTGATTTTTTGCGAGTCCCACATTTCCTGCAATTCAGATTGATGCTTTTTTAGCCACTCTTTCACTAACTCCTGGCCTTTTTGCGGGAGGTCGCCCTGTATCATTTCCAATGTCTTGATATTGAATTCCCCGAGATACTCGCCATACAGGGCGTGAATATGGCTTGGTTCATGTTCCTTTGGTTTGAAGAACATTTTGATAACGATTCCATAAAATCTTGCTATTTCCGGCATATATTTTCCCTCCACTCGCCAGTCCTTCGGGGCGGCTTTTTATTTGCCCTGCCATGGCTTTTGTCCGCGTCTGAGTCTTTCACGGATGAGGCTTGTAGCTCCCGTTTCTTTTCAGCGATAAATTGGGCTCGGGCTATGGCGGCGAATGTGTCGGCTTCTTCTTCGATAGTCCCGGCAACCTTCTGGGTTCTGAGACGGGCATTGGCCGCAAGGTATTTTACATAGTCAGGGATGATGGTTCGGTCACGGAGCTCAAGCTTGACAAAATCAATGAGGACTTGCCGTTCCCGGTAGCCAAAGCCGTGTTGCCGGACAAGTTTATCAATGCTTTCCCCGGAAATTGGCTCAAACATCTCACCCTCTTGATTAGTTTAACAAGTAAAAAGTTGAGCGTCAACAAAATGTTGTTGATAGACATTACCATCTATAATAGCAACTGAGGAAAGTTTTTTGTGCTTGCGGGCTCCCCCGGAGTGTCACGGGGGAGTGAATAGGGAGACTTCCGGGCAATGTTCTGACCGTCTGCATTATAGCCGAAAGCTGTTCTGTGGCGATGGTGAGGAATTGCCTTGCAATTCTTTGAAGGACTGCATTATAATATTATCGGGTAAGTGGATACATATTGCCGCACCTTTATAAAGCGTTCCCCACAGGGGAGGCTGTTAGGCCGATTAGAGGTTATCACATCTGGAAGGATTTTTGCTTTGAAAAAAAAGAAATTATATATCGGAGTTTACGGCTGTCAGATGAATGTGGCGGACAGCGAGCGGATGGCCGGGGAGTTGGCGGCTATCGGTTATGAGCGGCTGCCGGAGTCGGCGGCTCCCGACGAGGCCGATATGATCCTGCTGGTTACCTGCTGCGTCCGGGAGACGGCGGAGGATAAGATATACGGCAAGCTGGGGGAGTATAAGCGCCTGAAGGAGAATAATCCCCGCCTTATCCTGGGCATTACCGGCTGCATGGCCCAAAAGGAGGGGGAGGCCCTGATAAAGCGGGCGCCGCACTTGGATTTCGTTTTGGGGACCAATAAGCTGGCGGAGCTGGCACCCCTGGTACAGGAGCTGGAGGAAGCTCGGACTGTCCGCGAGGGACTGGGGGGCGAGGACAAAGAGGCTCTGGCGGAGGCGAAAAAGGTCCTTCGCTGTCAGCGGGTGGTGGATACGGCGGAGAAAAACGATATAGCCGAGGGACTGGCCATTGCCAGACAGGGATCTCTGTCTGCCTGGGTTCCCATTATGTACGGATGCGACAATTTTTGCGCCTATTGTATCGTTCCCTACGTCCGGGGCCGGGAGCGGAGCCGTAAGCCGGAGGATGTTTTCCGGGAAATCCGGGAAGCGGTTGACGGCGGCTTCCGGGAAGTAACGCTGCTGGGACAAAATGTGAACAGCTTTGGCAAGGATTTGCCGGAAGCGGAGAGAATGACCTTTGCCCGGCTGCTGTCCGAGGCAGACAAGACGCCGGGCTTGCTGCGCCTCCGGTACATGACCAGTCATCCCAAGGATATGTCGGATGAGGTCATAAGGGCGGTGGCGGAGGGCGAGCATATCTGCGAGCACTTCCACCTGCCGGTCCAGTACGGCTCCGACAGGATCCTCAGGGCCATGAACCGGGGCTACACTACGGAGGCGTACCGGGAGTTGGTCCGCCGGGTTCGGGAGGCGGCGCCTTTTGGGAGCCTGACCACCGACCTTATCGTGGGGTTCCCGGGGGAGACGGAGGAGGACTTTTTGGAGCTTCTGGCCTTTATAAAGGAGATCCGCTACGATCAGGCCTATACCTTTATCTATTCCCGGCGGTCAGGCACACCGGCCGCCGAAATGGATAATCAGGTTCCGGAAGAAATCAAGCACCGGCGGCTCAACCAGTTGATGGAGCTGCAAAACCGAATCAGTCTGGAAATAAATGAAAGGCTGGTGGGGACTTTGCAGGAGGTAATGGTAGAGGGCCCCAGCGTGAAGAATCCTTCTGTGTGGACGGGCCGCGCCAGGACGAATAAAATCTGCCTCTGGACCCATGGAACGGAGCGGCCGGGACAGCTGGTGAACGTTAAGGTGACCCAGGCTCAGACCTGGCTGCTGCGGGGGGAAATACCATGACGGGGCCCTGCGGAAAATTGCCGGGCGCTTTTCCCCGGTTGGCGTTCAACGGCTCGCCGTTATAATATTTGCATGAGAATTTGCCCTGAAATACATTTCCTGGGGGAACCTTTTATCCACGCCGGTACTTGACGATTGATGAGGTTGACTGACTCACTTAATGCGTTCGAGCGAATGGTGGACGCATTTAGTGAGGGGCATGCAGACGGCCCTAGCGATTGCCGAGTCACAAGACGACGGCAGAGCTTAGGGAGTCGCCCGGAAGGCGCAGTCAGAGGCTGTGTACCGCTGCGGGGATAATTAAGGATGGAATCCCGGGGGAATGTATTTCGAGGTATTTGTATTAGGTACAATGGTGTTACAATGCCGGAAAATATTGATACTACCGAACTCACGCCCATGATGCTCCAATATTTGGAGACGAAAAAAGAGTATCCTGAAGAAATAATTTTCTTCCGCCTGGGAGATTTTTATGAAATGTTCTTTGAGGATGCAAAGCTGGTATCCCGGGAGCTGAGCCTTACTCTTACCAGCCGCCGGGGGGATAAGGATAAGACTCCCATGTGCGGTATTCCCTATCACGCGGCGGAGGGATATATCACAAAGCTGATAAATCTCGGTTACAAGGTCGCCATCGTGGAACAGATCGGGGACCCCAAGGCCAAGGGTCTTACGAAGCGGGAGGTTATCAAGGTGATCACCCCCGGCACGGTGCTGAATGAGTCGGCGCTGGGGGCGGCGGTAGGCACCCAGAACAACTATCTGGCCCTCATCTACGAAGGGGCGGCGGAAGAAGATAAAGGGGTCATTCTGGTGGCGGCGGACGCCAGCACCGGCGAATGTGCCTGCGGCAGTTTTCCCCCTGACGAGAAGGGCGGGGGCCGGGAGGCGCTTTTTGACGAGCTGTACCGGCTGGCCATGCCGGAGCTCATACTGTGCGGGAAAATTTCCTTTGAGGCGGAGCTCCTTTCCTTCCTGAAGCAGCGGCTCCCCCGAACGATCATTACCCGCCGCCAGCCCCTGAGCCGGGCGGCTTCGGAAACCCGGGTGGCGGAGCATTTTCCCGGGGAATGCCGTCCGGTGGAGGATCGGCCGGTTATGGCCGTGGCGGCCCTCTTGGAGTACCTTCACGAAACAATCAGGACTGATCTTTCCCACATTAACCGGCTGACCCGGATGGATAGTGAAGGGAAGCTGGTGGTGGATTCCTACAGCCTGCGAAACCTGGAGGTCACCAGAAATCTCCGGGACGGCGGCAAGCGGAACACCCTGTTTGAGGTGCTGGATTTCACCGGTACCGCCATGGGGGCCCGCCGCCTGAAAAACTGGCTGGAGGAGCCCCTTTTGGAGAAGGAGGAGATTGAAGGCCGCCTTGACGCCGTAGAGACGCTGTACGCTGATTTTCCCCGCCGTCAGGCCATCCGGGAAAAGCTAAAGGGGATATACGACTTTGAGCGGCTCCTTACCCGCATAGAGGTGGCGGCGGCAAACGCCAGGGATCTGGTGGCCATGAAGCTGTCCCTTCGGGCGCTGCCGGGGATTAAGGAGGAACTGACCGCCCTGCCGGGCAGCGATCTGCTGGCCGGGGCCAACGGCGAGATAAATCTTTACGAGGAGCTGGCGGAGCTCATTGAACGGGGCATCGTGGACGAGCCGGGGATTTCCGTCCGGGAAGGGGGCATAATCAAGCCCGGCTACAATGAGGAGCTGGACGAGTACCGCCGCCTTTCCCATGACAGCAAGTCGATGCTGCAGGAGATCGAGGAGCGGGAGCGGCAGGCTACCGGTATCCGCACCCTGAAGATCGGTTATAACAAGGTCTTTGGCTATTACATTGAGATCCGCAACACCAGCCGGGAGCTGGTTCCGGATGGTTATATCCGCAAGCAGACCCTGGTAAACGCGGAACGCTACATCACCGAGGAGCTGAAGGATTTTGAGACGAGGATCCTGGGAGCCCAGGAAAAAATCGTCAATATCGAGTACAATCTCTTTTCGGAAATCCGGGAGGCGGTGCGGGAGAAGCTGACGGATATCCAGCGGACGGCAAGGGCGGTGGGGACGGTGGATGCCCTGAATTCGCTGGCCATTGCGGCGGCGGAGTACAATTATGTCCGCCCCCGTCTGGCGGAGGACGGAGCGATAACCATCGTGGACGGGCGGCATCCGCTGGTGGAGCGGCTGCTGGAAAGGGAGCTGTTCGTCCCCAATGACGCGACGCTGGATCATGTGAGCCGGGAGCTGGTGATCATCACCGGCCCCAATATGGCCGGTAAATCCACCTATATGCGGCAGGTAGCGATAATCACCCTCATGGCCCAAGCCGGGAGCTTTGTGCCGGCAAGGGAGGCAAAAATTTCCCCGGTGGACAGGATATTTACCCGCATCGGGGCCAGCGACGACCTGGCCGGCGGCCAGTCCACCTTTATGGTGGAGATGAACGAGGTGGCCCACATCCTGAAGCACGCTACCGGCCGGAGCCTGATAATCCTCGATGAAATTGGCCGGGGAACCAGTACCTACGACGGCATGAGCATTGCCCGGGCGGTGATCGAGTACATCCGGGACAGGATTCACGCCAAGACCCTTTTTGCCACCCATTACCACGAGCTGACGGAGCTGGGCGACAGGGGGGAAGGAAAAATCGTCAATGCCTGCGTAGCGGTGAAGGAACGGGGCAGCCGGGTGGATTTCCTCCGGCGGATCGTCAGCGGAGCCGCCGATAAATCCTACGGGATCCACGTTGCCCGGCTGGCGGGACTGCCGAAGCCGGTAACCAGCCGGGCGGAGAAAATCCTGGCGGAGCTGGAGAGCAGCGGGAAGAAGCCCGACTGTCAGAGCGGCGGCGGAGGAGCCCCGGCGGAAGGGGAGCCTGCCGGGACAGATGGGACAGCGGGGACAGCCGGCTATATGGGCTCCCTGTTTACGGATGCCCTGCGGGACGAGCTCCTGAAGCTGGACGTAATGACCATGACGCCGCTGGAAGCCATGAACGCCCTGTACAGGCTTCAGGAGGAAGCAAGGAAGCAGTAGAACAGGCAGGAGGGCGGAGACGTACAGTATGGGAAGGCAAGGACCATGAAACCAGATGCAATATCCGTCCAGGTGCTGGACGAAACCACGATAAATAAAATCGCCGCCGGTGAGGTGGTGGAACGCCCCGCCTCCGTGGTGAAGGAGCTGGCGGAAAACGCCATCGATGCCGGGGCGGCCCGGATTGAAATCGAAACCATGGCTGGGGGAACCTCGTTTATCCGGGTAACCGACGACGGCTGGGGGATGTCCCCGGAAAACGCCCGGCTGGCTATAATGCGGCACGCCACCAGTAAAATCAGCTCCGTGGAGGATCTCCTCACCATCGGAACGATGGGCTTTCGGGGAGAGGCGCTGCCGACGATAGCCTCCGTCTCCCGGTTTTCCCTGAAGACCCGGCGGCCCGGCGACCAGCTGGGAACGGCCATCGAGATAACCGGCGGCAAGTCCGCCGATATATCCGAGACCGGCTGCGCTCCGGGCACCACCGTTAAGGTGGAGGATCTGTTTTTCAACACCCCCGCCAGAAAAAAGTTTTTGAAGACGCCCCACACTGAGGGGCAGAAGATAAGCGAGGCTATTACAAAGCTGGCTTTGGCCAATCCCGGCATCGCCTTTAAGTATGTCAGCAACAACCGGCCGGTGATCGCCACCCCCGGCAGTGGGGATCGGAGAGAGACAATCCGGGCCCTTTACGGCCAGCAGGCGGCGGAGTCTCTGCTGCCCCTGAATTTTTCCGATGCGGACGTGACTATCGGCGGCTATGTGTCGAAGCCCTCAATGCTCAGGAGCAGCCGGGGCTGGCAGACGTTTTTTGTCAATGGGAGGATTATCTCCAGCAAGGCTTTGGCCAAGGCGTTGGACAATGCTTACCGCTCCCTGATCCCCAACAGCGGCTATCCGCTGGCGGTGCTGGATATCCGGGTGAATCCCCGGTCGGTGGACGTAAACGTTCATCCCCAAAAGGCAGAAGTGAAATTTGAGGATGAGGGAAAGCTTTTTCGGGCCGTATATAAAGCCATCGTGGACGCCATCCGCCCGGCGGGGCAGAATCTGAATCAGGTGGCGGCCAGCGTGGAGCACGTGGAGCGGCGTTACGTTACCGGCGGGGCGGGGCGCCGGCCGGGGACAGTTCCTTCGGCGGGCGGAGGATTGTTTGGGGCCGGTCAGGCCGGGCCGGGAGGATTTACCTTCGGCCCGGAGAAGACTACCGTCACGGAGGAGGACCTGGACAGCTTCCGGCAGGCCCGGGAGGCGGTTCAGGGGGGAACCGGGCAGGTTCATCTCTCCGATGAGTACCGGCGAAAGCTGGCGGGGGCAATGACCGGGGCAGGCGGGCCGCTGGCCTGTGAGCCTTATGCAGGGGACGGCCCCGCTGCCGCTGAACCCGGAGCAAACAGACCGCCGCTGCCGGGCAGTGACCAGCTCGCCGGGGACAGGGTGCCGGAGGCCCTGGGGCAGATCGCCCGCTGTTATATAGTAGCCAGAGATGATACGGGGCTCTTTATCGTGGACCAGCACGCCGCCCATGAGCGGATCCTCTACGACCGGCTGTGCGCCATGAGCGACAACGTTCCCTCCCAAGGGCTGGTGCTTCACCAGATCCTTGATTTTCCGCCGGTGGAGAGCCAGCTGATCGCCCGGGAGCAGGAGCTGTTAAATCAATTTGGCTATTATCTCGAGCCCTGCGGGGAGTATCAGTTCCGCCTGACGGCCGTCCCGGCGGATATTCCCGTCAGTGAGGCGGTAGATACGATCCGCCAGATCCTGATGAGCGTTACCGAGGAGAAGAATGTCACCGCCGCCAATCTTCGTCACCATTGTCTGGCAACCACCGCCTGCCATAGCGCCATCCGGCAGGGAGACGAGCTGACGGTAAGGCAGATGCAGCTGCTCATCGAGGAGCTGGCCAAGACGAACCGGCCCTATACCTGCCCCCATGGCCGGCCTACGATCCTCCGCTTTGACCGGGACGCCCTGGCCCTGATGTTCAAGCGGACATGAGAATAATCTGATAAGAAGCCGAGAAAGAATTTTATGGACGCATTTCCGGTTATAATAACTACCGGGCGCAAGCCCACCGCCGCTGACCATGCCCGGGCAGATTTCGGGGCAAAGATCCTCGGGGGGAGGGTGGTTCCCCGCCGCAATGACTCCATTGCCGGCCTTTTGAAAAGGTACGGGGCACCGGTAATTTTGGTAGCCAGGGATGATACGCTGGTTTTAGAGGAGGCTGATGACAGGCTCTTCTTTCATCCCAGCCTGGCCCACGTAAGGCTGAAAAACATCCGGCTCCACGGGGTGGCCGACCACCTTATAGAGGCTCTGGACCTCCGGCCGGGTCAATCGGTACTGGACTGTACCCTGGGTCTGGGGGCAGACGCTATCGTGGAAAGCTATGCCGTCGGAGCGGGCGGTCAGGTAACGGCCCTGGAGAAAAGCCCGCTGATCGCTCTGGTCATAAGCTATGGACTGGCCCATTACAAGGGGGAAAATAACGCTGATATCCTGGCCGCCCTGCGGCGGATAAAGGTTATCAACGACGATTACCGGTCTTACCTGAAGGAGCTGCCGGATAAATCCTTTGACATGGTGTACTTTGATCCCATGTTCCGCTGTCCTATGGAGAAATCCGCGGCCCTTTCTCCTCTGCGGAAGCTGGCGGAAGGGAGACCGCTTGACGAGGATTCGGTGAAGGAAGCCTGCCGGGTGGCCAGAAGGCGGGTGGTAATGAAGGAAGCCTGGTACAGCCGGGAGTTTTCCCGGCTGGGCTTTGCGGAGTTTTCCGGGGGAAAATGGTCGAAGGTAAGATACGGCATTATCCGGACAGACAAATAAAAAGACAGCCGGCGAACGGGAGGAGCCCGCTGCCGGCTGTCTTTTATTTGCCTTTTTTGAGGCTCTGTTTACGCTTGTTTTGCCTCGGCTCGGGCAGCCTCCGCTTCATTTACCGCCGCGTTGAGAGAAGCCATGAGCAGGTCGATATCGAGCCCGTGACCGGCGGCCCCCTGCTCGATGCTTTCAAAATGAGCGGCGGCGCAGCCGAGGCAGCCCATGCCGCTGTTCATGAAAGCCTCGATGGTTTCCGGGTACTTTTGCACGACCTCCAGGATGCCCATATCTTTAGTGATTTTTGCCATTTTAGATTCCTCCTTTGGGAAGCTTACAGGATAACTCGGAGGAGATTATATCATATACGATGGAAGAAGGAAAGAAGATTTACGTTACAGAAAAGGACTGTGAAAAACTGTTGGCGTTTTTCACAGTCCGGTAATCTCTGCCTGCGGCAAGGGGGATTATTTGTCCAGCGCCTTATGAAGTTCCGCTTTCAAAGCGTTGGCATCCTCGATAGCGAGGAGCTGGCCCAGGAGAGCCTTTGCCTTGTTGGCGGTGATGTAGCGGAGGTTCTTGTGGAAGAATTCGGCCGCCACCTGGGGGAAGAGGGCGTAGGAGAGGATATCCTCCTCCGGCGGGTTCATATAGCCCTGCTGCTCAAGCTCGGCCTTGAACTGGGCCATTGTCTTGGCCTTGGCGTCGTCAGCCCGCATATCGGTGATGATGTCCTCCTCGGCAATGTGCATGGTGTTGATGAGGAAGTCCTTGTCGATGGGCTTCGGAGTCTTGCCGAACTTGCCCCGGGCCAGGTCCTTGACTTCGTTGGGCACCATCTTGTAGCGCGCTCCCAGCATGACGTTGAACGTAGCCTGGGTGCCCACGATCTGGCTGGAGGGAGTGACGAGGGGCGGATAGCCCAGGTCGGCCCGAACCCGGGGCATTTCGTCCAGCAGATCCTGATACTTGTCCTCCATCCCCTGTTCTTTCAGCTGGTTCACCATGTTGCTGAGCATTCCGCCCGGAATCTGGAAATCCAGGACGTTGGGATTTACGTCGAAATATCCCTTGAGGCCGAACTCCTTGATGAGCTCCCCCTTTACCTTCAGGAAGTGCTGGGAAATGGGATTGAGGGCCTTGCGGTCGAGACCGGTGTCGTAGGGGGTGCCCACGAGGGTTTCGATCATCGTCTCGGTGCAGGGCTGGCTGGTATCGCAGGCAAAGGGAGCGAGGGCGCAGTCGATGATGTCTACCCCGGCCTCGATAGCTTTCAGGTAGGTCATGGAGCCGAAGCCGGAGGTATAGTGGGTGTGAAGCTCGATGGGGACCTTTACGGCCTTCTTCAGCTTTTTGACCAGATCCTCGGCCACGTAGGGCTTCAGGAGGCCGGACATATCCTTGATGCAGACGGAGTGAACGCCCATTTTTTCCAGCTGCTTTGCCAGCTCTACGAAGGTGTCGTTGGTGTGGAAGGGGCTGATGGTGTAGACGAGGCAGCCCTGGACATGGGGCTTCTCCTTGCACTTCAGAGCCTCGTCGATGGAGGTCTGGAGGTTGTCAATGTCGTTTAAGGCATCGAAGATGCGGAATACCTTGACGCCGTGCTCGGAGGCTTTGCGGACAAAGGCCCGGACCACGTCGTCGTTGTAGTGGTTGTAGCCCAGGAGATTCTGGCCCCGGAGAAGCATCTGGATGGGGGTTTTTTTCAGGTGGGCCCGCAGGGTGTCAAGGCGCTCCCAGGGATCCTCGTTCAGGAAGCGGAGACAGCTGTCGAAGGTAGCGCCGCCCCACGCTTCAAGGGCATTATAGCCTACGGCGTCAAGAGCGTCCAGCTGGGGGATCATCTGCTCAATGCGCATCCGGGTGGCGCACAGGGACTGGTGCGCGTCCCGGAGGATCGTTTCGGTAATTTTCACAGGTTTCTTGGCTGTCATTATGATACCTCTCTCCAATATTTTGCCGCAGGAATCCGGCGGCCGGTGAAATATGACTTCGTCAATCAGTATATTGTCTGGAATAGGGAATGTCAACGAAATTTGAGATGAATACATGAAAACATGGCACAAAATCATGTGGTTTTTCCTCGTAAATCAACCCTAAAGCTGCGGGTTTGAATATTTATACATAGCTTATATGCAGACCGGCCGATTTTTCCCCCGGGATTTGGTTCTTTTTTGTTGCAGTAAATGTATAAATGGTGTAGAATGACAACAGCAGTTTATCGGTTTAGTCTAAAATCCCAGGACAAATTCAAGGAGGAGAGATTTAATGAAGAAACTGTTTGCTATGCTCATGGCTCTCATGGTTTCCGCCGCTATGTTCACCGGCTGCGGCGGCGGGGACAAGAAAGCCGAGGCGCCCAAGGATCAGAAAGCGCAGACCCATAAGGTTGACCGCTCCAAGGAATTCATCACCGTGCTTACCGGTCCCACCAGCGGTATCTACTTCCCCATCGGCGGGGCGTTCTCCAAGGTGATCGGTGAGATGGGTTACAAGACCAGCGCCACCGCTACCGGCGCTACCGGCGAAAACATCAATGCCATCCTCACCGGCAAGGGTGAAATGGCCATCGCCATGTCCGACTCCGTCATTCAGGCGGTTGAGGGCTTCGGCGCTTACGAAGGCAAGCCGAAGGCTACCGATCTCCGGGTCATGATGGGTCTGTGGCCGAATGTGGTTCAGATCGTTACCACCGCTGACAGCGGCATCAAGACCTTCCAGGACATCAAGGGCAAGCGGGTCGGCGTTGGCGCTCCCAACTCCGGCGTTGAGCTGAACGCCCGCATGATTTTCGAGGCCAATGGCATGAGCTATGCCGATGCAAAGGTGGACTACCTTTCCTATGGCGAGGCCATCGATCAGATGAAGAACGGCCAGTGCGACGTGGCCTTCGTTACCTCCGGTCTGGGCAACGCTACCATCAAGGAGCTGGGCACCGCCAAGGAGGTCGTCTTTGTTCCGGTGGATGGCGAGGCCCTGAAGAACCTCACCAAAAAGTATCCCTTCTACATCGAGTGGAAGATTCCGAAGGAAACCTATGGCACCAAGGCTGACACTGTCACCGCCGCCGTTATGAATGTAATGCTCGTCTCCAAGAACCTCTCCGATGACGTGGTCTACGACCTGCTGGATGGTATTTACAGCCCGAAGGGCCTGGAGACCATCGGCGCTTCCCACGCCACGGCGAAGCGGGAGATCAAGCCGGATACCGCTCTCAGAGGCATCACCGGCACCAGCCTGAAGCTTCACCCGGGCGCTGAGAAGTACTACAAGGACAAGGGAATCATCAAGTAATACCGGTCGATTCATGACTAAACCATAAAATGAATATGGCAAGAAGGCATCTGACGGCCTGCCTTGCGCTCCTGGTGGCTGCCGCCGCGCTCTTTGCGTGGTGGCAGGGCTGGGGGAGGCAGGAGCGGCTCCTCAGAATATATGACTATGAAACCGGCAAGCTCATCAGGCAGGAGCCGGTAAAGGTCGGGGATAAACTATTTTTTGGCTGGGTTCATTCCTGGGAAAAAATTCCTTGGCATGAGTATTATCACATAGAAAAGGATAATACCCTGGTGCTGGATACCATCGCTTATCCTGCTTTTGGCGCGGGGATTCCCGAGAACAAGGGGAAGAAGTGCTACGTAAAGGACAAGATGATATACATGGATGAAATCGGTCAGGTTTTTCCGCGATTCGACTGGATAAATTCACATTTCGCCACGAGAGATATTAAACTCAACGATGAGCTTTTGATGACGGGAAAGGATTTACCCGAGCATCGAAGGCTTATTTTACGCATTGAAGAAAGGAGGCTGTGGGATGGAGGATAACAAGAGGATGGAGGAAAGCTCCCTTCAGCTGCCCGCTGACGGCCAGCTTGATGAGAAGGCGGAGGCCGTCCTGAAAAAGGTCGATAAAGAATCCGCCACCAGGAAGCTGGCTGGCCCGGTCAAAAAGATTTTCTTCATCGCCTGCGTTCTGGTTTCCTGCTACCACCTCTATACGGCCGCCTTCGGCCCGCCGGTAACCCTGGTACACCGTTCCCTGCACGTTTCCATGATGCTGGCCCTGTGCTTCATCATGTATCCCTTTTCCAAAAAATCCGATCTGACGAAGCCCACGCTGTTTGACTGGCTGCTGGTGATATTGTCCTTTGCCGCTCCGGCGTATATTTATACGGATTATCTGGGAGTTGTGGAGCGGGCCGGTAACGCGAACCAGACGGATATGGTCATGGCGACCCTGCTGGTGGTTCTGGTCCTGGAGGCCAGCCGCCGGGTGTCCGGCAATGCCCTGTCTATCCTGAGTCTGGTGTTCATCGCTTATGGACTTTACGGCAGGAGTATGCCCGGGATGTTTATGCACCGGGGCTATGACTGGACGTCTCTGTCCAATCATTTCTTTGCCAACACGGAGGGTATCTACGGTACTTCCGTCAGCGTCGCCGCCAGCTATATCTTCCTGTTCATCCTGTTCGGCTGCGTTATGCAGAAGTCCGGCATGGGCCAGTTCTTTAACGATATGGCGCTGGCGCTGGCCGGTCATACGAAGGGCGGCCCGGCAAAGGTGTCGGTAATCGCTTCTGGCTTTCTGGGCTCCATAAACGGCTCGGCGGTGGCCAACGTGGTTACCACCGGCGCTTTCACGATCCCTCTGATGAAGAAGACCGGCTACTCCAGGGAATTTGCCGGGGCGGTGGAGTCCGCCGCTTCCGTAGGCGGACAGCTGCTGCCGCCCATCATGGGCGCCGCGGCCTTCATCATGGCGGAGATGCTCAGCGTCAAATACTCCTCCATCATCGTCTGGGCGGCGGTGCCGGCCCTGCTCTACTACCTGGGGATAATCATTCAGGTACAGCTCCGGGCCTCCAAGGATGGCCTGGTGGGACTGCCCAGGGAGCAGCTTCCTAAGACCGGTGAAGTGCTGAAGCGCCAGGGGCACCTGCTTCTGCCAGTGTTCTTTCTGCTCTACATGCTGTTCTTTTCCGGCACGACGGTTATTTTCTCCGCCGTTCTCACCATTCTGGTGACCATTGTGGTTTCCTGGTTTAAGAAGGAGACCCGCATGAGCGTCGGAGAACTGATCGACGCGCTGGCCGATGGGGCAAAACAGACGGTGTCCGTGGCCATCGCCTGCGCCTGCGTGGGGATCATTATCGGCGTTTCCTCCAAGACCGGGTTTGGTCTTACCATGGCCAACACCATCATTTCTCTGGGGGATACCAGCATCCTCTTCACGCTGGTCTTCACCATGATTACCTGCATGATCCTGGGCATGGGGCTGCCCTCCATTCCGGCCTATATCATTACCGCTTCCATTGCCGCCCCGGCTCTGGCCAAGCTGGGTATCGCCCCGGCGGCGGCGCATATGTTCAGCTTCTACTACGCGATGTTTGCCAATCTGACTCCGCCGGTGGCCTTGGCCTCCTTTGCGGCGGCCGGTCTTTCCGGCGGCGATCCCATGAAAACCGGCATCGCTTCCGTGAAGCTGGCTATTGCGGGCTTCATCGTTCCCTTTATGTTCGTCTACGCTCCCCAGCTCATGCTCATCAACACCACGCTGGTGGAGGGCACGATGGTAGCTCTTACCGGCTGCCTGGGGGTATTCCTGATCGCGGTGGCCGTTGAAGGCTATTTCCTTGCTCCGGTTTCCCCTCTGCTGCGGGCGGTGGCCACTGTGGGGGCCCTGCTGCTCATTAAGCCGGGCGTGGATACGGACGTCATCGGCATTGCTGTTCTGGCGGTCCTGTACTTTTTCCAGCGGAGAAGGGCGGCCTCCGCGGCGGCATAACGAAAACAAAAGCTAAAATTTCTTTCAGTGCCCGATCACCGGCGGCTTTGTCCGCCGGTGATTTTTCTTTCTTTTCGGTAAACTCTGTGATATAATGCGTGGGTATACGGGCTCAGGGAGCCCTGTTTCGGTTGTGCTTTATTGAATATGAAGTTTCTGCTTCGGGCAGGGAGGAGTTATATGGATAAGAAGGAAGCGCCGGCAAGCGCCAGGCCGGCGAGAACCGGTTCCGGCGGGGGCAGGCCCCGCAAGAAAAAAAAGAGCGGCTGGGGCCGGGCGGCCCGGATAGTAAGTTATTTCTGTCTGGTGGCCTTTATCCTGATGGCGGGAATCGGCTGCGGCTTTGTCACCGCTACTCTCAATACCCGGGAGGATATTTCCGACATAAACCCGGTGGCCTCTTCTCATGTTTACGATATTAAGGGCCGGGAGATTACCAGCATTCACGCGGAAGAAAACCGGGTGCCGGTGAAGCTGTCCAGCATACCCAAGGAATTGCAGGACGCTTTTGTCTGCATTGAGGATCACCGGTTCGACGAGCATTTCGGCATCGATCCCTGGGGCATTCTTCGGGCGGCGGTAGCCAATATTCTGGGCGGGTCCGTCCGGGAGGGCGGGTCCACCATCACCCAGCAGCTGGCAAAAAATGCTTATCTGACCCAGGAACGGACCCTCCAGCGAAAGATTCAGGAGATTTTTCTGGCCGTCAAGCTGGAGAGGAAGTACACCAAGGACGAGATCCTGGAAATGTATCTGAACCAGATTTACTTTGGCCAGGGGGCTTATGGGGTAGAGGCGGCGGCCCTCACCTACTTTGGCAAGCCCGCCAGCCAGCTGACTCTCAACGAGTGCGCCATGCTGGCCGGGGTTCCCAAGAGCCCCAATTATTACTCTCCCTTCCACCGGGAGGGGAATACCTGGCCCGCTCAGGAACGAATGATGATGGTCCTCGATGCCATGGAGAAGTTCGGCCGGCCGGCCAAGAAGCGGATGTACAGCCATACGCTTATAAGCGAGGCGAAGGAGGCTCCCTTTAAGCTCCGGGACGTAAAGAATGGCGAGCAGGCAGAGGCCTCTTATTTTATTGATTACGTGCTTCAGGAGCTCATCGCCAATCCGAAGTTCGGGGCGGACGCCGTCTACATGAACGGCCTTAAGATCTATACTACCATCGATTTGGACATTCAGAGGTACGCGGAGCAGGCAATAAAGAACAATCTGCCCCTTTATTCCAAGTACAACGGCATCCAGCAGCCCCAGGCGGCGCTGGTAGCCATCGATCCCCATAACGGATATATCAAGGCCATGGTGGGCGGCCGGGGCACCGACCAGTTCAACCGGGCCGTGCTGGCGGTCCGGCAGCCCGGCTCCGCCATGAAGCCCTTCGTCTTTGCGGCGGCCCTCATCGAGAACTTTACCTCTGATACCATCATCGAAGACAGTCCTATGAAGATCGGCGACTGGGAGCCGGAGAACTACAATCGGAACTTCAACGGCAAGATTCCTCTCCGGACCGTGGCCACCTTCTCCCTGAACGTGCCGACCGTCAGGATCGCCCAGGCGGTGGGTATGGGCAAAATCGTGGACCTGGCGGAGAAAATGGGGATCACCACCCTGGTTCGGGAGGGCCGGATAAACGACATGAACCTGGCTTCCTCCCTGGGCGGCCTCACCCGGGGGGTAACGCCTCTGGAGATCACCAGCGCCTATGGTGTTTTTGCCAATTACGGCGTTCACGTTCCGGCCCGGGGAATCATCAAGGTCTGTGACCGGAACGACAACGTGCTGTATGAGTCTGAGGCGGCCCCCGTCACGGTTTTTTCCGAGGAGATTGCCACGGAGATGAACGACCTGCTTCAGGCCGTCGTTCTCAGCGGTACGGGTACCGGGGCTAATATTGGCCGTCCGGTGGCCGGAAAGACCGGTACCACCAGCGATTATCTCGACGCCTGGTTTGTGGGCTATACGCCGGACCTGGTTACCGGAGTGTGGATCGGCTGTGACGATAATGAAGACCTTGACGGAATGACCGGCGGCGCGCTGCCGGCCTCTGTCTGGCAGATTTTCATGTCCGCCGCCACCAACGGCACGCCGGTGAAGCACTTTGAAGGCAGCCGCCGGATCGTGGCAAAACCCGTCAAGGAAGTCCTTGACCCCAATTCCAAGAACAAACCCGATCCCCGGGACAAGAACGGCAAGGGCGGCAAGGCTCAGACACCGGGGAATGCGGTAAAGCCTGCCGGGCAGGAGCCGGAAAATGAGATCCGAGAACCGGCGGTGAAGAGAAAACCGGCCGCTCCCGTTCCGGCTCCGGCCCCGATACCGACACCGCCCGAACCAACCGGCCCCTCAATTGGCGCCGGGGGTAAAGGCAAGAATTAAATGATGTTTAGGGAGTAAAGATAAATGGCAGCCAGCGTATACGATACCCTCCTTGAGCGGGGCTACATCGCTCAATGTACGAATGAAGAAGAAGTCAGAAGGCTTCTGGATGAAGAAAAGGTTACCTTTTACATCGGCTTTGATCCTACCGCCGACAGCCTGCACGTGGGGCACTACGTGGCCCTGATGGTCATGAGCCACCTGCAAAGGGCGGGCCACCGCCCCATCTGCCTGGTGGGCGGCGGCACGGGAACCGTAGGGGATCCCTCTGGCCGTACCGATATGCGGCAGGTGCTGACCGATGAAATAATCGAGCACAACTGCAACTGCTTCAAAAAGCAGATGTCCCGCTTCATCGACTTCAGCGGCGGCAAAGCCCTGCTCCTGAACAACGGGGACTGGCTCCGCAGGCTGAATTACGTCGATCTGCTCCGGGAGGTGGGAGCCCATTTCTCCGTAAACCGGATGCTGGCGGCTGACTGCTACAAGGAGCGGTGGGAGCGGGGGCTCACCTTCCTGGAGTTCAACTACATGGTAATGCAGGCCTACGATTTCTACACCCTCTATCAGACCCACAACAACAAGCTTCAGCTGGGCGGCGACGACCAGTGGTCGAACATCATCGCCGGGGTGGAGCTTATCCGCCGGAAAAAGGGCGGGGCGGCCTATGGCCTCACCCTCCAGCTCCTCACCAAGAGCGACGGCAAGAAAATGGGCAAGACCGCTTCCGGGGCCCTCTGGCTTGATCCGGAGAAAACGTCCCCCTATGATTTCTACCAGTACTGGCGCAATATCGGGGACGGGGATGTGGAGAAGTGTCTGGCCCGGCTGACCTTCCTGCCCATGGAGGAGGTCCGCCGCCTGGGGGCTCTTCAGGATTCTCAGATCAATGAAGCAAAGAAGGTCCTCGCCTACGAGGTGACCAGACTGGTTCACGGGCAGGAGGAGGCCGATAAAGCGGCTCAGGCGGCGGAAGCCCTCTTTGGCGGCGCCGGCAATGCCGGCAGTATGCCTACCGTCGAGGTGGCCAGGGCAAAGCTGGGGGCAAAGCTCCTGGATGTTCTGACGGAAGGCGGGATATTCGCCTCCAAGGGGGAGGGAAAACGCCTCATCGCCCAAAGCGGAGTAGTTTTGAACGATAATAAGGTCGATTCGGTGGATACCGTCCTGACGGAGGAGGATTTTGCCGATGGTCAGGCCATAATAAAAAAGGGTAAAAAGAAATTCTACCGCCTGAGGCTGGGCGAATAACGGAAAGGGGGCCGGCACGATAATGTGACCGGCCCCCTTTGTCATCAGCCGGGCAGAGCCCGGAACGAATTTTTTGGGAAGCTGTAGAGAATGAAACGATACCGAATCGTCCCGGAGCGAAAGGACGCCTTTTCCCAGCTGGCGGCGGGGATGCTGCTGTCGCCGGAGGACAGGGAGGAGCTGGCGGGGGCCACGCTGCTTCACATTGAGGTCACGCCGGAAACAAATACCTGGGAGCTGCTGCTCCGGACAATTGACGTTATAGATGATGACCTGCTGCGCCGGTTGGCCCTTCACGTGAAGGAGACAACCGGCTATTCGGCTGTCTTTTACCAGGCCCCTATAAATCTGGGGGAGGCAGTGGTCAGGAGCTGGCCTCAGCTCCTGCAGGAGGTGAGCCTGACGGCGCCTCTGGCGGCCCACATTTTAACCGGGGCAGAGGTAGCCGCCGACGGAGTAAGCCTCACCATCGGGGTAGGAGGGCTGGTGGCCCATCAGCTGCTGGAGGAGAAAAACATTGCCCATTGCCTCATCGAGGCCATAAGGCGGAAGCTGGGGGTAGACGTTACCGTTACCTTTGAGGTCAGCGACCATCAGGCCGTGGCGGGAACCGACGCGGATCAGGCCCTGTACCGCAGCGAAGAATATAAAAAAGCGGTAACCGCCGCAAAGGAAATACCTCTGGGAACGGGGGGCGAAGCGGCGGGGGGCTTTGGGGAAGAAGGCTGGGCGGGACAGCGGCGGAGCCGCCGGAAACCGGCCGCGCCCCAGAAAGGCTGTCTCCTGGGGAAATGTATCACCGGAGAGTCCACGCCCATTGGCGATATTGCCGGGGAAATGAAGAATGTTGTAGTCTGCGGCATCATTGACAATGTAACCTGCCGGGAATTTGCCAAGACCAACATCATCACCTTTGACATTGTCGATGAAACAAATGGAATTTCCTGTAAGATGTTCGTGAAGGACAGCGATGAATACGAGCGGCTGAAGGGCGTTCTGAAGGCGGACATCCGGGTGCGTCTCAGGGGCCCGGTGGAGTTTGACAGCTACACTAACGACAACGTGATAAAGCCCTTTGATATAATGGAAGAAAATGTCCCCAAGCGGGAGGATACATCGGCGGTCAAGCGGGTGGAGCTCCACGCTCACACCCAGATGTCCACCCTGGATGCGGTGGTATCGGTAAACGACCTAGTGGACACCGCCGCCCGCTGGGGATGGCCCGCCGTTGCCATCACCGACCACGGGGTTGTTCAGGGCTTCCCGGCGGCCATGAAAAGAGTCATTGACAAGAAGCTGCCCATCAAGGTGATTTACGGCATGGAGGGCTACCTGACGGGAGACGACTATCACCAGAGGCACGCCAACCACATAATCCTCCTGGCCAGGAACACCATCGGCCTCCGCAATCTGTACCGGCTGGTGAGCCTTAGCCACCTGAGATTCTTCCACCGGCAGCCCCGGATACCCAAGGCTGTATTGTCAGAATTTCGGGAAGGGCTGATCATCGGGTCCGCCTGTGAGGCCGGGGAGCTGATCAGGGCCATCGTGGAGGGCCGCGAGGAAGCGGAGCTGCTGGAGATTGCCTCTTTCTACGATTATCTGGAGATTCAGCCCATTCACAATAATGCCTTTATGAAGCTGAAGGACGCCTTTCCGAATATCAATACGGATGAAGATCTGATAAAGATAAATCTCAAGGTGGCCGAACTGGCAAAGAAACAGGGGAAAAGGCTGGTGGCCACCTGCGACACCCATTTCCTGAATCCGGAGGACGCTATCTACCGAGCCATCATCATGGCCGGGAACGGCTTTGAGGACGCTTCCCGGCAGCCGCCCCTTTTCCTTAGAACCACGGAGGAGATGCTGGCGGAGTTCTCTTATCTGCCGGAGGCGGAAGCCTACGCCGCCGTGGTGGAGAATCCCCGGGCCATTGCGGATTCCATCGACCGGATAAAACCTATCCCCGACGAGGACGTCCTCTATTCCCCGGTCATTCCGGGAGCGGATGAGGAGATTCGGGAAATGTCCTACCGCCGGGCTCATGAACTGTACGGAGAAAATCTCCCCCCCGTGGTCCAGGCCCGGATCGATCAGGAGCTGAAGCCCATAATCGGCCACGGCTTCGCCGTCCTGTACCTCATTGCCCAGCGGCTGGTAAAAAAATCAAATCTTGACGGTTATCTGGTGGGCTCCCGGGGTTCGGTGGGCAGCTCCTTTATCGCCACCTTGACGGACATAACGGAGGTAAATCCTCTGCCGCCCCACTGGCGCTGTCCAAGCTGCAAGTACAGCCGCTTTATCACCGACGGCAGCTACGGCTGCGGCTATGACCTGCCGGACAAGGACTGCCCCGTCTGCGGCACGGCTATGATAAAGGACGGCCACGACATCCCCTTTGCGGTGTTCCTCGGCTTCGACGGGGACAAGGTGCCCGATATTGACCTGAACTTTGCCAGCGAATACAAATGCACGGCCCAGCGGTATACGGAGGAGCTCTTTGGCAAGGACAACGTATATAATGCCGGGGAAATTTCCGGCGTCCAGGAAAAGACGGCCTACGGCTATGCCATGCACTACTTTGAGGATCTGGGCCAGAAGAAGCGGCCGGCCTTTATCGACCATATAAAAAAGGGCTGCCTGGGGACGAAGCGGACCACCGGCCAGCACCCGGCGGGGATAATGGTAGTGCCCCGGGATATGGACATCCACTTCTTTACGCCGGTGCAGCATCCGGCGGATAAGAAGGAGTCGGGAATTTACACCACCCACTTTGATTACCACAGTATCTCCAGCCGCCTGGTCAAGCTGGATATCCTCGGCCATGATGATCCCACGGTCATCAAGATGCTGGAAAATATAACCCACCGCGACCCCAGAACGATCCCCTTTGACGACAAGGCTACCCTGTCCATCTTTAATTCTACCGAGGCCATCGGCCTCGACCCGCAGGAGCTGGGCTCCAACAGCGCCACCTTCGGCATTCCGGAGTTCCGCACCGGCTTCACCCGGCAGATGATCGACGACACAAACCCTTCCTGCTTCTCGGATTTGGTGCGGATATCGGGCTTCTCCCACGGGACGGACGTCTGGCTGGGGAATGCCCAGGAGCTGATCAAAGCGGGGACCTGCACCATATCAAACGCCATCAGCGCCCGGGATGATATCATGATGTACCTCATCCACTCCGGCATCGACCCACTGCTTTCCTTCAAGACAATGGAGAAGGTAAGAAAGGGCAAGGGCATCGACCCGGAGACGGTGGAGAAGCTCCGGAAAGGCGGCATTCCCGAGTGGTATATCGCGGCCTGTCAGAAGATAAAATACCTCTTCCCCCGGGCTCATGCCACGGCTTACGTGATGATGGCCTACCGGATAGCTTTCTGCAAGGTCCATTACCCGCTGGCCTTCTACGCGGCCTATTTCTCCATCCGGGCGGACGCCTTCGACCTGGCGATCGTGGCCGGAGGCAAGGAACGGGTCAAGCGGGAGCTGGATGCTCTCTACGCCATCGACAAGCCCGACCAGAAGCAGAAGGATCTGCTGATCGTCCTTCAGCTGGCCTGGGAGATGTATCTCCGGGGCTTCAGCGTGGAGCAGATAAGCCTTTACGAGTCTGACGCCGACCGGTTTATCCTGCGGGACAAATCCCTTCTGCCGCCCTTCTCGGCCATTGGGGGCTTCGGGCTGGTGGCGGCGAAAAATCTGGCGGCCAGCCGGGCCAACGGGGAGTTTACCAGCGTGGGGGATCTGAGGCGGCGCAGCGGCATTTCCAAGACCTGCATTGAAAAGCTTCGGGAGTTCGGGGCCCTGGAAGGACTGCCGGAATCAGACCAGATGGAGCTGTTCGGTTAAACCATCTGACAGTTGAGGAACTGTTTTGTTACAGGTAAATCATCAAAATCAAACTGATTGGGTTCTTGGAGAGAGGGCTCCCCTACAGGGGAGGCTTACTTGATGACAGCCACCTCTTCTACAAGGGACGATTTGGTGGATATAGTTTTTATATTTAGGTCAATTTATTATTGCAATTAACGAAAAAATATTTTTCAGGGAGGCATTACCATGGCAGTTTCACCGGCTGATTTTGTTCACCTGCACGTTCACACGGAGTACAGCCTTTTGGACGGAGCCTCCCGGATCAAGGATCTGGTAACGGCGGCTAAGGAAGCCGGAATGGAGGCTCTGGCCATCACCGACCACGGCAATATGTACGGGGCGGTGACCTTTTATCAGGAATGCAAAAAGCAGGGAATAAAGCCCATCATCGGCTGTGAGGTTTATCTGGCTCCCGGGGACCGCCGGGACAGGGTGGATGTGAAAGGCATCCGGTATCATCATCTTATCCTGCTGGCGGAGAATGAAACCGGCTACCGGAACCTGTCGAAGCTGGTTTCGCTGGGAAACATTGAGGGGTATTACTATAAGCCCCGCATTGACAAGGAGATTCTCCGGCAGTATCACGAAGGGCTTATCTGCCTGTCGGCCTGTATAATCGGCGAGATTCCCCGGGTGGTTATCAGCGGGGATCTGGAAAAGGCAGGGGAGCTGACCCGGGAATACCTGGATATTTTTGGCCGGGAAAATTTTTTCCTGGAGATTCAGAATCACGGGCTGGAGGAGGAACGGAAGGCCAGGGAGGGACTGCTGTACCTGGCGGAAAAGTACGGGCTGGGGCTGGTGGCCACCAACGATATTCATTATGTGCGCCGTCAGGACGCCTCCTACCACGACATCCTGCTGTGCATTCAGACCGGGGCTACTATAAACGAGCCGGGCAGGATGAAATTTTCCTCCGACGACTTCTATTTGAAGAACGTGGCGGAGATGGAAAAGCTTTTTCCTCCCGATACGTACAAGGACGCTCTCACCAACTCCCGGCGCATTGCGGACCGCTGTCAGGTGGACTTCGTCTTTGGAAAGCACTATCTGCCCCAATTTCCCCTGCCGGAGGGACTCACCGGGCAGCAGTATTTACGGCAGCTTTGTGAGGAAAGGATCACTCGCCGGTATGATCCCGTAACAAAAGAAGTGCGGGAGCGGCTGGAATACGAGCTGGATATCATCCACCGGATGGACTTTGACAGCTATTTCCTCATCGTCTGGGATTTCATAAACTACGCCAGAGAACGGGGGATCGCCGTAGGTCCCGGCCGGGGCTCCGCCGCCGGTTCCATCGTGGCCTACGCCCTGGGCATCACCGACATTGACCCCCTGCGCTACGCCCTCCTCTTTGAGCGGTTCCTCAACCCGGAGCGGGTATCCATGCCGGATATAGACGTGGACTTCTGCTATCTCCGCCGGGGGGAGGTCATCGACTACGTAAAGGAACGGTACGGGGAAGACCATGTGGCCCAGATCATTACCTTTGGCACAATGCTGGCCAGAGGGGCAGTCCGGGACGTAGGCCGGGCCCTTGACCTTCCCTACGGCGACGTGGACAGGATCGCCAAGCTGATCCCCACGGAATTGGGGATGACCCTGGACAAGGCCATGAAGGAGTCCGCTGAGTTCCGGCAGCTTTATGAGACCAGCGCCGAAGCAAAGCGGGTCGTCGACTACGCCCGGGCGGTGGAGGGCCTGCCCCGCCACTCCTCTACCCATGCGGCGGGCGTGGTTATCGCCGGGCGGCCCCTGACCGATTACCTGCCGGTGCAGCTGTCCGACGGGACGCTGGTCACCCAGTACGACAAGGATCTGGTGGAGCGGCTGGGCCTTTTGAAAATGGATTTCCTGGGGCTCCGGACCCTTACGGTGATCGCCGACGCTCTGGAAAATATTTATCACAGCCGGGGCGAGCGGATAGACATCGGCAAGATTCCGCTGGAGGATGAGCTTACCGGCAAGATGCTCTGCGACGGCCAGACAAGCGCCGTGTTCCAGATGGAGTCGGCAGGAATGACCCAGCTGGTGAAAGACCTGGCCCCCCGCTCCTTTGAGGATCTGATCCCCCTGGTGGCCCTCTACCGGCCTGGCCCCCTGGGCAGCGGCATGGTCAAGGACTTCATTGACGGCCGTCACGGCCGGAAGAAAGCAGAATACCCCCATCCTCTGCTGGAACCTATATTGAAGGAAACCTTCGGCGTGATCCTCTATCAGGAGCAGGTAATGCAGATCGTCCAGGTGCTGGCCGGCTTCAGTCTGGGACAGGCCGACCTTCTGCGCCGGGCCATGGGGCACAAGGAGCCGGAGCTTTTGCTGAAGCAGAAGGAAGCATTCCTTGCCGGGGCGAGGGCCCGCAATGTGGACGAAAAAACGGCGGAGCATATATTTGAGCTGCTGACCCATTTTGCTGATTACGGCTTCAACAAATCCCACAGCGCCGCCTACGCGCTGGTGGCCTGGCAGACTGCCTGGCTGAAAGCCCACTATCCGGCGGAATTTATGGCGGCAATGCTGACCTCGGTGGTTGACTCCTCGGACAAGGTGGGCGTGTACATCGAGCAGTGCCGGCGGATGGGGATAGCGATCCTTCCTCCGGACATCAACGCCAGCAGCGCCTCCTTCAGCGTCGATGGAAAGGCTATCCGGTTCGGACTGTCCGCCGTAAAAAATGTGGGGGACGGAGCCATTGCGGAAATAAAGAACCGGGAAGCCGCAGGCGGACCCTACACCTCCTTGGAGGACTTCTGCTCCCGGGCGGATATGCGCGCCGTCAACAAGCGGGTGATCGAAAGCCTCATCAAGTGCGGCGCCTTTGACTCCCTGGGGGCGTATCGCTCCCAGCTGCTGGCCATCCTGCCGGATGCGGCGGCGCAGGGCGCCTATCATCAGAAGGACGCGGAAAGCGGCCAGCTGGGCCTGTTCGGCGAAGAAGAAAACCTGCTGGCCATCCCCCTGCCCAACATAGATGAGGCCCCCATTGAAGAACGGCTGGCCTGGGAAAAGGAAATAACTGGCTTCTATATTACCGGGCACCCTCTGGATACCTATAAACGAAAAATTGAAAACTTCTTCGGCATCGGCCGGATCCTCAACGGGGAGCTGCCGGAAAAGGCCCGGGTAAGAGTAGCCGGAATCATTACCAAGGCCAGGCGCAGCACCACCAAAAAGGGCGATACCATGTGCTTCCTGACGGTGGAGGACTACACCCATTCCCTGGAAGTGATCGTTTTCCCAAAGGTTTTTTACGACCACATGAACGAGCTGCTGCCGGAATCCATGGTGGTCGTCACCGGCCGGGTGGATGCCTCAGAAACCGGCACAAAGCTGCTGGCGGATGAAATCACCTCCCTCGAGGACTATCACCCAACTTATTTTCTGACAATAGAGCCGGAGGTAGCCACGGCTGACATACAGAAAAAGATAACGGATATTTTGGCCAGGCACCCGGGACAAAATCCGGTCCGCTTTTACCTCAAGGCCCAGAAGCGGCACGTAAAGGCCGAACCCGGCTGCGCCGCCGCCGACTCCCCGGAGCTGGCGGAGGAGCTGGAAAAGATTCTCGGCAAGGGAAACGTTCTCTGGCGTTAGAAAGGATGCACATGAAATTATCAACACGGGGAAGATACGGCGTTACGGCCCTCTTTGAGCTGGCCTTAAACTACGGCCGCGGGGTAGTCCCCCTGCGGGACATCGCCCGCCATCAGGGAATCTCCGAACCATATCTGGAGCAGCTGGCAAAAACCCTCCGGCAGGCCGGGCTTGTTACCAGCACAAGAGGCGCCCAGGGCGGCTACTCTTTGGCCAGACCTCCGGAGGAAATAACCATTGCTCAGGCAGTAGAAGCCACGGAAGGCCCCATTGCCCTGGTGGACTGTCTGATGGCCGGCAGTGAAACGAAAGCCCCCGCCTGCGAAAAAGCCGGTACCTGCGTCACCAGAGACGTGTGGGCCCGGGTCTGCGACAGCATAAATCAGGTGCTGAACTCCATTACCCTGGGGGATTTGGTGAAGGATTACCAGAGGGAAAAGGGCCCCGGCAAAAAAGATTTTGAAAATTTTTCAAAAAAGGATTGACAAAGGACTATCAAATTGATATTATACACGAGTCGCTCACCTCGGTGAGCAGCGGGGAAGCCCGCCGGTGTTCTCTGAAAACTGAAC
>JAAGKN010000727.1_pt1 | contig 55070 bp, 35 predicted proteins | sample 6206371 | NCBI WGS metagenome assembly JAAGKN01 (sample SAMN11533720, study PRJNA540317) | gut metagenome | isolation source: fecal pellets from male and female animal of same cohort | host: Peromyscus leucopus | place: USA:CA | collected 2017
CAAAGCATTCAGGAGCCTTTATATCCTCAAGGTTTATACCTCCGAATGTAGGTGCTATCGCCTTGACTGCCTCCACAAACTTGTCCGGATCCTTTTCATCCAGCTCTATATCAAAGACATCTATCCCGGCATATACCTTGAACAGCAATCCCTTGCCTTCCATTACCGGTTTTCCGCCCAATGCCCCGATGTCTCCAAGGCCGAGTACTGCGGTGCCATTGGAAATCACTGCCACCAGATTGCCCTTTGCTGTGTATTTATACGCATCCAGCGGGTTCTTCTCTATCTCCAGGCAAGGCTCAGCCACTCCAGGAGAGTATGCCAGTGACAGGTCCTTCTGCGTCCTGTAAGGTTTTGTAGGGATTACTTCTATCTTGCCGGGCTTGCCCTCCGAATGGTAGAGCAGAGCCTCTTCTTTTGTTATTTTTGCCATAATTCAGATTTTGGGGCATCAAATTTAGCAATAATTCTTCTTATTCGTTCAATTGACGATTAATTCGCAATCTCCAATGTCTTTGCTTCAAATATTGAATTATCCCCGTTCAACCTGGCGGCAAATGTTATCGGCACTACAGCATCAATGGCTTGGCTACTCCTGCTTCAAGGCATTCCCGACCGCTTCCGAAATCTTTCTGATTTCCTCCGGAGACGAGCCGAGGGAGCCGAGCACAATACGCCCGTCACGCCCTATCACAAAAGAACGAGGAATGCTCTTTTCCGCATATTTGGAGAAAATCCTCTTGTCTGTATCAAGAATCACCTTACCGGAAAGATAGAGATAGGACTGGCCTTTAGGCGATGAAAAGAAATCATCAAGCGACTTGCGTGAACCGGTATATGCCACAGGCAGATACACAAAGTCCTCATTATCGATGAACTGCTCCAGTGCCTTCGGCAACGCTTCGGGGGCAAGTTCACGCAGGCATGGGTTGCACCACGTAGCCCAGAAGTTCAGCAGGACCACCTTGCCCTTATAGTCGCTCAATTTCACCTTTCCTCCGGCATACCTGTCAGCCGTAAAGTCCGCGGCCACGGCACCTTCCTTCAGATATGTAGTCTGTTCATATATCTGGCGGAGCATATCTTCCTGAGACGAGGCTGACTGCCCATATCCGGCAAATGAAACCAGCCCGCACAGCACGACAAAAACAATTCTTTTCATAACAATCCGTATATATATCCGGGCACAAAAATACGAAAAACTTCGGATAAGCATCCTTCTGCCACATCAACAAAAATCTTCACAAAGACATAAAACCAATTCAATACACAATCCATAGCATCACCAATATCCGGCCCGGTCTATTCTGGTATCCGGGTTGCCGGGACAGGCTCACAGACATGAAAGCGGTGCAGGTTGGCCATAGCAAATACCAACCTGCACCGTCTTTATGCAATATATGTCTTCTGAGGCATGTGAGCATGCCAGGTTGGTTGAAAAGATGACCAACCTGTACGCCACAGATTACTCCTCTTTCTTTTCAGCCTTTGATTCCAGGAAAAGCTCGTCCATCTGGAGCTGGTCGATGTATGAAGGGGAATCAATCATCACATCGCGGCCCTGGTTGTTCTTAGGGAATGCAATGTAGTCACGGATTGTCTCCTGTCCACCGAAGAGGGCGCACACGCGGTCGAAACCGAATGCAAGGCCTCCATGAGGCGGAGCACCGAACTTGAATGCATTGATTATGAAGCCGAACTTGTATTCAGCATCCTCCTTGCTGATGCCGAGGATCTCGAACATCCTCTGCTGCATCTCAGCCTCGTGGATACGGATTGAACCGCCGCCAAGCTCGGTACCGTTGAGCACGAAGTCGTATGCATTGGCGCAGACTTTCTCAAGGTCTTCCTTCCTGTCGCTGTAGTAAAGGTCTATATGTTCCGGCTTAGGTGCAGTAAACGGATGGTGCATGGCGTAGAAACGCTGGGTCTCGTCGTCCCACTCGAAGAGGGGGAAATCCACCACCCAGAGCGGAGCGAACTTGTTCTTGTCGCGCAGGCCGAGACGGTTGCCCATCTCAAGGCGGAGCACTCCGAGCATAGTCTGTGCTTTCCTCTTTTCGCCGCAGAGGACAAGCATCATGTCGCCTTTGGAAGCACCGAGACGCTCTGCCACAGCCTGCAGCTGTTCCTGAGTATAGAACTTGTCAACAGAAGACTTTATGCTTCCGTCTGCATTTACCTTTATATATACAAGTCCCTTGGCACCTACCTGAGGCCTCTTCACCCACTCTGTCAGCTCATCAATCTGCTTGCGGGTATATTCTGCAGCTCCATCGACATTGATTGCACCTACATAGCCTACGCTGTCAAATACAGAGAATCCATGTCCCTGCACAAGGTCTGTAATCTCATGGATCTTCATTCCGAAACGGATATCCGGCTTGTCAGAGCCGTAGAAGTCCATTGCGTCATACCAGCTCATACGTGGAATCCTGTCGGCAATCTCCACATTCAGGACATTCTTGAAGAGCGTCCTCATCATTCCCTCGAAAGTGTTCAGGACATCCTCCTGCTCCACGAATGACATCTCGCAGTCAATCTGTGTGAACTCGGGCTGGCGGTCGGCACGCAGGTCCTCATCACGGAAGCAGCGTACAATCTGGAAATAGCGGTCGAAGCCCGACACCATAAGCAGCTGCTTGAACAGCTGGGGAGACTGGGGCAGAGCGTAGAACTCACCCGGATTCATGCGCGAAGGCACCACGAAGTCACGTGCGCCCTCGGGGGTGGACTTGACCAGAATGGGGGTCTCGACTTCGAGGAAATTCTTTGCGTCCAGATAGTTGCGTACCTCATGCGCAATCTGGTGACGAAGCTTCAATGCTTTCTGCAGAGGGTTTCTGCGCAGGTCAAGATAGCGGTATTTCGCACGGAGTTCCTCACCTCCGTCGCTCTCGTCCTCTATTGTGAAAGGAGGGGTATTTGCCTTGTTGAGAACCTTTATTTCAGATATTGCAATCTCTATGTCGCCAGTAGGCATCTTCGGGTTCTTGCTCTGGCGTTCGATGACTGTTCCGGTCACCTGGAGCACCCATTCACGTCCGAGGGATGATGCCGTCTCAATCAGCTCCGGTGCTGCAGACGCATCCACAACGAGCTGCGTAATTCCATAACGGTCACGCAGGTCGACAAATGTCATTCCTCCGAGTTTCCTTGATTTCTGTACCCATCCGGCAAGTGTCACGACCTGTCCGGCATTTTCAATGCGGAGTTCACCGCAAGTATGTGTCCTGTACATTGTTATATTTTTAAAATTTGCAATCAACAATAGCGTGTGGAGCAATGCAGGCACTCCTGCATTTTCTCCGGAAGCGACAAGGCCCTGTCCAAAATCCAGGACAATGCCAATACACAGCCAAAGCCATTAAAACAATTGCCGGCCAATCCATGCAGACCAGCCGACAAAATTAAGAAATTATAATTGAATTACGTTCAAAAAAGAAACATTTGGACACCGCATCTAATCACACAGATATGAATCGAAACGCTGTCCGCTGCATTCCATTGTCCTCACCCTGGACGGTGCAGAGGACGGTGAGAGGGCAAACGGCTGCATCTTCACATTTGAATACGACTTCGAGCCGACAGATTCACGTGTGTATGTATTGCTTGTCGGCTGCTCCGATGTGAAGAGCAGGAACTGGTACTGGTAGACATCCGCTGTAGAACCAGGTGCCGAGAGCCAGTACAGCGTATCCCCGATATATCCGATTGCAAAGTCGCATCCTCCCCAGTATGTCGAGAAACCGTCTGACATTCCGAGATAAGCATAATTGGACCTGTACATCCCGCAAGGCTGCGCCCCGACAATGATGGCATGCAGTTCCTCGTCATAATAGCCGACAAGCTCCGGAGTGAAGTCACGCATGTCTGACATCCCGCTTATGATTACCTGCGAACTGTTCTGCCTGTAGATGTCAACCCTGTAGCTGGAAGTTGATGCAGTGGTCGATGTCGCCCCCGTAACGCGTGTCGTGGCAGTGGCCTTGAATGCCCCGAGGAAATCATCCATTGTCCTTGTACGGTCAAATTCAGCTGTTGAATGTCCAAGGGTAGAAGCTGAGCGCACCTCAACCGACACATCCCCGAAACTGTTGAACACGGCAACCGCAAGAGTATATTCCAGCCCTTCGGCAAGATTCTGGAAGGCAGTCGTGAAGCCGTCCTCATTTGCAGCATCTATTATCTCTGCAGACACAGCATTGCCGTTGGAAGCCACAAACTCAGCCAGCGGCATGTTCCTGTTGGCATTCACGAGATAGTCAAAGATGTCTGTCCTTATGCAGAGATATTTCATTGAGACCGCATTTGCAGTCTGGATATGCCAAAGCAATGATGAATACTGCGAATACTGTCCTGTCTCATCCCGGTAGAAGCTGAAGTCAACCGCTTTCGGGAGATACTGTCCGTCCGGATCGAAGGTGAACCTCGTATGGAACAGGCGGCATGGTTCGCCGGCCTCATCGTATGCAAGGGCAACAGCCGTAAAGTTTCCTCCCGGGATGCTCCATAGCTCAGAATAGTCACCGTACTGGGTAAGCACCGGATAAGGTCCAGGTGCCTCGCCGTTTATCAGCATTGTGCGCACACGTTCAAGCGCAGCTTCATCGGCAGTGATGTCGCCCGGAACGACGGTTGCCTTGTATGACTTTACGTATTCATTGATATAGAATGAAAGGCGCGGAGCCTTGAATCCGGTCTCGGTGGTCTCCTCCCCGTCAAAGTCAATCGCCATCAACGGAGTCTCGTCGGCATCCGCCTCGAAGACAAGGGTTTCCTCGCCACGTGCGAAATAGCCCTCTGACACATAGTATATAAGGTAAAAGCTGAATGTGCCTTTGCCATCGTATGTACATGGATATGCACTGTACATGCTGTCATCACCCTGATAGACAGCCATGTCGGATACCTGCACATATTCATTGTAGTTGGAATTGAAATATCCTATTGACTGCGCAGGGACAACACATGTATTGTCATCTTTAAGTATGAACTTGAATCCAACTCCACTTGCCCAGTCATTTACACGGAAGATATTCGCCCCTGCAGCCTTGTCCACTTCAAGCCCGGATGTCCTTCCGGTATAGAAGGCATTATAGTTGAAAGTGGCGGTCTGGCGAACTTCCTCGCCATCTTCATTTATCCTGTAATACGGCTCCCAGGTAAGTTCAAATGATGCCGAGACGTCCATCTTGTCCGTGTACTGGGAGACATACGCGCTGTTGTCACCGAGATAGGCATCCCTGTCACGGATATATAGTGTAGTCTTCACGTTCCCTCCCATAAGGAGCCTGGAAAGGTCCACAGATACCGGCACCGTCACAGAATATTCCCCGTCAGGGATGGTGACAGTCTCAGGAGCTGTAAACAGCCCGGAATCTGTCCCGCGGTTCAGAATATGCACAGTGTACGAGCCCTTGTTTCCAGGACGGGCGATCTGCACGTCAATTGTCCCTTCGGAAAAGTCTGTCGGGAATTCCTTTTCTATGGACGACTGGATGAAATGTATTTCCTTGCAGTCATCATAATTGGGATTGTACAACGGCCCCTCCTGCGTCTTGGAGCACGAGGTCCCGGCCATAAGGACAATCGCCGGGATTATATATCTAAGTCTTTTCATCATTGCTTTCATCACGGATTCTGGTCTTCTTCGTTGATATTCGGATTGGCGTCAAGCTCATCTTTCGGAATCATGAGCACCCAGTCGTATGTGTCAGGGTCAGTAATGTTGATTCCGTTACGGTTCATTGTGGTAATGCAGTCTGACGAAAAGCCGTCCTCTGCACTTCTTGCCACGCCCTGGCCCAGGCGGCGCACGTCAAAGAGCCTTCCATATTCGCCCCACAGCTCGACCCTTCTCTGGATAAGGATATTCTCAAGGAAAGAGCCGGTCCATGTGGTTGTTGTCGCGCCAAGCATTGTACCACGGTAGCTTGCAGCATTGTATGCAGGGTTACGTGGAGCCATCACTGTGTTCATGAGCGAACGTGCCTCATCGTCGTTGCCGTCACGGAGCGCAGCCTCAGCCGCTGTAAAATACATTTCCTCAACCCTCATATATGTATAGTCACCGAGCCATGCCGCCACATTGGAGAATGAGAACTTGGAGGAGACATACGGGCTTTCCCTGTCATCCGGATTCCACCACGCACGGCGGATGTCATTCTCGCTGATATGGTTGTAGAGCTGTCTGTTGATGATTTTCGGTGCCGCCTGCGCGTATGCGCCTGAGACATTGTCCATGTGGGTGAAGAATCCGGCATACGCTCCGGACTGCTCTGAATTGGCAATCCCTGCACCCCACATCACATTGGCATTGCTGATGTCATTCATTCCTCCCATAAGCTCGCTCTGACCGCCTACAGAATAAGGTCCGTCTTCTATCACCTTCATCGCTGCATCATACGCACCGGTCCAGTCTCCCTCGACAAGGCACACCCTCGACTTGATTCCGAGCGCGACATACATGTTGATATGGGACTTGTTGTTGTCAGCAAGTGTTGTAGCCTGGCCCTTCTCCAGAAGTTCAATAGCCTTGTCGATATCCTCGTCAATCCTGTCATAGACAGCACGCAGGTTCGAGCGTGGCTTTCCTACAGTATTGATAGTTGTTCCCTCGGTGTAAAGCGGAATACCAGGATCATTCCAGCGCGTAGCACCGTTCATCGCATTGTAAGGGGCACGTGCAAACCATGTCGCAAGGTTCAGATAGGCCAATGCCCTGATGGCGTATGCCTGCCCAACGACATAAGAAACGTCAGCCTCGGTGCCTTCCATCGTCTCCTCAGCACCGATGATATAGTTGGCATCAGCTATCCATTTGTAGTTGGCATACCAGACGTCATATCCGCGGAATGCAGAAGATGAATAGTATGATTTCACGCTGTAGACATGGTCAAACCAGAACCATCCGTTACCCTGTCCCTGCATGATCAGGTCGTCAGCCATGACCTCCAGTGCAATATTGTATGCAGAAATGCCGAAACACTGGTGAGTGTTGGCTGTGGTTGTCCATCCTGCCGTCCACATTGAACGGTAGATACCATTGACCGAGCTGATTGCCGTAGAGGCTTCCTTGAGGAGTTCCTCGCCTGAACCGGAGTCAGTCGGGGAAAAATCCAGCAGTTCCTGATTGCAGGCCGAAACACCTGCCATAACCAGTAAAAGTAAAATATATAATCTTTTTCTCATCTCTTCTGCCTGTTAAAAGTTCAAATCCAGACCAAACACCATTGCCCTTGAAGGTGCGTATGTGTATGACACGCTTCCTGTAAAGTTGTACTGCGGATCCATTCCGTCCAGATGGTTGAACATCGCGATGTTGTCTACCGTAAAGAATACCCTGAGCGACTTAACGCTGATTTTCGACATCCATCTCTGCGGGAACGTGTATCCAAGCGTGATATTCTTGATTGCGAAATATGACGCATTGACAAGCGAGCTGTCGTCAGTAGGATATGAGCCGCCTATCTCCAGCAGAGGCACATCTGTGATATCGCCTGGCTTCTGCCATCTGCGCAGCACATTCCTGTGCCAGTTGTTGCCTGCATACTGGACCCTCATCGTACCGCCATAAAGTCCGTCATAAACCTTGCCGCCAATCGAATATGTAGCAAGGAAAGAGAAGTCAAGGTTCTTGAATATGACAAATGATGACCCGATGCTTCCCATGAGCTTCGGTTCACGGCTCCCCATGTAGTATTTGCTTAGATTGGCCATAGTGACATTGTCAGTCACATATTCTTCGCAACGCATGTTCGCCACCTGGCCGTCCTCATTCACAGAAGGCGTCCAATAGGCATAATAGAGCTGCTTTCCTGTCGCAGGGTCCACTCCTGCGCGCTTTGAGACATAGAATGTATATATCGGCTTGCCGACCTCAATGATTGACGCACCTGAGCTTATCGAATTCTGCGAAGTGGTAAGTTCAATGACCTTGTTGCGGTTGAATGAGCCCATCAGTGTGGCGTCCCACCTGAAATTCTCCCTTTGGAATACTGTACCGCGGAAAGAAAGCTCCAGGCCCTGGTTGCGCATAGAGCCGACATTGTCATTGTATCCGGTAAATCCGGTCGAGATGGCAAGAGGATTGGCAAGCAGCATGTCAGATGTCCTCCTGTTGTAGTATTCAGCAGTCACGGAAAGGCGGCCCTTGAACATTGAGGCCTCGACCCCGACATTCAGGTTCGCATTCTTCTCCCATGTGATGCTGCGGTTCTCCAGCTTCGATGCAAATGCACCTGCATCGCTGGCATTCGGCCATGTGTAGTCATAAAGGCCCTGCCATGCGTAATATGAGCCGAGGTTGTCATTGCCCTGAACTCCGTATGATGCCTTCAGCGTCATGTTGTTCAGCCATGACTGCGTCCTGGCCATCCAGCTCTCATTGGAGATTCTCCACGAAGCTCCCACAGACCAGAAATTGCCCCAGCGTCCTGTCTTGTGGAAACGCGAAGAACCGTCTGTACGCCAGCTCGCATCCACATAATACCTGTCCCGGAATCCGTAATTAAGCCTTGTGAAATACGACTCGATTGCGTAGTTGTTGGAATAGCTCGTGTTGTCTGAAGTAGTGACCGCAGGAGCAAGCTCATCTATCCCGTCCATTATGCCGGTCTTCTGTCCCTGCGCATAATTGTAGCGGTAGCGGTAGAACTCGTGTCCGAGGAGCACCTTGATGTCGTGCTCGCCGAAAGCCCTGTCATAGTTGACTATCTGGTTGAATGTGTAGCTCAATGTCCTGGAATTTGTCTTGGTCAGACGGCCTCCCTGGGCTGCTGCATTACCATGGTATTTGTCATTGACAAGTGTCCTCTGGTAGTCGTTGAAGTCTGTACCGAAGTTCACGGAGAATTTCAGGCCATAGAGGAGGGCGTCCTTGTTGACTGTCCCGAGAGTTATATAGCTGCGGGCAGAAAGCGTATTCCTCTGGTAATAGGCCTTGTTGTTGTAAAGTTCAGCCTTTGAGTTGAATCCCTGTGCGACAGGCCTGTTGGCAAATCCGTTGTCATCCTCTGCACCATATTCATATTGCAGCGCCCCGTTCTGGTCAAGCACATTGTTTCCGGCCATATCCTTCTGGTAGACAGGATATACAGGAGCCATGAACTGTGCTGTATACCAGACATTGGAAGTGGTTGCCCCGCTGAAATCCTGATAATCGGAATCAGTATGTGCAAAATTGGCATTCATGCCTATCTTGAACCAGTCGTTTGCCTGGGAATCCACACTTACACGTCCTGAATACCTGTCAAAGTCTGTATTCTGCAGGATACCGTTCTCCTTGTAATAGCCCATGGAGACGAGGTAGTTGATTTTCTGCGAACCTCCGCTGACAGAAAGCACATGTTCGGTGCGTATCGCTGAGTTGTTGCTGATTTCATCCATCCAGTTCTCATTCCATGCAGCAGAGGCATCGGACATTATCTTGCCTGTGGACGGATCAATCAATGTCTCCCATGTGTAATTCTTGTAGGGGTTGTAGTATTCGGGATTCTTCAGTCCTCCTATTGTCTGCCCGAGATTGGCTGAAGCATACCGTGAGGCTCCGTCGAAATCCATCCCGGTACCATACTGCGCACTGTTGCGCAGAGCCTCGTAGGTCAGCTCCACAAAATCATCCATTCCGACAAGGTCATAGCGTTTGAGTGCCCTTGAAGCCACTCCGACTGTACCTTTGTAGGATATGTTGGCACGTTCCTCCTTGCCGCGGCGTGTAGTAATCACGATGACTCCGTTTGCACCCCTTGCACCGTAGAGCGCACCGGCAGACGCATCTTTCAGCACTGTCATTGTCTCTATGTCTGCTGGATTTATCGCACTCAATGAACCGTCATAAGGGATTCCGTCCACAACATATAGAGGTGTCGAGGCCGCATTCACAGAACCGATACCGCGTATCATGATTGAAGCACCTTCACCAGGCTGTCCGCCACCGGAAGACACCTGCACTCCGGCAACGGCTCCCTCAAACGATTTGGTGACATTTCCGACTACCCTTTTCTGGAGTTCATCCCCCCTGACAACGGCAGCAGAACCGGTAAACGACTCTTTCTTGGCTGTTCCGTATGCCACGACCATCGTCTCGTCCAGGACAAGGGATTCCTCCTGCAGCACGATATCCACCACTGAACGTCCTGCAACCTTTACTGTCACACTTGTATATCCTATGCAGGAAACGGACAGGACCGCATCAGATGGTACATTTTCGAGAATATATTCACCGTCAAGCGATGTGCTGGCTCCCTGTACCGTGCCCTCCACAAACACTCCGGCCCCCACGACAGGCTGTCCCTGGCCGTCTGTAACCACACCTTTCACGACAAGATTCTGTGCAAAGGCCGGGAGACAGGTGACAAGCAAGACTATTCCTGCCAATATTGATGATACTTTATTTTTCATGTTCGGTTAAATAGCGTTTCTCTAAAATTTTCATGTTGTGTATGGCTGTCCAGATGTCATCTCCATCGACATCTGCCCTTGCCGGAGCCATCACGGTCACAAGAGGGAACAGTTCCTTGTCCCATGGAGCCGTAAGCATGACCTCACCGCATGATGCAGTTTCCTGCCCGGCAGACATTTTTGCCAGCTGCGCATCCTCTTCCGGAGCTGCTGTTGTTGTCACTGTAGCGTATTTCGTTATCCTGTCACCGACAGAATTGACTGCTGTACCAATTACAGTATATTTTGTGGAAGGCGAGGCATTGAGCCTGTAGGCCAGTCCTCCTCCATTTATATAAGGGATATTCTCCTCGGCGATGTCATGCCCCAATTCCTCATCGGCGACAAGGTCCGGATATCTTGACACAGGGATATTTGCAAGTGCAGATGACTGGAACCAGGCAAAGCGTGCGCTCACGATATCCACACCTTTGAACCCGGCAGTCACGATATTGTGTGTCGGCCCGTAGGTCTCGCTGACAACTGCAGAGACTGCAAACCAGGCCCTGTCTGTCAGCTCCGTCTTTGTTGTCACAGAATTGACGCATAGGGTCTCCTCACCTCCTGCATCAGTCGCCAGGGTTGACAAGGTATATGACGCACCTGCCGTTGCAGATGTAATCAGTACACATCCGTTGTTGGAATTGGTACCGGCAAGATGCGCCTCAGTACCGGCATAGCTGTATCTCTCATCACGCAGGAATGCCTTTATCGCCTCAGTGTCCGAAGGGTCAGGAAAGACCTGCCTGAACGAAGATGTCGGAAGTGTCCTGTACCTGATTGACTTGACATCCTGTCCCATCCATAGGGCAATCACGGAATTCATCCAGGTATATCCAGCCGCAACGTATGCATTGGAGAGATAGTATGACTGGCTGAACCATGGACTGCCTCCGAAATTAGGTCCGTCAGATTCTCCTAAGGCCTTGGTCTTGAAAGTAGTATATGACAGTCCGGATGTCACCTCGCCCTTGATTGTCATTCCGAATGCAATCACTGCATATGTCATCTCGGAAGTAAGCCCTGTCTTTGTCATAGAGCTGGTTCCCGACTTGAGGACAGAGCCGAGGGCAAGCTGGAGGCTGATCCCCTGCTGCTGGGCATATTCAAGGATTGCAGTATGGTATGACTCTATGATTTCCTCCTCCGAAAGGCGGTTCAGGAGATATGCAGGCACCACATCATAATAATAGAGGTCACCGGCTACTGCATATATGTCATAGGCCACGGCATCCGCTACAATATCTGTAGGCACTATCAGATAAGCCGGCACATCATCCACGGAAGTAGTGAAATCAAGCACAGCCTCATCCGAGTCCATCCAGTTCTGCGGATTTGCAGACACGGCCTTCACGGAAAACCTGTATTCCGTTCCCTTGACAAGGTCAGTCATTGTCGCCTTTGGCTCGGCCGTAGTGTATGTTTTTCCCCCGATTGTGTATTCATATCCGGCAGCCCCCTCCACCATCGACCATGTAATCACAGTCCTTGATGCGTATGCGCAGCCAAGCGTAATCTCCGGTGCGGCAAGAGGAAGGAGTTCATCCGTGAACACATGTACATAGGTACAGTCAGATGACACGAAAGGCTCTTCACCGTCTGCCCTTACCGAAATGACATATTCAGTATGGTTGTCCAGGCCTGAGAATGCCATGCGCCGGTCAGTCACAGTCTGTTCCTCTCCGCCGTCAAACACCAATGTGTACGACACTGCATTCTCGACGGCATCCCATTGAAGGATGAAACCGTCAGATGTCAATGCACGGACCTTCACATCCGGCTTTTCCAGCCTATAGCTGCAAGGAGCCATCGGGTCCTCCTCATGGGAGCATCCTGCAGCCAATATAAGAGCGGCAACGGCCGCAAATAAAAATATCAGATTCTTTTTCATGGCCATCTTCATCATTCAACAGTTACATCAAAAGTCTTCTCTATAGCAGTACCGTCCGAAACTTTGACCGTAACAGTACCCTTTGACACTCCCTTGATAGTCATGATACCCTCCGCGAGTGAAATGTCAGCATATCCGTTTGCAGAGACGCTGTAGACAAGCACCTGCACAGACGGGAAATATTCTGAAAGTTCAATAGACACGGATGAACCGGCACGGACCGTGACAGCAGGTATGTCAGCCATCCTTACGACTGTCTTCAGCAGGCTGTATGTGTCCAGCACACCGGTTCCCATCAGGCCGGCATGGCTTGCCGGATAATATGAATCCATAGGCCTTGTACTGCTCAGAAGGGCCTGGCGCAGCATTTCTGATGTCAGCCCTTTCCTTTTCTCTGCTCCGTAATAATAGCTTACAGCCAGGGCGCACGCGCCTGAGACATGCGGACATGCCATGGATGTTCCCTGTATGCTTTCATAGGCAGATGAACCATCCTCGGCAACACTTGTGCTGTAGACACCGCCATAAGTGGAATTGAGCGCAAGGTCACCTCCCGGTGCCGACATTGAGACCCATGTCCCGTAGTTGGTATAGTTCGCTGGTGTCCCGAGATACGAGATTGACGCCACATTGACCGCTGCAGGGTCAGATGCAGGGTAGTTCAATTCGTCAGAATTGTCATTTCCTGCGGCAAAGATCACTATTCCGCCGGCCATCGGCCCCACCTGGTTGCCGTTTTCATCGATGCCGGCATATTTCACGAAATACTCCATTGCACGTGACAGTGCGGAATATACTCCACGCTTCCAGTTTGTAGCGGAGATGGCCCCTGCCGTATAGCCCCAGCTGTTCTGGCTTATTACCGCGCCGTTGTCTGCAGCATATTTCATGGCACGGACCTGCCCGCCGATTCCTGCCCCGGAAGAGCCGGACTCAGAAGCCCCGAGAGTCTGCAGGGTCATGATCTTCACGCCGTCACCCTTTCCAGAGCCTCCGGCAATGCCATTGACACCGATTCCGTTGTTGTTGACAGCTGAGACAGTCCCGGCGACATGCGTACCGTGCATGTTGTCCGAAGAAAAGGTAATCCTGCCGGAGCCGTCGACGAAATTATATCCATATATGTCATCGACATATCCGTTGCCGTCATCATCGATTCCGTTCCCTGGAATCTCAGCCGCTGTTGACCCACATGTTGGCAGCAAGGTCCTCATGGTCATATTTGACGCCCTGGTCGATTACAGCAACGATGACATCAGGATTTCCAGTGCACAGTTCCCATGCCTTCCAGACATTGGCATCAGCCCCCATGACCGTATTCACTGCACCTACTGTTCCTGTGTTGTTGTAGTGCCACTGGAGCATCTGCGCCCTGCTGCCCTCATTGAACGGGAAGTGTGCTGTCCTGCCAGCCGATGCTGAGGCCTGGAAAGGCTCACAAGGCAGTTCTGCAGAAGAATATCCAGCCGACACTGTCGGAAGGGAATATTCTATAATATCTATATCCTTGCAGGCTGAAAGCAGTGAAGCGACCTGTGCGGTAGGTACAGAAGGGTCATATTCAGCTATGTACCACAGATGCAGTCCCTCCTTTCTTGTCCTTTCCTCAAAACGTCCGCACTCAGGGAAGAGACGTTCAAACTTGACCGTACCGAGCTCCGTAAGGACACGGTCTATCTGGTCAATCCCGCTTCTTCCGGCCGGCACTCCTGCCCTGGTGACTATTGCAGAGGCACTATCCTTCAACTTGACAATGATTTCTCCGTCTATCGCTGCGACAGACTCATTGACAACGACCGGCCCGTCATTGCCGGGCTCATCAGCCGAAATGTATCCTTTGCCGGTACATCCTGCGATTCCGGCAGAGACGAGAGCCAAAGTCAGCCCTTTGGAAATTTTCTTCATCCTCATAATCTAAATCTATTCCTTTACGCAACGTACCTGATGGCAGAAGTTCTCGGCTCCTGCAAAATATGTCGCTGAATTGCTGTTGAAATCTACACGGAACGAACGCGGAGACTGACGCTCGGTATATTCATGGGCAGTCCAGTAATATGCCCATCCGCTCGCATAGTTATGCGTGTTCCCTATTGTCGGATAAATGTTCCCGGCCATCGGATAATAGTCCCCGGTCCTCCTCCAGACACGTCCGCAGTCTTTCTCCGCATTCCATTCATAGTCCGGATTCACCCCGTTTTCATCATATTCCCCAGGCCCTCCGCCGACCTTGTAGGAAACCACTCCATCCTGGTCTGCAAGTCCATAGAGATTCTTTCCCGGCATCTTGTAGCCGACAGGGCACGGGTCGAATATTGTCTTCACATCTGCTGACCACAATGAAGATGCAAGCGTCTCCATATCAGTTGAAGTCGTGTACCAATGTGATGCATTGGCATACGGATAGATAAAGCATGTCGGGTTTGCAACGGCAAGAGGGATGTTTCCAGGAGCCGCCGTAAGGTTTTTCGCTGAAAAGTCCTGTCCGATGACCCACTGTGCTGAACCGTCGCCGACTTCCCAGTTAGGCTCATTGCATGAAGCCACATTGCCGCTTTCAAGGTTGGCGCGGTAAGGTGAACGTGCAGGCATGAACGGATCTTTCCTGCCCCATTGGTAGAACATGCCCCTGTTGTTGACATCCATCGGAGTGTTGTTCAATGCACCGAGATTCCTGTCCATAATCTGCGCTACCGCCTGTCCGGCCGGATTGATATGGTCATGAGATGTAACATTATCGTCACAGACCCAGATATGCCAGCTCCAGAGTATGTTTCCCTTTATGTCCTTGACGGCGATAAGGGCATTCCCCTCCATGCGTCCGGTTGTAAATGTCACATATCCTCCGCTGTAGACAGGTGCCCCGTCAATGATTTCACGGGACATGGTCCTGTCTCCGTCAGTCCTTGACTCCCAGAGGAGGTCTGCGTATGCAATTCCCTCTATCTCAAGACCGTAGTTCTCTATATACTTGCTGCGGCCGTCAGAACCGCCGTTACCCTTGACTGTGGCATCGAACTTATATGTAGTGCCAGTCTTGACGAGATAGCAGTTTGAAGTCCCTTCCGCATTGAGGTCAACACTACGTTCTGCCCTCTGTACCAGCCTGATGTCGGTTTCCACGGTTTCTTCACCCCTGACAGCCGCTATCCTTACTGATGCCTCCCTCATTGATGGGCTATAGTTTACCGGGGCCTCAACCATCAGGATATTGTCATCATCGGCAGACAGGATGAACCAGCTGTCATCGGAGACATATTCCCAGAATCCGGCATTCGTCGCAATCACAATTGCAGCGGAACCGCCGTCTGAATCAAAGACCACCTTTGCGTTGGATACATCCATATATAATGGGGCCACATACTCATCCGGCGCGATTTCCGTTGTGTCCGTACAGCCTGACAGCAAAGCCAGGGCTGCCGCACCGCATATTATAATCCTTTTCATAACAATCTTACAGGTTTTCATTATTTCCATGTATCTGGGATGGATGCATAATCAGTCATTCCGGTACAGCCGGCAAATGCTCCCTTGCGGCTTGATGTCGCTGTCGCGATGGCCGACATTCCGGTAGAGGCAGCATTCAGCCTTTCATAGATATGTACCTTCGTACCGTCCACAACTGTATATGGGGATTCCCCTACTATGCCGGAGCATCCGTTGAACAGGTTGCCTACATTGGTGATTTTCTTCATGTTGTCAAAGAAATCGACAGGGAACGATGTCAGTCCGGTACAGCCGGAGAACATTGCACTTACATTTGTGACGAGGGTAATGTCCTTGAACCAGTCATTCGAGACAGATGCCAATGAAGAGCATCCCCTGAAAAGGTTGGACATGACTGTGACCTTGGTCATCCCGGCAAACAGTCCGGAAGGGATTGACTTCAACGAAGAGCATCCATCAAATATTCCGGAAATGGAAGTCACTCCAGAGACATTGCAGAACAGGTCTGCAGGGACATCGGCAAGTGATGTACAGCCGGCAAACAGGTTCGTAAGTCCGGTAGGCCTGTTGCCGTTGAAGACCTCAGAGCCTGCACTCCTCAGAGAAGTACAGTCCTTGAAGACATTGCTGAATGTACCTATTGTCTCCCTGAACAGGCCGTCAGGCACCGTTGTGATTGCCGTACAGCCGGAAAAAAGGCTTGTCATGGTCGTACCTGCAGTACGTACCAGCACATTGAATGAATTTGTCTGCACTGACGACAATGATGTGCAGTTCTCAAACATGCTCGTACAGACTGAGATATTGGTGCGGTCCGCCGTGCCGAAAAGGTCATCCGGAATGGACTGCAGCCCGGTACATCCGCTGAAGCATTTCTGGAAGGTAAGGGTAGATGCCGTGGTCTGGTTGGCAAACAGCCCAGACGGGATTGAAGTCAATGAGGTACAGCCGGCAAAGGCACTGGCAAACGTATTGACACTTTTCAATCCATCGAAAAGGCCGTCTGGAATTGACCTGAGCGAAGCACATCCGTTGAAAAGCAGGTCACAGGCAATGTTTGCAGTAACAGTGCTTGTCCCGAATATGTTTCCTACCGTCTCCAGCTTTGCACAGCCATCGAACGCGCTCTTGAATGATGTCGCTGCACCAGCCCCGCTGAAAAGGCCGTCGGCAACAGACACGAGCGAAGCGCAGTCCTTGAATGCTGTCGCAAAATTGGTAATCTTGACATTTGTCGCAAACAGGCCCTCAGGAGTTGACTCCAGGCCGGCTCCTGCAAACACATTGGAAGCATTCGTCACTGCCACAAGGTCACGGAATATCCCGGCAGGGACAGTCTTGAGCGAAGTGCTGTTCTGGAAAAGGGCGGAAATACTGGTCACTTTCGAGAGACCGGAGAATGCAGTCTCAGACACGCTTTCAAGAGAGGTGCAGCCCTTGAACATTGAAGCGATATTCGTACATGCGGTACATCCCTCGAACACATCAGAACCGACAGATTTCAGGCCGGTACATCCATCGAACATGCTTGCAAACGAAGTTACCTTTGCAAGTCCCTTGAAGAACCCGTCCGGAACTTCCTCCAATGAGGTACATCCGGCAAAGGCACTTGACATCTGCGTTACATTGACATTGTCCTTGAACAGGCCGGAAGGAACAGACTTCAATGAGGTACATCCGTTGAATATGCTGTTGAGCTGTGCTATCTTCGTGAAGCCGTCAAACAGGCCGGCAGGAACGCTCTCCAGTGAGGTGCACCTCTGGAAAAGCATATTGAATGCAGTAGTCTCCAGCGCAGCGGCTGAAGCCCCTGATCTTGTGAACAGGCCTGCAGGAATCTCCTTCAGGTTGATGCATGTAGAGAAGCATGACATGAATGAGGTAACCTTTGAACATCCCTCGAAAAGGTCTTCCGGCACAGATGTTATCTGGCAGCTGTTGAACGTATTGTTGAATGACGTACATTTTGTGTTATGGGCAAACAGGCCTTTCGGAAGTTCCCTCAACCCTGTAGTATGGAAAGCCATACGGAAAGTGGTACATTCGGTCAGTTTGTCGAACAGTCCCTCCGGAATGGACTCAAGTGAAGAACAATACGCAAAGAGCGAATTGCAGGTGGTAACCTTAGGGACATTGTCAAAGAACCCGGCAGGGATATCCTTGAGGCTCCTGCAGTTGGAGAACATCTGGCTGACATCTGTAATCTCCGGATTCCTTGAAAGGAAATCCTTGTCGATTTCAGTGATTCCCGTCAATGTAAACATTCCCTTGACACTCACAAGTTCCGGACAATTATAGAGAAAATCGGCAGGGACAGAAGTTATCCCGTATGTTGAATAGAACACATTCTCAACGTTCTTCAGCTTGACTGCATATTTCAGCAGCCCCTCCGGTATTGCCTCAATTCCAGACTCTGCAAATGCATATTCAAAAGTGGTGACATCGGCAAAAGCACCGCTGTTGTCGTCTGGGATGGCTGTAAGGCTCTTGCACTGCCTGAAAGCCTCCTTCATTGACGTGATTCCGAGCCGTCCCCAGTTATAGACACGCACAAGCTGTTCCTTCTGGTTGTAGTAGTCACCATATTTGACATATATGGCAGGAGCGGAGCCTTTGGCAGAAACAATATACTCATTTGGGTCTGTGTATGTATGTGACGGATATGTCCCGGTAGAGATCTCCTCCACTGTACCGTCGCCCCAGTCCACAGTTCCCTCGAATCCGTTGCCGAAGAAAAGTACTGAGGTCAAGTCCTTGGATGTCACATTAAGGCCGACAATGAATGCATTGAGGTCCATGCCTGTCTGCGAGACCGTTATGACCTTCACATCATTGTTCTCCTTTCCGTCACCGGTCTTCACGGTGATGTTCACTACACGTGATTCCTCACCGGAGTTGACAAGAGGAGTGACCTTCAGTCCTGTTTCAGTCCTTTCCACTGTAAGCCACCCGTTTGAAGGGTCGTCAAGTTCATAGTCCCAGTCGAAATTGGCACTCACCGACACCTCCTTCTCCGCATCGGAAGTAGGAGCAAAAGGAATGGTCTGTGCGCCGATGGAAATATTCGCAGCACGGTCCTGGATTATCGAAACCTTTTCAGTCGCAGGTACTGCCCCACCCGCTCCGGCAATAAGTGTTATCACTGCCTCGCGGTCAGAAAGCCCGACATTCCTGTCAATTGTAATGGCAAGTTCATTCCCGTTTCTCTCAACAAGCATCCATTCGCACGCCACGGTCTCGAATGTCCAGTCCTCATCACTTGAAGTGACAGTAAAGCTTGCGGTGAGCTCCCCGGCTGCCGGCATCTGGAAATTATTCTGTGACGCCGTAATCTCAAGGGTTCCGTACGGATTCTGTGTGACAGCAATGGAGACAGTCTTGTCCCCGGCTGTAATCTCCACTGTAGCAGACAATTTACGGTCCATCCGGTTTGCATCGCATGAAAGGAGGAGCTGGTCTGCATCCGTATCCTTTACCACGTCCATGAAATCATCTCCGGTAACCCTGCAGTCCCACTCAACATTAGTGTTGACATTGACCAGAACCTCTCCACCGATGCTCTTGAACACCACAGTGGCATTCTTTTCATCAGATGAGGAGAAAAGCGTATTCCTTGACTCCACCCCAAGTTCCGCGACAATGTCTGAAGCACTGTCTCCAGGAACCGGATTATGATATTGTATCGTCTCCTTTGTGCACGCTGCAAACGAAAGCAGCAATGCGGCATATATTGACAATTTCTTCATCATTCCATATTTTAAACTTTACCGCTGCCTAAGCTTCACGAGATACATGTTGCCGTCGGCGTAATAGATTCCCCCGTCTGTGGCATACCCGCTGCCTGTATAGACTACAAGGCCGAAAGTCGGATACCTGTCAGGAAGCCCGGAAAGCAGAATTGCCTCTCCTTCTGCATCGATTTCATCCGAGTATCCTACCCCGAGTGTACCTGTCAGCATTGATGTGGAGAATCCACCCTGCCCGGCAAAATTGACACCTACCGGGAAGAATGTATATGTTACAGTCGTGCTTTCCTGCATTGTCATGCACGCACGTCCAAGGTCTATCGTCATCGCTCCCTTGTCCCTGTCATATCCGGCCACGATTTCCGTCCCCTGCCTGAAAAGGTCCCTTATGACAAAGCTCTTTCCATAGACATCCTCTTCTATTGTACAATGTGTTCCGGTTCCAGGATATCCGAGAGGCTCGCTGCGGTAATACCAGTTCTCAGCATACAGGCCAAAGTAGCCCAGCATACGGTAATACGGATTTTCCGCCCTTGATATCTGTGATATTTCCATTGATATTTCCCTGGTTGCATCCCCTTTTGAAGCAGAGACGGTTACAGTTGCCGTCCTTGTATCCCCGGCGTTGGCATCAGCAGTTACAATGGCTATTCCCCTGGCACAGTCTCCCTCGGCTGAGATCCACGGTTCATCCGAACTGATTGTCCATTCCAGGTTTGATGCAACAGAGAAGACAAATGACTCTCCCTCTGAATCAAGTGTCACAGACTCAGCTGAATTCACATACAGCTGTACAGGGTCCGTAGACCACGCCTGGGTGACATGGATCTCCTTCGTGTCAGCCCCGTTTGCAAGCAGGACAACCGCTGTCCTCTTCATTCCCGTGACATTGGCATCAGCCGTTATCACTATGGCTCCATCCGACTTGTCAAGCCCGACCCAGCTCTCATGGCATTCTCCGGACCAGTCAGATGGACAGGCAACAGAAACTGTCGCCGTCCCGCCACTTTCTGCAAAGGCGACTGCATCACGTGAAACGATAATCACATTTGCAGTTTCATCCTTTGTCACTTCGTCACACCCCGTGTAAAGCGGAAGCGCGAAGCATAGCAGCAATGGAAAAAAGCGTTTCATAATCATATATTTAGTATAGGTTTCCACTAATGAAAGGGCCATTTTTTCGCGAAAAAACTCCTAAAGTTAAACAAAACATGCTGATTTTTTAACATTTTCCAGGAAAATTGCCATAAAATTGCCGGCCCAGTGATTGGCCGGCAATATCAAGTGAATACATTTGAATTACATCCAGAATGTGGAGTGAAATTATTTTTCAATCTGCAAAGTACATTACTGAGGAGAGCTGGTTGCATCTGCAGCATGAAAGAATTTTTGGGGTGCAGGTTGGTGGCCCTCTGTGCCAACCTGGGACTCTGGCATGCAGTACAGACTACTGGAGAAGATATTTGGGGACAGGTTGGCTGCTAACATAACCAACCTGCGCCGGAAATGCACTGTATATGCAATGAGGGGCACATGAAGAGCGCAGGTTGGCCAGGCAACTGACCAACCGGGGACAACACCATGCCGTACAGGCCACTGGAGAAGGTATCTTGGGGACAGGTTGGCTGCTCCAAGTACCAACCTGCGCCGGGAATGCGCGGTATATGCAATGAGGGGCACATGAAGAGCGCAGGTTGGCCAGGCAACTGACCAACCGGGGACGACGCCATGCCGTACAGGACACTGGAGAAGGTATCTTGGGGACAGGTTGGAGGCTCTCTATACCAACCTGCGCCGGCAATGCGCAGTATAATGCAATGAGAGGCACATGAAGAGCGCAGGTTGGCCAGGCAACAGACCAACCGGGGACGACGCCATGCCGTACAGGACACTGGAGAAGATATCTTGGGGACAGGTTGGTGGCTCTCTGTGCCAACCTGGGACTCTGGCATGCAGTACAGACTACTGGAGAAGATATTTGGGGACAGGTTGGCTGCTAACATAACCAACCTGCGCCGGAAATGCACTGTATATGCAATGAGGGGCACATGGAGGGAGCAGGTTGGTCAGGCAACTGACCAACCGGGGACAACACCATGCCGTACAGGCCACTGGAGAAGGTATCTTGGGGACAGGTTGGAGGCTCTCTATACCAACCTGCGCCGGCAATGCGCAGTATATGCAATGAGAGGCACATGAAGAGAGCAGGTTGGCCAGGCAACTGACCAACCGGGGACAACACCATGCCGTACAGGCCACTGGAGAAGGTATCTTGGGGACAGGTTGGTGGCTCTCTGTGCCAACCTGCGCCGGATGATTTAAGCAGCAGGGTATAAGGCATCCGGATTCATGATGCCATAAATAGTGATATTTTACAGGGACTATCGTATATGGATTGGCATTTTACCATTATCTTTGCTGTCCATTAAAAGCGATTGAATTTGATTCATGCAAAGGTGGATCAAATCGTGGCAAATATCATTGATAATATATGGAAGTTAGAGCAAAGAAGGCCCTGGGGCAGCACTTTTTGACAGATTTGTCTATAGCACAGAGGATTGCTGATGCATTGGAGACAGAAGGCAGTACAGCACATGAGACAAATGCTGACGCTCCAGGCATGAGGCAAGAAAGCGCAGACGGTCCAGGCAAGGCAATGGACACAGAATCCGGCCTGACAGGCATGCAGCAAGAGAATACAGACTGCCCGGAGAAGACAGGAAAGACAGAATCCTGCTGCCATGGAAAACAGACGGACGTGCTGGAAGTGGGGCCCGGCATGGGTGTACTGACCCAATATCTTCTCCAGAGGGAAGACATATCACTCAAGATGGTCGAAATAGACACTGAATCAGTTGATTATCTGCTCGCCCATTTCCCTCAGGCAAACGGCAGGCTGCTTGAGGCAGACTTCCTGAAGCTGAGGCTGGAGAAATTCTTTCCTGGCAAATTCTGCGTAATCGGCAACTTTCCATACAACATATCATCACAGATTTTCTTCAAGATACTGGAATACCGGGAGCAGGTCCCACAGGTAGTCTGCATGATACAGAAAGAGGTCGCCGAAAGGATTGCCGAGAAGCCTGGGACAAAGACATACGGCATCCTCTCCGTACTGCTTCAGGCATGGTATGACATTGAATATCTGTTTACTGTAGGTGAAGGGGCATTCAATCCTCCTCCAAAGGTGAAGTCTGCTGTCATACGTCTGCGCAGAAATTCCAGGACATCTCTCGGATGTGACGAGAAGCTGTTCAAGGCCATTGTCAAGACCGGATTCAACCAGAGACGCAAGACACTCCGCAACTCCCTGAAGCCGCTGATTTCCGAAAAGGTATCACGCGAGGGCTGGTCAGACGTACAGCGCAACGAATTTGCATCGGCTCCTGTCTTCGACCTGCGTCCGGAAAGGTTGTCAGTGGAGGATTTTGTGGAGCTGACCAATATGCTGGGATAATATTCAGACTTTTCTGCTACGGCACCCGGCAAGATGGTCATTGACAAAGCCGGTTGCCTGCAGGAATGCATAGCATATCGTGCTTCCGAAGAACCTGAATCCGCGTCTTTTCATGTCACGGCTCATTGCATCCGATTCCGGAGACACGGCAGGGATTTCCGACAAGGTACTGAAGCTATTGATAACTGGGCAATTACCTTGAAAGAATGACAATGTGTAGCCATAGAAACTGCCATATTCCTCAACTATAGCAAGGAACAGCCGTGCATTCGTAATAGTTGAACGGATTTTCAGACGGTTTTTCACAATGCCGTCAAACTGCATCAGCCTCTCGACATCATCTTCTGTCATTGCAGCCACTTTCTCCACATCGAATCCGTGGAAAGCCTTGCGGTATCCATCACGTTTCCTCAATATGGTAATCCAGCTAAGGCCTGCCTGTGCACTTTCCAGGACCAGGAATTCAAACAGAGTCCTGTCGTCCTTTACTGGACGCCCCCATTCCTCATCGTGGTAACGCACGTACAGATCATCCGTGCCACACCATCCGCAACGGCCTTCTACCAAATCTTTCATCAGATGTCATTTTTCTGCAAAGATACCATTTTCCGCCAATCTGAAACAAACAGGCAGGAACAGTCCCCGCTATCTGCGACTTTTCTTACAGACAATTACATTTTGTACTTCTTGAATGTCAGCACGGCAGAGCAGCCGGTCCCAAGACTAAGGTACACACGGTTGCCATCGGCTGCAATGCTGCCATCACAATGAGAGGCATCTCCTCTGCAAGACAGGAATACTGCTGAGTCAACTGTCTGTCCAGAAGGGATTTTCAGTTCAAAGGTCCCTCCGACAGAAGCAGTCACAACCGCCTTTACCGGTCTGCCGTCCTTCCAGTCAAGATCAACAGATGCGCCACCCGTTGTATGGAATCCCCGGAAAGAGCCGCTGTTCCATGCATCCGGCAAGGCAGGGAGAAGCTCTATCACTCCGGCATGGCTCTGCAGGAGCATCTCACCGATTCCGGCTGCCCCGCCGAAATTACCGTCTATCTGGAAAGGAGGATGTGAGCAGAACAGGTTCGGAAAAGTACCGCTGCGCTGGCCGGAAGATGGATTTTCAGGATCAATGGCAGGCACCATGAGACTGCGGAACAGTTTCCATGCACGGTTGCCGTCACCGAGCCGTGCCCAGAAATTGATTTTCCATGCACGGCTCCAGCCTGTTCCTTCATCTCCCCTGCGCTCCAGGGTTCTGCGGCACGCTTCTGCCAGCTCCGGGGCCTCATCCAGAGAAATCATGTAGCCAGGATGCAGGCCATACAGATGCGACACATGCCTGTGGTGCACATCTTCTTCCTCATAGTCCTCCAGCCATTCCTGCAGATAGCCTGCCGGGCTGACCTGCATTGGAGGGAACGCTTCCATGTCACGCCTGAGCGCATCTGCAAAGTCTGCATCACAGGAAAGGATATCGGCAGCCATTGCCGTATTTCCATATAGCTCAGTCAGGAGCTGGACATCCATTGTCGGCCCCATGCAGATGCTCACCGGTGTACGTGACGTATCTCCAGGCACATAGAAAGCATTTTCCGGAGAGGATGACGGAGCAGTTACAAGCCATCCGTGAGATGGTTCGCGGACCGTTGCGGAACGGAAAAATTCTGCTGCACCTTTGAGAAGCGGATATATGTCACGGAGATATGAAGTGTCGCGTGTATATTCAAAATGATTCCACAGATGCGCACAGAGCCATGCTCCACCTGTATTTGTCGCACCCCAGGACGGATGCTCTCCAGGGGCAGTATAGTCCCAGACATTTGTCATCATATGCAACACCCATCCTTCTGCATCCCTGCCATAGAATGCCTTCGCTGTCTTTTCTCCGGATGGGACAAGGCGTTTCACAAATTCAGTGAGCGGCCCTGCAAATTCGCCAAGTCCAGCCTGCTCCATAGGCCAGTAGTTCATCTGGATATTGATATTTGTGTGATAGTCCCCGTTCCATGGAGTCTGTACACCGTCCGCCCACAGTCCCTGGAGATTAGGGGGAAGGCTTCCTGGACGCGTGCTGGAAATCAACAGATAACGGCCATAGTTATAATACAGTGAAGCCATTGATGGCGAAGGGCTGTCAGTAAAGTCAAGGATACGCTCTGGAGTTGGCCGGAGATCGGCCTTTGTATGAGGGAGAGTCAGGGATACCCTGGAATACAGTCCGGAATGGGCTGCGATATGGCTGGCCTTTACTGATTCCCAGCCTGAGCTGTCACCTTTACCGGAAGCAGAGGCATTTTCCTGTACATTTGCCCCTCTCTGGAGAGAGTTGCTGCAGCTGGAGGTTTCCGGATTGCAACTGGCAATGGCGGAGACTGCCGATGCGAGCAGGCTGTCGCAATACTGGACATGGCGGCAACCGGGAAAGTCTGTCCCATCAGCATGATAATCTGTTGCTGCAGAGATGACTATCCATGCTTCTGACGCACCGTCGATGGATATTTCATGGCAATTGACGCAAGTGTCTGAATCCATGTTGCTCTCCGGTTTTCCGCTGAAAGCACCACCTGCATTTCTGCTGAATGGATTCTCTTCATTATCTCCACAGCTGCAGGCCTGGTCAGCCCTCCTGCTGCATAAAAATGGCGGGACATCAGACACCACACTCATTGCGGCCCGATATTTCATGCCGTCAGCACCCGGCACACCGCTGTCAAGCGAGCCATGCAGAATGAGCGTAGGGGAAACTGAGAACCTTGTGGAAACAGGGACAGCTGCATCTGTATCATCCGGAAGCATACCTGTGACTGTGCCAGCGGCGATGCCTGCAGTACCGTCTGTAGCTATGGAAGCCGCTCTGTCTGAGGCCGTATTGGAGGCTATGCCGGCAACTATGTCAGCAGCTGCATCTGAAGCCATGGTGCCAGCGGCACTGGAAGCCAATGTGGTGAAGCCATGATGCGTGGCGGCGGGAGCGCCCTCGGAGAGGGCGCGCTCAGCACGCCTGAGGCGTGCTGAGCAGGACAAGGCTCCCGCCTTGTCCGCCGCCAGATGCACTACAATTGCATCCCTGTCGCGCAACACCATATACTCTCTACGGTATTTCACCCCGCCTGATTCAAATTCCGTATATGCAATCCCCTTCCTCATGTCAAGCCATCTCCTATAGCCTGTGACTTCGCCATGCGGAAGCACATAATCAACATCGAGGTCAGACAAGACCTGGTAACACCCATAAGTACCGCCAGACTCCGGCTTCTTCGGCACAAAGCTGCTGTACATCAGTTCCTGCGCCTCAACATTTCTCCCCTCAAACAGAAGTTTCCTTATCTCCGGAAGGCTTTCCGAAGCATCCGGATTGGCATAATCCGCCTCAGAGCCACTCCACAATGAGATTTCATTCAGCACGATATGCTCATGCTCCAATCCTCCGTCAGGCATCATGCCGAGACGTCCGTTGCCAAGCGGAAGTGTCTCCTCCCAGAGAGATGCTGGTTCAGTAAAATAAATTATATGGTCACTGTCATCCAGATTCCCATAAACATCACCACATCCTGTACAGGAGACAAATGAAAGGGCTCCTAAAGAAAGAATAAACCCTATGCCCTTCAACTTAAAACTATAACTTTTGGGAGAAACCATTTCCACAACACTGTTTTTGCGTTTTTTGACTCAGCAGCTGGAGAAGTTCCAGACATGGACAAATCTTAATTCCAGGCAATTCATTTCAAGGAAAATATCCTTTTGCCCGCAATAGCCGAAAAGGCAATGCAGAGCAATCCCGCAATGCCATAAGACAGGACATGCCCCCAAAGATATTGCGTGTCAAAGGGAAGCGAAAGACCGCCGTCAAATGCCACATATCCAGAACCGTCCTGAAGAGCAATACCGGAAATATTGAATAAAAGTCCATTACAGGAAGCCAAGACCTGTTCCGGAACAAAAGAAATTGCAGAGACAGCCAGAACTAAGAAGCCCATAATCAGTGCAGCAGCCACGACAGCCTTACGGAGATTACGTTTCCTCAATGCAGCATAGGCCCGTGACACCATATCCAGCTTTTCCTGGACTTCCCGAGAATCAACCTTATCAAATGCCGCAGGCACAGGCAGAAGTTCAATCTGCCTGACAAGGTCATCCATAAATCCTTCATTGCCAGTAACAACAGCCTTATGTCCCTGCATAAATGCCCTTATGTCCTCTTCTGTCTTCATATATATCAATTTTTAACTGCACTACATGCAGCCAACACAGCAATACGCATAACCGGTCCGGAAATCGCCAGGAAAGCAAAGTTAACAATTAAATCATCAACACCAATTAAAGAACCGCCATTTCACATAAGACAGCACCATCAATACATCTTTATTCAGTCCATGGCAGAGAGATAGGCCCTCAGATGCGCCCTCGCCCTCGAAAGATGCGAACGCACAGTACCGGAAGGCATTCCTGTTATCTGCTCAATGTCCTTGACCGTCCTGTCCTCCATATAGAACAGCAGCACAACGGCCTTTTCATCGCATGACAAAGCCTCTATTGCCATATACAGCTGCTGATGTTCAAAATTCCTGTCCGCCGCCAAGCTTTCATCAATATATTCAGGAGCAGCAGTTTCCACACATTCCGCAATAACATCACCGACCGGGATGGACTCTTCCCTCAAAGCTTCGGACACATTTCTCGAAGCCTTTTGCACATGATCATAAAAGCAATTGTAAGCAATCCGGAAAAGCCATGTGGAAAACTTCGCCTTGCCCTCAAAACGTCCGAATGAGATATATGCCTTGAGCAAAGCCTCCTGTGCTATATCATCAGCACGGGAACTGTCACCACCACACAGCACACACAGGAATCGCCTCAACGGTTCCTGCGACTGCGCCACCTGCTCTATGAACTGCTCCCGTGTCATCTGCTGACTGGCATCCTTATTCCAAGATATTCTCTGCCTTGCCTGTGAGTTTCCTCCCTGTTTCAGTCACAGCTTCTTTCTCAAGCATCTTCCTCCCTACGGAATATGCAACAATCAGAGCCGTACCGACAGAAATCCCAACTATCCCTGCATATATGCACCATCTGCCATTGAGGAGACCGAAGAGAAAGCATAGGAATGCTGCAACCCCGAAGACCAGGAGCATCGTGCCCCAGACAAGTTTGCCAATCAGACGATCCTTTATTGTCCTTGAACGTTTCTTCTTGGTCTCCAAAGACTCCATAAGTGCTGCAGGATCAATGTCAACCCCGCTTTCTATAGCCTTTTCAAGCAATTTCATCTTGCTTGCTGCAGTCTTGTTCGAATAGAAGAAGATGATAAACACGACTGCTATCGGTAGAATCACGCTTACAGAAATAACAATAATCACTTCATCCATAATCTGATAAAATTTATTGATTCGACATTTTTCCGCATAGGAGGCATCCTGACAGGAATCCGCTACCGGAACATTTCACTGATTAGACCGGACATCCCCGGCAAATGTTGCAACTTTTTTTCAGAAATTGCAATATCCGCCACAAATTCCTCTATATTTCTGCTATACAGCCACAGGGCGGACCGGCACCGGGACTGCAATCTCAAGACCGTTGCTTCCTGAATGTTCCCCTTTCACCCCCAAAGTGCGAAAACTTGTCTCCGGTTCAAATTGGAAGCCATACAGATTCACAATACGTTAGCAATCAACTGAATGCAATTTCAACGCGTGCCAAACAGCAACAAAATATTTCCGTTGGGCACGCACAACTTTCGCAAACTACTGACAATCAGATACATGTGATTTATCACCGTGCCAAACGGTTAAAATAACTTTCCATTGGGAACAGAATCAATTCACAATACACTGTCAATCAACCAAATGCAATTTCAACACCGTGCAAAATGGCAAAGAATTATTGTGATGGAATCAGTCTATTGTTTATCATGGATATATAGATGCATCCCCATACGCCTCGTGAAATAAAGGTGCAATCAAGAACACCGTCAGGCCAACAAATCGACAAGGCCTAAAATAACTGATTTCATGTAAATTAAGGACACATTTCAATCCGAACAGAATGACAAGGAAAAAACTTGGCTTTTCTACGCTGAAAGACTGTTTTCCAATCTTCTGCCGTAATGCCGCATTTGCCTGTCGGTTCTACACATGCCCACATGACGACAGGACGGACAGCCCCCGGGACATGCCTACGGGACATACCTACGGGACGGCACAAGATATAGAAACATCATGATGTTTTTGCTATCTTTGCCACGCTGAAAAGTTCTGCACACACGGATGCCACAAAAGCATAGGGAACCAGACGCAAAAAGATATATAGACATTAACCTCAAGACAATATGAAAGTAATATTGGTAAACGGAAGCCCGCACAAGGAAGGATGCACATATACTGGACTTAAGGAAATAGAAAAGACACTCAATGCAGAAGGTATCGAGACCGAGATATTCTGGATAGGGCCGAATCCACTTCCTGGATGCTATGGCTGCGCCAAGTGCATTGACACAGAAAGGTGTATTATCGATGACAAAGTCAACGGATTCATCGCAAAGGCAGAAACGGCAGACGGATTCATATTCGGTTCACCGGTACATTTCGCCAGTGCCTCAGGTGCAATCACCTCATTCATGGACCGGGCATTCTATGGAAAGGGCAGGATTTTCCGATTCAAGCCCACTGCTGCAATCGTCAGCTGCAGACGTGGAGGTGCAACAGCAACATTCGACCAGCTCAACAAATATTTCACGATATCATCAATGCCAGTCATCTCATCGAAATACTGGAACATGATACATGGCAACAAACCGGAAGAAGTCCTGCAGGACGAAGAGGGAATGCAGACAATGCGCGAACTCGGGCGCAACATGGCATGGCTGCTCAAGTGCATCGAAGCCGGCAAGGCTGCTGGACTCACAGCCCCTGTCCCGGAAACTCCGGTCAAGACCAATTTCATCCGGTAGCTACGCATTCAACATAGTCTCCGTATGAAAAACATGCCTTTTTGCACACAAAACCATATCCGGCATGGTGTCTGTGAGCAAAACCGCCACTTTTGCACACAGACAATACGGACAGTGGAAAAATATTAAAGAGAAATATATCTGGCGCACTTCTGAAATGAAAAAGGAAAGAAAATCTGTCAGTGGCATAGCTGACGCGATAATATCATCATCTTCTTTCGGGCTGTCCCCATTCTTCAGCGTATCGCTTCTGATGGCCGGCCTGTCGACATTCGAAGTGCTCACCTACAGATGGGGAGTTGCTACAGCTGTACTTACGGCCTTTGCACTTGTCTCCGGGAAATCACTGAAAACAGACTGCAAGGAATTTGGAAAAATGTCTGTGCTCAGTATATTCCGTGCACTCACATCCATGTTCCTCATTTACGGGTACGGCAACATTGCCAGCGGAATTGCTTCCACAATACATTTCATGTATCCTATTGTCGTGGCTGTGAGCATGATGTTCCTTTTTGGTGAAAGGAAATCCCCTGTCATCCTGACTGCAGCCGTGCTGTCCTTGATTGGAGCATACCTCCTGGCTTCCGGAGATTCTGTAAAGAACTCTGCCGATGGCAATGTCGCCTGGGGAATCATCAGCTCAGCGTGTTCTGTCTTCTGCTATTCCACATATATCATTCTCCTTAAAAAGACAGGGGCAGACAAGATTGACTCCACAAAGCTGACATGCTATGTCATGGGGCTAAGCACAATATACTTTTTCATCGTCGGTTCCCTCAGCGGAGGCGTACGGCTGGTAACAGAGCCAGGGCTGTGGTTCTATATAATAGGAATCAGCGTGCTATGCACGAGCATATCCAACTTCTTCCTTGTCACTGCCGTGAAAAAGATAGGCCCTACACTGACCTCTGTCTTCGGGGCATTGGAGCCGCTTACAGCAGTGATAATAGGAGCAATCGCATTTTCTGAGACATTGACAGTATCCAGCATCATAGGTATGCTGCTGATAGTCACAACGGTCACAATTGCTGCTGTCCACCAGAAAAACGCTTGAGACTTGACCAAAATATTTTCCTAAAGAGTTGATTATTCATCATTTATTCTTATTTTGCAAAAAAATCCAGCAAAATGAGGAGAATGTTTGACATATTTGCTATTCCGGACGTAAAGAGCCTTAAGATAATGTACCTGTTTCTGCCATGTCTATTATTTTCATGTGCGCAAAAGAGCAGAACGGACAATGAAAGTCAGAGCTGGGAGGAACGTTGGATAGTTGCCTCCGAGACAGTCAAAGGATATAATGGAATGACCTGTCTTTGGATTAAAAGAAATGGAAATCCCGTATGGGAGATGGCTAACGCCAATGTGAAAGGCTTCGGATACGAATCGGGATATGAATGGGAATATTCCCTGATCCGTATTATCTCAAAAGAACAAAAGACATCGGATGTACCAATTTTGACACAAGACCTCCCTATCGGTCTCTCCATACAATAACTTGATGGACTCACGGATACACTATTTGTCTTTCTTTTCACCACAATAAATGGACATTCGCCACTAAACATTCAAAAAAAAGAAATATTTTTATAAAGAAAAAGAAATTTCGACATTGCCATATTGCAGCCTGCAGTCATCTCACGTAGTTTTGCATAAACCATAATAATCATGACAAAAGAAGAACTGACTGCAAGACTACAGGACATTGAATGGGATGATTTTGAAGTCAAGGAAGCAAAAAATGAACTCCCTAAAAACATATGGGAAACAGTAAGCGCATTTTCAAATGCCTCCGGAGGATGGATCATACTCGGCATCAGACAACGAGGAAAATCATTTGAGATACAAGGAGTTGACGATGCAGAAAAACTTGAGCAGGATTTTATCGGGACATTACGTTCCCAAAAATTCAATGTCCGTCTGTCTGCATCCACCTCAAAATACGACATTGAGGGCAAGAAAGTATTGGCATTCTATATCCCTTCCTCATCAAACAAACCTGTGTATTTTGGAAATCCAGCCAACTCCTTCATACGCATGGGAAGCGGTGACCAACGTGCAACAAACAGCGAAATCATGGCAATGTACCATGACCAGTCATTCGGGATACGCTCTGAGCAGCAGATAGCGGAAACAAGCATAGACATGATCAATACGGCATCACTCCATAGCTACAGAAACTACCTGAAGGCATTCAACCTCCTGTCGGCATACACAGACCTCAACGATCTGGATTTTTGCGAAAGGCTGTCTATCTGCAACAGAAGAGGGGAATTGACGTATGCAGGCCTGCTAATGTTCGGCAAAGGAGCAGAAGTACTCCGCTACATCCCGACATTCTGCATGGACTATATTGAAATCCCCGGTAAATCCGTAGCAAATGCCTCCACGCGCTATTCTTACAGGATCCCTGAACAGGAAAACCTATGGGAAGTATATCTTGTGGTCATCAGACGTCTACGGACCTTGGTAGACACCCCATTCAAGCTGAATGACGAGGGGATTGCGGAAGACGACAACAGACAATTCGAGGTTTTGCGTGAAGCGTGGCTCAACATGCTTATGCATACTGACCATTTCAGTCCATTGCGTTCATGCATACATGTCTTTACAGACAGGATTGAATTTCTCAATGCCGGCTCGTTCCCGATCCCGCCGGAACGTATATTCGGAACATTCTTTTCACAATCCAGGAATCCTACCATAGCAAAACTGTTCAGGTTTGCCAAACTTGCAGAAAACGCCGGATTCGGCCTTGACAAGCTGCAAAGCTGGAAATCGCTTACAGGACAGGAGATGTCCATCCGCAACGAACGTGACTATGTGCTGGTTACATTCTGGCTGCAAAAGAATGTCGTAGAAAATGTCGTAGAAAATGTCGTAGAAAATGTCGTAGAAAATGTCGTAGAAAATGTCGTAGAAAAGCTCTCCGGCAGACAATCCAGGATAATTGAGCTGATAAAGCAGGATTCAAGGATATCGGCTGCCCAGATTGCCTCCAGGCTGTCCGTAACCCCACGGAGCATCCAGAGGGAACTCACAGTCTTGAAGCAGCTCGGCATAATCTCCCGCACCGGAGCAGCAAAAGGAGGGCATTGGAGACTCCTGCAATGACATCAGCAGCAGACAAAAACAGTCCCGATGGACAAAAATGCCATCGGGACTGCCATATCACCGGGAGAAAAGCCCTTAGTTGACTTTCACCCCATCAAGGTCAATCAGGATAAACTGTATAGCACCCTGGTACATCGTGAGGATACCGGTCACATCGATGCTCTTGTTTCCGGCAAGTACATCAGGGTCAATCTCTGCATCACAGAATTTAGAATATCCGCTTGTACGGATCTGGATTTCGGTATTTCCCATCTTGAAATACTGGCTGACAGAATATGCAGCCCTTTCAATCTGCACCTTTCCGGTCTCGGCTTCCTTTGCCCTCAGGTCACCGACTGTGCCATAGTTGTAGTCACCGGCATTACCGACATTGCAGCTGTCCCATGCTCCTGAATTCAGATATTCCTTCATCTTGCTTTCAGACATTGCCCATGTCGTGATTCCCCAAGTCTGGTCAGAAAGGAAGACCCTGTTTCCGGAATCCTTCTTGTTCTTGTTGGAATCAAGGTAGAGAAGAGTAAATGTCTCGCCTGCATATTTCAGTCCCTTGAGTGTCACAAGCTGGCCGATATATCTGCAGGTAGCCAGAGTTGCCGTAGTTGAAGGCAGCTGCGACTCTGTAATCTCAACCGGCTGGACCTTATCTCCAAGTTCACCGCGGAGGATATGCATGTCTATGATAAGCGGATTCTCGATATACGATGTTTCATACTCCCCGCTTTCATCGACAAATCCAATCTGCACCATGCCGTTTCCTCCATAGTTGCCGGACTTGTAGCCATACATTCCAAGGGAAAGGCCATTGCATTTGACATATACGGTCTGGCCTGGAAGATAGTCATTGTACAGACCATTCTTGCCGACCTTAAGCTCAATTCCGCCAGTCTCGTCCTGGATATAGAAGCTCTTGTAGAAGTTTCCTGGCTGGTCACTTGTAGAGACCTTTCCTGCAATGACGATATCCTGGTCCATCACCCATGGTGAACCGACCTTATACATGGCAGCCAGCTCGGCGATCGTATGGGTAGGCTCCATGTGCACCGGCTGCCAAGGCTCCGGCTCCGGATATTTCCCTGTAAAGACCGGCTCAAACTCCTGGCATGAAGCCAGGCATGAAGCAATGGCAAATGCAGATATTATGTTATTTATAAATTTCATATAGTAGGTATTTTCTTAAATTTTCAGTTAAAATCTGAAATAAATGTTCAACATATAGTTTGCACCGCACATATAGAAATACTTAGGGTCAAAACGGTAATACCTGTCCTTTCCTGAACTGCTGATGAGACGTGTCTGCTCATATCCGCCTGTCTTCACATTGCGGTTGTTCAGGATATTCTTGACCTCCAGTGAGAAGCCTATGCTGTATTTCCTTTGGATATACCATGACTTGCCCAAGCTTGCATTGAGAAGGAACACAGGGTCGAACTTCTCCTGAGCAGCCATATACTCAATCTCTGCAGGCGAAGCTACGCCGTCCGGGCCGCTCACAGCCATCTCTGTCCTATAGAGAGGGTTCATGTCAAGATATGAATTTGTGAAGTATTGTCCGTTGACCTCGAAGAACCAATAGGAGTTGGTCCTGTAGTTGAGCGCAAGGCATGTTGCAAGCTGAGGAGTTCCGGCCACATAATGCTTCTGCTGCCTTTCAACGACAGGATTTCCGTCAAGGTCCACCTCATACGCAGTAGAACCATCGGGAAGCACTGCAGTCCTGAAGACAGGATGGCTCTTCCAGTATGGAACTTCCTGGTTGTCGAAAATCACTTCCGCACTGTTGTCCACGGTCTGTGTCATCCTTGGATTGGAAGTGTAGACATATTCACCCCAGCTCACTGCTGCAGAAAGCGAAAGGCCCTGCACGAAAAGAGGAATCTGTGCACCGAACTCGATACCGGCATGCCTCTGGTCGATACCTGTCATCGAGAAGTTTGTAAATGAGTTCTGGGAGTCATCATAGAAGCTCATCACATCGGTCTGGTCCATTATCTTTGTCCAGAATCCTGTCACACGGATATTGTATCCGTTGCTGTTCCACTGGTATGAAAGGTCTGTGGAGACAGTCTTCTGTGTAGTCAGGTTCGGGATAAGTGTATTCCTTGTACGTGGAGAGATGAACGCCTGGCTGAATGTAGGGGCATCATTGAAATATCCCGCATTGAGTGAAATCCTGTGTCCTCCTGTAAATGTATATGCTGCACCTATCTTTGCACTGTATGTAAAGAAACGGCTTACATCGGATTTTCCCTTGGAAGTTATCACCTTGCCGTTGGAATCGTATGTAGTCAGGACCTTTCCTGCATACTCGATTTCATTCCCGTTGTCATCAAGTCCCGCAAAAAGACCCTTTCTCATAAGACCTTCACGCCAGAAGCTCTCATAACCTGCAGACAAGGCCACATTTCCGGTAAATCCTCCGACCTCGAACAGGCCATTTGCCCAAAGTCCGGCATTGCGGACCTGCGCATAGTAGTCATAGCCATATTTACCGCCTGTTGTAATCTTCTCCGCTGCCCCATGTGCCATCCAATAGTCAAGGTCATTCTGGATAAGGGCCTCGGATGAAGCGAAATCCCTCTCTGCAAACTGGTCAATGTTAACATAATACTGTCCGCCGAGAAGATCCTTTATTTTCTTGTAGTTCTCTGTACGGTTCCACTTGAAGTCAGCACCTCCTGTAAGTGTGAATATGCTGCTTGCACGCCATTTCACATTTGCAGCGACATTCACATCATGCTGGTCGACATGACGCTCCTCCAGGGCATATTTGGACCTGCCTGATTCATTGCTGAAATTGACATTGTACATGCGGTCCCAATTGAGATGCTGGTAGTTGGCATATTCAGAAGTGTGGTTTGTCCACATCTCCTTTGCCCATGCATACTTAGTCTCATTCAGACGGTTATAGTCATCATCCTCCATCCACGCATAGCTCGGGAGATTGCGGTAATAGTCAGGACGAGGGTCCATTGCATCATACCAGTCAAGCGCGCTGTAGCCATTGAATCCGGTCCTGTAGAGTATGGTTGCCGAAGCCTCCACCTTGTCAGAAGGAGTGGCTGTATATTTCAGGACTGTCACTGGCTCGAATGTCCTGCGGACACGCGCATTGCGCACCTTGCCGTTCTGGTAACCCCAGTTGGAGTTGTACATGTTGTCACCCATAAGGTCATAGACTTCCTGGGTAGAGGCATTCTGTGCACCTCTCTGGCCTGGAGTGGCAAATGTAGCCAGGCTCAGGCGATGTATGTCGTTGATTTTCTTCTCGACACCGGCATAATATGCAAAATTGCGGTAGTAGACACCCTTGATCCAGTCATTACCACCGATACGGGCAGAAACATTCACCGCGTATGACCATCCGTTGTCAAGCTCGCCGGAAGCATAGTTTGCCATCAGGCGGAGACGGTACAGCGCACTGTTGCTGAGCACACTGAATCTCCACCCTGGACGGACGGAAGCAGGATTTGCAAGGATGTTTGTCACACCGTTGTATCCTCCGATGCCATAGTCGGAAGCCTCGACTCCCATTGTGGTTTCCTTGCTCCTCATCGCCTCATTCAGGCCACTCCAGAGAGAGTATGGAGAATATCCGGTAATCGCATCATTCATCTTCACTCCGCTGAGGTAGACATCCTGGGTCTCGCTGTTGTATCCCCTGTTCTTGAAACGGATTGCACTAAAACCATATCCGGCAAGGTTGTTATATACATCATTTGACCCGAAAAGGATGGTAGGATTGTCTGTATATCCGGAGTCTTCCATGTCAAACTCAATAAAGCTTGAGTCATCGACATCCTTAAGGCTCTGGCTTGCAACCATGGAGACAAAAATCAGGTCCTTCACAAAACCCTTGTCAACAGTCACGTTTACATTGACATCATTGAATCCCGGTGCCTTGACAGACATCGCATACATACCGTCATCCAGTCCCTCGAACAGGAACTTTCCGTCAGATGCCACCTTTCCGGAGGCTACAACCTCACCATTCTGTGAAATTGTTATCATGGCTCCTGCAACCGGTATCCTGCCGGAACGGTTCACTACTGTACCCTTGACTCCACCGGAAGCCTGGGCAAAAAGCGACACAGAACACAGGAGAGCTGCAAAAGCAACAATCAGTTTTCTTAACATTGCTATATTGTTTTATTATTTACTTACGACAATAAATGTAGGATAGTGGTCACTGTATCCCCCGATGAACGCTCCTCCGGAGAATGTCCTGAACGGTGTCCCCTTGTAATCTCCTTTCTGGTTTGTCATGAAAGGACGCTTGAAGACAACACCATAGAAGCCCTTCTTCCCTACAGGACGAATTTTCAGGCTACCGTCCGGTGCATTCAGAAGATTGTTGTTCACAAGGATAAGGTCATATATGCTCCACTCTCCGCGATATGCCAGTGAGCCGTATCCGGCCTTGTACATTGAAAGGAACGGAGAGAAGAAATCAGTCCCTGTAACCTCCTCCGGCTTCTCCTTTCCATGCAGGTATATGGCCATGCTGTCATCCGTAGGGTTGTCATTCATGTCCCCCATTGCAGCTATCTTGATTCCAGGATATTTCTTCATCATCTCCATGGCATGCCTGTAGATGATCTCGCCGCCACGGCTGCGCAGGTCACCGCCCTTTCCGCCAATCCTTGACGGAAGATGGGCTACATAGAATGCAAAATGCTCCCCGTCGATAAGCCCGTGGACCATAAGGATATCCCTCGTACGGAAATAGTCCTGTGCCGCCTTGTCCATCGAGAACTCAATCTCTGAATCCTCAAATGTGAAAGGTATAGACTCGCTGTCAAGGTAGGTGAACTGCTCCGGCTTATAGAGAAGCCCCACATCGACTCCACGCCTGTCCGGTCCATCATAATGCACAATCTGGTAATTTGCATCGGCAATCTCAGGCTGGCTTACAAGGTCCTCAAGCACAAGGCGGTTCTCAATCTCGCTGACACCGAGGATTGTGTGGTAGCGTCCATTTGCATCAGCCATGGCCTTGATTACAGTGGCCATGTTGTGCAGCTTCTTGTTGTACTTGGCCTCTGTCCATTTGTTCTTGCCATCCGGCAGGAACTCCTCATCGTTCTTGGCAGGGTCATCATAGATGTCAAACAGGTTCTCCAGATTGTAGAACCCGATTACGTAGCTGCGTCCAGCCTTGGACTTGCTTCCCGTCGTCTGGGCAGAAAGGCTGAATCCCAGAGACAGCAGCACGATTATATATAAAATACGTTTCATTTGGTTTTGTTATTAGTTATACCAATAGTTGTCCTTGGTTGTCTCAACTCTTTTGGCCATGTCAGAACCTATCTTTTTCGGAAGATTTACGTAGAAGTCCTCTCCTACCTTTGCCTCCAGGGCCTCTATTGTCATCGCCATATTCATGTAGTCGCCTGAATATCCGGCATGGTCAAAATAAAATCCGATAGCGGTGTATCCGCCTGTTGTACCGGTAATTCCCAAGGTTCCGGTCTTCTTGTAGCCCAGGAGTGCCTTGTAATATCCCGTAGGCACTGTAACGGACTTGCCGTCATTGTCGTATGCGACCTTTGTGCTGCCCTTGACTGTACAGCCTGTGACGACATATAGCGTATCGAATGCATTCGCCCATGTCCTCACCTGCATCTCGAGATTTGCCCAAGTCTTCTGGTTCAGGCTTCCAAGCTGAGGAGTCATGTTTGTACCATAGAAAGTCGTGACATTTGCATTATAGGTAAGCAAGTCAGCAGACGGGATCTGATGTCCACGGTCATAGCCACCCTTGAATCCGCTGTAGAGGACCGGCTGGCATTCCCTTGAAATCTTCGGGTCCAGCCCCCATTTGTCTGTACGCGAGCCGCTGCCTATGGTAAATGAGTTTATCGGATATGCCACCCAATGTGACACAAGTGCATCATAGTCCCAGAGGAAGGACCAGCTGCGGACTTCCTTGCTGCCAAGTGTCTGGGAATGCGTATAGAAATACGGATCTTCCCCCATGGCAGGTAGTTCCAGCCACTCCGTAACCTTGTCCGGCTGAGCAGGCTGCCCCGGATTTACAGGGGGTTCCGGAGTCTCGCCACCACCTTGCTGGCTGCCCTGCACAACAGTAAACCGCTCGGTACGGCTGCCTTTCCTTGAAGCAAGCACGATATCCATTGCCCGGCTTTCATCCGAAGCGTTTGCTTCATACGAGAACATTATGTTGGCCTTGCTGCCTGTTCCGGCATATTGTCCAAGCGTCCCCCACAGGCCTGCGTCATCCTTTGCTTCAAGCGCAAGGGTCCATTCACCTGATGCCGTTACAGAGACAAATGCACTTCCTGCAGTATAAGGCAGCTGATCACCAGACATACGTACAGAAACACGGAATTCCCCGTCCTCAGGAAGCACATCTTCACATGAGGAAAGAGAAAGCATCAGAAGTCCGGAAAGGACATAGATGAGATAACAGAATTTTCGTAACATTATCTTTAAAGAGAATAAAGGGTTGTCCGGGATTTTCCGGACAGCCCTTTGTTTTAAAGCCTGAATAATTTATTATTCGTAGACAACCTGTATAGATGAGATACGGCATTGTCCACCTGTCAACTCTGCCTCAAAGCTTGTAATGCCATTGCCATTGTAAGTAATGGTTTTTGCATTGGTATCAGCTGTTGCAATAGCATTGTTGTCTGACAGGACAGTCATATCAAAACACTTGTCAGCATATGCACAAGTTATAATCACAGACTTAATGACTTTATTGTCATCAGAATTTATGACCAAAGCATTGTTTTTATAGACTCTTATATGTGTACTTTGCAACTGAGCATCAGCATTTGCTGTTGTTGATTTATATTTATAGAATGACACATTGAATCCGTCAGAAGTAATTTTACGGCCTTCACCATAAGTCGCATGCGAATCACTTGCCCAGTTGCTTGCGCTTGTCGTGGAAATTGTCACCTCCTTGGAATCTCCCTCCCCTGACTTCTTAGCCTGGGTCAAGACAACCACGTAAGACTTCACAGCCGCATCCTCAGTAGTTGAGACAGTAATCTTCGCTGTCCTTGCTGACTCCTCTGACTCATTCTTTGTAAGCTGGAGGACAACCTCCTCAGTTCCGTTTCCATTCCCCTCCGGATAAAGAATTGTCACCCAGTCAGAACCCTCAGTTACAGTTGCTGTCCATTCAACATTTCCGCTCACCTTGAAAGTCGCAGACTCTGCCTCTGCAGAAACGTTCAGGGATGTAGTGGAGACTGAAAACCTTTTGCTGTCATCGGATGTGCTTCCATTGAGTGAGATAATCTTGCTGCCTGTGCCGACTTCAGGTGTATTTCCCCTGAAATTTATAAGTTGTCCATAGACAACAACATTATCACCTACCTTAATCTGGTCAGCTGCAGTAAATTTATCACCATTCAGATAATATCCACGGTAAACGTAGAACTGGCCAGCAGTTGTACCGTCATCTGAGATATAATATTCAGCATTTCCGAATGTGCCTGTGTCAACGCTTGAGACTGTAGAAATAATACCTTTGATATATACTTCCTCAGAATACACATCTGCTGCAAGTGCAACTGTTGCAGCATAGGCACCGGCAACGTTATAAGGAGAAGCCTCGGTACCGTCACCCTCCGGAGTTCCTACAATTTCACCGCCTGTAGAACCTCCATTCAGCTCAACTCCCTTTGAGAAGTCAATTGCAGTACCAGCTGCAGAAGAAATTGAAAGGTCAAGGTCATCAATACGGTATGTACTTGCCTCTGTTGTAGTGAAATAAAGATAAAGCTTAGATGTATTGTCAGGAAGTGTAAATACAGATGAGAGTTTGTCCCATTTTGCATCAGGAGCTGAGCCTGAAGCGAATGTATAGTCAAGTTTTACCCATTTTGCGCCATCGTTGCTGACATATACGGAGAACTGGCTTGCATCAAAGATGCTTGCTCCGGCAGCTGCCTGGTAGACACTTCTTACTGCGCCGAATGACAGTACATAATTCTTTACGGATGCATCAAGGGCGATATTCTTAACCTGGAAATAGTTCTCCTTTGCAAAGAAGAGGTTGTTTACTCCAGAACCGGCATAAAGGGAAGCCGTATTATTGTCATTTGATGAATTGGCATATCCAGAACCATTCCTGACTGACACTCCTGAAGAAGCATAGTCAACAGAAGCTATTCCAGAGCCATTGGCATTTTTCCATGCCTCGGAAGCAGTTATAAGAGGCCATCCGTTGTTATTGACAGCAGATTCCTTGTCGAAGTCATTATGATAGACAATCAGGTCCTCTGCAGAGCCTCCCTCACCTTTCTGTGACACCTTCAATGATGCCTGCAAGGTTCCGATAGTGAACACGACATTTGCCTCACGGTTTGTGCCGGCGTTTGCAGTAACGCTGATTTCAACAGCAGTTCCATTTGAAGCTGCCCCCCCCGAAACAGGATCGATTGCAATCCACTCAGGAAGCTTGTCTGCATCCTTTACTTTCCAGTCCCTGGTTGCAGTAAGGGTGACTGACTGTGTCTGTGCCGCAGATTCGAAAGAAATCTCCGAAGCGGACAGCTCCAGTTTCAGTTCATTTGATTGCGGGTTCTTCTCACAGCCGAAAAGGATAGCGGCCGATGCAAGGACACCAAATAGTAAATTCCTCAATTTCATAGTAATTGATGTTTATTTAATAATAATTTGTTAATTCCAACACACATTTCGTGACAAATATAGGCAATTACCGTCACATAACAAGTTCATCACGCCATTTTGTACCTTATTATCCAAAACCGGCGAGCACTCCAAGCATCATACCGGTGTACGAAAAATCGGAGTATTTTTCGTACACCGCTCCTTCCCCGCCCCAAAAAGACTTTCAAAAATTGTTTTTTCACAAAATTTCAATCTTCAAAGATTGTTTTATGTGGAATTTTCAATTCCTGAAAATTGTTTTGCATAAAACCAAGTCTCTGCTGCCACTAGAATTTGTGGTGACTTTCCCTGATTTTGGTTGACACTTTTAGAGGAGAATAACTAATTTTGCTTACATTGTCACTGACTGTGTTTTACAGCTGGTGTTTTTTATCTCTAAAAGCCTTCACAAAATGTCCTGTATTATTTGGGGGAATGTCTGGAAATTGTCTTGCAGAAAATTCACATCTGATTTCAGAAAAAATATCGGCAGCTATTTGGAATCAGCAATGACAGCTGCCAGCAGTTCATCCAACGTGCCATAAAGCGGCACGCCATAGCGGGCACAGGTGATGCGGACATTGTCGTAACGGTAGAATCCCGGTGTGCAGACAACATGGAGCTTTCCACTGCAGGCAAAAAGCCCAAGCTCCAGGAGGGTAATCGGCGACTTGCTGCCCGGCAGGATATTCATTATGATGATATCAGCCTTTTCCAGATGCTCCAGTTCCCAGTTCACCTGATAGTCCATCTCCCCTTCCCGGGAGGCATCCCAATGCTCCTGACGCGGATTATAAAGCACATAACGTCCAGGCTGTGCAGAGAAATAGTCCTCCAGAGCGGCCTGCCAGTCCTCACCTGTCCCCATATCAATGGTGCCGGCAAGAAATACTCCTGTATATTGCCCACCGTCGGCAAAAGTCTCCGGCAGCTCCTCATGAGGATGGAGCATATAAGTAGCCGGCTCCACTGCACTCCCGTTTCCGGAAACACACGATGCAGTCATTGCCAAAGCCACAAAAGCTACTATTATTTCGCTGATTTTCATATTTTTACTATTTTAAAATCGTTTATTTAGAGAAATGGTGTCATATACACTGGCAGCAAGACAGTCTGCCCGTCTTTCAGATAATCCTTTGTATATATAAGATATCTTTTATCTACCCTATGCGAAAATTTTTCACAGAAAGCATCAAGGGACGCATGTGTATTATACCCTGAAGACTTAACCTCTATTGGCTGCAATTTAGCTCCGCGCGACAAGAGGAAATCAATTTCATAATTATGCTTGCTGTCCTTTGCCCAAGTGTAATAGAACAACTTACTTCCTGATGCCGTCAGCATCTGCGCCACAAGATTCTCATAGACATATCCAAGATTAGCCTCCAGCTTATCACTCAAAAGTTTCTGATAGATAACGTTTTCTGTAAAGTCCTTATCCCAGAACGCAAGAGTGACAAAAAGTCCGGTATCTCCACAAAATATCTTGAATCGCCTCGGATCCTTTGTCAACGGCAAGCCCACATTCGGATCATTTGAATGATATGAAAAATTGACAGTCCTGCTGTCTTCCAGAATCCTCAGCAGTTCATTTCTCTTGTTGTCATCCATATCACCAAGAATCTGTGTAGGCTGATATCGGCTGGCATTGTTACTGAGCTGCGCAGGTATTTCCATATAAAGACGTTCAATACGTCCTGTAGCATCAAGTTTCAGGAAATCATCTTTATATAGCCTGATTATATCGCGCTTTACCAGGTCGACCATGCTGAGATTATTTGTCTCTATATACTCATTTACAGCCTGGGGCATGCCACCTACAAGCATATACAGCCTTAAATCACGCATCTTTATCCTATGGGCAGCTGCAAGTGGCCTTTGCATATCGTAGAAAGTCTTCAACAATGGAATGGAGGTTTCTTCGCCGAGTGCCCAGGTAAACTCCTCAAAATCCATAGGATACATTGTAACCCTTTCCTCTTCACTTGGTATTGTAATATCCCTGGTATTCTTTCGTATGCTTATCAGGGAACCCGTCTCAATATAGTCATATCTTCCATCAGCAACAAGATATTTTATGGCCTGACGTGCTTTCGGGCAACTTTGTACTTCATCAAAAACGATAACAGACTTCCGTTCTTTCAAGATAACATTATATATACTCTGCAACTGGAGGAAAACAAAGTCCAAGTCCATAAGATCATCAAATATAGACTTCACCTGCATTCCTACCTTATTGAAATCTATGAGAATATACGAATCATATTCCTTTTCAGCAAATTCCTTGACAATAGTAGATTTTCCGACTCTACGCGCACCCTCCACAAGAATCGCAGTCTTTCCATTTCTCTTATTTTTCCATTCTTCCAGACGCTGATACAGCTTACGTTTAAATATCGTTCCCATTATTATCTAAATTTGCACAAATATAATCATTTACTGCTGACCCCGAAATTTAAAATGCCAAAATATACGCTGACCCCGAAATTTAAAATGCCAAAATATACGCTGACCCCGAAATTCAGAACATCGGAAAAACACCTTCAACAATCAGACACAGGTGTCAAAAGACATAAGAGTCCGGTTACGTATCATATTTTAAGAACATCACATAAATATACCATATTCCTTTTTACATCGACTATCAGCATCTTATTGCTCCCAGAGTGGAAGTATCCTTCTATCTGACTGACTATTTTACGTTTAAGCATCTGATTTTACATTTATTCCGTAAAATCAGCAAACGAAAAATACATTTATTCCACAAAAACAACCCCGAAAAAATACATTTATTCCGAAACAAGGTTCCTGACTGCATATAGAGGATATACAGAGATTGGCAGACAGCACCACCAGCAGCGGAATCAGTATAGTCGAAATGGCCAAAATTCTCCTATGACACCCTTGCACCTCTGAGCAGGAGAGGCTTATGGTCCTTTGCCTGGGCCCAGCTCTGCAAATATTTGTCTATTATTCTTTCGTAATACATTACTCACTGATTTTCTGCACAATACACTCACTTTTCGGAAAAATCCAAACAAAAAGGGCGACCAATTTAGGCCGCCCACATAGAACTATACTATTACTTACTATTCGTAAATAAGAGTCAGTTTTTGTGCCTGTGCATTATGTGCACTATCGACACGAAGCTGATATTTAGTATTTACTTCTGTTCCTGTCAGATCCCAAGAGAAATCAGAATTCTTCTCACTAAGCTGAATTACCGTGCCACCATCAACAACTGCTGTTCCATCTTCATTAAAGATACCAACCTTAACAGCTGTAGAAGCATTCTTTCCAGTCAAGATTGTAACTTTTGTCAATTTCTTTCCGTCTACAGAAGGCATAAGTATGTATCCGCCTTGCTTCCCGAAAAGAATATATCCATCAGTATACCAACTAAACTTATTTCCAGATGATGGAGCAAAAGTCCACTCATAATCACCTATTGTATATGTCTTGACTGATGTTTCACCAGCAGACGTATTAGGAAAAGTATCACAAGGCCTTTCAGCTGCATCAAGAACGATTGTTATAGCCCCCCCCGGAACCTCCGGAGTATCTCCGCCTTCACCGGAATTGTGAGAAACATAGAAACATCCGTCAGCCTCAATGAGACCATTGTATGAAGTCTTGTAGCAGACAATTGTAAGCTCATCGCCTTCCTTGACTCCAAGGTTGCCGAACTCACCTTTTGCTCCGCCCCATCCGTTCCTCACGCCATAGACATAAACCTCAGTGTCACCGTCAATGAGGGCAAAGTTTCCATACTGCTCATCCCATTTTGTACCTGACTCGGTGCTCTTACCTACCTTTCCGGAAATCCTGTACCATGCAGTCTTGTCGTCAGGAAGATTACGGAAATCAGCAAGTGAAATGTCAGTAACCTTGATATGCTCCTCTACAGAAACATTCTTGAGCTGAGGTGCTCCATTGAAAGATGTCTTAGGGCCTGTAACAGTAACAATGTCACCTGCATTGATGCCCATTTCAAACCATTTCTTGGTCTCACCGGCAGCATTGAGGACACCGTAGGCATATACTTCAGCGGAATAGTCCCTGATATAGATGTTTCCATATTCACTGCCTGCATCCTTTGTGATATATCCAGTCAGGCGATAGATAGTGGAACCGTCCTCAGCAGCATTGATTTCAGCAGCAGTCGCATCAATGATTGAGCCCTCCTGTGTAAAGCTGTAAGGAACAGTTGACGTACCGGAAGTAAACTCTACAGAACCCTCACGGAGACCAGCCTCATTTGGAGCAAGGTAGAGAGTAACGACTGCTGTATCCGCCGGATTAGACTCTATCTTTGTAGGCACTCCCTTCCTGGTCTGTACATCAACAACTGAAACCCAAGACCTGTACTCAGCAGGAACTGATGGATTCACACCTGCACCCTTGTAGGCAAGGACAACATTGAACTCACCGCCTTCCTTGGCAATAGTCTGCTCCTCAGATATAATCTTAACAAGTGATTTTGTAATCTTGATGACAGTCACATCGACAAGCTCTACAGTTGTACCGTATGTAAGCTTTGGTCCCTGGACTGTTACTTCATCACCGACCTCTATGCCAAGGCTTGTAAAGTTTTTCGCCGCACCGTTTGCATCAAGGGTACCATATACATAGATCTCACCTGTACCATCATTGAGGTACCAGTTACCATAATCTGTGTTGATGATTGAAGTAACTGTTCCGGACACGAGGTAAGTCTTGCCGTCTGCACCCTCAATCACCTCAGCACAAGTTGCCTCGGAAACAGTAGTTGAGCCCTGCACAATTTTCAGGAACTGCTTGTTGTTTCCAGCCTTGACAGCAATCTCGATGTCACGTCCGTCAGGAGCCTCACCGGCAGTGAAAGTAACCTTGGTCTCTCCGGCCTCACCTTTCAATACTGAAGGGACAACCCAGCTCGGAGTCTTTGAGTCGATTTCAGAATCTGGGTTTGTGAGGAAACCGAAACGATCATAAGTAGCCTTGTATGACTTGCCGGCCTCATCTTTGGCAAAGGTGACAACCTCTGGCCATGATGCAGTAGTGATGAACTCCCAGTCCTCTGTCGCATTGACAGTTACTTCAACAGAGCCTCCTTCCTGCGGAATAGACAGATAAGTCTGAGAAAGCTTGATATTGTCGAATGACTCTGAAACATTCTTCTCGCATCCTGCAAAAAGAAGTGCAGATGCCAAAAGGGATGAGAATAAATATTTTAGTTTCATGATAAATCCTCAAAAATTAGTTAAACATATATTTTATTCCCACTGAAGCATACCAGCACTGTCCGATTGCAGTATTAGGAACGAATGTCTTCAAGTCACCGTTGACTGCCTTCGGAGTAGAGAATACAGGATAGCCCTCAGCATCTGTAGACTCATACTTAAGGATACGTGCATCAGTAATCAGAGGATTTATAATCTTGCTTACACCACACTTTGAGCTGAACAGGTTAAGCAAGTTCTTGATATCAAAGCTGAGCTGGATTGTGTTGGTTGACTTGCCGGCCTTGATCTTGAAGTCATGCTTGTAGCTGAAGTCAAGCCTGTGTACCCATGGAGAGTAAAGGCTGTATGCTTCTGCATATTTGCCCTGGTTCTTTGTCAGATACTTGCTGTTATGTACGTATGCCATGAAACGGTCACGGTCGTTCTCTGAAGCGAAACGGAATTCATTATTGGCAACCTGCTCATCTGTAGGAATATACACTGCATCGTAGCTATAGCCGTCACCATTCATGTCATTTGCAAGCATATAGGAGTAGTTGTATCCTCCTCTCCATGCCTCATAGATGAAGCTGAAGTGGTTTCCGCATTTGTCATTGTGAGTAAGGGAAGCAACGACACGGTCTGGAGTTACATACTGTGAGTTGTGGAGGGAGATGTTGTTCGGTCCCTTTGAAGTGGAAACGTATGTAAATGCTGACTCAGCAGCTGAACCAGGCATACCTGTAAGTTCCTTGGAGCCTGTACGGGTATATGCAGCCATGATGCTGAGTCCCTGTACAGGGCGCATATTTACAGTCACATTGGCAGAGTAGCCATAACCCTTGTTGGTGTTCTCAAGGACAAACGCCTTTGTTCCAGTCCTGAATGTCTCAGGATATACAGGACGGTTATCTGCTCCGTTCCATTTAGCATATCCCTCTACAGGAAGCATGCTCCAGTCTGAAATGGTTACACCGTTTACAGTCTTGTTGAAGATACCCTCTGCAGTAATAGAGAACGGGAATGAAGTAGGGAAGCTGTAGTCAAGGGCAATTGAAGTCTTCCATACCTGAGGCATCTTGAACTTAGGGTCAACAGCAGAAATTGCTGAAGGCACAGCACCGTCCTCAGGAGAGATAGTTGATGGGTAGCCCATTGCATGAAGCTTATCAAGAAGAGCCTGTGTAGTAGCCTTTCCATTTGCATCTGTAACGAGTCCACCTGCGAAGTTTGACATACCGCCTTCTATACCAAGCTTCTTAAGGTTGCTCTCGTTGAGCTGTGCCTGGTACTGTACCATACCTGAGTTAGTAGGCATGTTGGTGAAGAACACAAGCGGAAGACGTCCTGAGAAGAGACCTGTACCTCCACGGAATGTAAGGCTCTTGTCATTGAGGATATCCCATGTGAAACCGACACGTGGAGAGAATGTCACACTTGCAGTCGGCCATTTGCCAGTATCGATATGGCGTGTCTTGCCATCCTTTGTATAATAGTCAAGGTCAAGGATTGCATTGTTGGTCATCAGGTCCTGATTGTCAAAGAAAAGACCGTCAATACGGAGACCATAGCTAAGCTTGAATGCCTCTGTTGCATTCCACTCATCCTGTGCATAGATACCGGCCTTGTGGAACTGTACACGTGCTGCAGGGTTCTTCTCCCCGTCATATCCGTATGTAAGACACACGACCTCAGGAGCTGCACCATTGATGAAATCATCCACACTGCCATAACGATAGTATCCGGTACCGTTTCTCATATAGGCATTGTCTGCCATCTGGTACTCGTAGTTCAGACCCATTGTAATCTTGTGTGTTCCAAGATAGTATGTAAGGTCATCCTTGATGTTTGCAACAGTATTGTGGACAGCATTGTTCCAGGTAAACAGTTCATATCCGAGGGACATATACTGTGTGTTTGTACCTGTTCCATCCTGGATGTCAATGAACGGGAACTCGCTTGAGTTTGTTCCACGGACATCGTCAAGCTTTGAGAATGTAGCAAGGAACTGGTTTGAAAGGTTCTCGTTGATACGGCTGTTCAAGTCAACTGAAACTGAATGTACAAGGTTGTTCATAGAGTACATTGAGTTGGCAAAGGCCATTGACTGGAGAGATACACGGCTGTATGCGGAACGTGTACCGCCGTCCATTGAAGATGCATTAGGAGCAAGCCATGAAGTATTGTTGGTATAGTTGTAACGTACTGCAAGATGATGTTTGTCAGTGATGTTCCAGTCTATACGGGCAAGAATCTTGATGTTGCTTTCATCAGCAGGGAAGCTGGTATAGGAACCTGTGTCATAGCCATATCTCTCGCTGACAAAATCCTTGACACGCTGCATGTCACCTACTGTAGCATATGAAAGGTACTGGTCTGAGCTTGGAGTAACGCTTTCATCTGCCCTTGCCCTCCATGTAACAGCCTGTGAAGGGACCTGTGCATACTCGGCATTTACGAAGAAAAAGAGCTTGTTCTTCACAATTGGTCCACCGAGTGTGAAACCGTATGTAGTAGTACGGTCCTTGTCGCGTGCACCCGGAACCTCTACGCCATGCACTGTATTACCGCGCATATACTCGTTACGGTGATATACGTATGCAGATCCCTTGAATGTGTTTGTACCAGACTTGGTAATGGCATTTACTCCACCACCGATGAAGTTTGTCTGACGTACATCATAAGGAGAGATCACGACCTGGAGTTCCTCGATTGCATCAAGGGAGATAGGATTTCCGCCACCAGGAAGGTTTGAGCTAAGTCCGAAGTTGTTGTTGAAGCTTGCTCCGTCGACAGTGAAGTTTGCCGTACGTCCGTCAGCTCCGCCGAAGCTCATTCCGTTTCCGCCGTATGGAGAAAGACGGGTAACGTCTGTGATGCTCCTGCTTACAGTAGGAAGCTCGGTAATCTGCTGGTTGGAAATGTTTGTCGCAGCACCTGTCTTCTCTGCAGAGAATTTTGAGGCCGGAGCTGCAATTACCATTGCTTCGCTCAACATCTCTGAATCTTCTTTCAAAGTTCCGTTCAGAGAGAATGTCTCAGCGAGCTGCAGGGTTACATCTGTATATGTAAGTCCCTGGTATCCTAGGCATGATACTGCCACAGTGTAAGGTCCACCGGTACGCATTCCGTTAATTGTGTAACGGCCTTCAGCATTCGTCACGACACCATAGACAGTTCCGGAAGGTGTATGTGTAGCGAGAACCGCTGCACCGATTACCGGTAAGCCTTCGTTGTCTGTGATTCGTCCGGCGAGGGAAGAAGTTGTGACCTGCGCGATAGCAGATACACTCACCAAAATTGCCGCTCCTAGAGAAAGCAGCAATCGCTTAAACGATTGTTTCATAGCGTTTTAATAGTTTGTAAAAGAGTTATAACGTTGCGAAGATAGCATTTTTTATCGGTGTGCAAAAATAAATATGCCTTTGCAACAAATTATTAACCTTTTCGTAACATTAAATTACACATGGAAAAAGGGATACAGACAATACTGACATATTATAACAGCCGCTACCTATCGGCAATGAAGCTTGCTATACGGTTGTATCCAGTCTTCTCATCCCAGACTCCCTTGCTTGCAACCCGGACACTGAAATCAGGATTGTCATGCAGGACAGGTGAAATATCCGGCAGATTCAGGTAAAGCGTATACTGCTCCCCCGGCTTCAGCGAATCCGGAAGCACAATCTTCTCGTCCCATTCATAATGATGGCAGCCTTTCCAGTCACGCGGGTCCTTTCCTGAGACAAAGACATATTTCTCGGAAGCATCATTTTCGTTGACAAGGACCAGTTCAATTCTACGCTCGTTTATAAGGGAGGCGTAGCCATAGTTGCTAAGGCACATCTTCATGGTCAGGCTGCCACCTGCCCTGAAATGACCATAGAATGACGTACCATTGAAGACAAGGCGGTAGCCGACCCTGCTGACAATGTCATCATGGCAGCCTTCCTCCCTCCAGACCTCAGGAGCCTGCCATGCATAATTCCTCAGATAGGAGAAATGAAACCTGCGAAGATGGATATTGGAATTTTCGCACCCGCAGTATTCATAGATTCCAGCCATAGGACAGGTTTCCCCTCCTATTGAAATGTAGTTCCCATCACGCTCCCAGAGCCGCTTGTCATAGTCATTGCTGAATGTACCTCCATCAGAGCCGCTCGCAAGCACACAGTCGTCATGGCCTGCAAGACGTGCATTGTATGACCCGTCAAATGCAGTCTCTACAGAAAGAGAGTCACCCCACTTATAGCCGTTTTCACCAATTTTTTCAAGGATGCTCCTCTTCTGTCCCGGAGTCCGGAGCGCAACCTGTCGGCTTACAGGAACATTGTCCAGGAGCGCCTTTACGACAACGGCCCTGTCATCAGGGGAATTGAGGTTGGTGGAAGTATGCCATTCACCATATATGCCGACCAGGCCTGCCTGCACAACATATATCACATCCTGGTACTCGTGCCAGATTGGAGCCAGCTGCTCTATATGCCTTAGGACCCATTTCAACTCCGGATCCTGTACAGGCCATTTGTCACTCCATGAATAGGCATGACGCAACACAACCTTTGTCCCTGCAAGGCGTTCATTTTCAAAGTGCTGTCTCAGGACATTCAATGCAGCCTCGGAAATGTCGCTCTCAAGAAAATCACAGAGATAGACCCCGACATAGTGGAGAGTTATATTCATCTTCCTTGCTGCAGCAAGGGACTCGACTGACCGCGGCTCAGGTATGGAACCGTCCTTGAAATGATACTCAAAGAAGTCATACGCACCTCTCTCCGGATTGCAGAAATCCGATGCATCATACCTGTATTCAATGGAATATTCAAACGGAGGCTCCGGAGCCACAAAATGCTGGACATCACCGTCAAGGTTCTCAATCGGCCATCCATACAGTTCAGCCATACGGTCAACCTCCACCGGTTCTTCCGGGATAGGCCTGACTACATCCTTGTCACATGCAAGGCAGCACAGCAAGGCAGCTGCAGCCTGCAGTACATATAATTTTTTCATACCTCTATATTTTTTCATGATTATCACTTGGCAAGCGGAACAGTAAATCCGCATCTCGCCGGAACAACAATATGGTCATTGTATGCGTTATACTGCAGGTTGAATGTAATTCCAAGATTTACTTCACCGGAGTCTCCAAGACATTTCCGGTCTATTGCGAACGTATAGCAGAAGACATCACCGTCCACCTGCCCTGCTCCGGCAGCATAATTCTCCCATGTGGTTTCCGTTGCGGTACGGAAACTGTCACCAGGCTTTGTAACATCATGCACTTCCGGCACCCATTCCTGAGGGACACCATTGTCGGCACACCGTCCATATATCAGGACATCGTAGCCTTTGGCAGATTTCGAGAGTGCCCATCCTCCTCCCTGGCCCTCATGTATGCCGTCCGTGTCAAGCCAGATACCGAGATGGTTCAGATAGTCAGGATGGGTGTTTTCCGTACCTTTCTCAAATATCTTTGTAAGGTCGACCTCTACATAGCCATACAGGAAGCCGGCATCGGAAGTGAACTTCACGCACCTTGTACCGCGTTCAAACTGTGTATCAGTCCCCCTGTCTGTCTCAGCTATGCCCTTCCAGAATTCCAGGTCAGACTTCAGGAGAGTTTCTATCGGCACCGGGTCCGGTTCAGGCTCAGGTGCAGGTTCCTCAGTCCCGTCAATATCATATTCGATATCACCGGCATTGCCGAGCTTCAGGACAAATCCTGCCCTGTCAGGTATAACGGTATAATCTGTATATCCTCCTGAATCAAAGGATATTCCAATACATATCTCATCGCGGCTGTCAATTCCGAGACGCACCCTGTCGACAGTGAATGTATAGCGGAAAATATTGTCCTCCAGCATTCCCATGCCGGTCCCGGCATTAATCCATCCACCGGCAACCGGGTCTGTCTGCCCGAAAGTATCTCCACCCATGCTTACATCATACACAGAAGGTTTCCAGTCCTGCGGTTCAGCACTGTCAGAGCATTTTCCGCGCAGCAGCTTGTCAAAGCCCTTTGGAGAGGCACTCATGAACCATCCTCCTCCCTGTCCCCCGTGGACATCATCGGTATCAAGCCAGACACCGAGAGTATTCAGATATTCAGGAGATTTCTTGCCGGTCCTCGAGACGATTTTTGAAGTGTCAATCTCCACATACCCATAGATATATCTGGAATCGGAGCAAAGCTTTACGCATCTTGTGCCACGCTCAAAGCTCAGTTCCTGACGTTTGCGAGGACGCAGAGCTTCCCACCAGGAGAAGTCTGACTTGACATGATTCAGGATTTCGGTCTCATCATACTCGCCTACTGGATCATCCGGTATCTCAGGCTGCGGAAGCGGATTGACAAGAGGAGGTTCAGTCTCTGCCTCCAGGATTGTGACTTCCTCACAGCCGGCTATGCATGTGCACAGGATAAGCGGCATAGAAAAGGCAGCAACGGCCTTTTTCAAAGAAGGTGATTTCTTTTTCATAAAGTGTCAGTGTTGTTAAATATGGTACATATAAGACTGAAGCCGAGCCCATATACCCTAACCTGCACATGAAAAATTTTCAGTTCCTATGCCTATTTCAAAAAGACAGGACCAGCCAATGGCCGGTCCTGTCATATATAAATACACTATGTATTTCCGCTTACTCTGCAGCTGGTGTCTCAACAGCAGGTGCCTCAGCTGCTGGAGCAGCCTTCTTTGCACGGCTACGGCGTGTAGCAGGCTTCTTGGTCTCCTTCTTGCCGGAAGCAAGAGCTGCCTCGTTGAAGTCAACCAGCTCGATGAGAGCCATGTCTGCACCGTCTCCCTGACGGAAGCCAGTCTTAAGTACACGTGTATATCCGCCTGGACGCTCTGCAATCTTAGGAGCAACTGTAGCGAACAGCTCCTTGACAGCATATTTGTTCTTCAGATAGCTGAAGACAACACGGCGAGAGTGTGTCGTATCCTCTTTAGACTTTGTGATAAGAGGTTCTACATAAACCTGCAAAGCCTTAGCCTTGGCTACTGTAGTCTGGATTCTCTTCTGGAGAATGAGAGAAGTAGCCATATTTGCGAGGAGGGCCTTGCGGTGACCACTCTTGCGACCAAGGTGGTTGATTGCTTTATTGTGCCTCATACTTTATAGGATCTTTTTCTTTGGTTCAATATTATACTTGGTAACATCCATTCCGAATGTAAGCTTCATCTTCTCGACAAGGAGATCGATTTCGCTAAGTGACTTCCGTCCGAAGTTCCTGAACTTCATCAGCTCAGACCTTGAATATGAAACGAGGTCAGCGAAAGTATCGATATCCGCAGCCTTGAGACAGTTATAGGCCCTTACTGAAAGTCCCATGTCTGAAAGCTTGGTAAGAAGAAGATGCCTCATGCGGAGTGACTCCTCATCAAGTTCCTTTGAATCAGACTCGATTGCACTCTCAAGAGAAAGCTTCTTGTCGTCTGTAAACAATTTGAAATGATAGATGAGGATGTTTGCAGCCTCCTGGAGAGCATTGCTTGGAGTTATTGAACCGTCGGTTACAATCTCAAGGTTCAATTTCTCATAGTCAGTCTTCTGCTCGACACGCCAGTTGTCCGCAGACCAGTTTACATTCACGATTGGAGTGTAGCTTGCATCAACAGGAATAGTTCCGATAGGAGTATTCTCATCCCTGTTCTCGTCAGCAGGGACGAAACCACGGCCTTTGTTGATGTTAAGGGTAATCTCCAGTTTAACTGACGGTTCAAGGAAGCAGATGTGCTGCTCTGGATTCAACACCTGGAAAGAAGACAATCCTTTTGAGATATCCTCTGCGGTGAATTCCTGCTTACCGCTGATCACGATGTTTGCCACCTCGGAATCTACAGTCTCCACCATTCTTTTGAATCTCACCTGCTTAAGGTTAAGGATGATGTCCTGCATACCTTCAATCACGCCCGGGATTGTAGCGAACTCATGGTCCACTCCCGAAATCTTGACTGAATTGATAGCAAAACCTTCCAGAGATGACAGCAGAATGCGGCGGAGGGCGTTACCGATGGTCTGTGCGTATCCAGGCTCAAGAGGCCTGAACTCGAAATGGCCAACGGTATCGGTTCCTTCGAGCATTATCACCTTGTCAGGTTTCTGAAATGCTAAGATTGCCATGTCTAATTCTTGTTAGGTGTTAATTATTACTTAGAATACAACTCGACGAT
>JAAGKN010000978.1_pt1 | contig 55055 bp, 61 predicted proteins | sample 6206371 | NCBI WGS metagenome assembly JAAGKN01 (sample SAMN11533720, study PRJNA540317) | gut metagenome | isolation source: fecal pellets from male and female animal of same cohort | host: Peromyscus leucopus | place: USA:CA | collected 2017
ATAATAAAGAAGATATAGAAATTGTCTATAATGATTTTTATAAATTTATAAATAATTATATTTGCCAAAACATATGTAATATAGAAACAATACTTTCTAAAGAAATATTTATAGAAACAATCATAAAAAAAGTAGATGTAATAAGAAAATATCTTCAGGGAAATGAAGAAATAGGAGTTTCTAAAAATTTCTTATTACTTTTAAAAAGTAAATATATTTATCTTCCAGTAGTATATAAATTAATTTCTAATAGATACCCAAAAGAAGTAAATAATCGTCTTAAAGTTCCAAGGTTTGATTTGAATAAATGGAATAGTCTATTAACTAGAGCACAAGAAAATACAAATAATTATGAAAAAGGATTAGCTTTAGAAGCAGTAGCAGAATATTTCATAAATAGTATAGAAGGATTTAAAATAACTGGAAAAAGGATAAAAACAGATAATGAAGAAATAGATTTAATATATTGTAATATATCTGAAGATTCACTTTTATGGACTTTAGGAGCAGTAACATTAGTAGAATGTAAAAACTGGCAAGAAAAAATTGATGTAAAAGTAATTAGAAATCTCGTTTATTTAATAGAAAAAAAGGGTATCAATTCAATCTTATTATTTACTAGAAATGGTATTACTTCATGTGCTGAATATGAAATATTAAGACAAGCTACACACAATAAGTATATATTAGTATTTAAACTTAATGAATTATCAAAAATCAATTTAAATAATAAACCACTTACATTATTACTTAATAAACTTACTGATTTAATAACTGCTATATCTAATGACATAAGTCAAGTAATGTAATATTTTTAGTGTTTAATTATCTAAAAATTACAAACTTTTTTTAAAAAATTTAAAATTTATGGTATAATTAAACATGTGAATGCCTGTGTGGCGGAATTGGTAGACGCGCTGGACTCAAAACCCGACATCACAGGATTCAAAATAAAACATATAAACTTAGATATATTCAAGGAATTATCGAATACGATAGTTCCTTTTTCTATGCCCTAGTGGGGAACTTAGTGGGGAGATTTCATGCTATTTAACTCATTAAAGGGTATCAAGTTGTCACAAGTGGTTTGGGGCTTGAGTGATACTGGGCTTGATCCATTTAATCTCTCACAAAGTGTTTAAATCGCCTGTATTATAGGAGATTTTTTGATTAATTTGTTATTTTTTGTTATCCCCGTTGCATTCCATCTTATTATATTGTACCTAGTAATTAAGGGTACTTTTTAGGTATCTATTATTAGAAAGGAGCAAATATTTATGTCAGAAAAAAGAAGAATATTATCACTAGCACCAGAAGAAGAAATCTATATCACTGGAGCAAATTGTAAGTATGCGTTAAAGATTAAAAATGCAAATAATGAACTCGACGTAGAAGAATTAGACCAAATAAATGACAGTTCTAATGTTGTATTAACACCACTTTCATTTGATGAACTTAAACGATACATTATTCTTGAGGAGTTTAGTCAACTATTATCAGCAGTAGAAGTTCCAGCAGTTATAGAAGAACAACTAAAGGCAGTATTAGATTATCACGAAGAATTAATTTATGGCAAGAAAGATGTGGATATGGAAACAACAGATTTTCAATGTCTCACGTATTATTAGAAAGGAAGTTGAAGTATGCCAGTAATTAGAAATCTCGAAAGAGTAAAAATGATAGATGTATTATTTATAGCACCTAAGTCACTACCAGCGGAAATAAGTATGCCAGCGACTTCAAGAACAATTAAAGAATTAATTAATGGACCAATTAAGACAATTTATTTAACTACTGGAACAAGAGATAAAGTAGCAATATTATGTAGTGCAAACAAAGATAGAAGTTTGGCATCGGCTAACAGATACCTCGCACCTTATGGTATAATCTATGGTAGTTTTATCATCTTACGTGAAACAAGTAATGGAGACTATAAGTCATTAACTAAAGAACAAATTAACAACTATCAAGAGTTATTTAATGAAGATAGTATTAACAAAGTTGATGCACGAATTAAGAATTTAGTAGCATTAAGAAGAAAGATAAGGAGTATGTAAAGAAACAATGGAAGAAAACAAATATAGAAACAAGCACAAGAAATATCAAAAGAAGAACAAAAAGAAAGAGGAAACTAAAGCCTCAAATATTAACTTATTTGACAAAGAGCGTATTATTTTTGTAAATGATGAAATAACAGATGCACTAGCCAAAGAGGTTATTGAGAAATTACTCAAGTTAGATGCAGTTAGTAATAAGGACATCACATTATACATTAATAGTCCGGGTGGATCAGTTTCATCTGGGTTAGCAATATTTGACACGATGAGGTATGTTAAGAGTGATATAAAAACCGTTGCAATAGGACGTGTTGCAAGTATGGCATCAATTTTACTCGTAGGTGGAACTAAAGGTAAAAGGTACTCATTCCCTAATGCAGAAATTATGATACACGAAGTATCCTCATCGGCACTTTTTGCGAAAGTAACAGAAATGAAAGAAAGATTAGACCACTCTCAAAGTTTAAATGACAGGTTATGTAGAATACTTGTAAAAAATAGTAATAGAACAATGTCACAAATTAGAAAGGATACAATAAATAAAGATACTTGGTACTCATCTAAAAGAGCACTTGAGTATGGATTTATAGATAAGGTGCTATGGTAATATGAAAGAGGAATTAAATAATATTATAAGAACTATTGAAGACCATTTTAAAACTTGTCTGTGGGATAAGAGACCACCAATAAAGGAAATAGATTTTCAGTTGGTAGTACTATCACAAAGAATAATTGAATTAAGAGATGACTTAAATAACATCAAAGATGTTGACAAGGCAATTAGTAATATAATGACATTTATGGAAGGTACGTTTCATATTCCAATGCTAGATTATGCAGAGTGGTTAAAGCAAAATGAAATAAGACATCAGTTAGTACTGGATATATACAACAAATTGTCTAATTTACGGTCTATTTAGGGGTTCACAATTTGTAAAAAAAGATAAAATCGAGGGTTTGGTTGGTATTTATTGAAAAGTTGTTTAGAACTCTTACAAATAAGAAAGAACAAGGTTACGTCTCTTTGTAGGCGATATTATGTCGCCCGCAAGTTTAGTAAAATATTGTATAGAAAATCGTGGTGAGAGACTATGCAGAAATATGATAAGATGACCTTATCTCATTTAGTAAGAACAAATATAAAAAAGTACAGAAAGTTAAAAGGACTAACAGCAGAGCAATTAGCAGTAAAGACAGATTATACCTTCCAATATGTAAGAGATTTGGAGAGTTTAGCAGTTGATAAGACACCCACTCTTGAGGCGTTAGGTAGATTTGCAGAGGCACTAGAAATTGATATAAGACAATTATTTGATGATTTAATCGAGGACGATACTAAGTAGTATCGCCTTTTTTTGGCAACAAATAAAAAAAGTGTTGCATATATATAATAATCTGTTACAATTCAAGGCTAATTTATAGTTATGGTAGTGATCCATATACTATGAATTTAGAAAGGAGTTATTATGAACTTATTTTTAATTGTAGGAAGAATAGACGAAATCATAGAGGTTACTTCTAACCAAATTGAATTAAGAATAGAAACATCATATAGGCAAGAACCAAGTGATGAGTTATCTTATCGAAAGTCAAAAGTCAATGTATATAATACAGTTGCAGATAAAGTAAAAGAACATTGTAGACCTAGAGATATGGTAAGTGTTAAGGGATATATAGATGTAGACGAAGACTATCAAATAAAGTTAGAAGCAACTCAAGTTTCATTTATGGTTCCACATACTAAGTAGAAAGTTGACAATGGGTTTGAGGTGTAGGTTTATGTGTCTTAGTATTATTAAAGTTGTTACAAGTGGTTCACAAAGTTGTAAAATGTCGCCTGTCAGATTTACAAATGCTTTAAATTATGTTACAATTTTAGTATAGAGAAAGGAGTAAGGCTTTATGAAAGTAATAATAAGTGCTAAACTGCAAGGAGTATTTGAATCGTATAAAATATTAATTGATGAAGAAACAGTTGCAAAAGTTAGAGGAAATAAGGAGACAACCTTAGAAGTGTCAAATGAGGAACATACCCTTCAATTAAAAGGAGGAAGTGGAAAATCAAGTATTATAAAAATTAAACCTGAAGACGGACAAGATACTATCAAGTTACATTTTATTACACACTATGCTCGTGCATTTAAAGAAGGTTATTTTGAATTGGCGGGCACTGAATAATGGCAAAGGTAGAAGTAATACAAAGTAAGAATGCTGGTACACCTAATTATGTTTGGGTAGGAATAATTATTGTAGCAATAGTAATTGGAGTTAGCGTTGGAGCAGTTAATTATTTTAGTAATGAAAATAATTCAAATAATGGATCAAATAGTTCTACATCTCTACCTTCAAACATCCAAGGTATTTATGTAAATGCAGGTATGCGAGGAAAAACTAATATATGTGATACAATAGCATTTAAATTAAATAGTACTACGGTACAACATCAACTATTTTCACAGTCTCTAGGCTGTACAAAAGATTTTAATTTTGATAGTAAAGCAGTAGTATATAATATACAGAATATTAAAAAGATTGGTAGTAGCGGAGAAGATTATTATTTTGAATTATATTCAAATGGAACTAAGGAGTATGAATGCAACAGAGTATTTGGCTCTATGTCATGTACTTCAAAATCTGGAACTTCACTAAGTTATAAACAATATAATGACTAAGATAGTACACTAGAGATAGTGTGCTATTTTCTATCTAAGATTAGTTAAATCATCTCATTACATTATGAAAGGAGTTAGTAATATGAACTTATATGAAAGCATATCTAAAAGTATCAACGAGAAGAAAGATACTATGGAAGTAATTACTAAGGCAAAAGAAGAATATACAACTTATGTAAATGAACGAGATGATTTATATATAAAAATCGTTGGCTTATGTCCCACTATCACCGAAGATGATGACGATGTATTAGATTTCTTAAGGTACTTACGAGGTTACTTAATGTTAGAAAATATACACCCAAGAGATGCCATAGAAACATATCTAATCTCAAAAGATTATAAGGATAAGACAGAAGATTTTGATAAGTTAGTAGATTTAATTATTGACTTTACTTTGTCGTATTAGCAAAAGACATAAACTTGTTGATCTATATGATAGCAAGTTTTTTGTTGTTTAAGGACTTGTATTATCAAAAAATATGTGGTCTCCTATAAGTGTAGCGAAATCATATGGTTTCATTTATATTCAAAAACTATCATTTATTCATCTAGAAGTGGCGGATATAATGGCATTATTTATAAAAGAAATGCTAACTATGATTTCGTTTATACTAGTTAAGAAAGGAACATATACAGAAATGATACAAGAAAAGAATTATATTGATGATGAGTGCTACGGTTACGCTAGGTGTAGTAAAGCACGAGTTCAAGATGCAGAATATGAAATTAGGGCATTGATGAAATTAGGAATTAAAAGAGAAAATATTTATGTAGATTATCAGTCTGGAGCAAGTGATAACAGAGAGAATTTAAAAAAGGTACTTAGCCTTATGAAACCGGGTATCTCGAGCCTTTTTTGTACCGACATAACACGTTTGGTTCGATCTACCCGTTATTTCTGTGAGTTGCTTACATTTATTGAAGAAAACAAATTACGATTAGTTGTAGGCAGTTTAGATGTAGATGTAAGACAAGATAAACTCGACGTTATGGTTGAAGGTATGCTTAAAATCAATGCTGTATTTGGAGAGATGGAACGCAAACTTAAAATATTCCAAATCAATTTGGGATTAGATAACGCAAGAGCCGAGGGAACTAAACTTGGACGTCCTTCTACTTCGTATGACGATATACCAGAAATATTCTTTCGTTACTTACCGATGTATAATAATGGAACTATAAACAAAAGTGAATACTCTCGAATTACGGGGTTAAGTTATCCAACCATATATAAGTATCTCGATATAGTAAATAAAGTGGCTTAGGAACTTACATTTTGGGGTTTATTGTGCTATAATACCCTACTAGGTGATTACTTATGCAAGAAAAACAAGCACGAGTATTAGAAGTATTAAAAGAAATGCAAAAGCAAGAAATATTTACTATTTTAAAATCCGGAACTCATTTAGACAAAATAATAAACGAGGCATCAGGCTATGAAGATATTTCAAGTAGTATTCAAGATATAAAGGAATATATAAATGACTTAGAAGACGAGTTTACTTCTAGTCGCACAGTATCCATTGGCGTAACACTAGCAGGCTTTAATGATAAGTTTCAATATGAATTACACAATATGTACCTAGCCCCATTTAATCAAAAAGAGAAAATGCACGTATTAGAAACTGATTATGGTAAAGATAACCCATTTACAATTGCTTTAAAATCTGATGATGTCAGATTTACTTTAGAAGAGAGAAAACTGATTAAATTAATTAATCACTACTATATCAACTTAAAGACAGATGATAAATTAAAAGACAAAATGTTCTACATTCCTATAAATGATTTAAAAAGGATATATCCAGAGACTATCAACCATAAGATAATTAAAGAAGGAATTATTACCGCTTGCGAAAGAATCAATGGTAAGAGAATTAGTTGGGACTTATCCAAAACAAGATATGCGACTAATAAAAGTACTAACTTAAAAGAGTTAAAGTTAGATGTAGGAAAGAATATTAAGTTAGTTAGTATCACTCCAATTTATTCCCAATATGATAAGAAGTATAACCTAGAATTGAAAGGCATCTTATGTAAGACAAATAAATTTTTGGATCTAAGGTTTAAGCTGAAACAAATATCTTATCTATTTCCTACCGAAGGATTACGAGGAGACTATTTGAGTTATTCTATAACAGAAATGTTTACCTATCATATGAACTTGAAAAATAATAAGAAACGGGGCTATGTTACAAAATTATTAAGAGATGTTGCTAATGAGATTTACTATGAAGAAGATGGCTTTCCTACACATAAGCCTTACTGGTCTATCATTAAAAATAGTCAACATAAGCAAAGAAAACTCTTGGACTTATTGTCAGGCTTAACTAACACCTCTTATTATTTAACATTAAACAAGAATTATAAAAGTATCGGATATATAGTGGCAAATACAGTTCCTATAAAAGTGCTCCATAATGGGAAACAAAGAGAAACTAAAATGATACTTAATGAACTAAGTGTAAGTAAAGATAAATACTATATGAAAGAGATAAACGCATTTACTTCAGCACTTAACAAGAAGAATGTTACACTTGATGATTTATTACTCTACAAATATCCAAAACAATTTGATTATGAGCAATTAAAACCGATGAAGAATAAGTTTATTGACGCAAATGGAAATATAGACATAGAAAAAATAAGAGCATTACTTGTAGCAGATGTAAAACTTAAAGAAAATGTAATCAAATCTATTAACCACGGCAATATTGAATTCAAAATAAAAATGGCTGAGAATTAGCAAAGTGTATTATTTTGGTATGTGAGTGTATAATTATGGCTTATAAGTGTATTTAAATGGTTTCGGATACTTCACAACTCGTTTAATTACGGGTTTTTATTTTGCTTAGATTATGAAATAATAACAAGTTCAGTGGAACTTACAGAAGAAACGAAGTTTATTAAGGAGTAATTATCTTATGAAGTAGAGACAAAGTTACAGTGAACTTGTTGTTTATTCCTTGTAGGAAGTGTAGCCCGCCACTCTCGACAGGTGGTACTGGAACTATGGCTCTAAATAAGAAAGGACGGATTATATGTATAAGATTAAAAATCCACAAACACAAGAGGAAGTAATTGTGTATGAACTCTGTGACAAAGAGTACAAAACCATTAGACCTAACGATAGAGTTTATAAGAGTCATTATCCTATGTTACCCTTTTATATGCGTTCGTTAAAGACATCAAAAGAAGAAACAACACCTATTCCAACGTGTATAAAAGAACTAGACAAGATAATAGACGGTGGTTTGCAGCCAGGTTTATATATTTTCGGAGCAAATCCTGGTTTAGGCAAAACAAGTTTAATGTTACACATCGCCTTAAACTTGGCGACAACGAAACACCATTGTCTGTACTTTAATTTGGAGATGTCGGCTTTTCAAATTACAACTAGACTTCTTGCTAACTGTTCGTATAGAGAAAGTTTAACTAAAGATAACTACTCTATTATGAGTATTAGTAAGTTATCTAAAAAAAGTTTATACAATGACAAAACCAATAAGTTTAATGATAAGTTAAAGTCATTATATGATAGTTACCTAGATGTAATAAGTACCTATTTACATTTTATCAACTATACCGATAACAACGATTGTCGTAGCATTGATAGTATCAAAATATCACTAGATAATTGTAAGGTTTGCCATAATATAACGCCAGTAGTTATTATTGACTTCTTACAATTACTAAGATTACAACCCAGTTATGGTTATGATAATGAAGTTACCAACTCTGTTATATTGAGCGATAAGAGATTAGAAACTAACGAGATTATCGAGCAGTTGCAGAAGTTGACGAAGAAGTACAAAGTACCTATTTTAGCAATTAGTAGTTTATCACGAGGAGCATATACAAAAGATAATGCAGAAGTTACCGACTATGCTATGTCATCATTTAAAGAAAGCGGGCACATCGAATACACCGCCGACTTTTTGGGACTACTAACTCGTGGTGATGACAACATTAATTTTGGATCAGCAGACACTAAAACAATTTATCTTAACGTATTAAAGAATAGATTTGGAACAGCAGACGTTAAGATACCACTTGAGTTTATTCCAGAGCAGTCTTATTTTAAAGACATTAAAAACGATTATGAGGAGGAATACGATGATGAAGATTAAAGAATTTGAGGACTTATGGAATTCGAACAATAATATAGGTTTAAATGACATAATACCATTTAACAGTAGCATTAATGAAGTACGTAGAATTATTCAACACCATTTAGATAATAACGATGTTAAGTATGTAGTTGGTGACATAGATGCTTATATGCCAATTGCTGAAACAGTAGCAGTTATATTTGAAGAGATGAAACGTACAACAGATTTACGTAAACTTTATTTCCGAGTGCAAAAAATTATGAGACAGTATGTTAGAGAAATAACTACATCAAATGAAACGGAGGCTACTTATAATGAATTACGTTAACGCAAAAGAATTATTTAGTAAATCAACAGACTCTTACGATGCAGTCCGACGTCTAAAAAGGTATGAAAATGCGGGTATCAAGTTTATTTATGTTAAGAACCATATTCGTATTTCAGTAAGATATATGATGTGTATAATCGTAAGTAAAACAAAGGAAGGTTACTCATTATCAGAAATATATAATGAGTTATTACACCAATATTAGAATAGGAGTATGTTTATGAACGAAAAACAATTTAAAGAGATAAGTCAAACCATTACTCAAATAGGTTTCTATCTTATGAATTTAGGGGATATATCATTATTTAGCGACACTCCCACTCATAGAAATATAGTTACCTTATTAAGTCAAATGTCGCTAAAATTAAATGATACTATGAACTCAAAAGCATTATTATTAAAAGACACTACACCGGTATCTGTAACATCAGTTAAAGACGATAAGTATATTACTAAACAACAAGTTATAGAGATGTGTCACCCACTTATTACTCAGTATGGAATTAATCAAGCCATTAAAACAAATGATATAAAATATATCAAACGAGGTAACAAATATTTCTTCTTAGAAGTCGATGTTAGGGAGTGGATAGATAGGAAAAGGAGCGACAACTATGTCAGAAGTGGCAACAAGTTTGTGTAGAACTCTTTTTTATAATTCCAAAGGCTGGTATATTAAGACAAGGTGATGACTTTATGAAGAAAGAAAAGAACATAACAGAGTTAGTCCCTAATAAGAAGTATCGAATAGACATTGAGGCTGGACGTAAGCACGACGGAACACGTAATCGAATTGTAGAAACAATTAATGGAACACTTAAAGATGCAATATCACGTCGTGATGACTTGATCTATGAAATCAAGCATTCTAAAATAAAGCCAGACGGAAATATGAACTTCTTGGAATTTACTAAATTATGGCTTAAAGATTATGCCGAACCAAACGTCAAACCAACCACTCTCTATGGTTATAGATGCAACTTAAATGCTTATATACTTCCAAAGTTTAAGGACTATAAACTAAATGAAATCAAGGTTTATGATTTGGAAAAGTTCTACAACGAACTAAAGAACAGACCAACAAAAGAAACTAAAGGAACAGACCACGAGAAGATGTTATCATCTACTACAATACTAAAGCAACATCGACAATTAAGTCTAATGTTTAGCACTGCTATTAAGTGGGAGTTCTTAGATAGTAATCCTTGTACTAAAGTGTTGAAACCACCAGTTAAAGCAATTCCAGAAATGGCATTTTATAACGAAGAAGAAATCAAGCATATGCTGAAGTTACTGGATAATGAAGACTTAGACTTAAAAGTAGCAGTATATATGTTAGTACTAGGAGGTTTCCGACGTGGAGAGTTACTAGGACTTTATTGGGACGACATAGATTTTGAAAATCAAACAGTAAAGATTAGTAAGAACTTACTTAGTTTACGAGGTATAGGAGTAACAGAAAGTACAGTAAAGACAACTAAAAGTAATCGAACTATTACTTTACCTAGTGAATGTTTTGATCTTCTGAAAGAATATAAACAACTACAAGAAGACAGAAAGAGATTATTAAGCAGTAAGTGGAATAATACACCTTATGTATTCAAATCATTATTTGGAGGGTGTATGCAACCAGAGTGGCTAAGCAGACATTGGAAATTATTTTTAGAGAGAAATGATTTAAGAATTATAAGACTACACGATTTAAGGCATACTTGCGCTACTTACTTATTAAGTATCGGAACACCACTTGCAACTGTTAGTCGCAAACTAGGACATAGTGACATCTATACAACTCTAAACACCTATACTCACTCTTTAGAAGCAGACGATAAGAAAGCCGTTGAGGAATTATCAAACAGATTATTGAAATAAAATAATCTGTTTTCGCATTTTGAGGGTGCAATTAAGACAAATATATGCTATAATTAGTATGTGCTTGCTCGTATGGCGGAATTGGTAGACGCGGTAGACTCAAAATCTATTTTCCGATGAGGAAGTTCCGGTTCAAGTCCGGATACGAGCACCATATTATGTAAGTTAGTGGGGAAAATCCCACGTAGAAGATATAGATGTTAAATTAGTGGGAATTGGGTGGGAAGTAATCAAATAATTTCATTAAATTGATAGTTATTGATTAGAGATGAAACTATTTGAAATATACCGAAATCACTAGTTAAATCAAGAAAATCATAGTATTTCAGTACATTTCAAATATTAGGATTACACTTCTCAAAATCCAGTGTTAGCAATAACGTGTGGGTCCGAGTCCCACCACAGGCACCATATGTAAATTACCCCGTTACTACGGGGTTTTATTGTGCGAAAAAATAATTTAAGTAACATTTACATAACATCCAAAAAAAACTTTTATTATAAAATAAAAAATTATATAATTATTATATAATAAGGAGATAATGCATATGTATAAATCAATATATATAAATGACTATGATGAAAATCTTTATAAAAGATATTTGAATAATGCTAATGAATTAAAAAACTTAATGCAGGATTACTTAGATAAGTATGGTGATAATTCAGACTCTTATATGCTTGCATTTAAAGAATCCTTAGATCATTATGTCCTTAAACAAATAATTAATAGCAATGGTAACTATATCAAAAGTGTCGAATTCCATAATTATATAAATTATATAATGCAAGTATCAAAATCTACAGCAACAACATTAGCTGGAACACCAATTAATATGGAACTAACTTCAAATATTGTTTTTAGAAATCCCCAAATTAGAGCAATGATTTTTAAGAAATATTATAATGAATCAGTAATTAGTTTCCTTGAGAATAATATAGTCAGTACTAAAAATAAAATAACTAGTATTTATAGAAAAATGAAAAATAGAGAAAAAGTATCTCAAGAAGAACTAGACCTTGTTTGTGATTACATTTATTCAAGTCGAGACTTTAGCAATGATATAGGAAAAACTTGTGCTGAATATATATTTAATGAGATAAGACCAGAATCAAATATAAAAGCTTCTGTTCAAATACTAGGTGCTCTTACATCTTACTTTACTCAATGCTTTAAAAAGGATAAAGATGTAAAAAATTCTCGTACATTTATTGCTGTAAAAGACAAAAAAATGCAAGACATAGCTCATAAATTTGGAAACAAAAGATATTGCTATTTCAATAAGAATTATTTTACTAGGATATCATTATTAGATGATCGCTCATTAAATAAGGGGCGTACATACGGAAAAGATTTATATTATTTAATGATGGTTGCTTTTCATGAATTAACCCACGAACACCAATACATAGAGAAAGTCAAAAATAAAAACACATCTAGTGCAATGGCAAAAATAGTTGTGGATGTTCTAAATAGAAACTTAGTAGGCAATATAGTGTTAGACAAAAAAGGAAATCAAAAATTGGAAACAGAGTATATGATAAACCATGATTCGACAGAATTTGAAATTCAAGCAGATGAAGAGTCATGGAGAGAATGTGCAAGATTTATTGCTAGTCACTGTAGACAATATGCATACAGTCATAACTTAGATAGTAAGATAGCAAGAGAACGTGAAAAAAAGTGTTTGAAAAATGAACAAGAAATAAGAGCACGACGAGCATTCTCCTTAAAGAAAACTACAGACGGTAATCTTCTTTATTACGCTTTATATGACATACAATATTTAGTCAAAATTGTAAAATGTAATCCAAGGATTCTTGCAGATTATCCAGTTTTAAATATATACTTTGATAAAAAAGGTGACATTGATACATCTATTTTATTTTCAACAAATATTACCAGTAAAGATAGTATAGGATTAGAACTTGATAATACAGGCCTAGAATTTGCTACATATATGTTAGATTATAATAAAGATAAAATATTAGAAAAAATAAGTGGTGGAAATTTAACAAAAAATCAAATTCGCACTTTAATAACAAATATTTATAATATAATGCACCAAAATGTCTTAAAAATTAGAGATTTTGATAAAGTAGATAAATCAAATTATGACAGAACTGCTCATAACTTTGATTTAGACTCGAATTCTGATGCAGTTTATAATTATTATTTTAAAAAAACAGCTGTTGAAATATATAATGCAATGGAAATATTATATAAAATACATGAATATTATCCTAAAATAGCCATTAATGATTTTAATGATACTAAATACTATATAAGTTATTTCTATGAATTAGTATCAAAGGTTAAAAACATTAATCTTATTACAATCGAAAGATTATGTAATAAATATGATAGTTCAAATGTTCCAATATTATTAGAATTATCAAAATATATGAAAGAAAATATATTAGGATCTCCAAATTTTGGTCAACCGTTAGATGGATATCCAAGTGGAAGTATGAGAAGATAAAAAATACACCTTTAGGTGTATTTTTATTTACGATATACATAAACTTTATGCTTTTGACAACTATCTAAGTTCGTATCTACTATTTCCATTCTATAGTGAGAACTATTTAAAAGTTTATTATAGAATGAAGCTTTCTCACTTGAATTTCCGTATATATAAGCAAAAAAAATCTCTCCATTTTCATTTAAGTATTTTGCTAATCGTCTAACAGTCTTTATAAAAGTAGTATTATTTTGATATGTCCCAATATTAGATAAAAACATAGAATCATACTTATCACGTATTAGATGAGGTAAATTATTTATATCAGTATGAATAAATGAAATATCTTGAATATTAGACAATATTTGTTTTAGTCTTAAAAAATTTTCTTCACTAAAATACTTATTAGCAGCCAAGATTTCTTCTGTATTAAGATGAAAGTCACAAATAATATCAGATTCATAAATAGAATGACCACGATACTTAGCTAGTCTATATAGATAATTCCAATACTTAGCTGATTCATCATCTAAATATTTACCAAATTTCTGATATATATCATAATCAAAAATATGATAAATATTATAAAGTCCAAAAAAAATGCAAAATACATCATAATCTAAGTTTTCAAATCCTGCTTTTTTTAATAAAATTATAAATTTACTTAAGTAATTTATATCAAATAAGTCAACTATATTTGCATTATTTAAAAGAGCATTAAAATAATGATCTCCACAACCTGCAACAGATAAAATCCTTTGTCCACTTAAGTTTGGCATATAACCATTAATAATTTCATTTGTGAACAAATAAGCAGTATCTATTTCTTCAAAACGATTATTTTGTACTTTTTTACCATTATAAATATTTTTACTTTCCAAAAAAACATCCATAATTCTATTTCCCCTTTGATTGGTGTATTATAGCACATAATGGCAGAAAATCAAAAATATGATAAAATAAATAAAGAGGTGATACGATGTTATATAGTAGAATAGTTATAGAAAATAATAACTTAAATAACATATTAGAAAAATTAAAATTAAAAAAGAAAAGTGAATTTGGCTTTTATGATTTAATCTACACAAATAATCAAGGAAAAAGTATTACAGATGATACATTAAAAATAAGAGTTTATAGTAAAAATGAATGGAATACTAAAAATGTTTTAGTAATCAGAAAAACAGCTATTTTATCTGGAAATATTAAAGAGGATAAAGTCTTATTAAAAAAAGAATTTGATAATGTCGAAAGTGCGAAAAAATATGTTGAAGATAATTTATCTAGTGAATTTACTTATTCATTTAAGTTATCAAAAACTGGTAAAGAATATTCTAATGATAATTTTAGAATATGGATTGAAGATATTGAAAACTTTGGGTTAAGTGTTGAAATTGAAGCAGCAGATCAAAATACAATTGAAGAAGTAATTAAAAATTTTAATGTAATAGAAAGACTAGAAAAATCAATCCCCGAAATTCTTTACGAAAGATTTAAAAATATAGAGGGATAATATGAAAGAAAAATACATAGAATATGCTAAATCAACATTTACTGGAAAAGCTCTTGATTTAGTATTAAAGCAAATCGAATTATTTTATCAAAGTCAAACTAATATTAATAAAACCAAGTATAATATTAATGATGACGTAATTCTAAAGAAAGGAACCTTTATTCACGGTATCTTTGGTTATTTGGAAAACTTAGATTACACTATCGAAAATGGGTTTATCTCAACTGATTTCACTGCAAAGCCAAGACCAAATAAGATTTGTAATAGTGTTGGTATGTGGAATATTAAAGAAAATTGTCTTCTTAAAGATTATATAAATTTATATAGTGGTTTTACTATAACTTATACAATTGGTCGTGGTCCAGGAGCCGAACAGGTTAGTGAATTAATTCCATATCATAAATTTGATGAAGTGACAGAGCATATTAATAACAATGATAAAATATGGACATACTGGGGAGATAAAACTAAAGAGATATCTTTTATTCCTAGCTTAGTCGCTGAAAAAAGACAAATTGCATTTATTTTAAATATGGAAAGTTCTTATGCAAAAGAGTTAAGTCAAGCTGACGTATGGAATACCGCTTTAGATGCCGAGATTTTGAAACCTTTTCTTGATTATAGATATTATGAAAAATTTCTAGTCGAAAGATTTAATAAAACAGCAGCTTCAACGGATCGTGAATCAGCAATTATTTTTGGTTTACCATCTTCTTTAATTGAAGGAGTTTTCGTTGGTCGTAAATTAGAACAGGACAAGGAAGCGTTAAATTATATTAAATCTAAGTTGCCTGATTGTTATATCTGTAACCTAGATGGTAAAGTAGTAGTTTCTAATAATTAAGATTACTTAAATTAAAAAATACATTACTATAAGAAAAAATATAAAATAGACATTCTTAATTTAAGAATGTTTTTCTAAGACATAAATTTGCTTCTTAAATAGTTTAATGCTAAAATACTCCACGTAAAAAAGGGGAGTTATTTATGAACGAAGAAATGCAAAAAATAATAAGAAATGTAAATTTATCATGGTCTAAAGATTATATTATTAGATATTTATATGTTAATTTAGCTCCTTTCTTTAAAAGAGATCTAAAATACTTTTTAGCATCAGAAGAAGAAAAATTTATTGAGTATAAAAAAGGATTTGTTAATAGAGGTTTGGATATTGTATGTAGTACTATCTCTGATTTTTATGTTAATTTATTTAATTCTTTTGGAATAAGAGCAAAAAAAACAGCAGCAAATAGTGCTAAAATTCCACTTTTTGCAGTTGTTGTTGAAGGTGACCATGGTTGGTATTTTATTGATCCATTAAATGATTTATTTAATAATCAATATGGTTTAAGAACTACCGAATTTGGTAGTATTCCTCATTATAATACACTAAATACAAACTTCCCTAATCTTATTTCTTTAGAACAAGAATATATAGGAGATATTGATTATAATTTAGGGATAGATAAAAGTTTAAGTGATTATTTTGATAAATTACATTTAGAAATGTCCAATAGAAATCTTGCAGCTAAATTATATCAAATGCCTACGAATGATAAACTTGTAGCGTTCGAAAGAAAAATGGAATTTGCAAACGAAAGATTAATTAATTTAGGTAGTGTTAAAGGACCATTTGAACGTATTCGTCTATATTTATTTCTAGAAAGAATTATGTTTTTTAAAACAGAAAAGAAAAATTTAACAATTCTTTTAGACAAAATGTATTCAATTCCAAGACCACACATAGAATATATTAATCCTTATAATGGAGAGCAAATGATTTTTGAAGAACAAATAGAGCAAGATAAATATGTATTAAGAAAAATAAAAATAAGTCAATTATATAATTGACTTATTTTTATTGGAATTATGTTATAATATGCCTAAAAAGGAGAATAATTATGCTTACTATTAGTAATCCCCAAGATAAAGAGTTAATGAAAAATTATTATCGTACAAGCGATATGATTAATTTAATTGATTTCTTTCCAAATCTAAGTCCAGTCAAAGATTTAATAATTGTTGAAAGTATTGACGAATATCAAGAAAATAAAGATTATTTTGATAGTTTCAAACAAAATAGAGTAGATACATTAAAAGGAAGAACTCCAATATTAGGAATAGAAAATGCTGGAAAAAGTAATGGGTTTTATGACACAATAGTTAAAGTAAAAGAAAAAGATTCTAAAGGAGTATTGGTCCTTTTTAATATAGATAGTGAGCCAACAGAAAGATATGAAAGATACGCAGGAATTTCTATCGGTATTAATGTTGGTGAAAATATATATATTGATGCTGTAAGTCAAGGATTTGATGGACGTGAAGTATCCAAAAGCATATGTACTCATGAAAGATACTATATTCCATGGTTTGATATCAGAAAATGTTCTATAGGTAATTTTAAGCAATATCAAACTTTTCTAATAAGCCAAGAAGAATACAAAAAAACTAGAGAAGAACGCTTTTCCTTTTTAGAATCAATTGGTTTAAAAAAAGATGTTTTTTCAAAATATATTCCAGAACTTTATGAACCAATTCCAGATTTTATATGGCAAGATATTATTTTAAATGTTATAAAGAAACTAGAAAAGATAGAAGATGAACTATTAAGTAAAAATTTTAAACATTTTGCCATTTCTGGTCATACAGAAGGTCGTTATTGGAAACCATGGGGAATGTTTGACAAAAGTAGGTATGAATTAGTCGAAAAAAAAGAAGATTAGTAAATGGAGTTGATATAATGAATAAAGAATATTTTAGAGTTACATATGAAAATAAAGGTATATACAATGAACTAAAGAATAAAGTAGATAGAAATACATGGGAAAGCATACTATCAAAGAAAGAGATTAATTGGTTACCAAAACCACCTTCATATGCAGAAAATAACAAATCTTATTTTACTAAAAAAGGTTATGATAAATTTAATCAAGATGTTCTTCCAATAATAGAAAAATATATTGATAAAGATAAAATAGACGTTAAGATATATTCTAAAATACATAACATTATTTATGAAGATGAATTTCAAGTTGTTGTATCAAAATAAAAAAGTTCTATAAGAACTTTTTTTATTTAATAAATCTAATTATATCTTCCATTTGAAAATTAGTATAATCACAATTTAATGTTGATAACTTTTTAGAAAGTTCGGGCAGTAACTCATCCTCAATACGTTGATTTTCTAGAATACCAACACACACTCTTACTTTTTGGTCTTGCATTCCGATAGCGATTCTAGGATATATTAGTTCATCCCCAACTGATGAAAAGAAAATGTGTATATTACCAGCTAGTAAATTAACTAAGGCAACATCACTATTTGTGATACACCAGCCAGTAAACCAACCATTTATACTATCAACTAAAGAATCTAATTCATTAAAATTATAGGACATCCAAACGCCAGAGTTGTTTCTACTTGTTAATAAGTTCTTTAAATTTCTTTCATATAATTTTCTAAAACTTATGTTGGTATCAACTTTCTTATTCTCAATAGACATCAAAACTGCTATTTCATTTATTTCAGCAAAAGGGTGAATCGTATTTTTATTTCTTTTTCTAAACCTCCAAGTACTTTTATCTAAATATGCCATTTTTAATATACTATCTAAAATCCACTTTTTAACTTCAATAGAACAATCAAGATGATTTAAAAATTCTAACCATTTATTCAAAGTATTCCTTTGTTCTCTTTGGACAAAAGTTATCCAATGCTCATCTGTAATTTCTAAATCATTTTTATTTTTCTTCATTAAATCTTTATGTTGATTTCTGCATCTATCAGTAATATCCTCACATTTAACAACATAACTATCAATATCATCTATAAGTTTCATACAAATCACCAAATAAAAGAGTATTTTCAAAATATTTTAATATTTAAATTTATAAAAGTAAATATAAATTATTTTTTTATTTAAATTAGAGATAATAATCTATTATTTGTCGGTTCATATGATAAATTAATAGTAATTGAATTGTTTCATCATTTTCCATAATAGTTTAATAATAAACTTAATATGGAAAAAAGAAAAAAGATGACTATCTTAACTGATAATCGTCTTTTTTTCATATTTTTCATTAGCATCATTTACAGCACCAATAAGTAATTCTTTTAAATCATTATACGGTTTTTTCCCATAATCAAGTTCATATAACCAATCTAAATATTTTGTTTTTGGAGCTCCATCAGGTCTTCCATAAATTACTTTTTTAGAATGTAACCAATAACCAAACTCTACGTTAGTCGTAAATCCTGCCATATCAGGTAAACTTCGTGGTATCCAAAATAAAATAATAGTGGCTTCAGTTAATCCAATTCGCTCCCACATTGCTTGATCAACATAGTCTTCTTTAGGTTTCCATGTAGAGTATTCTGGTACATATACAACACCATCAAATCCTATTTCTTCTAGTATCTTACAAGCATCACTTCTCCAGGATTTAGTATTTTCTCCTCTTGGAGTAGGTCCAGCTAAAAATATAGACTTTTTTCCTTTAATAACTTCTTGATCTGAATAATTAATTTCCATAAATAAAACTCCTAACTATCATTTATATTATATCATTATTTATAACTATAACGTTTTACTAAGTTCTTTTTCTCTTTCAATAAATTTTTCTTTATTTTCTATTAAGTTTTGCATATCACTTAAAAATTCTAAATATTTTTTATCAGGATAGTACATTTTAGCATATCCACCCTTACCATATTTAGAAGATAACTTCTTATATGAATATTCAATAATCTGATCTTGTGTAGGATTTTCATGTCTATGTTTATCTCTTTGAAATAAGTAAGATCTCTTTAACATATTATCAAGAGAAATTTCTCTGTCAGCAGAGGAAACAATCTTACCATAAACACTTCTAGCTTCATATTCTAAACTTGCACGATGATCAATTATTGCTTCATACATTATTTTCATTTCTTCATCACTAAAAAAATCTTTAATTCCTGTATCGTTTATAAAGTATTGAGCAGATAGCTCTTCGTGTCTATCTGGATCTTTTTTATAAGAAATATCATGAAAAGCAGCTATAGCATAAACCATATCTAAATTAACATCTAATTTAAATTCTTCTACAATTTCTAAACTTCTTTCGATAACTTGTTTTATATGATCAATTCCATGTCCTCCAATGTTATCTTCATATTTTAACAATATTTTATTATCAATATAATCTTTTAGATTTTCACTTATCATCTTATCACTCCATAAAAATTATAACATCAATAAAATAAAATGTCTTAAGTTTAAATGTGATATAATTTATTTAGGTGATACTATGAATATTTATAAATCCTTAAATGAAATTACAGAATATATAGATTCACATTTAGAAGAGAAGATTGACTATGAAATATTAGCTCGTATGTTAGGAGTTAACTCTTATACTATGCAAAGAATATTCTCATTACTAACCAATATATCTTTATCAGACTATATCCGTAAAAGACGTCTTTCAGTATCAGGTGAAGATTTATATAATAATCCTTCTTTAAAAGTAATGGATGTTGCAATTAAATATTGCTATGATAACGCCACATCATTCTCTCGTGCTTTTGAACAATTTCATGGAATAAAACCAAGTCAAATAACTAAAGAAAACAAACTAAAAATATTTCCACGTATTATATTTGAAGAAAAAAATGAAACTAAAGAACCTATAAGTTATGAAATAGTAGAGTTAGGCGAACTTACACTTTATGGTACATATATTAAAACTGATAATGACCACATAGAATATGATGCTCCAAGATTCTTTGAAGAAACAGAAAGTGAAAATATTAACAAGTATGGTGAAATAACATATGGTATGGTAACTTATACTGAAAGTGAAGAATATTGTCATATGGAAACAAATGCTTATTGGGTTTTATATAATCATGAAATACCTGAATTAGAGCGTGTCGTAATACCTAAGAGTAAATGGTTGTTATTTAGAATTAACTCACAAGAAGCAAAAGATATTCGTGATATGTCCCAACAATTCTATCTAGAATTCTTACCAAGTTGCAAATATAATTTATCACCACTACCTGAACTAGAATACTACCACGATGGTATAACTGACTTCTTAGTACCCATAATATAAACTGACAAAACTGGTAATCAAAATATCAGTTTTTTTTATTTCATTTTTGCTATATTAACTTCCAAGGAGATGATTATGATGAAGTTTAGGGGTTATTCATCAGAAATTTACTTGACCAAGAAATTTGTAACACAAGAGGAATGGTTAAATCTAATTAACACTATTTCCAAATATAATGGTTACTTAAGAAGTTGGAACATTACTATTACATTTGACTCAAATAAAGTAAGATATTTTATAAATACTAAATGTAAATTGCCACCATCTATAAATAATCTAAATTCTTATCTTTTAAAAAATACAGAATCAATAATTCTTCCAGAGCATTATGTAACTTTTCCTTCATATTTTCCAATAGGAAGTAATTTATTTGATATCTATAATTACTGTGAAATAAAAAATTTAGGAGACTTAAAATACATAAGTATATCTTTTCGTAAAATAACTGAAGATAAATTCTTATCTAAAGTAAACTTATATATAGAATATCAAGGAAAGTTAATAAAAACAAAAATGATCTTAGGACTTCCTGCTAATGTTTTAAGTGTTGATTTTGAAGGAAATAAAAGATTCTCATACTCAAGCGTTCCTAAATATCTAGACATTCAGAAAGCTTTACATTTGCTAAAAACTGATGAAGCGGGTAGCTTGCTGAACGTTGACACATTTCCATACTTGAAAGAAAATTTCTATCTTAGTGAAATGAATTATGATTTTGCTAAACATTCTCTAGTCTTAGGTTCATCAGGATGTGGTAAATCAAAATTCTTAAGTTTACTTATAAATAATATAAAAAACAATAGCTTTAATAAATATAAGATAGTTATGATAGATCCACATGCTGCTATGGAAAATGATATTGGTGGTTTAGGGGAAACTATAGATTTTAAAACTTTAGAAGATAGTGTAAATTTATTTGCTTCTACAAGTAATGACTTAGTTGCTTCAACAGAATTAACTTTAGAATTATTTAAATCATTAATAAGTGACCAATATAATTCTAAATTAGAAAGAGTCTTAAGACACTCAATATATTTATTATTAAGTGACAAGTCATTTAATTTTATCAATCTAAAAAAGTTAGTTCTAGATACTGAATATCGTATTGACCTAATAAAAAAATTAAGTAAAATAGTACCAATAAGTATTACTGACTTCTTCTTAAGTGACTTTAATGACTTAAAGACGAAATCATATGGTGAAGCAATATCTCCATTAATAGCTTTTATTGACGAAATGGAACTCCTTCCAGTTTTCAATGAAGAACATATAAAAAATGACTTAGCTTCCTCAATAGAGAATAACTTCCTAACCTTATTTTCTTTAAATCGTACTATTTTAGGAGATAAAGTAACAAAAACAATTTCAGGTCTTATAATGCAACAATTATTAACACTTATCCAAAGTAACTCGTTTAATGAACATATTATCTTTGTAATAGATGAAGTAGCAGTAGTAGAAAATCCTATTCTTTGTCGCTTTCTTTCGGAAGCTCGAAAATATAATCTCTCTTTAATCTTGGCAGGACAATATTTTAATCAAATATCTTCTACTTTAAAGGAAGCAATATTTGCTAATGTTATAAATTATTATATTTTTAGAGTATCAAGACTTGATGCTACATTACTTGTTGATAATTTAGACATAAAAATACCAAGTGATGATACAAAAGAAACTAAAATAAAACTTTTAAGTAGCTTAAATAATCGTGAATGTATAGTTAGACTTAGTAACAATAATATTTTAGTTCCATCATTAAAAGCCAAGACTCTCGATTTTACAAGTATTCCAAGAATAAAAAAAGAGATAAATTACTCAAACTTTAAAATGTTAGAAAATAAAAATGAATTTAAAAGCAATAAAACATTTGATATAAATAGCAACATAAGTTTAAATGAAATATTAAGTATAAATTCTACAGGTAGGAAGGTGAATATAAATGAATGATAATAAAGCTTTAGAAATAATTAATAAAATATTTGAAAATATCTTTGATAGAAAGAATCCATATACACTTGATGAAATATTAGAGAAATTTGCTTTCGATATAAAACTTCCAAAACAAGTTAATGACTCTATAACTAATGAAGTAACATGGGCAGACTCTATAAGTAGTGGTCGTTTTATTACTTTAGATAATATGGAAAAAAGAGATACTACTACTGGCTGGATGCTAGAAAAACAAGACATTAATAGCTTACAGGATTTAATTAACATTTGGAATAGTATAAATTATACAACTACAGAGCGAGTATATGATTCCATAAATGTTACAAAAAGTGACACAATATATGGTTGTCAAAATGTCTATCGCTCCACAGATTGTAGTAATTGTAAAAATGTTTACTTTTGCGATTCATGTGTTAATAGTGAATTTTTAATAGCTTCTCAAAGATCTAATACTAGTACTTTTTGTATTAGAACAGATGATTCAAAAGATTGCAGCAATTCATATAATGTTATTTGTTCTAACAAAGTTAGCAATTCTTTCTTTATTCAAGACTGTTTCGATTTACATGAATGCATGTTTTGTTCTCATATTTCCAATAAAAGATATTGTATAGCTAATATGCAGTTTGAAGTAGAAGAATACTTTGCCATCAAGAAAATGATAATTGAATGGATATTAAATTCATAAAAATTAAATAAATTTTACTTTTTTCCAAAATTCGACATTTTCCGACAAATGGATATGTAATAATCTAATCATAGAAGAAAGGAAGAATTAAAAATGGAAAGTAAAGTAAAATGGTTTAATAACGAGAAAGGGTATGGATTCATTGAATATAAAGAAAACGAAGACATCTTCGTACATTATTCAGCTATCCTACATGATGGTTATAAAACATTAAATCAAGGAGACAACGTATATTTCGATCTAATCGAAACAGATAAAGGTTTCCAAGCAAGAAATGTTCAAACACTAAATAATTTAGCATAAAACTAAATTTAAATATAAACGAAAAAATATTATAAGCGCTTATAATATTTTTTTAATTATAAAAATAATTTTTGACAAATTTTTAATTTCGTATTAATATAAAATCATGAAAGGGAGATTACTATGTTACAAATGTTAGTAAATACAAAACATCATCATAATAATCTGCACTTGTTAATACGACATTAAAATTGTTGTAGGTACAAGTGCTATTTGTGGTGCTTGTATTTACTTAAGATATATATAACTTAAAGCTATACAGGTACTACTGTATAGCTTTTTTAAAATTTTAGAAAAGAGGTTTATTATGAAAGTTATAGAAGATGGTATCGTTTTTAGTAACGATATAAAAAGAATATTAGATGGTAGCAATTCTTTAAATTTTAGTTATCAAGACAAAGAAATGTTTTTACCTAATGAAGAATTATATAAAGAAATTCGTCAAGATTTTGAAAGAGATACTAAGGAAATATTTAATAATAAAGTTAAAATCATTGAAGAGCAAGAAATGGTTGAGGGATTAAAATCATCATTAAGTGATTGTTTAGGGAGGTATCCCCATTGTTTCATTAGATAAGATTTATTTATCTGATTGTGAACAAAATATTATATTCTTAGATTGTACAAGACTAGATGGATCAAGAAAGTTAGTTTCTAGAATTGATTCAAATAATTTTAATTCAGTCGAACTACAAATAAAAAATATATCATTTTATCTCTTAAGTAGAGGTGAAACTAATATTATTCTTGCTGACGATGTAGTATTTAGTGGTTCAGTATTAAAAACAGTAACAGATTTATTTAAAGAAAGAGGTATAAATGTAGTAGGAGTAAGATGTGCTATTGCAAAATATAGTTCGTATAACCTATTTAATAAGACTTTACCATTAGGTATTAGATGTAAATATCTTTTAGGAAAAAATACTATTGACCAAATATGTGAAAGAGATTTTTATTTTGGAATAGCTGGTTCAGGAATTTCAGTATTAAAAAATGGTTTGATATACAAGTCACCTTACTTCATACCATTTGGTAACCCTGTAGTAAGAGCATCAATCCCAAAAGAATATCAGTTTAGGTTTTCAAAAAATTGTATTACAAGAAGTTTGTTGCTATGGGAGGAGATAGAAAGACTATCTCAAAAAGAAATTTTGGTAGGAGATTTACCAGAAAATATAATAGGAACATCTGAAGATGATTATGTTGTAAAAGTATTAAAGAAAGAGTGGAAGAGAATATGAAAAGATTACAAATTGGAATTATGGGATCAGCAGCAGATTTAAATTACAGTAACGAGGCCTTAAAGTTTGCCAAAGAGTTAGGCCGTTTAATAGCTGAAAGTAATAATATTTTAGTGTATGGAGCAGAGAAAGAATATAGTTCTTTATCAACTAATGCAGCAATTGAAGCTGACAAATATGGAGGCATAACAGTCGGGATTACATACGGAAAAGATGGAAATATTTATGGTGACTTTAGACCAACAGTTCTAATACCTTGTGGCTTAGAGCTAGGTGGAGGAAGAGAATTTACTTTAATTCTTTCATGCGATGTCATAATTGCTATCAGTGGTGGATCTGGAACATTAACAGAAATGGCCATCGCTTATCAAGCTAACATTCCTATAATTACTGTTGATAAATTAGGTGGATGGGCAGAAAGTTTATCTGAAAAATATATCGATGATCGAAGAAGATTGAAATGTCTAAGTGCAAAGACACCAAAAGAAGCACTAAAAAAAGCATTAAAAGTAATAGAAGAAAGAGAGAGTAAGTAATATGAAAATACAAAATGTAAAAGGTGGTTATGATTTTCTACCTAAAGAACAAAAAATCAGAAATTATATTAATGGAATATTAAAGAGGACTTTTGAAGAGTATGGCTATCTGCCAATTGAAACTCCAATTTTATGTTATTTTGATATGTTAGCTGGAAAGTATGATGAGAATAATGATATTCTAAATGAAATATATAAACTAAAAGATCAAGGTAACAGAAGTTTAGGTTTACGTTATGACCTAACTGTACCATTTGCTAAATTCATTGCTTTAAACAAAAATGAATTAAGATTACCATTTAAAAGATATGAAATAAATAAAGTATTTAGAGATGGACCAGTAAAAGTTGGAAGAGATAGAGAATTCACTCAGTGTGATGTTGATGTAGTAGGTTTATCTAATCAAATGATCGAAGCAGAACTATTAAGTTTATATGTGAGTGCTTTCACCAAACTAGGTATAGATATAAAAATTAAATACAACTCAAGAAACTTAATGCGTGGATTAATTAAAGAATGTAATGTAAAAGAAGATTTAATATCAAATGTTATTACAATTGTAGATAAAATAGATAAACTTACTGAGGATGAATTTAAAGAAGAACTATATAAATTTGATTTAAATGAAAAGGATGTAAACTCTTTACTTGACTATTTTAAACTATCTATAGATGAATTAAATAATAAATTTACATCTACTACTAATGAAGAAATATCAAAAGGATTAGAAGAACTTAATAATTTAGTTGGTTATATTTCATCACTAGATATTGAAGACTATTGTGTATTTACATCATCATTAGCTCGTGGTCAAGATTACTATACTGGTAATGTCTTTGAAGTATATGAAGCGAGTGGTAAACTAACAGGAGCTATTGGTGGAGGAGGTAGATATGATAAAATGATCACTGCCTTCATTGACGATGGTGAAATCTATCCGGCCGTTGGAATCAGCTTTGGGCTTACTTCAATCTTCGAGCTATTAAAAAATCGTGAAGATTTAGCCAAAACAAATACTATTGATTTGTTTATAATTCCTCTAGGAACAGAAGCATATTCTCTATCACTTGCAAATAAGATAAGAAACCTAGGGTACAAAGTAGATATTGAAATGACTTCTAAAAAAATGAAAAAAAGTCTTGATTATTGTAACAAAGAAGGAATACCTTTTGTAATTATCTTAGGAGAAGATGAAGTAAATAATAAAAAATTTCAATTAAAAGACATGCTTAATAAATGTACTTATGAAATATCTGTTGATAATTTAAATGAAATTAAGGAAATAATAAAATAAAAATAATAAAAGTAATTAATTTATTGTATAATACATGCAATAGGTGATTGCTATGTCCAAAATATCAAATGTTTTAACTATGTTAGAACTTCTAAATAGTGGTAAAAAATACAGTATTAAAGAACTTTCTGACATTCTAGAAGTATCAGAAAGAATGATTCGTTCATATAAAGAAGATTTGAGTATTGCAGGTATTTATATAGATACTATTATGGGTCCATATGGGGGGTATGTTCTAAATCAATCAATTAGAATGCCTGTTCGAAAATTTAAAAAGAACGATTATGAATTACTTTCTAAATATATTGAAGATGAGCAAGATCCAGGTAAAAAAGAAAAACTAGTATTACTTCAAGATAAAATAAAAGGAGTATATAAAGGTAGTAAAGCTGAATCAAAAGAATTAAATCTTAAAGATGAAACACTAAATAAATATAACTGTTTAACTCGTGCTATTAAAGAAAGAAGAAAAGTTAAGATATTATACTATTCATATAATAAGGGAGAAAATGAAAGAGTAATATGTCCAGCTGAAATGTTTTTATTCCAAGATGGTTGGTATGTTGCGGCTTTCTGTTTACTAAAAAATGATATAAGACATTTTGAATTACGTCGAATATTAAAATATGAAATATTAAATGAGAATTTTTAAGATTATTTTGAATATGAATAACATTTTATATTTTAAAAAAGAAAAAATTTGTTATCTATAAAATAATTTATTATATAGACCATATACTTCCTACTCAAGTGATATATTGAACTTGAAAGGAAGTATTTTTTTATGAGATCAACTATGTATGATAATTTTAATCTTTTAGAAAGTAGAGTACTAGATACTTTAACTAAAACAGATTTAGAAAGAATAAAAGAAATTTTAAGTAAAATAAAAACACCTACAATATGTACTGGTGTAGGAGGATCAAATGTTGTAAGTAATTTTGCTAGCAAAGTAATCAGTACAAAAAATAATTGTATAGCTGAAAACTGCGAACCTCGAAGTATTCTCTATAAAAATTTAAATGGATATGATAATGTTCTAGCTTGCAGCTATAGTGGAGAAAATTTTGGCGTAGAAACATCATTTAACAATAATCTAAATAAGTATCTTTTATCAACAAAGCCAAAAGAAGGTGTTAATAACTTAACATATGAATCAAGTTTTAGCAAAGAAGATAGTTTCATATCTCTTTCAGCAACATTAATGCCTATGAGTATTCTTCTAGCATACTATACAGATAATAATACAGCACTTATTAGAGAAATTTTTACAACTAAGAAAGAATATTTAATTAGGGTATCTAAAATATACGAAATATTATCAGGATATGATACATCAACAGCGTCAATATTTTTAGAATCAACTTTAGCAGAATCAGGTATTGCCTTACCTTTAGTTCATGATAAATATGGATACTGCCACGGAAGAAGCACAACCTCAAAGAATAACGACAGCTCAGTAATAATATTCAACAAATCTACAGAATTAGATGAGAAAATGTTATCTGAATTTCAAGAGCACTACAAAGAGGTTATTAAGTTAGATAGCAAATACCAAGATCAAGTAATTGATGATTTCTATTTAACATATCATTCAATGTTACTTGCAAAATCTATTGCTTCAAATGCCAATAAAGATTTATCACGTGTGGATTATTCACCATTAGTAAAAAAATTATATTATTTTAAAGGGAGTATGTAATATGACAATAACTTATGTAACAGGTAATCCAGGAAAATACATTTCGGTAAAAGAAAAATTTGCAAGACACAATTTACCAGTTGATTTTTATATTTATGATTGTGAAGAACCTGATATTAATAATATAGAATTAATATCTAAAGCTAAGGTAGAAGCAGCCTATAAAATATTAAATAAACCATGCTTTGTAGCAGACTCTGGATTCTACGTAAAAAATTATCCAGGTAATCCAGGTTATCCAGGAGCTTTTGTAAAACGTAGTGGTATTGCAAACAACGTTGATAAACTTCTAAAAGATATGGAAAAAGTAGAAGATAGAACAGCTTGTTTCCTTGACTGTGTAACATTCTATGATGGTAACGAATTCTATACATTCTATGGTGAATGTGAAGGAACTATATCTTATGAACAAAAAGGTAATCATATGCAAAAAGCTAAATCAAATCTTTGGTATGTCTTCGTTCCTAAAAATCACACCAAAACACTAGCTGAGATGACAGACGAAGAAAGAGATAATCGTCATGATGGCCACACATCAGCCTATGAAGAATTTATTGACTGGTATAAAAACATATACTTAACTCAAAAAAGACTAATAAAAAAATCAAATAGCGAAAACACTATTTGATTTTTTACTTATTAAAAATATTTTTAAATTTATTTGCAATTCTCTTTGATAGAGATATTTTCTTTTCATCAGCTTTATATCCTATTAATTTTTCTTCATCTTTAATTGCTTGTTTCTCACGTTTTTCTTTTTCTTCTGGTGTAATAATTCTATAAGTAGTAATAAATCTAGTACCATCTTCACTTAATTTATTAAAACTTTCAAATTCTCCAAAGAATTCATTATGTTCCATATTTTCGCTAATTGAAAGAGAGTGAGTAGATTGCAAAAATCCTACTGGAATTTTTTCATTTCCTTTTAGAGGAGCTCCATCTTTTTTACTAATTATAAATTGAAAAGGATTTAATCCTTGTCTTGCGACATAAGGGAAATCCTTATTATTTCCACTTAAAACAAAACCTTCATAATCAGCAACCTCTGGGAATGGCATAGTTCTATAACCTTGTTTAAACCATAATAAATCTCTTATAGAATACATCTTATGTTCTAAGTCTTTATATTTACATTTTAAATCCTCAAGATATTCATCAGTACCTGTTTCGATATTTGCATTATATTCTTTAGAAAATTCATCCATTTCGTTGGCAACCATTGTTCCATGATCAATTAATTCTTTTTCTGTCATATTTTTATAAAATCTGTAATCAATAATCCAATCAAGATTTTGAAAAAACTCTAATTCTCTTGAATCAGTAAATTCCTCAAATTCCCATCTATTTTCATCAGTAACTATAAAAATGTCACAGAAAAATCTTTGCATAATACTTGCAGGTATCAAACCAACCGAATGTATAAGTCTAGCAATATCATTTAATTGTACATAAATTTTCTTAACACCATTTTCTTCATTAAATATTTTCATATTAAGGCCTCCTTAATCATATATTATCATAATCTTGATATATAAGATATTATTTTTTACGCAATTATTTAATAGTCGTTTGACAAACAATACTCCACTCCTTATAATCTTTAATTACAGGAGTCGATTATATGTTTATTAAAATAAATTCAGAAAATGTAAAAAAATTAAATAAAAAAAGACGTACAAAAGTAACGAGTTTACTTTTAAGTGGTGTTCTTGCATCTAGCTTGCTTACAGGATGTAATAAAACAATCATTGATACAAAATATGGTTTTGATAAAGCATTAATTTTGGGTGACGATACATCAATAATAATGGATGTTGCTGACTGGTTAGATTATGAAGGTGAACAACTACAACTAATAACTAATGATAATATGGCTATTCTTACATCAGCTTTTGATACTAATGCTTTTTATGGTCAAAGTTCTAATTATGACATAGAAGAAATAGCTACTTCTGCCATTACGGAAGAAGGAGAACTATATAATTATTCTGAAAATGATAGTACATCTTTATATAATAAAGCTTTCTTCGATGGAACGTGGGCTTTTAATAAAGCAGTAGTATTTAATGGTAACAATGCTTTAGTCTTACCAGTAGACGTATGGAAAGATTATGAAGGAGAACAATTACAGGTAGTTTGTACAAATGGTTTAGTCCTAAATTTATGTAGTTATAATACTAAACTTATTAATGATCAAAAAAGTACAATGAAAGCTTTTGATTTTGCTCAAAACTATGTTGGAAGTGATGGAATAGTAAATGATATATCTGAAGACAACCATAAAGTATTTAACTATGATTTAGTAGATTTTAAATTCGGATTTAATAAAGCTATCATTATGAATGATAATGCCATAGTCATACTGCCTGTTGATAGATGGTGTGATTATGAAGGAGAACAGATTCAAATAAAAATTACTAATGGACCAACACTTCTTAGTGCAGCATATAAAACAATATTAGTTAATGATATAGAAAGTGAAATAAAAGCAAATCAAGTAGCAGAGTATTTATGTAATGAAGGAAATATTTATGATTTAACAGAAGGATATGACTATAGCAAGCCAATATATTTTAACGGCACAATCATTGATTTAAATTATGGTTATACAAATGGTATTGTTTCAAATGACAATAGTGCATCTACTTTTATGGTAGATAAATGGAATGACTATGAAGGAGAACAATTACAAGTTAAGCTAAAAACAGGAGACGTTTTTCTTACATCATCAATGTTTCTAAATTTAGTAAATGGTGGAACAGAAAAAATAAATGCTAGTACTCTTGCTACTATGTTCGGAATTAAAGTAGTTGATAATTCTAATGGTAATACAGATAAAGCAATACATAATCAGTACATTTATGATGCTGAACTTAAATTCAAATACGCTTTAAAAGTAGTAGATGGTAATGTAACAATAATTCCGCTAAAAAGTTGGCAAGACTTTTATAATACCAATGGTAAAAAAGGATATAATGAAAAGAATTATCCTTTCAAAAAAAACTATAGTACAAATGACCTAAGTCGTACTTTAGATTTCTTGTTAGAAGATGACGCTGATGAAGAAAAAGAAGACGAAAAAAATGCCCCAAACTGTGAACAAATACAACTAATTTTACCTGACGGAAGTGTAATAGTAACAACATCCTATGATACAATTCTTGTTAATAACGTTACTGATATTATAAGTATAGCTGAAATGTTTAGAGGTAAAGATGGTGTGATAACAGATCTTACTCCACATGTCGGAGAGCCTTCTGTATCCTTCTGGAATCAATCATTTTTTGATACTAAATATAATTTTTCGTATGCAATTTTGAACAACGGTCAAACATCCCAAGTATTCTCAATAAAAAATTGGCTAGACTTCCAAGAAGGTGAACAATTGCAAATTAATTTAAATGACAACACAGGTTTTTTAACTTCATTTGTAAATACAACATTAGTCTCACCTAAGACGGAAGGACTAGAAAAAATTCTTGCAGCATCATTTAATGGTACTTTTGATAATGGTCAAAAATTAATTAAGACTTATGAATAAAACTCAAATGATTGAGTTTTTTTTCTGTTTTTATTATAATAAACCTATATATATGAGGAGGTAAAGGTATGAAAGAATATTATATTGACTTAGGTTCATCTACTATAAAAGTGCATGTTTATGAAAATGAACTTAAATTAATAGAAGAGCATTCAATATATTTTAAAAATAACTTTGATAGTGAGAAAGGTATAAGTTCTGAAAATCTAGATGAATTATGTTCATACTTTGAAGAATTAAAAAATAAATATAACTTAAAATACGAAAATACTCATATCTTTGTAACAGGAATATTTAGAAATTTATGTTATGAAAAAAAGATTGAACTAATTAAATTATTTAATGATAAATATGATTTACATTTTAACATCATTTCTCATGGAATTGAAAATTATTATTTAGGTCGAGCAATGCAAAATGATTACAATAATAAAAAAGTATTAATAATTAATATGGGTGGTAAAACTACTGAACTAGTTACTTTTAAGGGAGATAAGATTGTAGCAACAGATAATTTAACAGTAGGTGTAGCAGATCTTTTGAATAACTTTACAAAAGTAAATGAAACTACTAGTGGTGATACCATAGAAGACATGACATCATTTGTTGAAGAAAAAATAGCAAATGTCGATTTTGATTCAGATTATGATTGTGCTATTTTCACAGGTGGTGAAGAAAGATTTGAATTATTAACAGAATTTAACTTAGTTCAAAATACCTTATTTAATGATTGTATTCACAAATATATGGTTAGTTTAGAAGATTATATCAAAGGAACAGAAAAAGTATTCTATAACATGACTATGGAAGATTTATATAAATTAATGCCACAAAATCCCAAATGGATGGATGGAGCAAGAAGTGGAGCAATACTCCCACTAGCCATATTTAAAAAAGCTAATATTAAATGGATAGTTCCATCTGATTTAAATTTAATTAACGGTGTTATAAACGATAATAAATAGGAGATAATATATGAAAGAAACATTTGAATTTTTAAAAACAAGAACACAAGTAAATTATGTAACTACAATAAATGGTGAAAAACCAAGTTGTCGTCCTTTTGGTGATCCAGTATTATTTGATGGTAAGATATATGCCCTAACTAGTAAAACTAAAGAAGTATCAAAACAAATTGCAAAAAATAATAATGTATGCATTGTAGCTTTGGATGGAGAAGAATGGATTAGAATTAATTGTAACTTAATTGATGATAGCAAAAATATCGAAGCTAAAAAAGCAATAATAAATGAATTTGATTGGGCTGAAGAAGCAGGATACACATTAGATAATCCAGATTTCCAAGTATTATATATAGCTAATGCTGATGCAAAAGTATATGATTCAGATGGTAATGTACTTGCTGAATATTCATTTTAAAAACAATAAGTAATCTTAAAATAAAACTATTATAATTATCATAAAAATGATAAAATGTTATTATAGAGAAGTGATAATATGAAAAGAAAATTAAAAGGAATAACTGTTCCATATCTTTATTACAATAAGAAAAAAAACTATACTTGTTATATTTATAATGATAAAGAATATTTTGATTTAAATGAATTATTTACGGACTTTTTAGGTTCTTACTTAACATATCATTATAATATAAAAGATAAAACTTATGAAGTTCATAACTTGAGTGAAGTATTAGAAAATCTTATAAAAAACAAGAAAACATTTTCTATTCCCAACAAATATAAAGATGAATACAGTAAAGAAGAATTCAAGTATATTAAAAATCTTCAAGATAAATTACTTAATGAAAAATTAAAAATAGAAAATAATCAACTTTTTGAACATAAATTTACTATCAAGAATATAAGAGAATATCGTTTGTTTAAATTTACAAAAGACATATTTGATAAATATAAAAAAGTGTCTATTCCTAAAAAGATTCACTCAGATATTTATAATCACAATTATTATGTTGTTGCAGGTAATGCGTATGAGTCGATTTATCATGCCCTAGATGAGGTATTTAACGATTCTCTTTATTACCAATTTGGTGGAACTAAAAATGAAAATAACAGAAGTCACTTTCATTCCCATAGTTTTGACGATTTGATATCTTTAATATTTGATAGATCAAACAAATTTAAGATTCATGTCTTCCAACAACAATATTATAGTAAACAAGAATTAGAATTTTTAAATAAACTAGCAGATAAATTAAAGAGAATGAAGTTTCATAGTATTGAAAGAAATATAGATGAAATAGAATTTGAAGAATATTTTTATTTAAAAGATAATAAAAAATATCTAAGTCTTCTAATTCATAATATAAGATTTTATAAAGAAGATAAAAAATTTCGTGAAAAAGTATTAGAAAGTCATAAAATTTAATTAACAAAGGGCATAAAAGTGCTCTTTTGTCTTTTATTAAAAAAGGTTATTAAAGAAATAATTAGTAAAATACTTTTAATGTTCATAAATTTAATATATAATAATACTTACTCAGAAAGTTGGTGCAGTTATGGAATTTATAAGAGAAAAAGATATACAAGGTTATATAACTATTAAATTAAAGGATGCTTCAAACACTCTAAGTATGATGTTTGGTGGCAATGGCGATTTATACTGGGAATTATCTTCTAAAAAAGAAGATGAATATGCTTTGTATCCAGAAAAAAGATATTTTGTCATTACAAAAGAAAATTATGAGGTGTTTTTACTATTTGATAAATTATATAGAAAAATAGATGATTGTGATGTTTTTAAAGTAGATCCTTTTGAAGAAGAACTATGTCTTGATGCAGAAGAAAGAGCTGAGTTATACGAAAGAACTAAGAAAATGAATGATGATTTAAGTGATAGTATAGCATATAGACATTTATGTTCTGATACTTCTATAGTTTGGCATAGCGATGATGCCCCATATGGCGTAGGAAACTGTTTAGCAATTTCAAGAAGTCGAGATAAAGAACGATATTTAATCGAAATAAAAAAGGGAAAAGATAAAGAGAACTTCACTGTTGAAATAAGTAATTCTGGAAGTCGCTACTCACCATTCAATGTTTTATTTATGGAGCTTTATAATGCATTATGTGATATAGATCCTAACTATCATCAAATTCATGTAGAAGAAATTTTATACCAAAAACGCTTAGCTAAAACTAAAAAAGAAACTAAATAATTAACTTTTTTGATAAATTTTATTTGTTGTTAACTATAAAGAGACAGTTTTAAATATAAGAAAAGATAAGTCTTTTCTTTTTTTGTATACTTATTAATAAAAGTGCTATAATACAAGCAAGAGCAATAGTGATTGGAATTATTTTATAATTCTTACTTTGACGAGTCGTCAAAGATCAATGTTATCATAAATATAAATCGTAATATTCCAAGGAACTATTCTACTACTTCGTGTAGTCAGCGCATACTGCGCTTAAAGTTCATTTCCATATTACAATATCTTAAGTATTGCTCATGAAAGGAGATAGTATATGTTACCAATTACAAAAAAACAAAGTAATGACTTTTTACTATCTCTTAATTTAATAGATAAAGACATTTCAGATTCGAAAAAAATCAAAACTCTATATGCAATAAGTAATAGAGTAGAATCTAATTATAATGTCTATAAAATAAAAAAAAATAATGGTTCCTATAGAACAATATATGCTCCAAAACCATTATTAAAAAGTATTCAAAGAAAAATACTAAAAAATATCTTAAACAACAAAAAAATATCAAATTATGCAAAGGCCTACCATGAAGGAATAAGTTTAAAGGATAATGCTTATCCACACCTTGATAAAAAAACAATTTTAAAATTAGACATTATTGACTTTTTTGAAAATATTAATTTTTATGATGTTTATAAATCATGTTTTAACACACCATACTTTCCACCAGAAGTTGGACAACTTCTTACGTATTTATGTACTTATGAATCACGTCTTCCTCAAGGAGCACCAACTTCTTCTTACATATCAAATCTAGTTATGAAAGAATTTGATGAAGAAATAGGTGACTATTGCAAACAAAGAGATATTTCATATACAAGATACTCAGATGATATGACATTCTCAGGAGATTTTAATCCTCGCGAACTTATCACAAAAGTTCGTAAAATGTTATATAAACTAAATCTTAAAATAAACAATAAAAAGATTCATATAATTAATAATTCACAACAACAAAACGTTACAGGTATTATTGTAAATAAAAAAATTCAAACATCGTCAAGATATCGTAATAAAATACGTCAAGAAATATATTATATAAACAAATTTAGTTTAAAAGACCATTTAACTAAAATAAATTATAAAGAATCTTCTAAAAAATATTTAGATTCCCTATATGGGAAAATTCTATATGTGTTAAATATAGATCCAACTAATAAAGAGTTTATTAGTTATAAAGAACTAGTTGCTAAATTAAAAAGTAACTAGTTTTTTAAACAAGAGGAAAATTTGCCAAATTCACATATTTATTCTATAATTTACTAATAATTGAGGGGGAATTTTGATATGAAAGTAACTAATTTATCGCGAAAGCAATATAAAAGTTTAATAGGATTAGAAGTTGCAAAAGAAGTTTATAATACTGAAGCTGAATTAAAAGAAATTACTATAAAAGGACAACGTAAAGTTATAAAAGAACTATACGTCCAAGAAGGAGAACTTTTTGCTAATAAATTATATACTCTTGAAATGCTAGATACTAACGCACAATATATTCCTGAAACTCTGCATATCCCAGATACTTTAGCAATATATAATGGTGAAGTAATTGGATTTACTTTAGATTTTGTTGAAGGAATAAATCTTACAACAGTCTTACGATCTAAAGAATTTACTTTTGATGACCATATATTTTACCTAAGGAAAATAGGTGAGTTGCTTGATAAATTAAAAACTATGAGAAAATATACTCCTTTAAAAGACTTTTATTTAAATGATTTACATGATTCAAATTTTATTGTAAATACCCGTACTAAATCGTTAGAAGGAATAGATTTAGATAGTTGTAAAATTGCTAATAATGTTTCTTTCCCAGCAAGATTCTTAACACCATTTTCTTTATTAAATAATGTCAATGGAAAATATCGAATAAATAAAGAAGAATATGGTAGCGGATATGTAATAGCAGATGAAAATTCTGACATATACTGTTATATTATGATAATTCTTAATTATCTTTTTGGCTCAAATTTAGGTGGAATGTCTATTGAAGATTTCTACACTTATTTAAATTATCTAGATAGAATAGGAATAAATCAAGAATTATTAAATATTATTGAAAAAATAGTTATTAATTGTCCAAATATCAATCCAGAGCCTTACTTAGAGACACTTACATCAGAAAATATAATCAGAGCTCGTGAAAATATATATAAACTAACTAAAAATAAGATATTAAAATAAAAAGACTTTTAAAAGTCTTTTTATTTTGCAAAATTTCCTCTTTTACTTTGAACTTCTATATTTTCGAATTTATATTTTTGTTCAACTTCTGGATACTTTTCATGATTAACTTCTTCTAGGAAATCACTTTGTTCTCTAATATACAAAGATCCATCACCATATAACTTACGATAAATAACATAAGGAGTAACACCATCATCACTACTTAAAGCAGTATCTTCAACAAGGTAATAATCTCCTTTAAAATGTCTGTAAATTCCTTTTAACTTTAATTCTCTCATTTTTATACCTCCAAAATTATTATAACACGCATTAGTTCATAGAATGTACAATAACATCAAAGATAAATAAAATATAATTGTTCATCAAAATTAATAATTATTTAAAACTATTCTTTTCTATATCTCTAAATTATGTTATAGTAATAAACAATTTTGGAAGTGATTTTATGAATAAAAATATATCAAAAATATTAATTGCAGTTTATAGAGAATATGGACTAAAGGAGTTTATTTCTCGTATAAGAAAAGTTTTAGGTATTAAAATACCGTTTGAAAATAGTTTAAGATTAGAGTTTTTAATAGATGAAATAGTATTTAAAGATTCTAAAAGTAAAAAAAAATATATAATTAATTTTTTTGATGAATACTATAAATTTACTCAAGAATTTAGTGACTATAGTGTTTCAACTTATTATACCTATGATAAATATGAATTTGAAAAACTTTTTTCATTTAAAAGTAGCGACAATTATAGATTAGTAGTTAATGAAATAAAAGATGAATCATTCACTAGTAGAAGAATAATAAAAACAACAAATCAAGATATTAATGCATTACAAGGAGAATATGAAAAAGAAGTAAGTAGATTAAATAATGTAAATGTGAAAAGTAACTATTCTTTTGCTAATCAGAATGGAAATGTTAATGTTAAAAAAGATGTAAGAATGAATAATTGCATATACTATTATTCTTATCAAAGTAAAAATACAATCCCCGAAGTTCAAAATAGTTATCGTATTCTAGAAGTGGGAGCTACAACAAATACCCCAAGACTGAATTTTTATGGTAGAGTAAGAAACAATAATGAAGTATTAGAAACTGCTCTTCAAAGTAAACAACCTAATATAATAATTAGAGGAGCTATTATTCCTAATTCAGATGAATTAAAAACATTCTTTAAAATAACAATTATGAAATCTAAAGAAGGGATAACTATTCATTATCTTTCTTCTGATACACCAGCTATAGATGTAAAAAACAAAATAATTGTTGCACCAGTTAATCAAGATGGTGAATTTAGCATAACAGAACTTGATAATATCATAACTGCAATAAAACAAAATTTAATATCAGAATTTGAAATGGATTTTAGAAGAGGAAACCTAGTTTCTAATATAATATCTGAAATAGATAAAATAAAAGAAACTATTTTAGTTAATCAACAAAAGAAACCAAGAAATGTAGATTCCCTTGAATTCAAATTACAGCAATATGATGATATTAATCACCTTGCTTTTGATGTATATGAAAATTTATCAAACTATGAAAAATTAATAAATAAAGAAATAGGAATTAAAGAGCAAAAAAAATTAATTCAACAAAAAAATAAGTAAATTAATTTCGACATTGTATAATTACTTATAAAAAAGATAAAATCATATTCTTAAAAAACAAGTGTTCTTAATTATGAATATAAAAGAACATATAAAAACAACTAAATAAACTCAAAAGGAGAATAGTTTAAGAAGCGTAATTATTTGTTTTAGTAAGAAATTATTGAATTGACTTGTATCATCACAAAATATGAGTGATGGATAAATAACCCATATTAAATAAAAAATATGAGATTATAAAATAATATATATTAATATAGTTTAAATAACTATATTATATTAAATTTATAAGTTGCCAAAATATAACAAAATTTGACAAAAAACCCCCTTTTAATGTAATATACTCGACAAGAAAAGGGGTTTTTGTATGATGACATATAAGGAAATTAATGAATTTCTTACGTCGTTTAAACCAGATTCATATAATAGAAGTCAAATAGGTAATAATAAACAAATAGTTATCTCTATTTACGAATACTTATATAAATTAAATATTTCAAAAGAAAATATTAATAATTTAATTAGTAATATTGCCTATTTAAACAAAGATAATCTTAATATACCATTATACCTAGAACTTCTAAGTAAGTCCTTAGGATTTACAACCACATATGAATTAAAAGATGTTGTTGATGTCGTAAGGGAAATTCATAATATATATTTTAAACAATCAGCTCGTATTTCACTTGAGGAATATCTTCATGATACAAACGAAACACGTATTAGAAAATTATTTTTAAATCGTAATAATAAGTATTTAATAAAAGACTTCAATACAAGTACACTAAACTATATTTGTGACGTAAAATTAGCAGCAGCAATAGGATTAAATCAAAAAAATTATAAAGAGTTTATTACATACATCGATGAACAAGAAAAATTTCAAGATAGCTATTCACCATTAATAATATTTAAAACTTATAATCTAATAAGAAAGCACTTAAAAGGAAAAACTTTATTATTCTGGGATATATTATTTGGAAATGAATATATAGTTGCATTTAATAAATATAATATTGATATGATTGATATATATAAAGAAAATATTTATCAAGAAGAAAGTACTAAAAAAGCTTCTTTAAAAGAGCCTATTCAATTAGATTTGTTTGGAGAACAAGAAGAGGAATTATTAGTAAAACCTTGTATAAATAAAGATGTGAAAATGTTTCAAATATGTACTATTTATAATAGTAAAGATTTGCCAAATTTTGCCAAAGAAAAAGAATTATTGACATATTATAAAAAATTTTTAAATAGCAAAGATGGAATAACTTTACCTAAGTTAAAAAATCAATCAAAATCTACATTTATCTATGATATTAATTAAGAAGAGAATATATTCTTTTCTTTTTATTTGTGATAAAATATTTAATAGGAGTGATAATATGAATAAAGAGGTCCTTAATAAATTAGTTGAAGAAGCTAAAGAAGTAGCTTCAAGAAACTTTTGTTGTTCTCATTCTGGATATACTGTTGGAGCAGCATTACTTACAAGTGAAGGAAAAATTTATAAAGGATTTAATATTGAAAATGATGGTATTCAATCCATTTGCGCCGAACGTGTAGCTTTTTCAAAAGCCTTATCAGAAGGAAATAATAAGTTCACTTGTATCGTCGTTGTTGGAAAAAACTTAAAAGACGATAACTTTGTAAAAACCACTCCATGCGGCTATTGTCGTCAGTTTATTAGTGAATATACTAATAAAGATTTTTTAATATATACCTATGATGATAATGAATCAAAATTATATAAATATACAATTTCAGAACTTTTACCAGAAAGTTTTAACTTATAGGAGGTTTTATCAATGGAAAATAAAGAAACAATGTATCATATTGGTTTAAGTAAAAAAGATATTAAGGGAGCAAAATACGCAATCCTACCTGGTGATCCAGGTAGAGTATCAAAAATTGCGGCTTTATTAAATAATGCTGTTCAAATTGGTATTAATAGAGAATACACATCTTATCTAGGTGAAATAGAGGGTGAAAAAGTCTTAGTTATGTCAACAGGAATGGGAGGTCCATCTACTGCTATAGCTGTTGAAGAACTAGCTCAAATTGGTATAGAGAATTTAATACGAGTTGGAACTTGTGGAGGAATGCAATTAGAAGTATCAGCCGGTGACTTAGTTATTGCTCAAGCAGCAATTAGACAAGAAGGGACAAGCAAAGAATATGTACCTATAGAATATCCAGCTGTAGCAGACATTGATATTACTTTAGCTTTACGTGAAGCAGCTAATGAACTAGGGTTTACTAATCATGTTGGGGTAGTACATTGCAAAGATTCTTTTTATGGTCAACATAGTCCAGAAAGAATGCCTGTATCATATGAGCTTCAAAATAAATGGGAAGCTTGGATTAGAGCAGGAGCTTTAAGTAGTGAAATGGAAACAGCATCATTATATATTGTATCTTCAGCATTAAGATTAAAAGCAGGAGCTATACTACACACAGTATGGAATCAAGAAAGAGAGCGCAACGGACTTCCACAAGAAACTATTTTAGAAGTTGATAAAGAAATTCAAGTAGTTATAAAAGCTATTTCAAATATGGTTAAAAGAGGGAAAATAAATGAATAAAGTAATAACTCATTTAAAAAATAACTTTGCCATATATTCTGTCCTACTAGTATGTATAATAATAATAGGTCTTTCTCTTCTAATAACTCATGAAGAAGAACTACCAACAGTAGATACATCGATGTTTAAAGTAGTAAACTTAGAAGAAACTTTAGGTTTATTTGAACAGGATAAACCAGTATTTCTTGTAATTGGATATAGGACTTGTAGCGCAACGATTAGTTATGCCTCATATCTTCAAATAGCACAAGCTAAATATGGATTTCAAACATATTATCTAGAATTAGATGATATTGATAAAGATAATCCAGAACAAATAGAAATATATAATAAACTAGTTGAAAAACTAGATTATGAATACGATCTTTTAAATGAAAAAGGCAAATTTGGTAAATTTATAGGTAGTACACCAATGACTATAATAATAAATAATAAAAAACAAGTATTTGGATATATAGGAAGTATGAATACTTCAACTTTAGAATCAATAACTAAAGTTTATGGAGTAGCAACTATACAATAATAATATAATTAATAAGGAGGAATTAAATTGAAAAAAAATGAAGTTTTAGTAGATGCTTTTAAATGGCTATTTGTTGGATTATTAACATGCTTTGGTATATCTTATATATCAACATTGAATGAAAATATGTTTTACTTCTTCTACGGATCATTCGGTGGAAGTGCATATCTTATTTATGCCATTGCCGAAATAGTGATAGCTCTTATCTTAGTAGTAAAAATAACAAATATGAAACCAATAACCGCTAAGCTATTATATATTGGCTATTCGGTTTTAACAGGATTAAGTCTAAGTGGAATATTTATTTTCTACACAGCAAGTTCGTTAACTTTCGTATTCTTAGTTACAGCTATAATATTCGGAGCTTTTGCTATAATTGGAAAAACAACAAAAATAGATTTATCAAAATGGTACATATATTTATTTGTTGCATTATTAGCGATAATCATTTTAGAAATAATTAACATTTTCATTCTAAATAACACACTAAATATTATAATATGTATTATGGCAATCCTGTTATTCTGTGGATATACCGCATATGACATTCAGTTAGCAACAAATGAATCATTCTTAAGTGAATGTGAAAATAAGGGAATATATATTGCCTTTCAATTATTCTTAGATTTTATAAATTTATTCTTAAAATTACTAAGATTATTTGGAAAATCAAGAGACAATTAATGTCTCTTTTATTATGCAAACTTTACTAATCAAGAATCAAAGTATATAATAAATCTATTGGAAGTGATTTATAATGAAAAGAGTTCTTATTGGAATGTCAGGTGGAGTAGATTCATCTGTTGCCGCCTACCTACTAAAAGAGCAAGGATATGAAGTAATTGGTATAACTATGTCACTCTTTACAAAAAATCAAGATCAAGCTGTTGAAGACGCCAAAAAAGTTTGTGAACGTCTAAATATAGAACATCATATAGTAACATATATGAACGAATTTAAAAATCATGTAATAGATAACTTTATAGAATGCTATAAAAATGCTAAAACTCCAAATCCCTGTGTAGAATGCAATAAGTATTTAAAATTTGGTTTATTATGGAAAAAAGCACAAGAACTTAATTGTGATTATATTGCAACAGGACATTACGCAGCTATTAAAAATAATAAATTATATAGAATAGATTCTCCTAAAGATCAAAGTTATTTTTTATATAAAATAAATAAAGAAGTGCTTCCTCATATCTTATTTCCTCTAAGTACATATCTAGATAAAGAAAGTATTAGAGCTATTGCCGAAAAAGAGGGATTAATAACAGCAAGAAAAAAAGACAGCCAAGATATCTGCTTTATTGAAAATGGTGATTATGCCAAATTTCTAGAAGAAAATTTAGATAAACTTCCTAACCAAGGAGACTTCATTCTAAGCAATGGTGAAATAATAGGTAAGCATAAAGGAATAATCTATTACACAATAGGCCAAAGAAAAGGATTAGGTATTAGCTATAAGCATCCTCTATATGTCGTAAAAATAGATAAAGAAAATAATCGAGTAATTCTTGGTAGTGAAAAAGAATTATATAGTAAAACAATTATAATAACTGATACTAATATTTTAGTAGATAACATACCTAATACTTGTTCAGGTAAAATAAGATATAAATATAATCCAGTGCCTTGTAATATAGAAGTTATCGATAATAATACTATTAAAGTAGTATTTGAAGAACCAGTAAAATCAGCTACACCAGGACAATCACTAGTGTTATATGATAATGATATATGTCTTGGCGGTGGAACAATAAAAGAAATTTATAGTGAATAAAATATTGAATATCAAAAACAACTATGATAGAATTAACAATGTCAAGCGACATTGTCTATGGTCCGTTGGTGAAGTGGTCTAACACATAACCCTCTCAAGGTTACATACATGGGTTCAAATCCCATACGGATCACCATTTTATGTTATTTTGGTACGTTAATACGTATCTTTTTTTATTTATTACTAAAAAACTTACCATCTTCTTTTGAATAACAGCATTTAATCATGAATGCTTTTTCTTTTGTAATTTAACTATTTGTTGTATAATTAAGGTAATAAGGAGTGGTGAGATGAATATCTTTCAACTAAGAGTCAATGGATACAATGTTTATCTAATTATTTTAATATGTTTTTTATCATCAGTTATATTAACACCGATCGTAAAAAAAATCGCTGTTCATATAGGTGCTGTTGATAAACCCGATCATAAAAGAAAGGTTCATAATAGGGTAATGCCTAGGATGGGCGGACTGGCAATGTTCTTATCATTCTTAGTTGGATATATGATATTTGCTCCTAAAACAACCCAAATGTTATCAGTTCTTATTGGTGGATTTATTATCATTCTTGTGGGAATATTTGATGACATTCGTATTGAACATCCTGGTCTAAGCCCATTATATAAATTTATTGGTCAAGTAATAGCAGCTTCTATTGTGGTTTTTTATGGTAACATTACTTTTGCTGATATGACTATTTTCGGAATAAAATTCCAATTTGGAATATTTGCTTACCCCTTAGCCGTATTATTTATTGTAGCGATCATGAATGCTATTAATTTTGCTGATGGGCTTGATGGGCTCGCCACTGGAACATCGACTATTTATTTTATTACCATCGCGATTATAAGTTATATTATGAATAAACTTGGTGGATTAGATATAATTCTTTCACTTATCATGGTTGGTTCGTGCTTAGGATTCTTAGTTTATAATTTTGCTCCAGCCTCCATCTTCATGGGAGATACTGGAAGTATGTTTCTAGGATATATAATCTCCATCATCGCTCTTTTGGGATTTAAAACTGCTACTATTACTTCGTTAATTATTCCTTTACTATTATTATTTGTTCCCATTATTGATACGATTCTTGCAATGTCCCGTCGAGTTATTAAAGGTGAAAGTGTTTCCAAAGCTGATCGTCAACATCTCCATCATCAATTATTAAAGAAAACTAAGTCTACGAGAAAAACAGTTCTTATCATGTATGCTATAAATGCTTTATTTGCAACAGTATCAATATTCTATACACTTGGTAATAAACGAATAAGCATGATTCTTTACGGAGTATTATTGATAATATTTGTAATACTTGTTTTAAAAACCGATATTTTATTTGATCATGAAGAAACTAATCAAAATAAGTAGGTGAATTATGAAAGTTAATTTATATGATTTCGATAATACGATATATAAGGGAGATTCATCAACCGATTTCTTCTTTTATTCTCTTATGCGATATCCAAGTATTTTTAAACAAATACCCAAATGTCTTTTAGCAGCTATAAAATATAAATTAAAGATAATGACTAAAACCGAGATGAAAGAAGTGTTCTTTTCCTTTTTACCATTAATTGATAATATTGATGAACATGTCCAATCATTTTGGAAAACTCATTCTTGTTATATTAAAGAATTTTATTTAAAGAAAGATCATAGCAAAGATATTATTATTTCGGCCTCACCAGAGTTTCTTTTGCAACCAATTATCGAAGAATTAAAAGTTTTAGATTTAATAGGTAGCCGAGTAAATAAAAAAAGTGGTAAGTTTCAAGGCCTTAATTGTCATGGTGAAGAGAAAGTGCAAAGACTAAATAAACAGTACAGCAATATAGAAGTTATGCGTTCTTACTCAGATAGCAAAAGTGATATTCCTATTTTAAAGTTAGCTAAAAAGGCTTATTATGTTAAAGGAAATAAAGTAAGACGTGTAGAATTTTAAAATTTGTTAATAAACAATAAAAAAATATTTAAATAGAATAATTTATTCTATTTTTTTAATGCTCTTTATTGTATAATATGCTTCATGCAGTACCGAAAGGAGAAGAAATGTTAATTTTAAATAACATAAGTATGCAGTACCCCGGAAGTAATAAAGAAGTATTAAAAAATATTAATTTAAAATTTGAAGAAAGAGGACTAGTTTGTATTCTCGGTCCATCTGGATGTGGTAAATCAACTTTATTAAACTTATTAGGATGTTTAGATACTCCAACGAAAGGTTACATTATGGTTGATGATAAAGTTATGAATAATTTTAACAAAAAAGAAATCAATTATTATCATCATAAATATGTCGGCTTTATCTATCAAAATTACAATCTTATTAATTACTTGAATGTTGTTGATAACATTGAACTTATTAACAAAAATAATTATCTATCAGAATTATTGGATTATTTATCTTTATCTTCCAAAAAGTATAAAAATATAAAAAAATTAAGTGGCGGAGAACAACAAAGAGTTGCAATAGCCAGATGTTTAGCTAATGATCCTCACGTTCTTCTATGTGACGAGCCAACGGGTGCACTAGATTCCATAACTAGTGAAAAAATAATCACTATGTTAAAAGATATATCAAAAGAGAAATTAGTTATCGTTGTAACTCATAATCAAGAGTTAGCCAAAAAATATGCTGATAGAATTATAACTTTAAAAGATGGAGAAGTCGTAGAAGATACCAAAAAACATATTAAAAATAATGTTCGTTTATTTAAACCAATGAAAGTAAAAATTACTAAGAGTAAAATTCTTAATATAATAATCAAAAATCTTTTCAATAAATATAAACGTAATATATTGTCAATTATTGCATTTAGCATTGGATTAATATCTCTATCAATTGTTCTTGGAATTTCTAGTGGATTTAATAGAAGTATTGAAATTGAAGAAAAGAATTCTTTAAGTAAGTATCCAATTTATATTTCTGAAAATAGTACTAATCTTGATAAAGATATTAAAGAAATATTCAAAACTAGTGAGACTAATGAAGATAATCTTATTTATTCAAAAAGTGAAACTCATCAAAATAATATAACAAAAGAATATGTTAATAACTTAGAAGTTTTAAACAATAATATAGACTATCATATCAATACCTATTTAATAGATAATAAGATAATTTCTACCTCTTCCAAAGTAATTGATGAATTAGAAATAATTAAAGGACATAACCTCAGTAAACCAACAGATGTTTTATTAATCACTAATAATAATCAAATTAATTCGGATATTTTAAAAAGTATAAATCTTAATCAAGAACATTATACATATGATGAGTTACTTGATTATCAATTTAAAATCAAAAAACAAACATATAAAATCGTTGGTATCGCCTCAGTAAAAGCAGATTCTTATTTAAATGATATTAATGGTTTATTAACATTTAATACTAATTTTACTAATTATCTTCCTTATTCCATATCTTTATATCCTAAGAGTTATCAAGATAAAGAGAGGATTATTAAACATTTAGATAATTACCCCGATATCCTTTATACTGATTATTCTACTACGATAAAGAATTTATCAACAACAGTCATTGACGCTATTAGTATTGTTTTATTAGCATTTAGTTTTATATCCTTGCTTGTTTCCACAATTATGATAGGAATAATTTCCTATATATCTGTTATAGAAAGAATTAAAGAAATCGGAATATTAAAATCATTAGGATTATCTAATAAAAATGTTAAAAGAATATTTATAGGCGAAAATATTATTCTTGCCTTAACTTCGAGTTTTATAAGTATAAGTATTTCACTAATTTTAAGCATTCCTATCAACGAATTATTTATAAGTCTGACTGGTTTAGAAAAAGTCTTCTTAATTGATATCAAATTGATTATTATAATAATTTTGGTAAGCGTCATCTTAAGTTTACTTGGTTCACATATACCAATTAGAAAGACGAAAAAATTAAAAATAATTGAATGTTTGAAGTATGAATATTAAATAAACAAACATAATATAAATGGTGAAAAAAATGAATGCAAGAGAAGAATTTTTAATTTATATTTATCAGACGTGTGAGATGGGAGTAAAATCAACTAGTGATTTAGTTACTTTACTATCTAATAAAGAAAACAAAATTAGCGAAAATCTAAATCGCTATTTAAAAGAGTATGAAGAATATTTGCATCGTGCAGAAGGTTTAATCAAAGAAGCTAACATTGATATTAAAAAGAGTAGCATGATGAGTAAAATAATGTCTAGCTTAGGGATCAATATGGAAGTTATGCGTGATAATTCTGATGCTAAAATAGCTGATATGCTAATTCAAGGATATACAATGGGAACTTTAGAAATAACTAAAAAAATTAAAAAGTATAAAGATTATATCCAAAAGGAAGATCGTAAGTTGGCTGAAGAATTAAATAAAATGCAAGAAAATAATATTAAAGAATTAAAGAAGTTTTTATAGGATTGACAATAATAAGTGTTTCTTTTATAATTGCCACATGAGGAGATTAACATGTGGAAGATTGGAAATGTCGAAATAAAAAATAAAATTGTCTTAGCTCCAATGGCCGGAATTAGTAACACTTCATATCGCAAGATTATTAAAGAAATGGGAGCTGGTTTAATCTATGCCGAAATGGTATCTGATAAGGCTATCTCTTATGATAATAAAAGAACATTAGATTTACTAAAAATGGATGAAAGTGAAAGACCTATTGCGCAACAAATATTTGGATCTGACGTTGAATCATTTGTATGTGCAGCTAAAAAGATAGAAGCAACTATGCATCCGGATATAATTGATATTAACCTAGGTTGTCCAGTGCCAAAGGTAGCGATACGTGCCCAAGCTGGTAGTGCCCTTTTAAAAAATCCCGAAAAAATTTACGAAATAGTTTCATCAGTTGTTCAAAATGTTAACGTTCCTGTAACTGTAAAAATTCGTTCAGGATGGGATGAGGCGAGTATTAATGCGATTGAAGTTTCTAAAGCTGCTGAGAGAGCTGGAGCATCCGCTATAGCGATACATGCTCGCACACGTTCGCAAGGTTATTCTGGTAAAGCTGATTGGAATATTATAAAGGAAGTAAAAAAAAGGGTAAGTATTCCCGTTATTGGTAATGGTGATGTTACAAGCTGTTATCTCGCAAAAAAAATGCTTGATGAAACAGGATGTGATGCCGTCATGATAGGTAGGGGTGTTTTAGGAAACCCTTGGCTAATAAAAGAATGTGTTGATTATTTAAAAGATGGAACATTGCCAACAGCAATATCGCCAGAAGAAAAAATAAAAATGTTAAAACGTCATTTTCAATTACTTATTGATGACAAAAGTGAAAAAGCCGCCATTCTCGAAATTAGAAGTCATGCTTTATGGTATGTAAAAGGTTTAAAGGGAAGTGCAAAAATAAAAAATTTAATTTGCCAAAGTCAAACACCTGAAGAAATGTTTAAAATATTAGATGATTACTTACAAAATAATAACGAGGGCTAACCTCGTTTTATTCTTTCCACATGTTTTCTCATATTTTGATTAGGAACTAACCCTAATCTTTTTAATTCTTCATAATAATTATCACTGTTTTCCATTGTAATTATTTTATCTATATCATATAAAAACAATTCCTTATCATTATTATATAAATTATAAAGTTCCACCGAATAAATAAATGGGATAAGATAACAAATATTTTCTAGTTGCAATCTATTTAATAAAGACATTTTTAGTTCCTTTGATTTTTTAGAAAAGTAATTAATATTATATTGTAATTGCTCATCATTATCTAATGTATGAGTACTTAAAAATTCGTCTGCCTTCAAAAGTTCTTTTGCAAATTGATTTAGGCTAGAGACACTAGCTAGTAAGTAGTTACGAACTTCCTCATCTAAATTAGTATAATAACAATTTATAATATCACCAGCAATTAATTCTGAAGTCATTGAAGGTAACTCAACCAATGGATACTTATTATCATATGAATAGCGGAATTTTATATGATCAACAACAGCATGAGTGTATTCATGAACAATAGCAAACAAATCCTCTACAGTATATTTACTTTGAAAATTAATATAGGAATAATTAACTCCAGGGATATATAGTTCATAACATCGTTTATCTCCTACTTGGAAGTTATTCCTTTTTTCTTTATAAACTTTTTCAAATATTGGATACCACTCTGGCAAAGCTTCTAAAAAAAAGTCATTTACAAAAGTTAGTAAGTCACTGATTGATAAATCAATCTCGTATAGATAACCACTTCTACACTTCTTAGTAATATTATAAAAATCTTCAATTGGTTTTAAAAAATAACTGTACTCATTAATTTTTTCTTTATCAAATTCTAACTTTTCTTTCAAAGATAATGTTTGTGCAAACGGGGTAATCTCATCATTAATTAAGCTTTTAAGAATATCAATATCAATATCAAATTTACCGTTAACATTACTTCTTTCTAAATAACGAAGTTGTTCTCTCGCTTTTTTTATATTCCAAGTATACTTCAAATTCAAAACCCCCTTAAAAAATCGCTTAATATAATACCATAAAAGAATTGATGTTTCAATAAATGTGAACTATAATCAAATTAGAGGTGGATTATGAAATGCTCAAAATGTCATAATGATATAAATTCTGGTCAAGAAGTATGTCTTAACTGTGGTCATATCTTGCACTATGAATCAGAAGAACAAACTAAAACTTGTATCCATTGCAATCGTCAAATCCCTTATTCATATAAGAAATGTCCATATTGTAAAAAAAGTCAAAAATCTAAAAAGAAAAAAGTCTTAATTATATTATTTATACTTATTATAATAGTTATTAATGTTTATTATTATAATTGCTTATATGAAACTGATGATATCATCTTAAAACCCAATCATCAAAAATATCAAAATAATATCATGTATGAAGAACTTGTTAGAAAGAATATTCAATACGATGAAACTTTCATTACTTTTAAAGGTAAAGTAATTTCCGTTGAAAGTACTTCATACATAACTAATTCGATAAAAATAAAAATGTATGTTGAAGAAGAAAAAGATAAAATAATCGAAGTAAATTATCACAATCGTAAGAAACAAGGTTTTCTTAAAAATGATGAAATAACAATTTATGGCAAATATAAAAAACTAAATGGTAATATTCCCGTCTTCAATGCCCAAAGAATAAAAGTGAACTAATTAATTCACTTTTTGACTATTTGGAGTAATATTTAATTTTCTAACTAATTCTAAAGGATGATCTTTACTCGTAAGAATATAATTCATTTTATATTTAAATAAATCGGGATCCTGTTTATAAATGCTTACTAACTCTAAAGCAATTATAAATGGATAAGTATAGCAAATACTTTCGGCAACAGAACTATTAAACATTGAAGATAAGTATTCCTTTGAAATCACTTCATGCATATTCTTTTTTATTAGTCTTGCTAAGTTACGAGTACTACTAACATTAGGGAAAGCTGTAATTAAATTATATTTTACTTTTATCTCTTCCATTTCGGATATTTGTAATGCTCTAAAGTTTGTTAAAAATTTATTTACTTCAATTTGATTTCTAATATCATAATTATTTTGTAAATATACTATTTGACAAACAATCGGAAATAATTCAATAAAGATATTTTGTGGTGAATAAGATCTTACTCGATTGGCAATTGAGTCATCAATTCCATGTGCATATTCATGGACAACATTAACATAATCTTCGATTGTACCCTTGGTTTCAATATTAGCAATCCAAAATTTTGAACAAGGAAATAAAACACTGAATGAACGTTTATTACTTAAATCTATTGTTGAATATCTTTTTTTATATAACTCATTAAATATGGCAAACCATTCTCTATCTAAGTTATAATAAAAATCATGTACAGAAGCAAAAACTTCATCATAACTACTAACGATATTTTCGTAATTAGTAATCAAGGTATCTTCATCACCATAAGTTTGATAAAAATTAAAAATATCTTTTAAATAATCATAATATTGGTCATATAGAACACTAAAATCACTTTTATAAATATCTCGAAAATCTTTCTCTATAGGATTAAAAGATTTTGGATAATCAACATCTTTAGAAAAAAGAGATAAGTATAGTAATTCTTTTTCTTCATCATAACTTCTCTTTTTCGTTAATAGGCTATTTATAGCTTCTTCAAGAAGTCCCTCATCAATCTTAAATTTATTCTTATCATGAACCGCAAGCATAACATCACCAAGTTTTCTTAATTTTCTACTATAACACATAATTTCTTATTTTAAAATACAAAAATTGTGGTAAAATATTAAAGAAATTGCAAGGTGAAGTATATGGATAAAATAATTGTTAAGGGAGCAAGAGAAAATAATTTAAAAAATATTTCAATTGAATTACCCAAAAATAAACTTATTGTTATGACTGGTGTGTCTGGTTCGGGAAAAAGTAGTTTAGCATTCGATACTATTTATGCTGAAGGACAAAGAAGATATGTAGAGAGTCTATCTGCATATGCTCGTCAATTTTTAGGAGGCGAATCTAAACCTGATGTTGATTCGATTGAAGGATTATCGCCAAGTATCTCTATTGATCAAAAGACAACAAATAACAATCCTCGTTCAACCGTTGGTACGGTTACAGAAATTTATGATTATCTAAGACTTTTATTTGCTCGTATTGGAACTCCATATTGTCCAAATCATCATGAGCCAATTACTAGCCAAAGTGTTGAAGAAATGACTAACAAAGTCATGGAATATCCTGAAGGTACTAAACTAGAAGTATTATCTCCTGTAGTTCATGGGGAAAAAGGAACACATAAAGATTTATTTGATAAGTTAAGAAAAGACGGATTTACTCGAGTACGTGTTAATGGTGAATTAGAAGATTTATCAGGAGAAATCCAACTAGAGAAAAATAAAAAAGATAATATTGATGTTGTAGTAGATCGTATTGTTTTAAAAGCTGATGAACGTAGCAGATTATTTGAAGCTATTGAAACTGCAACTAAACTTGCAAGTGGCAAAGTTGTTATTAATATAATTGGTGATAAAGAAATCTTAATGAGTGAAAATTATGCTTGTCCAAAATGTGATTTTTCTCTACCAGAATTAGAACCACGAATATTTTCCTTTAATGCTCCATATGGAGCTTGCCCAATGTGTAAGGGTTTAGGAATTACTAAACATATCTCATTAGACTTGTTAATGCCTGATAAAAATCTTTCCATTTTAGATGGCGGAATAAAAACTATCACGATAGATGATAATATTGAAACTAATCGTCTATTTACTTTATCACGAAACTTAGATATTGATTTAACCATTCCTTTAAAAGAATTAGATAAAGAAAAGCTAGAAATAATTCTTTTTGGAACCGATGAAGAATTTAATTTTGAATATACTTCTAAGAATGGAAATAAGCGATATACGAAAGAAAGCTATGAAGGAGTAGTTAAAAATTTAGAGAGACGTTATATTGAAACCAATTCGGGTTGGATTAGAGATTGGATTGATGGATATATGGTAGAAAATACTTGTCCATTGTGTAAAGGATCACGTCTAAAAAGTGATATCTTAAATGTTTTAGTTGGTAAAAAGAATATTTGGGAAGTAACTAATTTATCTATTAAAGATTTGCGAGTTTTCTTTGATAAATTAAAATTAAATAAAACGGAAGCTGAAATAAGTACTTTACTTATTAAAGAAATTGCATCACGTTTAGAGTTTTTAGATAATGTTGGCTTATCCTATTTAACATTATCAAGAACTGCTGGAACTTTATCAGGAGGAGAAGCGCAAAGAATTCGTTTAGCTACGCAAATTGGTTCAAGACTAACTGGTGTTCTTTATGTTTTAGATGAACCAAGTATTGGTCTTCATCAAAAAGATAATGATCGATTAATTAATAGTTTAAAAAATATGCGTGATTTAGGTAACACATTAATTGTTGTTGAGCATGATGAAGATACTATGAGAGAAGCTGACTTCTTAGTTGATATTGGTCCGACTGCTGGAACTGGCGGTGGTTATGTTGTAGCATCGGGTACTCCTGAAGAAGTAATGAAATGTGAAGAGTCAGTAACGGGACGCTATCTATCAGGTAAAGAAAAAATTGAAATCCCTAAAAAGCGTCGTAAAGGTAATGGTAAATTTATTACAATTAAAGGGGCTAAAGAAAATAACTTAAAGAATATAAATGTTAAGTTCCCTCTAGGAACTTTAACCTGTGTAACTGGAGTATCTGGTTCTGGTAAATCATCATTAGTAAATAGCATTCTTTGTACATCCTTACAACAAAGTGTTTATGGATCCAAAGTTCAAATTGGTAAACATAAAAGTATTGAGGGACTTGAGAATGTTGATAAAGTTATTCAAATTACTCAAGATCCAATTGGACGTACACCTCGAAGCAATCCTGCAACATATACCGGAGTCTTTGATGACATTCGTAATGTCTTTGCCGAAATGAAGGAATCAAAAATTCGTGGCTATGATAAATCAAGATTTTCCTTTAATGTTAAGGGAGGAAGATGTGAAGCTTGTTGGGGAGATGGCGTTAAAAAAATTGAAATGCATTTCTTACCCGATGTTTATGTTCCTTGTGATGTATGTCATGGAACCCGTTTCAATTCAGAAACTTTAGATGTTCACTTTAAAGGGAAAAACATTGCTGATGTCTTAGATATGCGTGTTGAAGAAGCTTTTGAATTCTTCTCATCTGTACCAAAAGTAAAAAATAAATTACAAGTGTTAATAGATGTAGGTCTTTCGTATGTTAAACTTGGACAATCAGCACCAACCTTATCAGGAGGAGAAGCAGGACGAGTAAAACTTGCTAAAGAATTACA
>JAAGKN010000080.1_pt1 | contig 55019 bp, 45 predicted proteins | sample 6206371 | NCBI WGS metagenome assembly JAAGKN01 (sample SAMN11533720, study PRJNA540317) | gut metagenome | isolation source: fecal pellets from male and female animal of same cohort | host: Peromyscus leucopus | place: USA:CA | collected 2017
TCCTTAGGACGCGATTCACGGAACAAAAACATAAGACATGGGAACACATAGGAGAATAGGACTCTTCGGTGGAACTTTCGACCCTGTCCACATAGCCCACACTGCCCTCGCAAAGGCTTTCCGCCGGCAGCTCGGGCTCGATGAGGTGTGGTTTCTTGTCACGCCGCAGAACCCATGGAAGACGGATTCAAGGCTCTCCCCTGACCATGACCGCCTCGAAATGGCACGCCTCGCCCTCGAAAATGAGGAGGGGCTGACGGCGTCCGACTATGAGTTCCACCTCGAAAAGCCGTCATTCTCCTACCGCACACTGAGGAGTCTGCGCACGGAGTTCCCCGCCACGGAGTTCACACTGCTCATCGGCGGCGACAACTGGGCGGCGTTCGACAACTGGGCGGAACACCGCGAGATTCTCACCCACCACCCTGTGGCTGTCTATCCGCGCACAGGCTCTGCCCTCACCACGCCAGAAGCTCTGCAAGACATGGAGCTCCGCCTCTCCATTGTCACACAACCGCTGCTGGACATCAGCAGCACTGAAATCCGCCGCCGTGTCATGGAGGGCAAGAGAATAACAGACCTTGTCTGCCCGAAAGTGGCGGAATACATCAAAAAGAATGGGCTTTATTTGAGATAAACACACCGCCGCAAGTGTGGCAAAGCCACATTCCTTATTGTAACCCCTGGCTTCAGCCATGGGGATTATACAAAGAAAACATCCGTTGTGTGGCAGAGCCACACTCCTTTATACTACAAAAACCAATGAGAAACCGGTTACGTTGGCTTGACATAATCACCGCCCCAATAGCGAGAAACCCGGAGTTTCTTGTCTTCATGTTCGCCCTCGGCATCACGGCTGCACTGCTTTCCGTGGACTATGCCCACAAGGCGAAGCCCTACGAGTATGCCTGGGAGGAACTGTTCTTCTGCCTTTATGCCGTCTGTGCAGTGCTTGCGGTGCTGCCGCGACGGCTGCGCGCGGTGGCAAGGGGCTTGGTTTATGCCGTTGCCTATCCCGTGACAATCGTGGACATGTACTGTTTCGTGAAGTTTGACGCTACGCTCAATCCGTCAATCCTCATGCTTGTCAACGAGACAGACCCACGCGAGGCAGGGGAATTCTTCTCCGCCTATCTCTCTCCGGATGTCCTTATGACAAACGTGGGCTGGGTTCTTCTCATACCTATCCTGCACATCCTCTGGTCAATACACCGCAAACTGCGCAAGCCTTCACGGCTTATCGGTCTCGAAAGAAAGGCTGCGGACGGCATAAAGAGAGTGCGCCCGCTGTGGAATGTGCTTGTCGCCGTATGCGTCCTCGTGTCGGGAATCCACTGTTTCCCTAACCTCCGTAACCTTCAAAGCCTTATGTCGCAGAAGACAGTGGGCGGCATCGAGCACAGACTTACGGAGAAGGATTGCGGCAAACAGTATCTTCCGCTTTACCGTTTCGCCTTCAGTGCTTACGCCAACTATCTTGCCTCGAAGCAGATAGACATAATAAAAGATGTGGCAAAGACCGTCACCGTCGACAGTTGCGACTACACTTCGCCGAACATTGTGCTCATAATCGGCGAGGCATACTGCAAGCGCCATTCCGGACTTTACGGCTATCATCTGCCCACAACGCCACGCCAGGTGGCTATGGCAAAGAGGGGTGAGCTTGTGGCTTATAGCGATGTGGTGACTCCATGGAACCTTACGAGCTATGTGTTCAAGCACATCATGTCGACATACACCGTCGGCGACAAGGGCGAATGGTGCGACTATCCGTTGTTCGGGGAGGTATTCCGCAAGGCTGGCTACCACGTAACGTTCCTCACAAACGAGTTCCTGCCTAAGGCTAAGCAGGCGGTCTATGACTTCAGCGGCGGCTTTTTCCTCAACGACCCTGAGATGTCGGCGGCGCAGTTTGACGCGCGCAACGACCGTGTGCACATCTTTGACGAAGGACTTCTTGACGATTACAAGGCTGTACAAGAACGACGCGCGCATGACGGTGACACACTGCAGAAAGGGAATCTCACCATTTTCCACCTTATAGGTCAGCATCAGAGCTACCGCGTGAGATGTCCGAAATCGAAAAAGCATTTCACCCTCGACGATTACAGCGACCGTGAGGACTTGCGACCGAAATGGAAGAAGAACGTGCGCGACTATGACAACGCCACATTATATAATGATTCCATCGTCCGTGAGATAGTCCGCCTCTTCGAAAACACCAATTCTGTGGTCATCTACATGCCTGACCACGGCGAGGAAGTACACTCACGCGAACTGCCGCATTTCAGCGGAAGAATGCACTCCACCACTATTACGGAGCGGCTTGCAAGGGAGGAGTTTGAGATACCGTTCTGGATTTGGGCGTCAAAGTCTTACCGCAAGTCGCATCCGGAGCTGTGGAAGGCGATAAGGGCATCGGCTGACAGACCATACATGACGGACGCTCTGCCGCATCTTCTGATGTATCTCGCAGGAATAAAATGCAAGTATTACCGTGATGACCTTAACCTTCTCTCTCCAGAATATAACGCCTCACGACCGCGTATTCTGAAGCATCAGACGGACTATGACGTCATCATGAAAAGGAAACAACACCCTCAACCGGGTGACAACCCATCCATACGCCAATGAACAAAGAACTCCTAACACGCAGGGAAGCAGCAGCGATGCGCGGGATCGCCATCCTCGCCATCGTTCTCCATAACTACACACACTGGCTCGGGCCAATGGTCAAGGAGAACGAATACACCTTCTCGTGGCATAATGTCGAAAGGCTGCTTGCAGAAATCTCACACCCGTCATGGGACATCATTGCACATCTGTTCTCGTTTTTCGGGCATTACGGTGTGCCGGTGTTCGTTTTTCTCAGCGCATACGGCTTGGTGATGAAGTACGAAGGTGGCGGTCGGCAGGGCTGGAAGCCACGGAAAGCCGTCACGGAGGAGGGCGCATGGACTTTTGCCAAGAAGCATTTCATGAAGCTGTGGATAATGATGGCGGTGGGATACAGTGCCTTTGTCCTCGTGGACTATATGACTCCGGGGCATTACCGTTACACATTTTGGAACGTTGTTGGGCAGTTGGGCATGTTCAGCAACTTATATTCCGACCCGGATCATGCCATTTGGCCCGGACCATACTGGTATTTCGGTCTGACGATGCAGTTGTATCTTGTCTACCGTTTTGTGCTTTATCCCGGCAAAGCGTCACTGTCAGGACTCCTTTCCGAGAGGTGGCAGACAGCTGTCCCTGTCGTTCTTGCCGTCGGATGTATCGCTGTGCAGCTCAGTTTTGAGCCTTTGAGCGCGGAGCTCAACTGGTTCCGCTACAACTGTATGGGCAATCTGCCGGTCTTTGCGTTGGGAATAATCTATGCAAGGGGTATGGAACGCACGGAGAAATCACGTCTTTTGGAAGTTCCGTGGGCTATTTCTGCGCTGGCACTGGTGGCTGTTTTCAGTGTTGACTTCGTGTTTTGGACATTCGCACCGTTCTTTGTGTGCATAGGAACGATTAAGCTTGTCCGCGCACTGCCTGACGCTCTGCTGCGTCATTTGGCATGGATGGGCGGCATATCCGCGGCGATGTTCGTGTGTCACCCTATCACAAGAAAGGTTATAATCCCAATTTCACGCCACGGAGAGATGTACGCCGGACTGCTGTTCTATATCCTTGCGACGATAATCGTTGCCATTCTCTTCAAGAAGGCGATAGAGATTGTAACGGAAAGCATAAACAAGAGCTGACAATAATGACTAAAATTCCCACCCTATGAACCTCAAAAACCTCAACCTCGCCGACATTTCGCGCTTCCGTGCAGAGCAAATGGGAGTGGCAATGGTCATCGTTGTCCTCTTCCATGTCGCCCTTCCGCGCTCCGATGCGTTCTTCGGACTGCGGAGAATGGGCAACCTCGGAGTGGACATCTTCCTTTTCCTGAGCGGCATGGGACTATGGTTCTCATGGATGAAGACCACCGTCTCCACCGCGCCCTTTTGGAAAAAGTGGAAGGATTTCTATTGGCGAAGGCTCGTAAGGGTGTATCCTGCATGGCTGGTGATAGCCTCTTTGTACTACATCCCACGCTTCATGGCTCACGAGTCACACACCATGGCACAATGGATTGACCTCATTCTCGACATCGCCATCAACTGGAACTTCTGGACACGTGACGAGTTGACCTTCTGGTACATCCCTGCCACGATGATGCTCTACGTCTTTGCGCCGCCCTACATGGAACTCATACGCAAGCATCCCGTCTACCGCTGGCTGGTCGTTGGCATGATAATGTGGTGCGTGGCAGTGCAGTATGTCACGCCAATCCACACCGCCGTGGGACACATCGAGATATTCTGGAGCCGTGTGCCGATATTCTTCCTCGGCATAAACATAGCGGAAAGCGTGAGGAAAAAGGAGACAATCGACGGCTCGGCGATATGGCTTATTGTGTTCCTCTTCACCTTCTCCCTCGCCACCTGCGTATGGCTGGAGCAGATGAAGCACGGACGCTTCCCGCTGTTCCTTGAGAGAATGCTCTACATTCCCCTTACCATGACTTTCATTCTCCTGCTCAACGAGGTGTTTCTCCACACACCGCACCGGATAAAGCGTGCCGCGGCGTTCATCGGGACTATATCCCTTGAGATGTACCTCATCCATGTCGAGTTTGTCATGCGCCGTGTCGAGACATACCATCTCGGCTATTGGCGCACGTTCCTCATAGTTATGGCAATATCAATCCCTCTCGCATGGCTGCTCCACAAGGCAATAGCCAAAGTACAGAAACTCATCCCCTAACAAAACAAAAACCACATGAAAAACCTGATACTACTCATCCGTCTGCACCAATGGATAAAGAATGCGTTCATCTTCATGCCTATGTTCTTCGGCGGAGCACTAACGAATATGACAAGTCTCGTGAGCACTGTCATCGCGTTCTTTGCTTACAGTTTTGCCGCATCGTCAATCTATTGCTACAATGACATAATCGATGTGGAGGACGACCGGCGCCATTCCGTCAAGTGCAAGCGTCCGATCGCCTCCGGAGCGATAACCATCGGGCAGGGCTATGCCATAATGCTGCTGATGTTTTCCCTCTCAATGGCAATGGTCTACACACTCGGCGACAGGGCAACAGACCTCGGTTGCGTCATCGCAGCCTACTATGTGCTCGACATAGCGTATTGCCGGCTGCTGAAACACTATGCCATCGTAGATGTCTGTGTCCTCTCTTTCGGGTTCGTGCTGCGCATAATCGCCGGCAGTGCAGCCACAGGTATCGTGCCGTCCCATTGGCTTGTGCTGATGACTTTCCTGCTGACACTCCTCCTTGGCTTCGCAAAACGGCGTGATGATGTCCTCAGAATGATGAAGACCGGTGAGGCTCCGCGCCATAATACGCATCGGTACAACCTCGCATTCATCAACCAATCGGTGACAATAACCGCCGCCGTGACCGTCGTATGTTATATAATGTATACCATTTCATCTGAACTTTTGGCACGAACAAACTCCGAATACATCTACCTTACCACCATTTTCGTGCTTCTCGGACTGCTCCGCTACATCCAGCTTGCAGAGGTTGATGACGCCACAGGCGACCCAACGAAACTCTTGTATAAGGACCATTTCCTGCAGGTTGTAATCCTTCTGTGGATTCTCTCCTATGTCTTCATACTTTACGGAGATAAGGTTTTGGGTTGAGGGTTGCAGGTTATAAGTTGTTTTTTATAGCAAAAGAAATGAAAAAACTATTTGTCTCCGACTTTGACGGCACACTGACAACGACGGACTCCATGATGTCCATCATCATTTTCCAACGCGGACGACTCGGTCTGGCATTGGCAATGCTGCGGATTATGCCGTGGATTCTGCTCATGGTTGCACGCCTTTACCCTAACCAAAGGGCTAAGGAAAGGCTGCTGCACAACTGCTTCGGCAAGATGAGTGAAGAGGAGTTCAACGCTTTCTGCCAACAGTTTGCCGATACACACAGGCACATCCTGCGCACAGACCTCCACCACCGGTTGATTAAAGAGCAGCGCAACGGCAACGAAGTGGTGCTCGTGACCGCAAGCCCTGAGAACTGGGTGAGCCGCCTTGTGCCGGAATTCAAGGTGTTGGGCACAAAGATGGAGTTTGGTGAAAAAGGCTTCACGGGGCGTTTTCTGTCAAAGAACTGTTACGGGAAGGAGAAGGTTTGCCGCCTCCTCTGTGAGTATCCCGACATAGAAAAACAAAGAAAAGAGTTCTTCATCACCGCTTTCGGGGATTCCCGCGGTGACAAAGAACTCCTGGAATTTGCAGACGAGGGGCATCTGATAAGGTGATTTCAACAGTTCATCCGATTCATTCGGATTAATCGAATCGCTCGAATGATTCGAGTAACATGCTACGCCCGCTTCTTAAGACTGAACGAAAACTCCACTCCTCCACCGGGGAGAGCACTCGCCGTGATATTGCCGCCATGCAGCATCACGGCATTTTTTACTATGGCAAGCCCGAGACCCGTACCGCCAAATTTCCTTGCCCGTCCGCTGTCCACACGGTAGAAGCGTTCGAAAATGTGAGGGATATGCTCCTCAGGTATGCCGATGCCGTTGTCCGAAATGCGGAAATGATACCAGTCCTTCTCCTCCCGGCAACGGATGACAATGGCTGTCCCCTCGCCGGAATAAGCGATGGAGTTGTCGATAAGGTTACGGAAGATGGAGTAAATCATGGACGGGTCGCCCATGATAGGCAGCGTCCTCGGAAGCGTGTTGGTGATAGTCATGCGCCGTTCCGCCAGTTGCAGCGCCACCTGCTGCTGTATGTCGTGGACGATAGCAGCAATGTCCGCCACCTGCATGTTCAGCGAATGCAGCACCTCATCCATACGGTTCAGCGACGATATGTCTTGGACAAGCTGCGCAAGCCTCTCGCTTTGCGCATGACAGCGCATGATGAAGTTGTCACGCTGCTCAGGAGTGATGTCCGGATTGTCGATTATCGTCTCCAGATAACCCTTGATGCTCGCCACCGGAGTCTTCAGTTCGTGCGAGATGTTCTGCGTCAGCTGCCGCTTGAGTCTCAGCTTGTCCTCCTGACTTTCCTGCAGACGCTTGTAGAGATGCACAATGTTCTGTGAGATTTCCCCAAGCTCTGTGTCAGGGAAAGCCGCCGCCTCACGCTCCGCATCATAGTTCTCGCCCCTGTCGACAAGCATGGCAAAGCGGCGCAACTGTGCTATGGACTTGCCAAGACGGTGGGTGCACAGCCAAAAGACGACCATGATGATGATGCTCGCCGCCAGTGTTATCCATATAGAAATCATGTCCGCACGCAGATGGTCGGCAAGCTCGAAATCATAAGGCAATGCCGTACGCACAATGATTCCCTGCCGTGGAAAATACGTGGCGGCATAGAAATAGTTCTCGTTCATGGTGTCCGAGTAGCGGTTTATCTCAAACCCTTCCCCTGACATAAGAGCCTGCCGCACCTCCGGGCGTTCCAGGTGGTTAGGCAGCGAGGAATAAGAGCGTTGGCTGTTGTCATAGATCACACCGCCACGTGTGTCAAGCAGCGTGACACGCAGTCCGCGAAGAGGATGGCTCCTGACATAAGCCGTGAGCGAAGAGTCCGTCATTTCACCGGCTTCTGCTATGCTTTCCGCAAGCTGGTGGTTATAGTCCTTCAGGCGAGTGTGGAGGATTCCTATCTTGAACAGCTTCTCCCGCTCATACTGATAATATACAAAGCCCGCCACAAACACCGAGAACAGCATAAGCACGGTGAGGAACAGCTGGCTGCTCAGTGACCTTTTATTTCCCATAAATCATTCCTTTCATTTTTATTTCTCAAACGAATAACCGTACCCTTGGCGTGTGTGAATACAGTCGCCATAGGCACCTATCTTCTTTCTCAGGCGCGTTATGTTCACGTCAACGGTACGCGCGAGGACGTAAACATCATCATCCCACACACGGGAGAGTATCTCCTGGCGCGAGAACACTCTGCCGGCGTTGCCCACAAGCAGCAGGAGTATCTCGAACTCCTTCTTTGTCAGGGCAATCTCTGTGCCGTCGACAGTGACACGCTTCGATACAGTATCGATGCGTAATGTCTCATATCCAACGACACCTTTGTCACGTTCATGCTGCACATTGGCATCCTTTCCCGCACGGCGAAGCACCGCCTCAACCCTTGCGACGACCTCCTTCAGGCGGAAAGGCTTCGTGATGTAGTCATCCGCCCCTATCGAAAGCCCCTCCACCGTGTCATCCTCGGCAGTCCTTGCCGTAATGAAAATAATAGGTATATGGGCAGTGTCAGGGCGGCGTTTCAGCACACGTGCGAGAGCCATTCCGCTGATTTCGCCCATCATGATGTCAAGGAGCAGCAGACTGTACGAGGCGATGTCAAGCGTCAGAGCCTCTTCGGCGGAAGCGGCTGTGTCAACCTTGAACCCCTCTTTCTCGAGATTGAACCTGAGGATTTCCCTCAGGTCCTCCTCGTCATCGACAACAAGTATTCTACGTTCTGTCATAATCGTCAAGTTTTTCTGTGGTGCAAATTTAGCATTATTTTCCTATAAAACAAGCGTTTCCGGCATTACAATTAGGTTACATTTTGATTTATTACGTACTCCGGCGTGAAGTTCACCGTTTTATAGCATGTTTGTAACAGCTTTGTAACACCGCAAAAGTAACTTTGCACCTGAAAAACCGCAAGCCGGTTAGAAACGAAAAGCAATAATTACATCAGAAAAAAACGACAGAAACATGGAAATGATTTTCTTAGGAGTTATCATCTTTGTATTCGTCCTTGCGATATTCGACCTCATGGTAGGCGTGAGCAATGACGCCGTGAATTTCCTCAATTCCGCCGTCGGAGCAAAGGTGGCGAAACTGCGCACAGTCATCATAATCGCCTCGATAGGTGTGCTGGCAGGAGCATTGATGAGCAACGGAATGATGGACATCGCGAGGCATGGCATCTTCCGTCCCGAGATGTATTCTTTCGAAAACATCATGTGCATCTTCCTTGCCGTAATGGTGACCGACGTCGTGCTGCTCGACTCATTCAACAATCTGGGTCTGCCGACATCGACGACGGTGTCTCTTGTCTTCGAGCTTCTTGGCGGAACATTCGTGCTGGCATTGCTGAAGATAATCGCTGACGACACCGGCACACTGACCTTCGCACAGCTTCTCAACACGGAGAAGGCACTGTCCGTAATCCTCGGCATCTTCTGCTCCGTGGCGATAGCCTTCTTCTTCGGCACCGTGGTGCAGTGGCTGGCGCGACTGCTCTTCACGTTCAACTACGTGAAACGGCAGAAATATTTCATCGGACTGTTCGGAGGCATGGCACTGACAGCCATAGGCTATTTCATACTTATAAAAGGTCTGGGGCAGTCTTCATTTATGAACGACGACCTCAGGGCATGGATTGCGGAGGAGACTCCTTTGCTTGTGGCAGGCGGATTCGTCCTCTTCACCGTGCTCATGCAGATGCTCCATGCCGCAGGAGGCAATGTCCTCAAACTCATAGTCCTTGTGGGAACGTTCGCACTCGCCATGGCTTTCGCCAGCAACGACCTTGTCAACTTCATCGGTGTGCCATTGGCGGGCTACAGTGCATACACGGATTTCACCGCCAACGGCATGGGAAACCCTGACACATTCATGATGGACTCGCTCAACAGCAGTGCACGCACACCGTTTGTTTTCCTTCTTGCCGCCGGAATAATCATGATTTATTCCCTTGCGACATCAAAGAAAGCGCACAACGTTGTGAAGACTTCCGTCGACCTTTCACGCCAAGATCAGGGCGAAGAGATGTTCGGTTCGTCAAGCGCGGCAAGAAGCATGGTAAGGTCATTCAACACCGTCAGCGAGACAGTGGTGAGGATTGTGCCGAAGAACATGCGCCAATGGATTGACAAAAGGTTCAGCAAGGAAGGGACTGTCATAGCCGACGGCGCAGCGTTTGACCTTGTCCGCGCTGCCATAAACATAGTCCTCGCGGCATTGCTCATAATCCTCGGCACATCACTTAAGCTGCCTCTCTCGACAACCTACGTGACATTCATCGTCGCCATGGGTACATCCCTCGCCGACAGGGCATGGAGCAGAGAGAGTGCGGTGTTCCGAATCACAGGCATGCTCAGCGTCATCGGTGGCTGGCTGATTACTGCCGGAGTGGCTTTCCTTGCAGCCGGCATTGTAGTTCTGGTGATGCATTTCGGCGGCTTCATCGCCATGGCAGGATTCATAGTCCTCGCAATAGTGCTGCTTTTCAAGAGCAACAAGCCAAAGACAGACAAGGAGCCAAGAGTCGACGACGGACAGTTCCTGAAGGAAATCATGCAGATTCAGGACAAAGATGAGCGCTGGCCGCTGCTCCGCGACCACCTCCGCTCGGTGCAGACGGAAGTACTTGCGCATGCCGGAGCGTGTTTCGACTCCACCGTCAGCGGCATGATAAACGAGAACCTGAAGCAGTTGCGCAAGGCAATAAGGCAGCTTGGCATTGACAACGAAAGGCGCAAGAAGACTCGCCACCGTCTCCTCATAGGCATGAGGAGCATAGACAGGACACTGTCCTTGGAGAAGAACACATGGTTCCACCTTGCCATGAACGCCGACGAGCAGGTCATCTACTGTCTGAAACGTATGGCTGTGCCATGCAAGGAGCATGTCGACAACAACTTCACACCGCTCAACAATGCACAGATAGCTGAACTGCAGCCGGTCAAGGAGCAGGTTCTCGGCTTCATACAGCGCGGCATCACCGCCATAAAGCACAACGATGTGGCAGCCATCGACACCCTCCTCGCTGAGAAAGAGGGCTTCAAGAGGCACATATCCGCCCTGCGGAAACGCCAGATGGACCACCTTCAGGAAGATGATTCGAACATCAACACCACAATCCTCTATCTCAACATCCTCCAGGAAACACAGGAGTTCATCGCCGCGACACGGCGCATCCTGAGAAGCAGCAAGAGGTTCTACAACTAACAACGTATTCTCCTGTAAAACAACATATTAGCAACCGCATAACAAAAGGTTACCTTTCGCACCATGAAAGGTAACCTTTTTCCATGCAAAGTATTACCTTTCACCACACAAAGTGTTACCTTTCGTTTTCCCAACTTTTGCCATTGTGCCATGATTCTTTCAATGAGGGCAAAACAATGCCGCCAAGGCGAGTTCACATCTCCTCATCAAAAAACATGGGAAACATTTCTTTCACACCTTAATTATTTTATAATTAAATAATTTCCTTATTCCATTTTTTTTTAGTATCTTTGCACGGAAATACGGCTTCCGCCGACCTTCGCGCAGAGGAGCGCAACAGACTCCACCGAAAGGCTGTGGCGGAACAAGGGAAAAGAACAATAAATTATTTATAAGATAAATGGAAGAAATACAGAAAACTGAAGGGAACTACACAGGTAGCAGCATCCAAGTCCTCGAAGGACTCGAGGCGGTGCGCAAGCGACCTGCGATGTATATCGGCGACATCTCTGAGAAGGGTCTCCACCATCTTGTCAACGAGACGGTGGACAACTCCATCGACGAGGCTATGGCAGGCTACTGCACAGACATTGAAGTGACTATCAACGAGGATAACTCAATCACTGTAGAGGACAACGGACGCGGCATCCCTGTCGATGAGCATCCGAAGCTCCACAAGTCAGCCCTTGAGGTCGTGATGACCGTGCTGCATGCCGGCGGCAAGTTTGACAAAGGTTCCTACAAGGTTTCCGGCGGTCTCCACGGCGTGGGTGTCTCATGTGTGAACGCCCTATCCACACACATGCTCTCACAGGTGTTCCGCGACGGCAAGATTTACCAGCAGGAATATGAGCAAGGAAAACCGCTCTACCCTGTGAAAATCGTTGGCGAGACAGAGAAGCGCGGCACTCGCCAGCAGTTTTGGCCTGACCCGACAATCTTCACAACAACGACATACAGATATGACATCGTGGCGACACGTATGCGCGAACTGGCATTCCTCAACGCAGGAATCAAAATCACTCTCCGCGACATGCGCCCCCAACTGGACGCTGAAGGCAATGTGGCAGAGGGATGGACTCCAAAGGAGGAGGTGTTCCACGCACAGGACGGCCTGAAGGAGTTTGTGCGCTACATCGACCAGCACCGCTCTCATCTCTTCAATGATGTCATCTATCTGAAGACAGAAAAGGCGGGTGTGCCTATCGAGGCGGCTATAATGTACAACACCGATTACTCTGAGCATATCCACTCTTATGTCAACAACATCAACACCATCGAGGGCGGTACGCACCTCACAGGCTTCCGCATCGCCTTGTCGCGCTCACTGAAGAAGTATGCCGACAATGACGACCAGATTCGCAAGCAGATAGAGAAAGCGAAGATAGAGATTGCACAGGACGACTTCAAGGAGGGACTTACTGCCGTCATCTCCGTGAAGGTTGCAGAGCCACAGTTTGAGGGTCAGACAAAGACAAAGCTCGGAAACTCTGAGGTGAACGGTGCCGTTCAGCAGGCTGTCGGTGAGGCAATGAACGACTATCTCGAGGAGCATCCTAACGAAGCGCGCATGATTTGCAACAAGGTTGTCCTTGCAGCAACAGCGCGTGTGGCGGCGAGAAAGGCCCGCGAGAGTGTGCAGCGAAAGAACCCTATGTCGGGAGGCGGTCTGCCGGGCAAGCTCGCCGACTGCTCAAGCCGTGACCCTAAGAAGACGGAAATCTTCCTTGTCGAGGGTGATTCCGCCGGCGGTTCGGCAAAGCAGGGACGCGACCGCCACTATCAGGCGATACTCCCGTTGCGAGGAAAGATTCTCAATGTGGAGAAAGTGCAGTGGCACAAGGTGTTCGAGGCTGAGTCCGTAAACATCATCCTGCAGGCTATCGGTGTGCGTTTCGGCATCGACGGCGAGGACTCCAAGGAGGCAAACATCGACAAACTGCGTTATGACAAGATTATCATCATGACCGATGCCGACGTCGATGGCTCTCACATCGACACACTTATCATGACTCTCTTCTTCCGCTTCATGCCGAAAGTCATTCAGGAAGGTCACCTCTACATCGCCACTCCACCGCTCTACCGCTGTTCGTACAAGGACAAGAAAGAGTACTGCTACACAGAGGAGGACCGTCAGAGATTCATCGACACTTACTGTGGCGGCAATGCTGACGACAGCAAGCTCCACACCCAACGCTACAAAGGTCTGGGTGAGATGAACCCGGAACAGCTTTGGGACACTACAATGAACCCTGAGACACGCCTTCTGAAGCAGGTGACAATCCACAATGCCGCCAAGGCTGACGAGATTTTCTCCATGCTCATGGGCGACGATGTGGAACCACGCCGACAGTTCATCGAGGAGAACGCGACATACGCTAATATCGATGCGTAAAATAGAAACAATAACCATGATGAATCATGATGTCTCATGTTGCATCATGATTCATCATGGTTTCTCGTGAAAAATCTTGATAAAACAAAAATCAACCAACAACAATAAAAGAAAAAACAAACAGATGGCAAAGAAAGCACTTTTGATGATTCTCGACGGATGGGGAATCGGCAAGCACAACAATGGTGATGTTATCTTCAACACTCCGACACCTTATCTTGACTATCTCACAGCCGTATCAGCTCACTCCCAGCTTCAGGCTTCAGGCGAAGATGTAGGTCTGCCCGACGGACAGATGGGCAACTCCGAGGTGGGTCACCTCAACATCGGTGCCGGACGCATAGTCTATCAGGACCTCGTGAAAATCAACCGCGCATGCGCTGACGGCTCTATATCCCAGAATCCACAGGTTGTGGAGGCTTACAACTACGCCAAGGAAAACGGCAAGAAGCTCCACCTTATGGGGCTTGCGTCAAACGGTGGCGTACACTCCTCACTGGACCATCTCTTCAAACTTATCGAGGTGGGCAAGGAATTCGGACTCTCACAGCAGACTTTCGTGCACTGCTTCATGGACGGCCGTGACACAGACCCTAAGTCAGGCAAGGGCTTCATCGAGCAGATTGACGCAAAGTGCAAGGAGAACGATGCCAACATAGCATCCATCGTTGGACGTTTCTATGCCATGGACCGTGACAAGCGCTGGGAGCGTGTTAAGGAGGCTTACGACCTTATTGTGAACGCTGAGGGCAAGAAGGCTGACGACATGGTGAAGGCTATGCAGGAGTCTTACGATGAAGGCGTTACCGACGAGTTCATCAAGCCTATCACAAACGCTGCCGTAAACGGCAAGATTGAGGAGGGCGATGTGGTCATCTTCATCAACTTCCGTAACGACCGTGCAAAAGAACTGACACAGGTGCTCACACAGCAGGACCTCCCTGAGCAGGGCATGAAGACTATTCCGGGCTTGCAATACTATTGCATGACTCCTTACGACGCAAGTTTCACAGGCGTGAAGATTCTCTTCCCAAAGGAGAATGTTATGAACACTCTCGGCGAATATCTCTCACAGCAGGGCAAGAAGCAGCTCCACACAGCAGAGACAGAGAAGTATGCTCACGTGACATTCTTCTTCAACGGCGGCAGAGAGACTCCTTACGAGGGTGAGGACCGCATACTTGTAGCTTCCCCGAAGGTTGCCACTTACGACCTCAAGCCTGAGATGTCCGCTTACGAGGTTAAGGATAAACTGTGCGCAGCGATACTCACAGAGCAGTATGATTTCATCGTTGTGAACTTCGCAAATGGCGATATGGTGGGCCATACAGGCATCTACAACGCCATTGCAAAGGCTGTACACGCTGTTGACAACTGTGTTGAGGATGTCATCGAGACAGCAAAGGCGTGCGGATATGAGGCGATTATCATCGCTGACCACGGCAATGCGGACAATGCAATCAACGCTGACGGCACACCAAACACAGCACATTCTCTCAATCCTGTTCCTTTCATCTATGTCACAGACAACAACTCTGCGACAGTAAAGGACGGCCGTTTGGCTGACGTTGCTCCTTCTATCCTCCACATCATGGGACTGGAGAAGCCGGCAGACATGACGGGTGAGAACCTCATCGTTGACTAATCGGGCTATGGGTTGCAGGTGACAGGTTGTGGGTAGAATTACCAACAGCAGACAAACTGACAACCCAAAACCTGCAACCCAAAACCTATTTGATGAAACACATAAACATCGAGCCTTCTTGGCAAGAGAAACTACAGGGTGAGTTTGACAAAGATTACTTTGTCGGACTCACCCGTTTTGTACGCGAGGAATACAGCCATTACAGATGTTATCCTCCCGGGAACGAGATTTTCAATGCCTTCAACCTCTGTCCTGTTGACAAGGTGAAGGTCGTAATAATAGGGCAGGACCCATACCATGGTGCAGGTCAGGCGGAAGGTCTGTGCTTTTCTGTCAAGACAGGCATACCGTTGCCACCGTCCCTTGTCAACATTTTCAAAGAGATAAAGGACGACATAGGCACCGTTCCACAGATTATAGAGGATGCCAACGGCAGGAAACTCTATGACGGTTCTCTCCGCCGATGGGCGGAACAGGGAGTGTTGCTCCTCAACGCCACACTGACCGTGCGCGAGCATGTTGCCGCTTCGCACCAGCGGAAAGGATGGGAAGAGTTCACGGATGCCGTCATCGAGACCGTCTCCCGTGAATGTCCCCATGTTGTCTTCCTGCTTTGGGGCGGCTATGCGCGCAACAAGAAGCGTCTCATCGACCAACAGAAGCACCTCATTCTTGAGTCCGTCCACCCCTCTCCCCTCTCCGCCAACCGTGGCGGTTGGTTCGGAAACCGCCATTTCTCCCGTTGCAACGAATGGCTGAAACAGCAGGGTCTGAAGCCTATACGGTGGTGAAAACAGAAATACATTGTAATGGAAAAGCATGAAACCGGTCACAAGATGTAACCGGTTTCATGCTTTTCTGGTAATATGTTGTTGGTTTTGGGGCTACAGTTTTGACCTATACGCCATAGTCTTTCTATTCTTTCCGATGCAGGTTGGCAAGAATATCCATTCAGGAAACTATCCGAAGAACATGTAGCAGATGATGATTGCGGCAATGATTCCCGCAAGGTCTGCGGCGAGACCGCAGGTGACAGCGTGGCGGGTCTTGCGTATTCCCACACTGCCGAAATAGACTGCAAGGATGTAGAAGGTAGTGTCCGTAGAACCTTGGAAGATACTTGCCAGCCTGCCGACGAAGGAATCCGCGCCATACTGTGTCATCGCATCGACCATCATGCCACGCGCACCGCTGCCGGAGAGGGGCTTCATGATGGCGGTAGGCAAAGCTCCGACAAATTCTGTGCTGCCTCCGACAGCCTCTATCGTCCATGAAATGCCGCCAATAAGCCAATCCATGCCGCCTGAAGCGCGGAAAACACCGATGCCTACAAGTATAGCCACAAGGTACGGAATTATGGTTACAGCGGTCTTAAAGCCTTCTTTCGCACCCTCAATGAACACATCGTAGACATTGATGCGCTTCCGCATGCCTGCCACAATGAATGTGCAGATGATGGACATGAGGATGACGTTCGCCGCCGTCCTTGACACAATCTCCATCGTTTCCCTGTCCATCATCGAGAAACCCCATATTATCGCCGACACAGCAAGGCACATAATACCGAGCGCGGAAAGCATGGTGCGGTTGATGAGGTTTATCTTCTGGAACATCGAAGTCACAATAATGCCGGTCAATGTGGAAAAGAATGTGGCGAGAAGCAAGGGGATAAACACATCAGAAGGGTTCGCCGCACCGAGCTGTGCACGATAGACCATGATGCTGACCGGTATGAGTGTCAGGCCGGAAGTGTTCAGCACAAGGAACATAATCATAGGATTCGTGGCGGTGTCCTTCTTCTTGTTCATCGCCTGAAGCTCTCCCATCGCCTTCAGTCCCATAGGAGTGGCGGCATTGTCCAAGCCGAGCATGTTCGCCGCGATGTTCATAAAGATTGTTCCCGTGACTGGATGTCCCTTGGGAACATCAGGGAACAGACGGCAGAAAACAGGCGAAAGCAAGCGGGCGAGGACATTCACCACGCCACCTTTCTCACCGATTTTCATTATTCCGAGCCACAGTGAGAGTGCTCCTGTAAGACCTATCGAAATCTCAAACGCAGTCTTCGCTGACTCGAAAGTAGAGTCTATGATTGCCGGAAATACGGTTATGTCTCCGAAAAAAATCAGTTTCATGAGTCCTATTGCAAAGGCAATGAGGAAGAATGCGATGAATATGTAATTCAGAACCATGTTTTTTTACCTGTTGTTTACTGTTTTCCACGGCACGGGAGTCCTATCTGAACTCCACGACCACTGTCTCGTAGCCTATGGCACGGAAGCGTTCCGACATCCTGTCCGTGGCGAGACGGCGCGCATCGGACACCACACGGGGAGTCACGGCAGTTTGTATCATCTTGCTTTTCGCACGCTCCAGCATCGCCTTCTTGATTGATTTGTCCGCCTCGATGTCATCATTCTCCGACAGGACAAGCACCGTACGGCTCTCGTCTATGAAGTTTGAGTCCAGCAGACAAATGTCCGGCAGCATCAAGCGGACGGTGTCTTTCGTGCGCACACACCAGTCTTCCGGCAGCTTCTGCATATCCATACCGACGGAAAGCCTGCCATAATAGCGTCTCTGCAGCTTGTCGTTGACAAATCCGAGCCAACGCTTCACGACGGTGTCCACCTGCACATTAGTGTCAACATAGGTCAGTTCCCACTGCCCTATGGAGCGTATGGAGTCCATCACCGCCTTTGTCTGCTCCACCCTCTCCTCTTGTGAGGTGGAGATTCCGGTGTCTTTCAGCATCCATTTCATGCCGAACCACAGCACGGCAAGCAGCACAACGGCTGCCAAAGCCATGTACAAGTATTGCTTCAGTATGTTCATTTCTTCAAGTGTAAGCGTTTAAGTATCGGACCGAGTGGCAGGTCATAGTGCACTACATGTGCCACAAAAAGGAATATCACGCTGGTGTTCACAGCAAGTGCGCCAACGGTCGGCAGATTGCTGTTGCTCCATTCTATTGCAAGATAGAACAGTATCGTTATCAGAATGTACACCGTTATGCTGCCCATAGGATAAGCGATAGGGTTCTTTCTCTGTCCTACGATGTAGGAAAGCACCATCGCCGTGCCATAGCCGGCAAAGCCTCCCCATGCGCAAGCCATGTATCCGTACTCCGGAACAAAGAGGATGTTCACCGCCACAAGCACCGCACAGCCGGCGAATGAGAACCATGCGCCCCAGATAGTCTTGTCGATGAGCTTGTACCAGAAGGAGAGATTGAAGTAGATTCCCATCATTATCTCCGCCGCCATGACAATAGGAATGGTCTGAAGTCCGGCATGATAGTCGCTGCGCACTATGTGTTTCAGGATGTTCAGATAACCCATGACACAGAGGAAGGCAAAGAGCGTGAAGATGAGGAAATACTTCATCGCCACGGCATAGTACTCCTTGGAGTCCTTGTCCTTAGCCTTTGCAAAGACAATCGGCTCATAAGCGTAGCGGAAAGCTTGGGTTATCATCGCCATAATCATAGCCACCTTGACACACGCGCCATAGACTCCGAGTTCCACCTGCGCTTCCGCCATGGTGTGGATGCTGGTCCTTGTGTACGCCCATGGGAATATCATCTTGTCGAAAGCCTGGTTGAGTATGCCGGCAATGCCTAACACAAGGATTGGCCATGAGTAGGAAAGCATCCGCCGGAGCAGTGAGAAGTCAAACCGCCACTTTATCGCTAACAGTTCAGGAATGAAGAAGAAGGTTATCAGGGCGGTGCATACGAGGTTCAGGGAGAAGACGTAATAGACATCATCCTTGCCGAGAACGACGAAATAAAGCAGGTTTAGTCCTATGTTCATGATGATGAACAGGAGTTTCAGGGCTGCGAACTTGAGTGCCTTTTTCTTATAACGGAGGAACGAAAACGGTATTGCCTGAACGGCATCGAGCGCAACCGTGGCAGCCATAAGCAGCACGTATGCGTGGTGGTCGGCATAACCGAGCCATTCGCACAGTGGCGTTGCGAAACCGAACACTCCGAGAAGGAACACCGCAGTGAGTGCTCCGACAATGCCCATGGTGGTGGAGAACACTGTGTCAGGGTTCTCTCCGTCCTTGTTGGCGAAGCGGAAGAAGGTTGTCTCCATGCCGAAAGTGAGGATGACAAGTATCAGTGCGGTGTAGGCATAGAGGTTTGTCACCACGCCATATCCGCCGCTTGACGCTGCGATGACATGGGTGTAGAGCGGCACAAGGAGGTAGTTGAGGAATCTGCCCACTATGCTGCTCAAGCCGTAGATGGCTGTGTCTTTTGCTAAAGAAGCGAGTTTTGACATTTTGGTTTTGTTGTTGTTGCGGCATGATGTATCATGATGCAACATGAGAAATCAGTATTAATCATGATGAACCATGAGACGACATGATTCATCATGACAAAGCAACAGTAGTCTTCCCTATCCTACCGAACCTTCGAGCGACACGGAAAGGAGCTTCTGCGCCTCCACTGCGAACTCCATAGGCAGCTTGTTGAGCACCTCCTTGGCATAGCCGTTGACGATAAGTCCCACCGCCTGCTCCATCGGGATGCCGCGCTGCTGGCAGTAGAAGAGCTGGTCCTCGCTGATCTTCGATGTCGTCGCCTCATGCTCAAAGATAGCGGTGTCGTTGCGCACATCCATGTATGGGAAAGTGTGCGCCCCGCATTCCGAACCGAGAAGCAGGGAGTCGCAGGAAGAATAGTTGCGTGCATTGTCCGCCTTGGATGTCGCACGGACAAGTCCGCGGTAGGAGTTCTGCGAATGTCCTGCAGAGATTCCCTTGGAGATGATTGTCGATTTCGTGTTCTTTCCCATGTGAATCATCTTCGTTCCGGTGTCCGCCTCCTGGTAGTTGTTTGTCACCGCAACGGAATAGAACTCCGCAACAGAGTCGTCACCGCGCAGGATGCACGACGGATATTTCCACGTTATGGCAGAGCCGGTCTCCACCTGAGTCCACGAAAGTTTGCTGCCCGCGCCGCGGAGGTCTCCGCGCTTGGTCACAAGATTGAGCACACCGCCCTTTCCGTTCTCGTCACCGGGATACCAGTTCTGCACGGTGGAGTACTTCACCTCTGCCTTTTCCTTCACGATAATCTCGACGATGGCGGCGTGGAGCTGGTTCTCGTCACGCATCGGTGCCGTACATCCCTCAAGATAAGAGACATAGGACTCGTCATCGGCGATAATCAGTGTGCGCTCAAACTGTCCCGTGTTTCTTGCGTTGATACGGAAATAGGAGCTGAGTTCCATGGGGCAGCGCACACCCTTCGGTATGTAGACGAACGAGCCGTCGCTGAACACTGCCGAGTTGAGGGCGGCGAAATAGTTGTCGCGGTAAGGCACAACGCTGCCGAGATACTCACGGACGAGGTCGGGATGCTCCTTGACAGCCTCGCCGATGGACATGAAGATGATGCCCTTCTCCTTGAGTTTCTCCTTGAAGGTGGTCTTCACAGAGACAGAGTCCATTATGGCATCCACCGCCACACCGCTCAGTGCGAGGCGTTCCTCCAACGGGATTCCCAGTTTGTCGAATGTCTTCATGAGCTCCGGGTCGATGTCGTCCAGGGTCTTGACCTTGCTCTCCTTCTTCGCCATAGGGTCGGCATAGTAGGAGATTGCCTGATAGTCTATCTCCGGCACAGTGACGTGTGCCCATGTCGGCTGCTCCATTTTCTCCCAGTGGCGGTAAGCCTCAAGACGGAAATCGAGCAGCCATTGCGGCTCACCCTTCTTGGCTGAAATGAGGCGCACGACATCCTCATTGAGTCCGACGGGTATTATCTCGGTATGCACATCGGTGGTGAAGCCGTATTCATATTTCTGTTCAGCCACCTGACGCACAAATTCGTTCTTCTCTGCCATAATCTTTATATAGAGTATCTTTTATTCTTTTGTTTTTCAATGAGTTACAAAGTACTTACGAAAGGTATCACTTTACCCTGCAAAAGGTATCACTTTATTGGTCAAAAGATAACCTTTCGTATGGTAAAGTGTTACCTTTCATTTTCCACTCCCCATTCCTTCATTATTGGCATCATGAGGAAAAGCCCTGCGCTTTCAGTTCGTCCGCCACGGTACAAAGCTCATCGTACCACTCTTTCCCGAAGCGTCGGATGAGCGGTTCCTTAAGGAACTTGTACAAAGGCATGTGCAGTTCCCTGCCTTTCTTTATGCCGGCCTTGCAGATGTCCCACCGGTGGTAGTTCAGACCGACAGTGCCGTTGCCGAACTCCTTCACGCGGATGGGGTAAAGCGCACAGGAAACGGGCTTGCACCATGACGTTTTCCCTGCACGGAAAGCCTTCTCCGTGGCGCAGAGGCAGCAGCCTTTGACTGTGCAACCGCCAAGGTCGAGGTCGTCATAATAGGTGAAGACACAGTCCTTTCCGTTGACAATGCTTGTCACAAGGTCACCCTCGCGGTCGGTGTATGCCACGCCCTGCTTGTCAATCGTAGCCTGTGCATTGGCGGAAAGGTCATGCCACACTGTGTCAAGAACGTCCTCGAGGTTGGCTATTTCGTCAAGGGTGACCGGCGCACCGGCGTCGCCCTCGATGCAGCATTGCCCTTTGCAGGCCTCGAGGTCGCAACAGAATTCCTCGGTAATGATGTCCGTCGAGACGAGTATTCCTTGTATTTCGATTATCATGCTTTGTTCCCATAGACGGTCTGCAAACGCTTCTCCGCGTCTGCAAGACCGTAAGTTATATGACTGTTTTCCTATGTCTTACGTGAAGCTGATTACCTTCACTTTGTCCGCTCCATGTTCACCGCCGGACAAGTCGTCACGGCGCGGTGCGCCTGTCGACTGGCTGATGAGGTCACTGAGCTGCTGGCGTGTGCGCTTAGCGGTAGGAGTGTTCTCCACGGCGTCGATGATTGTGTCGTTGTCCAAGTCCTCTGCGTTGAAGATATAGACATTGGCGGCACGGCGAACGAACTTGTTGTCGGTGTCGCCATAGTACTTGCGGCGGCGTTCATCCTTCTTCGCCTCAGCCTCAGCCCTGGCGGCTTCGGCGATAGCCTCTTCCTGATCCTGCTTCTTGACACGTTCGGAGAGTCCGTCAACGGAGGAGATGCCGAAGCCTGTGGCAAGGATTGTGACCTTGACCTTGTCGCCAAGTTCCGGGTCGCTGAACAGTCCCCACTTGGTCTCTATCTCATCGCTGAAGCCGTCCATGAAGTCATTGACGTCGTTCATCTCGTCCATCATCAGTCCCTGAGCGTTCTTTTCGGCAGAGGAGTAGATGGCGAGGAGGATTTTCTTTGAGTTGAAAATGTCCTTGTTGTTGAGCAGTGGGGAGTCGAGAGCGTCACGGATGGCGTTCTTGACACGACCTTCGCCTTCGCCATAGCCTGTGGACATGATTGCCACACCGCCGTCCTTGAGGACTGTCTTGACATCGTTGAAGTCAAGGTTGATTATGCCGTGCTCAGTGATAATCTCAGCAATGGACTTCGCGGCGATAGAGAGAGTGTCGTCAGCCTTGCCGAATGCCTGCATGATAGGCAGGTCAGGATAGATTTGGAGCAGGCGCTGGTTGTTGATAACAAGCAGCGCATCGACATTGTTTGCTATCTCTTCCACACCGTTAAGAGCCTGGTCAATCTTCTTCCTGCCCTCAAACTGGAACGGGATGGTCACGATACCGACGGTCAGGATGCCCTGTGCCTTGGACTCGCGTGCAATGACAGGAGCGGCACCTGTGCCTGTTCCGCCGCCCATTCCTGCGGTGATGAATGTCATTTTAGTACCGTCGGAGAGCATGTTGCGCACGGCGTCGATGGTTTCCTCTGCCGCCTCGCGGGCACGTGCAGGGCGGTTGCCTGCACCGAGTCCCTCGTTGCCGAGCTGCAGCTTCACCGGTACGGGGGAATCATTGAGAGCCTGTGCGTCAGTGTTGCAGAGCACGAAGGACACGTCATGTATGCCTTCGCGGTACATGTGGTTGACAGCATTGCCGCCGCCACCGCCTACACCGATGACTTTTATTATGCTGTGCTTTTTCTCCGGAGCACCGAAATCCACGAGATTGGATAATGTATTGTTGTTGTCTGCCATAAATTACTGTTCTTTTTTACGTTTCAATATTGGTCGTTCTTATTCTCCGGTGTTATTCTTCCGCCTCGGTTATCTTCCTGAAGAAGTCAATGAATCCGCGCTTTATCTTGCCGGAGGTGGAATTTCTCTTGCGTTCCTCTTCTTCGGCAGCCTTCTTTGCAGCCTCTTCCTCAGCCCTCTTGCGCTCCTCCTCTTCGGCTCTTCTGCGCGCTTCCTCGGCAGCCGCCTCGCGTTCTCTTGCTCCCTGGATTTGTCCCGGTTTCATCTCGCTGGTCGTGCGTGTGCCGGAAGTTTCGGCATTGGTGTCGTTATCCGAGGTAAAGAGGGTGTTAATCTCGCTCAGTGGTCTGCCGGAAGAGATGCCGTCAGCCTTCACAAGGAGTGCGAGTGCTGTGCATATTGTGGCATTTTCCTCAATGTTGACATTCTTGGCAGTGTTGACACTGACATTGATTTCCTTTGCTATGCGTATCTTGTCGATGTTGGAGTATTTGCGGAACGCCAGTTCTATGTTCTTCAGGTTGCATCCTCCGCCGGTGAGGACTATGCCACCGACAAGTTTGTCGGCGTATTCCGAAGGAATCTGCGCTATGGCGTTCTTTATGATTTCCTCGGCACGCGCCTCCACAATAGGGATGAATTCACGCTGAGGGACTGACCTCAGAGGGTCGATACTGAGTTTCATCTCAGGGTCTACATCCGAGGAGTTTGTCAGTGCGGAAGCGTATTTCAGTTTCATGTTCTCAGCGTCCATCTCATCGACATGGAAGGACATGATGTCCTTTGTTATGTTCCATCCGCCCATAGGTACGGTGACGATATGGCGGAGTATGTTCCTGTAGTACACGGATACTGTCGTTGTCATAGCCCCAAGGTCGACAAGGATGCATCCGGTGCGCTTCTCTGACTCCGTCAGGATGCAGTCAGCGAGGGCTATAGGGGCAAAATAGTAGCTTGTTGCCGGCATCTTCTCCTGCTCGAAGCATTTTGAGAGGTTGCGGTCAAAGGTGTCGCGCCATACGATGTTGAGGAAGTTCCCCTCTATGCGGTTGCACTCTATGCCGACAGGGTCAAGCTGGAACTGCGAGTCGACTTTATACTCCTGTGGCACGACATCGAGGATTGTCTTGCCCTGATAGTGTGTGGCGCGGTTGCCGTCCATCATGTGGTCGATGATGAAATTGTTGACAACGGTTGCCTCATCAAGGTCCCTTACGATGGTGTTGACCACGCTACGTATTCCCTGTCCTCCTATGCCGACATGCACACGGATGATTTCTGTCTGCAGCTGGTCCTGCAGGCGGCGTATTATGTTGCGTATGCTTTGGTTTGTTTTCTCTATATTATAGACGGTTCCTTTGCGTATACAGGAGGGTGCTGTCTCAGAAGCGACGGCGAGAACGGAGATGCTTCCGTCCATCTTCTTCTGTCCGGCTATGCCGATAATCTTTGAAGAGCCGAGTTCTATGGCTACATAAAATTCTTTTGTTGCTGGCATAATGTGTATTTTTTTAGGAGTATTTTCAGTTGTTAATTATTCTGTTTCTTGTTTTGTTCTTGCTTCTTCTCTTGTCCATCCAAGATTCCTGCCGCCATGTCGTGAATGCTTCCGGGCTTCTGTTCCGGTGGTGTGGCAATCTGGATTTTGGTTTGCTGCGGATGTTTCTTGCAGATAATCTGGTTACGGAACTGCACATCGATGGTTTCATACTTGTTCCATCCTGTCTCTTTCAATCCATAGATGTAGAACTTTTCGAGACGGTCGAGCTTCTCATTGGTGTATGCCGTGACCTCATCTATCCTCTTTTGCTGTGTTGTTGCTTCAGGCAGATAGCCGAGAAAGATGATATGGTCACCTACACGTGGCACAATTTCTATGCCAAAGTCTTGCCTGACATTGATTTGTTCAACCTGGTTGCGCCAGAAATCGCTCTTCATTATCGTGTTGGCAAGTGCCGAGATGTACTGTCTTGCGAACTGTTTTGAGACATTGCCCGTGACGATTATGAGGTCGGAGGTGTACTTTGAGTTTGGCATTATTCCTCCATTCTCGTCGATATAGTAGTCATCACCGTTCCGGCTTTTGATGCGCACGAGTGGCGAACGTTGGGTGACATAGATGAGGACATGGCCGTCAGTGGTCTTGCAGCATTCGGCAGTGTTTACAAACGGTGAGTTCCGCAACACACTTTCTATCTTGCGTGGCGAGATTTTGTCAAGGTCTTGCTCAAGAGGATATATCCCTTTCTTCGTGAGAATTGCCTTTATCTCGTTGGCATCAAGGAAGCCGTAGGTCGACTCGTCAGTGATATTGATGTTCACCTTTGTGCATTTCTTCACCAGTTCCTTAGGACTGTTGAAGGCAGTGACGGCAAGCAGCAGATAGACCGCAAGGACTATGTCAATCAATATGATGATATACTTTTTCAATTATCTGTCCTATTGTTTTAAAGTATGTTGTTATAATGGTTATGATACTTCCTTATATGTTGCGCCGAAGGCTACTATTTTGCCTGTATTATCTCAGCTATCTTGCCGCAATAGTTGTCAAGGTCGCCCGCACCAAGTATGATAAGGACATCGAAATCGCGAGATTTCACGAAGTCAAGCACATCGGCCTTTGCGATAATCTGCTTCTCCACGCCTTCCGCAAGGTTGTCATAGATGAGCCGGGAGGTAACGCCCTCTATCGGCAACTCACGCGCCGGATAGATTTCGGTGAGCACAACTTCATCGAGAATGCTAAGCGCGTCGGCGAATTCCTTGTAGAAATCGCGTGTGCGGGTGTAGAGATGCGGCTGGAATATGGCAGTAATCTTGCGCTCCTTGTACAGTTCGCGCATGGAGCGTGCCGACTGCAGAATCTCCTTCGGGTGGTGGGCATAGTCGGAGAGGAACACATGGCGTGCGTCCTTTATCTTGAAATCGAAGCGGCGGTCGACACCTCCGTAGGTCTCCATGCCGTGGCGCAACTCCTCTGCCGTGCATCCGTTGAGCTGTGCCATCGCCATGGCGCAGATGCCGTTCTCGATGTTTATCGGTATAGGCTGTCCAAGATTGATGTCGCGGACGTCCTCTATCGGGGAGATGAAGTCAAAGACTATCTCACCGTTTGCTATGCGGATGTTCTCCGCATGGAAGTCTCCTTCTTCCTTGGAATATTCATATACGCGCACTCCCGGCTGTGGTTCAGCCTTCATTGCCAGGCCTTTGCGGAGGATAATGGCACCGCCCGGCCGGACAAGGGTGCTGTAATGGCGGAAGGATTCGAGGTAAGCCTCTTCCGTCCCGTAGATGTCAAGGTGGTCAGGGTCAGTGGATGTGATGACGGTCATCCACGGACGGAGCCAATGGAAAGAGCGGTCGAACTCGTCAGCTTCTATCACCACAAACCCGGATTTATCGGAAAGGATGTTGTTTGTGCCGTAATTCTTGGATATTCCGCCAAGGAAAGCGTTGCAATCGACATGGGATTGGTGCATGATGTGTGCGCACATGGTCGATGTGGTGGTCTTTCCGTGAGTGCCGGCGAAGCACAACCCCTTCTTGTCTCGTGTCAGCATGCCGAGAATTTGGGCACGCTTCATCACTTGGAAACCGTTCTTTTGGAAATAGCACAGCTCTGTATGGTCAGCCGGAATGGCAGGAGTATAGCAGACAACGCAGTTCTCCTTGTCCTTGAACTCCGGTGCAACGGAGTCTATATTGTCTTCATAATGTATGTCGATGCCCTCCTTGATGAGAATTTCGGTAAGGGTGGACGGAGTCTTGTCATACCCTCCGACCTTGTATCCGTTATTGTTGAAATAGCGTTCGAGGGCGGACATGCCGATGCCTCCTGCGCCGATAAAGTATATTGCCTTCATTCTTGTATTGCCTTTCTTGTTTTAATGCCTTATTTCTTCTCTGCCTGTTCGATGACGATTTTGGCTATCACCTCCGCCGAATCACGGAAAGCGAGCTTCGCTGCCTCACGCTCAAGCGCGCTGATGCGCTCAGGACTGTTGACGAGTGCTATCGTTTCCCTGACAAGTTCCCGGCGTGCGTCCTTGTCAGCACAGAACACTGCCGCCTGCTTGTCGGACAATGCGCAGGCGTTCTTTGTCTGGTGGTCTTCCGCAACGTTAGGGGAAGGGACGAGGACAGCAGCCTTTCCAAGAAGGCAAAGCTCTGAAATGCTTGACGCTCCGGCACGTGAGATGACGACATCCGCGGCACGGTACGCCATTGCCATGTCAGAAATGAACGCCTGAGGGTGGACAAGCCGGGTGCCGGAAGCCTCCGCCTTCTGCCTGCACTCCTCTGCATAGAACTTTCCTGTCTGCCAAAGCACCTGTATGCCGGCATTCTCGAACTCGCCGATGCCCTGTGCTATGCTGTCGTTTATTGTCCTTGCACCCAACGAACCGCCAATGACGAGAACAGTAGGACGGTCGGGCTCAAGTCCGAAAGCCTTGCGCGCTTCCTCGCGTGACGCCTTGCACTCGAGCAGAGCCTGACGGACAGGGTTGCCGGTGAGGACGATGCGCTCCTTCGGGAAGAAGCGTTCCATGCCTTGGTAGGCAACACATATCTTGACAGCCTTCTTTGCCAGGGACTTGTTTGTCACTCCTGCATAGGAGTTCTGTTCCTGGACGATGCAGGGGATTCCCATGGAATGTGCGGCGTTGAGTGTCGGGCTGCTAGCATATCCGCCCACACCGACCACTGCCTGCGGGTTGAACTCGCGGATGACCTTCTTCACTTGTGAGCGGCTTTTGAGGAAGTCGAGCATCACACCGACATTCCTCGGACTCCAGAGTGGGCGTATAAGTCCGCGCACGGGCAGACCGACAATCTTGTAGCCTGCCTGCGGCACGCGCTCCATCTCCATGCGTCCGTTTGCGCCGACGAATAATATTTCTGTATCAGGGCGCAGCGCCTTGATTGCGTTTGCTATCGATACGGCAGGGAAGATATGGCCTCCGGTGCCTCCACCACTTACTATGATTCTCATGGGTTGTTTGGGTTATTTTTTTGTTTTTTTTAATCATGATGCAGCATGATGTAACATGATGCAACATGATATAACATTATGCATCGTGATGCCGTTCTGTTTCTCACACGTGCGCCTTCTCTGCCGGCAGGCGTTTCTTTGCCGACCTGGAGATAGAGAGGAGCATGCCGATGTACACGCAGTTGATGATTGTCGACGTTCCTCCCTTGCTTACGAGCGGCAGGGGCTGTCCCGTGACAGGCGCAAGTCCCACGGCGACAAGCATGTTGAACATCGCCTGGATGACAAGGAGCATGCCGATGCCCATGGCAAGATACGCCGGGAAGGTGTTGGCGCAGTTGCGTGCGATATGTCCGGCGCGCCAGAATATTATCACATACAGGCTGGCAATGATTGCCGCTCCCCACAGTCCGAGTTCCTCGATGATGATTGCGAAGATGAAATCCGAGAACGCCTGCGAGATGAAATCACGCTCCTCGGAGTTGCCCGGACCACAGCCGACACCCTGGCTCTTTACGATGGCGATGTTGGCGTGTGCCACCTGCGCATCCTTGTCAAGGTCATACTCGTTCGGGGCGATGTCGCCACTTGACGTGAACTTCTCTATACGTGACTTCCATGTGTCAAAACGGTGGAGCAGACCGCCGGATTTTTCCGCATTATCCTCCTGCTGTCCTCGCTGCGAACCTTCTGCATACTCCACATGCTCCGTGTTTGCCGGCTTCGCGTCAGATGATGATTTGCCGAACGCCATGATGCTGGAGACAGCTATGACGCCACCGATGATGACCACTCCGAGCAGTTTTCCGAGCTGGGAAAGCGGCACACGGGCAACAAACATCATGAAGAACACCACTGCGGAGATGAGCACTGCGGTGGAGAAATTCTCAAAGAATATGGGCAGCACAATGAATGCGCTTGTGCCGAGAACCCACCAAAAGGCTTGCTTGTCGGCACCCTTCTCGGTCTGCATGGCACTGAGAATCTGCGCAACGGCGAGCACCAATGCGCCTTTCGCTATCTCGGAAGGCTGGAACTGTATGCCGGCGATGCCCATCCAACGGCTTGCTCCGTTGGTGCTTTCTCCGAAAAACAGCACCAGAAGGAGCATGAACACGGAGACGATGAGCAGCGGGAAGGTGACAATCTTGAAATATTTGCACGGCACATTGAGCACACAGAGCATGGCGCCGATGCCCATCAGTATGAAGAACGTGTGCTTCATGACAGGAAACCAGTAGCTTCCGCCCTTGTATATAAGGAACGACGAGGCGGAGAACACCTCAATGATGCTCACCAGACAGAGGATGAAGAATATCATCCAGATGACCTTGTCTCCCTTGAAGAGATTCTCTAATTTCTTGTTCACTTTACCTTATATTAATCTATGGTGTACAGATGCGGTTCCAAAGCGTTACCTTTGACAGTGCACAGTGTAACCTTTCACCATGTAAAAGGTTACCTTTCGCATGGTCAAGCGTAACCTTTTGTTTAACACTTTATAAACACCTGAAAGACAATGTTTTACAAATAACACCTGTGCATACCACTCTTCATTATGAATCATGGCATGGCACGGACAAGAGTCTTGAACTGCTCGCCACGGTCTTCCATGTTCTTGAAGAGGTCGAACGATGCGCAGCATGGCGAGAGCAGGACGCAGTCGCCCGGTTGTGCAAGGCTCCGGCATGCCTCGACACAATCCTTCATGGAATGAGTGTCGGCAACCGGCAGCCCGAGACTGTCGAAACTGCCGTGGAGCTTGGCGTTGTCCGCTCCGAGACAGACCACGGCGCGGCACTTTTCCTTCACTATGCCGGTGATTGCGGAGTAGTCATTGCCCTTGTCCTTTCCGCCGACAATGAGCACAGTAGGCTTGTCCATGGCTTTCAGAGCGACATGGCAGGCATCGACATTCGTTGCCTTTGAGTCGTTGACATAGAGCACTCCACCCTTCTCCGCGACACGCTCGAGACGGTGCTCCACGCCCGGGAAATCCTTCAGACACTCACGCACGAGAGCCTCATCGGCACCTGCGCTGCGCGTAGCGAGATAGGCGGCAAGAGCATTGCGCTTGTTGTGTTGCCCCATCTGTGAGAACTCAAGCCCCATATCCTCAAAGTCCGTGTCGACGAAAGCGTATTGTGACGGCATTCCGTCGTTCGCCGGACGGCTTGAAGGCGTAGGCTGCGGAGCGTAGCCGAGCATGCGTTTGCGCAGTTCCTCGGAGATGTGCTCATCCTCTTTCCAATAGATGAAGATGTCGTTCTCCGTCTGGTTCTGTATGATTCGCATCTTAGAATCTGTATAGTTCTGCATCGGTGTCGCGCCATTCTTAAGGCAATCGAAGTCGTAGCGGTCAAGATGGTCGGGCGTGATGTTCATGAGCACGGCGATGTCGGCACGGAAATCGAACATGTTATCCAACTGGAAAGAGCTGATTTCAAGGACATACCAGTCGTGGTCTTCCGTCGCCACCTGAAGAGCGTAGGAGCGTCCGATGTTTCCGGCGAGACCTACATCCACGCCGGACTTCTTCATTATGTAATATATGAGTGACGTTGTGGTTGTCTTTCCGTTGGACCCTGTTATGCAGATTGTCTTTCCTTTGCTGTACCGCTGTGCGAACTCCAGTTCGGCAAGGATAGGTGTCCCCTGCTCTATCAGCTGCCTTACGAGCGGTGCTGTGTCAGGGATGCCCGGGCTTTTCACCACCTCATCGGCATCGAGGATGCGCTCTGCGGTGTGCTTTCCTTCCTCCCACTCTATGTTGTTGGCGTCAAGCAACGCCTTGTATTTGTCCAGAATGGTGCCCATATCGGACACAAACACATCGTAGCCCTGCTTCTTTGCGAGGATTGCTGTGCCTGCTCCGGACTCTCCGGCACCGAGTATTGCTATCTTTCCCATCGTCGTCTGTTTTTGTTTGGGTTATGGGTTGCGGGTTATTGGTTGAATCTTTATGATTAATAATGGTGCATCATGTTTTCTCATGGTGCATCGTGTCATATCATGTTACATCATTCTGCATCATGAAAAACCAACAACCTCCAACCCATAACCTACAACCTTCCGGTTATCTTATCTTAAGAGTTATTATTGCAAGTGCCGCCAGCAGCACGGTGGTTATCCAGAATCGTGTCGTGATTTTTGACTCCAGCCAGCATCCGCGAGGCCAGTTGAGCAGCACTTTCACGTCCGGAGCAAGCTGTCCGGGCAGTATGCGGAACGTGTCGTGGATAGGCGCGCGCTTGAACAGTCGCAGCTTCTTGCCGCGCTTGTTGCCGTATTTCGCCACCTGAACCTGCAGCAGCACGGAGACGCTCTCCATGAAGAAGATGAAGCAGAGGACAGGGATGAGCAGTTCCTTGTGGATGATGATGGCTGTCACGGCTATGATTCCGCCGATGGCGAGAGAACCGGTGTCACCCATGAATATCTGTGCCGGATAGGCGTTGTACCACAGGAAACCTATCAGTGCGCCGATGAATGCGCAGAGGAAGATGACGAGTTCCTGCGAGCCGGGCACGTACATGATGTCGAAATATGAGGCGAACGACATGTTCGACGACACATAAGCCAGGATGCCCAGTGCCACTCCGATTATCGCGGCATTGCCGGAGCACATGCCGTCCATGCCGTCATTGAGGTTGGAACCGTTGGAGACGGCTGTGACAACGATGATTGTCATCAGCACGAACACTGCCCAGCCGGCGGCTTCCTTATGCTCTCCGCAGAAGCTGACGAACCATTTGTAGTCGAGGTTGTTGTCCTTCACGAACGGGATTGTCGTTATCGTGGACTTCACAGGCTTACTCTTGTGGACGACAATCTCCGTGCCCTGCTTCTTCATCGATACGTTCTCGTGGATGACAGCGTCAGGGGAAAGCCAGAGGGTCACGCCGACAAACAATCCGAGGAGGCACTGTCCGGCGAGCTTGTAGACAGGGCGCAGTCCGTCTTTCGTGATTTTCATCTTTATATAATCATCGATGAAGCCTATCGCTCCAAGCCATACGGTTGTCACAAGGAGGATAATCATGTAGATGTTGCGCAACCTTCCGAAGAGGAGGCATGGCACAAGGATGGCGACAAGGATGATGACTCCGCCCATCGTGGGCACGCCTTTCTTCTGCTGTCCGTAAGGGTCGATGGAGACATCGCGCTGTGTCTCGCTGACATTGCGCTTGCGCAGCCATTTTATGAAGTACTCACCGAACCATATACTTATGACGAGTGAGGTGATGAGTGCCAATATGGCACGGAAGGATATGTAGCTCCAGAGGTGTGCTCCTTGGATGCCGTACTGCTCCAGGAAGCGGAAAAGGTAGTATAGCATAATGCGTTTCTGCTGTTCTTATGTTTGTTTTCCTACATTCCGAAGACCTTGCGAACCTCCTCGCGGTCGTCAAAATGATGCTTTGTCTCACCTATTATCTGGTAGTCCTCGTGACCCTTGCCGGCAATGAGGACAACATCGCCCGGCGCAGCCAGTGTCAGTGCGGTCTTGATTGCCTGACGGCGGTCGGTGATGCGGAGCACCTTCTTCATCTGTTCCGCATCGAGTCCCGCTTCCATGTCGTCAAGAATCATCTCCGGATCTTCCTTTCTCGGGTTGTCGGAAGTGAGGATTACGCGGTCGCTCTGGCGCACGGCCTCCTGTGCCATGACAGGGCGTTTGCCCTTGTCGCGGTTGCCTCCGCATCCGCAGACGGTGATTACCTGACCCTTGCCGTTGAGGACTTCGTGGATAGCCTTCAGCACATTGTCGATTGCATCAGGGGTGTGGGCATAGTCGACAATGGCTGTCACGCCTTCCTTGGAGCGTATGGGCTCGAGTCGTCCGGCAACACTCGTCAGTGTAGAGAGGACGAGTAGCACGTCTTCCTCCTGCTTTCCAAGCATCAGGGCGGCACCGTAGACAGCGAGAAGGTTGGAGACATTGAACTTTCCGATGAAGCGGACGGCAACCTCGCGGTTATTGATTTCGAGGAGCATGCCCTCGAAATGGCACTCGAGGATGCGTGCCTTGAAGTCTGCCATGCCACGTGTGCTGTAGGTCTTCACTGTCGCCTTTGTGTTCTGCACCATGACCATGCCGTTCTTGTCGTCAGCATTGGTGATTGCGAAAGCACCCTTCGGCATGTTGTCAAAGAAGAGTTTCTTTGCGTTGCGATAGTTCTCGAACGTCCCGTGGTAGTCAAGGTGGTCGCGGGTGAGGTTGGTGAACAAGCCGCCGGCGAACTGCAAGCCGCCGATGCGCTGCTGTACGATGGCGTGGCTGGAGCATTCCATGAAGACATATTCGCATCCTGCCTCCGCCATCCGTGCGAGGAGACGGTTGAGTTCGATAGGGTCAGGAGTGGTGTGCGACGCCTCTATCGCCTCATCCTCTATGTAGTTGCACACTGTGGAAAGCAGTCCGCACTTGTGACCCATGCGGCGGAACATATTATATAATAAGGTGGCGATTGTCGTCTTGCCGTTTGTTCCTGTCACGCCGACGAGCTTCAGTTTGCGTGAAGGGTCGCCGTAGAATGCCGTAGCGGCAGGACCGACAGCGGATTCGCATGACTGCACCTGTACGAATGTCACATTTTCGAATTGTTCTTCAGGCATATCCTCACAGATGACCGCCACGGCTCCGAGTTCAATGGCTTTAGGAATGAACCTATGACCGTCGACCTGTGTGCCTTTCATCGCCACGAAGATGTGTCCCGGCTGTATCCGGCGGCTGTCGATGTTTATGCCTGTTATATCCTTGTCAGTGTCGCCTACTGTCTTCAGTACGCTGACTTTCTTGATGATTTCCGATAGTTTCATGATAACATGTTATATGTAATGTATGTCACATCCTGCATCTGCAGAGTGCATTTCTTTTTCTGTTGTTCAGTCCCTGCTTGTGGTTCTAACCAAGTTCAAGGGATATTTTCATGTTTTTCCTTATCTTCGTGTTTGGTGCAATGCTCTGGGTCTTTACCTTTCCTCTGCCCGTCAGCTGCACTTTCACTCCCCTGCTCTCAAGGATATAGACAGCATCGCGGGCTCCCATGCCGATGACATCCGGGACGAAATACTTTGACGGCGCGCCGCTTTTCACAAGACTTACGGATGCAGCGTTCTTCTGTGCCGTGCCCCAGATAGGGTTTCCGGTGGCATAAGAGCCTTTCCAACCGCCGCCGGTCTTCATGCCGAGGCGTGTCAGGACATAGTCCGCGGCAAGGATGTTGCCCTTCTTGACATCAGGGACAAGCACCGAAGTGGAGTCGCGCGCCGTCAGATGGTCGCGCTTCAGCTGATGAGCCATTATTCCTTCCGCTATGTCATGGAACACCACTCCGCACATTCCGCCACCGGAAGCAGGCAGACCGGTCTTCTTGAGACACACGATGCATGTGTACTGTGGGTCATCATAAGGGAAATAGCCGCAGAACGACAGCCAGTAGCGCACTGTACCCGACTTATAGGAACCGTGCTGGTCGGCAATCTGTGCCGTGCCTGTCTTGCCGGCGACACGGAAGGATTTGCTGCCGGCCTTCTTGCCGAGTCCCTTTGAAACGACACCTTCGAGTATCGCCTGTATCTTGTGGAGAGCCTCCTTGTTCTTATATGTCTTTTCGATAAGGCATACCGGCGGGAACTCCTTGATAGTCTGTCCGTCCTTCACAATCTCCTTGACGAAGCGCGGCTGCATGAAGCGTCCGTTGTTGGCTATGGAGTTATAGAACGCCACAGTGAATATCGGCGGTATCTGTGTCTCGTAGCCTATGGACATCCATGGCAAGGTTGTCTTTGACCAGTTGAGGTACTGCCCTTTCTTCTTAGCCGGTACAGGCTTGCGGATGATGGCATGCTTCTGCGCTCCGGGGAACGGAAGATCGAAGTTTATGCCCAGTCCGAGACTGTGAATCTTCTCCACGAACTTTTCAGGATGTTCATGGTATAACCCTCTGTCTATAAGGCGGCTGACACCGATGTTGCTGCTGTAGTGCAGCACCTGTGGCACTGTCATCACTCCGTAGCCTCCTCTGCGCCAGTTATGGTCACGCATCTCCCTGCCATACATCGGCCACACGCCGCCGCCTGTGTCAATGTTGTATGCGGCAGTGGTATCTATGAGCCCGTCATCAAGGGCGGCAAAGATTGATGCTGTCTTGAAAACGGAACCCGGTTCGACAAGGTCAGAAACGGCATTATTCTTCACCTCTCTGTAATAGTAGTTACCATTGCTGTCCGTAAGGCGGCTCATGTTGACAAGAGCCTTTACGTCTCCCGTCTTGACCTCCATGACAATCACCACGCCAAGCTCACCGTTGTCCTTCTTCATCTCCTCTATCATGGCATGCTCGGCAAGGTCCTGAATGTTGACATCGAGCGTTGTGACAATGTCCGCGCCATGGACAGGCTCCTTGACCATGATGTCCAGGTACTTGTTGAGCACCTTGCGACGGTTGATAAGCCCTTTCTCTCCGCGGAGGACAGAGTCATAATACAGCTCCAGTCCGCAACGCGCGGAGTCTTTCAAGCCATACATCTCACCTATGGTTCTCGACGCAAGCAGTCCGTTGGGACGCGTACGGGCATTGTACTCCTCATAGTTGAAACCGCTGCGGAACCTTGGCAGGCGGAATATCGGCAGCTGGCGCACCTCGCAAAAGACATCATAGCTGACACGCTTGTTGATGATTCGCCAGTAGCGGCTCTGCTTCTCACGCCCCTCACGGAGATGCTGGCGGAACTCTTCCGCCGACACCTGCGGGAATATCTGGTTCAGACCGTAGCATATAGAGTCCTCCTTTTCCTCCCAAAGCGTGTCGGTCTGCGTTTCCCTCATCGTCTTGAAATCCACGAAAAGCATATATTCCGGAAGGCTTGACGCGAGGAGCTGGCGGTCAGTGCTTAGTATGTTGCCGCGTGTCGGCTTGACAGGCACACTGTCAGCCTTCAGGCGGTCGGACACCTGAATCCAATAGTCTCGCTTCGCTGTCATGATATAGCCTGCGCGGCAGACTATCACCACAGCTATCAGGCACATGATCCATGCGAGGATGCGGTAACGCAACATCGAAGATTTATAATCGAATTTGCTCATTTCCGGTTGCTATTTGCTTTTGGGATAAAACTTGACAAAATAAAAATACAGCATTGCTTGCAGGCAAACCGGCTGCTTGTGGCATCATTCTCCGCATCGCATGCGGACTTGCCCGACGCAACAACATCCGTCGCAGCCTTACACATGCCTTGCCAATCATTGCTCCGGCACTTGTATGATAAAAGGCGGTTGGTCTGCAATGTGAAGGGTGCTGTCCCTGTTTTCCTTCAGGCGGTCAAAGACATGGCTCTGCCTTGAGATTTCCGTAAGGCGGCTTGACGTCGACAACGCCTTGTACTTCACATCCTTCAGTTCCTTTTTCAGTTTGTCTATCTCCAACAGACTTTTCTGGCAGCTGTAACGGTTGGAGATATAGAACACGACAAAGCATGCTATGAGAAGCATCAGCCAGACCTGGCGTCTGAGAATCTGCGCCGTAAAGAAATCGCCGCCAAGAATCTTTATCACGGAGATGTCATGCCCCTGTTTGGTGTCTTCCTCGTGGATTTCCTTCGCCAATGCCTCCCGGAAAGTAGGTTGCGGCTTCTGCAGCTCGGCTTTTTCCGCATCGCTTTCTGCCGTACCACGGTCACTCGCGGCACGACCTTTCTTCTGCGCGACAGGAGCGGCAGCGTCATCGGACGCTGCCAGCTCCTCCTCGTTCGTTATGATAAGTTCGTCGTCTTTCATCTTTTCTCTGCAATACGCAGTTTCGCGCTGCGGCTTCTTGGGTTATTTGCCTGTTCTTCTTCCATAGGGACTATTGGCTTGCTTGTCACTGTGGCATAAGGCGTTGTGACACGTCCGAAAAAGTCCTGTTCACGTTTTCCCTCGACGTTTCCCGCCTTCATGATGTTCTTCACCATACGGTCCTCCAACGAATGGTAGGTGATCACCACCAGCCTTCCTCCCGGACGGAGCACCTCGCCGGCAGCGAGGAGCATCTCTTTCAAGGTGTCCATCTCATGGTTCACCTCTATCCGGAGAGCCTGGAACAGTCGGGTGACATCCTTTTTTTCCCTTTCCCGAGGGAAGCACTTCTGCGTTGCGGCAAGCAAATCCTGAGTCGTAAGGATAGGCTTCTCAGCCCTTGCCCTGACAATGCTTGCTGCAATCTTGCGCGACGGCTTAAGCTCACCGTAGAGATAGATGATGTCCGCAAGGCGGCTTTCGTCGTATTCGTTGACTATGTCGGCAGCCGTCTTCCCTCCACGCTTGTTCATGCGCATGTCAAGCGGTGCATCGAAACGGAACGAGAAGCCGCGGCTCTCGTCGTCAAAATGGTGGCTTGAGACACCGAGGTCGGCAAGAATCCCGTCCACGCCGTCCACGCCGTAGTACCTCATCCAGTTCTTCAAATACCGGAAATTCGAGCGCACGAAAGTCCAGCGGTCGTCACCGGCAAGCCGTATACCGTCCTCACGCGTCACTTCGGCGTTCTTTTCGGCATCGGCATCCTGGTCAAAAGAGAAGAGCCTGCCCCTCTCATCCAAACGGGAGAATATCTCCCTCGAATGACCTCCGCCACCGAACGTGACATCAACGAAAACACCGCCTTCGCCGATGGCCAAACCATCGACACTCTCCTTTAGGAGAACCGGCACATGATATGTCTGATTATCGTTCTGCAACTGTCTTGTTATTCTATTGCGGTTTTGGAGTACAAAGTTACGAAATTTTCTCTATTCCACACCATTTTTACACAAACTTTTTCGTAAAAATATTTTCTTTCTTAAAATATGTGTTTTTTTTACTCAAAAAGAGACAAAAACAAAATAATATCATTACCTTTGCACAGCATTATGTGTACAAACAAAACCATTGATATAGACAGCCTGCTGAGAAGCAAAATGGGGGACAAGGCAAACATGGTGCCACGCTTCCTTGCCAACTGGCTGAAACGCATCCTCCACGAGGACGAGGTAAACGCATTCCTTTGGGAGAGCCGCAACGAGAAGGGAGTCCCATGGCTGCAGCGCTGTGTGGAATACCTTGGCATGGACCTGCAAGTCGAAGGAATGGAGAATCTTCCGCCCGCCAACGACGGACGGAAGTATACGTTTGTGTCCAACCATCCGCTTGGGGGCATCGACGGAGTGGCTCTTGGAGCACTGATAGGCAAGCACTATGACGGGAACTTCTCCTATCTCGTCCGCGACGAACTGATGTTCCTGCCGGGACTCGCGCCTCTCTGCATCCCAATCAACAAGACCGGCAAGCAGAGCCGCGCATTCCCTGCAATGGTGGAGGCGGGCTTCGCCTCGGACAAACATATGCTCATGTTCCCTGCCGGACTGTGCTCGCGACGGCAAAAAGACGGCACGATACGCGACATCCCTTGGACAAAGACTTTCGTAGCGAAGTCAATAGAGACCCACCGCGACATCATCCCCATACATTTCGGCGGACAGAACTCTGACAAGTTCTACCGCATCGCGAACCTTTGCAAGGCTCTGCACATCAAATTCAACATCGCAATGCTGCTCCTTGTCGATGAAATGTACAAAAACCGCAACAAGACTTTCCGCATAACAATCGGCAAGCCAATCCCCTGGCAGTCACTCGACAAGTCGAGAACACCGATGGAATGGGCAAAAACGATACAGGACAAGGTCTACAATTTACAGAAATAGACAAGTACACTTTGTACACTGCCGAGTACACATAGAACACTTGCAAAGTACACAAAATACACATCACACATACAATTTTCTACGATTTCATCGACAAAAAGAACACACAAAGACCAACAACCCACAACCATAACAAAAGAACATGGAACAACCAATAATCGCACCAGTGCCAAAAGAACTGTTGAAGAGCGAACTGACAGAGGAACGCCAGCTGCGCCTTACAAACAAAAGCCACAACAGGATTTACATCATCACCGCACACAACGCACCGCACACGATGCGCGAGATAGGCCGTTTGCGTGAGGAGGCGTTCCGCGCCGCCGGCGGTGGAACGGGCAAGGAATGCGACATCGATGAATTTGACATCTGCGAGAACTGCTACAAGCAGCTCATCGTATGGAACCCTGAAGAGGAGGAGATTATCGGAGGCTACAGGTTCCTGGAGGGTGAGGACTGGGAAATGGACGAGAACGGGCAGCCCGCACTCGCGACAAGCCACATGTTCCACTTCTCGGAGAAGTTCCTGAAAGAGTACAAAGACCAGACGGTGGAACTCGGAAGGTCGTTTGTCACACTCGGCTACCAGAGTTCCGAGAAGGGCGCGAAGAGCATCTTTGCACTCGACAACCTGTGGGACGGACTCGGAGCAATCACCGTTGTGAACCCCAAACTGAAGTATTATTTCGGAAAAATGACGATGTATCCGTCATATATCCGTCGCGGAAGGGACATGATTCTGTACTTCCTGAAGCAGTTCTTCGGTGACAAGGAAGCATTGATTTTACCGATAAAACCGCTAAAAATTGACACTCCCGACTCGGAATTCGAGAATCTTTTCAATGCTCCGACGTTCAAGGAGAACTACCGAATCCTTAACCGTGAGATTCGCTCACTGGGCTACAACATCCCACCGCTTATCAACGCCTACATGAATCTGTCGCCGACAATGAAACTCTTCGGCACAGCCATCAACTACGGCTTCGGCGATGTGGAGGAGACGGGCATACTCATTGCCGTCGATGAGATATTCGAGCAGAAGCGTGTGCGCCACATCGACTCTTTCATAAAGGAGCATCCTGAGTGCCGCACCATCACTTCCGGCGCCAACAAAGTCATCTACGAGGACAAGTCACAGCCTTCCGCCGAGGATTTCAAGGACGTGGACTAAAGGGAGCGCAAGAGAAATACACTCGGGCATCCGCCTTACAGTTGCAAAGAAAGAGTTTGCACTACACTACAAAGGCACTATACGCAAACATAACAAACATAACCCTTTCAACATGAAGAAACTATCAATTTTCCTTGCAGCGTTGGCAGTCGGAATGGCAGCATACGCGCAAAATGCACAAGAACTTGCGTTCGTCACAAAGAATAATGTAAACATGCGTGCCACACCGTCCACACAAGGGAAAATCGTGGGAAAGGCGAAAGAGGGCATGGTCTTTTATGCAGAAGCGGCAAACAACGGCTGGAGACAGGTAAAAAGCCCTACGGGAGAGAAGGCATACATCAGCGCGACTATGCTTGACAACCTCCGCCCGGAGGAAATAAAGGTCTACAAAGCCACAGATATCCTGAAAACACAGCAAGAGGTTGACGACGCAATGACAGCCGGATACACTGTGACAAAACAAGGAAAGAACTGGGAACAGGAGGAGACATGGGTGTTCATCGGCGACAAAACAGGAAAAAGCAACAAAGTGAAGGCGACATATACTACCAAATACGCCAACACAACCGGACTCGCACGCGCAAACGAGACAAACTATGTAGGCACAGTCAACGGATGGTACATACTGCTCACCGGCACAATAGACTACAATGACAAGGTGGAGAAGTGTGAAACTCCTATTGTAGTATACCCTGCTTTCTCAGCAAACAGCGGAGTGTTTGTAGACGGAAACTATTTCCCTGACATGAGCGACACATCCAACTGGGGCGACTAAAAAAAAACACTTCTCCCAATAGCAGAGACAGAGAAACTGCGCTGTCCTGCAAGGAATACAAAAAAAAAACGAGTCAAATATAGACGGAAAAGGCTGCCACCCGAAATTCGGATGGCAGCCTTCCATTATATATAACACTACCATTGGTCAGCGCACGACAATCTTGCATTTCTCAACATTCTTGCCGCCTTCGCTCATCATAACAACATACACTCCCGGTGACAAGCGTGATGTATCAACGCCAACGGATTCCATGCCGGGGACGACATTTATCTTCTGGCACTCCATGCCATTGCCGCCGATGACCTTGATTGCACGAGGGCTGTCGCTTGCGTCAAAACTAACATTAACAAGAGTGTTGCGCCTTGCCACTTTAGGAGAGACAGAGAAACGCTCCGGCATAGCGACCTTGGTAAGGCTTGAACGCAACTTGTCAACTTTGTAGAATTCATTGCCCACCGTAAGATAGTTGTTATCCCCAATTGTGTAAAAATCAACCTCCCAATCATATTCAGACACTCTTGCGCCCGTTCTTAAAGAACAGACCTCAGTACCTTTATCATTGACAACCTTAATTCCAACAACGGCATATCCGTCTATAGCATACTTCTCATCACCGGTGGGTTTAATATATTCCCAATTTCCTTTTTCTACAATGGGAACAATGTATTCATAGTTGTCATCATCATTGAAAAATGTCTGCGTTAGAAGTGCCGGATGATCATCTATTGCAGCTGAAGGATTATCATAATAAGGCTCTGCCGGATATGATGTTATATCACTAACGCCAAGATCGGAAGATCTCCAAGAACCATCATCCTCCAGAAAATATAGAGTTATAGTACGCTCAAAACGCCCATATGGGGCAACAAACTCCTTTATAACAGATAAATTGTTATCAAAAATAGTGATTTCTGTTTGAGATTCTTTCTCGTTCGTCACAAAAGTATAAATTATCGGGTTGTCATTTGCCGCCAGCGAAGGAGAAGTAAGATACAAATAACTCTTCTCACCCAATGACACGCTTGGTTTCTCGCTGATTTGCGCATTAATACTCTGTACAAGGAATAAAGATGCACATAAAAACAAGATTTTTTTCATAATCATGTAAATTTTGGTTAGTAATTTATATTCATAATTCTCTAATATAGCATGAATTGACAAAAAAAAGAATCCTCCCTCTTTTTCCATTACAAAATTACTATAAAAACAGAAAAGTGCCAATTACCCCCCCCATTTTTGTTTTACTTATCCTTTTTTAACAGCAATTAGCAGTAGGACGGTTTTTCAACATTGGACAGACCGGGAAAAACATTGGGCAAACTTTCTAACCTGCCCTCCGGGTTTCAGAGACCTATAACGCAGGAAAGATCAAACAAAGCAAAACTATCTTCCAATACTTTTGAAAACATACCATTACAAACAGTAAAACAAAAGGTAACGGTTCGCCAAACGAATCGTTACCTTTTACCTTATAAAGTGTTACGAATTGCAAGACAAAGTGTTACGAATTACACCACAACCCGTAACACACTAACAATCAATTAGTTTTGAGTCACGATTTTCTTTATTTCCTCACGCAGGCCGTCGGCAGTGATTGCCGTGCCACAGATAGTGCCGTCGGGAGCGATGACGAAGAACGCGGGAATCCAACGAAGCTGCCAATTCTTGAATGTCGGGTCTTCACGCGTCTTCTTCAGGTTGCTGATTTGCGGCCATGGGAAACGCTCTTTCCTCAGCATGTTCTTCCATGCATCAGCCTGGAAATCAAAGCTGAAACTGAGCCATTTCATCGATTTTCCGTTCGGTTTCATGCCCTTTGTCTCTTCATAAAGTGCCTTCAGGGCAGGAATCTCACGACGGCAGTCGCCGCACCATGTAGCCCAGAAATCCACGACGACATACGAACCTTTGAACGATTCGAGGGTTGTGACAACGCCGAGCGTGTCCTTTCCCGACAATTCCGGAGCCTTGTCACCGGCTTTCAGTGTGGGAAGATACTTTGCAAGTTCCTCCGCCGTCGGCACGAATTTGTCTTGTGCAACTGCCGAAAAGGCGGAAACGAGGAATAAAGTGGTAAGCAATAAAATCTTTTTCATACGTTTTTATTTTGTTTTTTATAGTAAGACAGAATAGATTTGCGAAAATATGCAAGCGCATTGTCCATGGTTTTCCAATTACCCAATGACTACGTTTTTGTATAATTTCCATGTTCTACAGTAACTGCCACACTTTGCATGGAGATGTTGACAATAAGGCATGAGTGTTTTCGCAAATCAATTTTGTTTGACTATATATCAAAAAAAACTGTTTGTTAATAACTTTTTCAATGCCTTTTGTTATGGCATCACCAGATGATACACACCTCCGGCATAGGGTCTTACCAAGCCTTTCATCTCCAGTTCAAAGAGCATGGCGATAACCTTGTTTATCGGCAAACCGCTCTTCACAGACAAAGCACCCGTCTGACAGTCACCCTCTTTCAGGATGTCGACGAGCTTCCGCTGCTCAGGAGAAAGGTCCGGGAACATCTCAAGCTGCACACCTTTCTTGCGTTCCTCCGCCTGCCGTTGTGCCGTCTGCCACCCGAGGGCCTCGACAATGTCATTGGCAGAGGTGAGCAGAGACGCTTTGTTGTCACGGATAAGTGCGTTGCAGCCCTCAGAAGAGGCATCACCGACACGCCCGGGGAACGCGAACACATCACGTCCGTAGTCGTTTGCGATGCGTGCAGTGACAAGACTTCCGCCGTGAGCTTTGGACTCTGCCACGACAGTGCAATCACCCAACCCTGCCACAATGCGGTTGCGGCGCAAGAAATTCGGTCTGTCGCAGCGCGTCCCCGAAGGATATTCGCTGACCACACCGCCATGGGCAAGCATCTCCGCAGCTATGGAGCGGTGGGATGCGGGATACATTGTGTCCAAGCCATGAGCGACAACGCCCACCGTTTCCGCACCATTCGCCAATGCAGACTTATGGGCGCAGACATCTATGCCATAAGCCAATCCGCTGAAAACCACCACATCGGGCACCAGCGACTTCAGGTCGCGGACAAGACGGCTGACACAGTCCTGCCCGTAGGCAGTGTTTTGGCGCGTGCCTACAATGGAGACCGTATGGGACGCATTAAGGTCGGCATTGCCAAGGGAAAACAGCACGACAGGCGCGTCAATGCAGTCACGGAGACGCTGCGGATAGCTCTCATCGTCGAAAGTATGGATGCTGACACCCTTTTTCGCACACCATTCCACCTCCTTTTCCGCCCATTGCAACGCCTCTTTCCAGTCGGAACGCAGCAGCGAGCATAGGGTTTCCGACGCCTCACTGTCCACTTGGCGTATGTCCATGCGGTTGTCGTACAGCTCCGCCATTGCCCCTGCAGCAAGGCAAAGGCGCATGGCAGCCTGCGGATGGTTGAAGGTCAGTCGCTGGAATGCAAGTGATTTATGGACATTGTCATTCATTCAGATACTTCTCAAAAGCCTTGTTGCACACTTCACTCTCGCCAAGTCGTCCGTTTACCAGGCAGACAACATCCACCTGTCCGCGGAAACAGAGCGCGTCATTCTCCCGTATGCCCTCGCCGTTTGTGCGTAGGCGGTAGATGTCGTGAAAGAAGATGTAACGCAATCCCTCCTTCTTCAGGCGCACACAAGAGCGGAACTCGTCGTCAGGACAAAGGGAGGTCTTGTACTGAAGGTTCATGCGTGCCACGACAAAGTCCTCACCTTTCTTGTGCATTTCGGAGAAGGAGATTCCGCAATGCTGCAGGAAAAGGTGGCGCGTGTGCTCTGTGTAGTGCAGATAGTTGGCGTTGTTGACGATGCCCTGGATGTCGCATTCGTAGTCGCGCACCTGCATGATTGTCTCGTAATGGTAGTTCATTATGTTATGATGTTTGTTCTATTATGTGTGAAAGTTCCTCCATGTTGTTTGCCACAATTATGTAGTCAGCCCAATGACCGCGCACCATGCCGTTGTCCTGCATGAAGTCAAGCAGTGCGATTGTCGTGTCCCAAAAGCCGCGAACGTTGTAGAGGACCACCTTCTTGTTGTGGAAACCAATCGTGTTTCCTCCCGCCTGAGTGAATATTTCGTCAAGGGTCCCTATGCCGCCGGGCAGTGCTATGGCGATGTCCGACTGTGCAATCATCAGTTCCTTGCGGTCATCAAGACCGTTTGTGGGTATGTAGACATCGATGTTGTCCGACACTCGCCCACTCTGTTCCAATGCGCGTGGTACCATACCGACAGTTCTTCCGCCATGGGCGTGCACCGTGTCGCCGATGCATCCCATGAGTCCGCAGTTGCCACCGCCCCATACGAGCGTGTGGTTGTTGGCAGCCATCCATTCGCCAAGACGGCGTGTGGCTTCGTAATATTCCTCGGCAATGTTGTTGTTTGCCGAACAGTATACCGCTATTTTCATTCTTGTGTTTTTTGATTCAGGTATTCGTAGCCGAAGCGGCAGTTAAGGCAATCCCTTCGGTCACAGTATTGTTTCTTGAGTTGTATGAGTGCCTGCGAGTCGCCGGCAGAGCGCACGTCAAGCCCTACGTCACGCCACATTCTTGTGATGTTGTTGTTCTCCGGAGGAAGTTCCTCAAGCAGATTAAGCGCACGCTCACACAAATGTTCTTTCACGAAACTTTTTCCATAGGCGAAAAGCATCGGTATGGCACAGTTTATCATAAGGAGGTTGACGCTGTTCTTTGACAATCCCTGTCCAAGAAGTTTCCCAAGACTTTCTGTTGTCTCGCAGGCAAGGAGCTGTGACAGTGAGGTGCGGCTCTCATGGAAAAGGAGTGCAAGCTGCCGTATGCGCACATCGGGGAAGTTCTGTGGGCGCATGCGCATGAACCGCCATGCCGGTGCGCATCGCCGGCTGCCGTCAGGGAGAGTGTCGTAAACCACCGGTGCGACCGAGAACTTCCGGCAAAGGTAGTCGTATTCCTGCTGCATGCGCGGATTATCCTTTATCAGTCCGGCATGCCCGAGGAAGAGTGCCTCCACCTGAAGAAGGTCATCGCGGTGGTGGGCGACAGCCTTCAGTGGCAGTGTCATGGCCCATTGCTCAAGGGCTTCTGTGTTTGAGCCGAATCCGAAACTGCGTGCGAGGGACACGAAATAGGCATGTTCCCAATCGCCGTCAAGCTGTTGGAGGTACTCACTGACAGCGGCAGTCTTCTGCATAAGGCGTTCTGTCTGCAGAGAAGCCATCCATGAGTGTATCTTCAAAGACGTAAGATTGGGGATGTTCTTATAGCAAGGAGGATAACTGTCAACACTCAGCAGTTCTTCATAGTTCTCTCGAACGTGCGCGAGTACATCTAAAATAAACTCCGGCAGTTCACGTCCGCTGCTCGTAACAGCCTTTCTGTCGCCGGAAGCCCGGGAGACAACATGCAAGATGACATTATTGTAAGCCTCATCCTTGTCGTGCTTGTGAGCGAACCAATCCTTTGCTGCAATATGCATTTCAACATTCCCTGCCCACAACTCCCCACCTATCCTGACCTTCGCATTGAAGAAGTCCGGACCGGAACCGGAGTTATGGAGCCCGGAGTCCGCGATTTCCAATTCCCTGCCGTCAGTTGTCATGAGCCTGCCCTCAGGAAAAATCCTGTGTTTCCAGCAATAATGCAACAGTTTTTCCATTATTAAAAACTTAAAAGTGTTATGTATTGCTGCAAAGTTCGTCATTTTCCGACAATTTCGCAACTTTTTCCTAATTTTTCTTCACTTTCGCTTGGTAATTAAAAAAAAGTACGTATCTTTGCAGTGTGCTTTATTATTAAAGTATTCCACTTATTTAAATATTATCAATTATGAAAAAAATCGCAATGTTTGTTGCTGCCGCTGCGATAGCAGCTTCAGCAAACGCACAGAGAACTGTGGTTACAGCTTCAAAAGCTTCTGACAACATCTATGTAGGTGTTAATGCCGGTGTAGCAGCTCCTACCACACACCACTCTGTATTCGGAAACCTCTCTCCGGAACTTGGCGTACGTATTGGCAAGAACTTTACGACCGTATTCGGTGTTGCAGTTGATGCTACAATGCATTTCTCTTCTATGCCATCCGAGTTCAACACAAAAACATGGGTAGACAACACAAACATCTCCCTTCTCGGTACAGCAAACCTCTCCAACCTCTTCGCAGGATACAAAGGTGAGCCACGCACATTCGAGGTAATCGCTCTCGGCGGTTTCGGATGGGGACACCAGTTCAAAGGATATTATGGCAAGAGCAACGCCCTCACATCCAAGGTTGCCCTTGACTTCGCTCTCAACCTCGGCAAGGACAAAGCATGGCAGGTTTACCTTGAGCCAGCCATCACTTATGGCCTTCAGGGATATGCAGAGGGCGAGCCAGCTGACAACAACTTCAAGTATGACATCAACCGTTCTGGCGTGTCTCTTAAGCTTGGTGTGAACTACAAGTTCGGCAACTCCAACGGCACACACAACTTCGCAGTAGAGCAGGTTCGCGACCAGGCTGAGATTGACGCACTCAACGCACAAATCAACGCTGCACGTGCAGAGGCTGACGCTGCCAAGTCTGCCGCTTCAAGAAAAGACGCTGAAATCGCTCGTCTGAAGAAGGCTCTCTCTGACTGCGAGAACAAGCCGGCTCCTGTAGTAGAGACAAAGGCTGCTAACCTCCAGCCATCTGTAGTATTCGCTCAGGGCAAGTCTGTTGTCGAGAGATCACAGATGTCTAACGTTGAGATGATTGCTAAGTACATGAAGAACAATCCTAACGCTAAGATAAAGATTTCTGGCTACGCATCACCAGAAGGCTCTAAGGAATTCAACCAGAAGCTCTCCGAGAAGCGTGCCGCAGCCGTTAAGGATGTCCTCGTTAAGAAGTACAAGATTGCTGCTGACCGTATTGCAACAGAAGGTCTTGGCGCAACAGACAAACTCTTCGACGAAGTTGAGTTCAACCGTGTTGCTCTCTTCAACGACACAACAAAGTAAAATAAACTAATTCTTTTGTGTAGAGGGTTTCTTTATAGTAAAGAGACCCTCTATACTTAATTTAGAGGAGCCTCGTCTTCGGGGCTCCTTTTTTAGGCGGATTCTAAAAGTCAGGAAAAAACTACAAATGACAGGCAAAAACAATCAGCAAGAAACACGCAACCTGCCTGTCATCTTTTTTAAAAGAAACAAAAGGCAAGGCAAAAGAATCCAACCTAAAAAACACAATAATAAAAAAAATCTTGGTTTTTAGAATCTTACTACCAATATGGCAAACTTTGAAGAATTGGGTGTCAACGACACCATCAGGAAAGCTATCGACGAACTTGGCTTCGTCCAACCGATGCCTGTACAGGAGGCTGTAATACCAAAGCTCCTCAACGAAGGCAGCGACATCATCGCACTGGCACAGACAGGAACAGGAAAGACTGCCGCATTCGGCCTTCCTCTGCTGCAACGCATTGACCTCACCACACGCCAGACACAAGCCGTGGTGATGTCCCCAACAAGAGAACTGTGCCTCCAAATCAGTGATGACCTCAAGGATTTCGGCAAATACATGGAAGGGCTTCGCGTCACCGCCGTCTACGGAGGTGCGCCTATCGACTCGCAAATACGACAACTGAAGAAAGGCTCACAGGTCATCGTTGCCACACCGGGACGCCTTGTCGACCTCATAGAGCGAGGAGTGGCAGACATATCCACCGCCACGACAATCGTGCTTGACGAGGCAGACGAAATGCTTAACATGGGATTTGCTGACAGCATAAATGCCATATTCGAACAGCTCACCGCCAACCACCGCACACTGCTCTTCTCCGCGACAATGTCAAAAGATGTGGAGAAAGTGGCAAAGAACTATCTCCATGACTATGAGGAGGTTGTCGTCGGTTCACGTAATGAAGGCGCGGAGAATGTTGACCACACATTCTATATGGTCACAGCAAAACAGAAATATCTCGCCTTGAAGCGCATTGTCGATTTTTATCCTAAAATCTACGGCATAATATTCTGCCGAACAAAACTCGAGACGCAGGAAATTGCCGACAAACTCATCAAGGACGGCTACAATGCAGAGTCTCTCCACGGCGACCTCTCACAGCCGCAACGTGACCAGACTATGCAGAAGTTCCGCCAGCATACCGTGCAGCTGCTTGTCGCAACTGATGTGGCAGCACGCGGACTTGACGTCAACGACCTCACTCACGTCATAAACTATGGCATGCCTGACGACACAGAGTCCTACACCCACCGCTCCGGACGAACAGGACGCGCAGGAAAGACAGGTTCTTCAATAGCTATCATCCACAGCCGTGAACAGCACAAAATCCATGCCGTAGAGAAAATCATACAGAAGAAATTCATAAAGGGTGCTCTCCCTACCCCACAGGAAATCTGCAAGAAACAGCTCTTCCGCGTCATGGACCACATAACGAAAGTTGATGTCGACGATGAGACAATCAACCCGTTCATGGAAGAGATACAGCGCCATTTCGAGTACTTCGACAAAGAGGACATCATAAAGAAGATTGTCATGATGGAGTTCAGCAAGTTCCTCGAATACTATGCTGACGAACCGGACATTGAAGAAGTAAGCGAGACAAAGAAAGGCAAGAACCGCGACGGACGCCGCCGTGACCGTGACGGACGCGACCGCGGACCAGAACACAAGGCGGAGAAGGGCTACACACGCCTTTTCATCAATCTCGGCAAGGCAGAGGGCTTCTATCCGGGAGAAATCATGCAGTTTGTCAACCAGCATGTATCAGGAAAAGGCAAAGGAGGACAGGGCAAACGCCAGGAAGTCGGGCACATCGACCTAATGTCTCACTATTGCTTCATAGAAGTGCCGGAACGGGACGCCGACAATGTCATGGGCGCACTTGACGGAACAACCTACCACGGGCGTCAGGTACGCTGCAACGCTGAGGACGACGGCAAACCGGAAGGGGCATTCAATGCTCCTGTCAACCGTTGGAGCAGAGGTGACGACCGCTTCAGCCGTTCCAAGAGACGCCGCCGCGATGACGGCAAACCGTTCATGAAGCCGTCAAAGAAAAAGAACCGGCAGGCAGGGGAATTCACGGCCGACGACTGGCTTTCACTCATGCAGGACAACAAGAACTTCAAGTTCCATGACGACGAGCCTGACTTCTCAGAAGAGGGTTGGGCACGCAGAAAACCTAAAAAGAACAAGAAAAAGTAAAATCAGTTCCCACTTTCGCGCATTGCGCGAAAGTGGGAGACTTTAGGTTGGTGTATCATGATTCAACATGACGCAACAAGATGCTGATGCAACATGATTAATCATGACACATCCCCCAAAAACACAACTCACATGAAAATAGGGAATATTGAATTAGGAGAACGCCCTCTGTTCCTTGCTCCCATGGAGGACGTCACGGACATCGGCTTCCGCCGCCTGTGCAAGCAGCAAGGAGCAGCGATGGTCTATTCGGAGTTTGTCGCCGCAGAAGCCCTCGTACGCTCTGTCAAGTCCACGGTCGAGAAACTCACAATCGCCGAAGATGAACGTCCCGTAGGCATACAAATCTATGGCAGAGACGCCGATGCCGTCGTTGAAGCGGCAAAGATTGTGGAGGCAGAGGCACATCCTGACGTCATAGACCTTAACTTCGGCTGCCCTGTAAAGAAGGTGGCGGGCAAAGGGGCAGGCGCAGGAATGCTCCGCAACATACCGTTGATGCTTGACATCACCTCCAAGGTCGTGAAAGCCGTCAGCACTCCCGTCACAGCCAAGACACGCCTCGGGTGGGATCACGAGAACCTGATCATCACAACTCTTGCCGAGCAACTGCAGGACTGCGGCATACAGGCACTGACAATCCATGGCAGGACACGCTCACAGATGTACACAGGTGAGGCAGACTGGACTCTTATCGGTGAGGTGAAAAGCAACCCTCGCATTCACATCCCTATCATCGGCAATGGTGACATCACTTCCCTTGCAGAAGCTGATGCAGCATTCGACAGATACGGTGTCGACGCCGTAATGGTCGGCAGAGCGACTTTCGGCTGCCCATGGTTCTTCAACAAAAAGGAACTGTCCCTCGAAGAAAAATTCCATCTCCTGCGGGAACAGCTGCGCATAAACATCGAACGCATCGACGAACGTCGCGGAATACTACATACACGCCGCCACCTCGCTGCCACACCTATATTTAAAGGTATACCGGACTTCCGGCAGACACGCATCGCCATGCTGCGCGCAAACACTCTTGACGAGCTACTCCCTATCCTCGACGAAGCCGAACAGCGCATCCGCGATATGCAGACCGCAAATCCGCAAACTGACAACTGCTGAGAACAATGACAGAAGACAACTGTTGCACAATAAAAAGCCGTAGCAATGGACATAAAAGGTTACCTTTAGTTAATTAACCTTAACAATTAACAGATTTCCTCATCTTGTCTTCTGTCTTTCAGCTTTTTGTTGTACCTTTGCACTCGCTTTTACGCAATGGCGCGTTCGTATATCGGTTAGTACCCAAGATTTTCATTCTTGTAAGAGGGGTTCGACTCCCCTACGCGCTACCACTCATAATATCATGTATCGCCGCAGTTGATGCGGCGTTTTGGTACATGAGGGTTTCAACTAATCCGCCCAGGGCAGCCTCAACGACGGCGCAAGACCCATAGGCTATTACTCACACAATCAAAATCATTAACAACAATGGCAAATCACAAGTCATCAGAGAAGAGAATCCGTCAGACCAAGACCAAGACTCTCCACAACAAGTACTACGCTAAGACTATGCGTAACGCTGTACGAAAGCTCCGCGCAACAACAGACAAGGCAGAGGCAACAGAAATGCTTCCTAAGGTTCAGAAGATGCTCGACAAGCTCGCAAAGCAGAACATCATCCACAAGAACAAAGCTGCCAACATCAAGTCAAGCATCGCTCTCCACATAAACTCTCTCTAAGAGCCTGCTTGCTGAAGGCAATGACACAGCCGTGGCGTACAGCCACATACAACAATACGCAAGACCACTGCCGGACAACGGCAAGTGGTCTTTTTTTATGCCCTAACTTATTTAGCTCAGCACGAATCTTCCTGAATCCGCATCCCATCATGACTTCTCATACGGATTCAGAAGATTTATTTTTTAGTATGGTAAACATGCCAAAGAACACTGTAATCAATATATCCAACATCTCTTTTGGTTCTGATTACAATGCAAAGGTACAACATTTCACAAGCGATTCCAAATCTTATGGGGATACAAATAGGGGTACAACAATCCAGCCGGCATATACCTGGCATTAATAAAACAAAGTTCCACACGCAGACTTCCATCTGCTTGTGGAACTTGAAATCCATATGTCACTTAAACATACTGACCAATGATTTAGCCACACTTGCGATTTCTCACTTTATCAATGAACAAAAAGCACAGATAAGCCAACCAAAATATCGCATGCCCCTTGCCGCCAAAGAAAAAAAACATTGAACACCCCAAGGCCACCTATCAGCATATCCAGGTAATTCGGTTTATATTCCGCAGAATAATCAACCACGGATATTATGAAAAGAGCAACCAATAGGAGGAAAAAAGCACAATGGTGGCATTATGCACAATGTTGCCAATTGGAGCCACAGGCAACATTGCCAATGACAGCTTGCAGAGTCTTGATAAGACAGGATACCATTTCAGATGCACAGAGTTTGCTAATCGAATGCAAAGGTAAAACTATAATCTTCAACCGCTACGTGGCAGTTCGTGGCACTGAGCTTACAAATCGCAACCTTTGAAGACACCGTTTTGAGTTTTGACACACCCTATTCATTTATGTATATCATTCATGCTTCCTATTCCAACAACTTTACGACATACGTGTTATTATACCTTACGATTTGGAAAGGAGTGATGGACGACTTGCCACGCCTCAGTCCTGTGCATATAAGGTTCTTACGGGCAGGAAGCAGATATTCATGCCTGCTTCCTGTCCTGCGGTCTATCCTTACGAAAGTGTACACCTTGCGCCGTACATCACTGGTCCACCCTCCGTGAAGGACAATGCAGCACAGTTCCTTGCCGCTAATCTGCATGTCAACAATCTGCCTGTTGAAATATTTCTTGAAAGCATCAGCGTATTCATACGTATAGAACAAGGCAGAATCGCCTGACGGAAGCGTTGAAGCGTTGAAGTAAAAGACATCATATACTGATTCTCTGCCGGATTCCACCACACAGACCTTGCCGGAGAATCCGTCAGTATATGCAGTCTCATCTCCATTGGCTGTGACAAAAGGCAAATTGAAATAATAGCCCGTCTTCGTCCTGCGTGCCTCCTCTGAGAGATTTCCGTACCTTCTTGCGAGTTTGCCGTCCGCCAGGCGGAAATCTGCCATATACGGATGCCCGTAGTCATAATATTCGTCACGGAAAGGATTCCTGCGTTCGTCATCCCTGTAATCTTCCGCCTCATACTCCATAGGCCATGTAAGCTGCTGGCAGCCAAGGGTGACATGACCTCCTGTCACGGCAAACTGGAAATGCTTGTAGAAATACTCTTCATTGAATATATTGAAATCCAAAGGGCAGAGCCTGTCCGCAGAAGGTTCCCCGCCGAGAACACGGGCTATTATGCAAGGCTGGTTGAAGATCCCTATCCTGCTTTTCAGACTGTCCGTGAAAATGATTTTTGGTATGGAACATGACATGTACAGTGTATCCCTGTCCACACCGGCATTGCACAGAAGATAGAACAGCATGCCGTTTCTCTCATAATTGGCTTTCATGGAGTCGGAGACTTCTATGAAGGTATTCTTCACATCTTCCTGCACACCGGCAAGCTGGCGGAATACGAACCTTTTCTGTTCCTCTTCAAAAACAAACACTTCGTTCAGAATGTCATCAGGGATGCAGAGCCATCTGCCGTTCCATACAGGGGCGCGGTCCACCTTGCACAACGGAATGTCACATCCGTCAAGCGTAAATGTCTTCTCCTCTCTGAAACGCTCAAAAGCAGATGTGTCCGGATTTTCCACATACTCTTCGGACGACAACTGCTCATAAGTCTTGTAGGGCACAGGCTCCGTGCGTGCAATCAGCTGGTCAACAAACTCCGGGCAGAGTTCTGTAAAATCACCACCAGTTATCAGACGGCCGTCACGGCTTATCTTCAGGACATTGGAACCGTCCAAAGGAATATTGTTGAAACTGAATATTCTGCTGTACGCCTCAGTAGTGTCATTTATATAATAGTCAGCCAAATACCCTTTCATCCTGTTATAATAACCGGATACATTAGCATCCCTGCCGACACTTATAAGCGTAAATTTCCTGCCGCGCTCATTCAGCCACTTCCTGAAAAGCTTGAACCCGGCTTCACATCTCGGACAGTTGCCTGGCCTGTACATAAACGCATAGATGGTGTCCTCCTCTATGCCGTTATCCCAAATGAATTCGCGCAGAAGGCTGTCTGTGCCGGCCTTCTGCCGAATTTGCAGGTAATTGTTCTCCATGTCATACATCAGATTGGAGGTCTGGGCCTCAGATGCACAGACAGAAAAGAACAACAGTAAAATACTAATCGTTGATTTCCGGAAGTACATCATCAAAATCAAGCTTTAAGTCCTCAGCCTCTTTGACACACATCTCTTGCTTTGCGACATTACCGTTCTCGTCCAGCCATGTTGTCTCTACCATGGCAACGTCGTCACTGAACATCTTTGTAGAAATCGTGCCACATTTCCTGATTGTTGCACCTTTGCAGGGATTGTTGGCGTTTGAACTGGCTTTCGAATCGTAAAATGTCGTCACTTGCTCGTTGTCATTGCCATAACTTGACAGCAAGCTTGGCTGCGTATTCACTTCTTGCGCATACAAAGATGTGGACATTGCAATAAACATTGCTCCAAATAAAATCTTCTTCATAATTGTAATTTTGTTTAGAATTATCACCGTACCGATTTTCGAATACGGACAAACGACAGATGCCGGCTTCTCTCGTTATGTTTTGCTTGAAATATTATCTTTTTATACTTCTACCTTCCCTTCAAGCACATACTGCTCAAAGACAAAGCGTATGATATACTCCCCAATCAATTCTGCCAGCAACTGGCAACTTGTCTCTGAGGCAGAAACGTACCGGCTGAAAACAACCTCCTCCGTCGCAGCGTCCACTACTTCAAACGTGCAGTCGCTTGCAAATGCGGGGAAAGAGATGGTGTTGCCTTCGAGATATGCCGTTGGCTTGCGTGCCGGTGCTCGCTTGATATCCCCTGTGTAG